>VOFB01003747.1_pt1 | contig 32787 bp, 57 predicted proteins | sample 5384141 | NCBI WGS metagenome assembly VOFB01 (sample SAMN12384721, study PRJNA508395) | human gut metagenome | isolation source: healthy gut A | host: Homo sapiens | reverse complement strand
TAGGTGCGGCAATTGCTGAGATATTTAGTACATGGGTATGAGGTAAGTGCTCAAGTCACCAGGAATTAGGATCTTCTGATGAAAAAGTATTGAAAAAAGTTTCATACAATCACATCAGGATGTTACATACGATGTTATTATAAATAAAAAATGCAGGAATTAATGATATAAATGAGATCGAAAACGTAAAAAGACATCGAGATCGACCAAATGATTGCCATTAATCTGACAGCACCTATAAAGTTACTCAGAGGGTTTGGGGAAATATGAAACAGGCACAATATGGACGGATTGTTAATATTGGATCTATTTGGGGAGTTGTCTCGAAAGAGGGACGGTGTGTTTACAGTGCTACCAAAAATGGAATTCATGGAGTGACAAATACACTGGCAGTAGAACTTGCAAAAGTATAACATTTTAGTAAATACCGTATGTCCGGGATTTACTTTGACGGAATTGACAAAGAAAAATAATACTGCAAAGAAATAAAAAATATCTGATGAGATACCTATGGGAAGAATGGCAGAACCGAAAGAGATAGTACACAGGTTGTTTACTTTTTTATGCAGTGATGATAATACATATTTAACAGGGCAGAAAATAACAGTGGACGGAGGATATGCAGAAAGATGACCATTAAGTCGAGTACGAAACAGTACCAGGTAAATATTTTTGAAGATTTTTCAGTAATAGAACATCTGGAAATAGATGATAAGACATTTGTTGTGATTGACCAGAATTTGGTGAGATTGTATGGAGAAAAGTTGTTTGGGCGGATTGCACCGGAGCAGTGTTATATTTTAGAAGCACTCGAAGAAAATAAAACAATGGATACCGTATTGGAAATTTGTGAGAGGATGACGAATATACCGGCCAAAAGAAATGCGAGACTGATTTCTTTTGGAGGAGGTATTGTTCAGGATGTGACAGGGGTCGTGGCAAATCTTCTTTACAGAGGAATAAAGTGGGAGTTTTATCCGACGACTTTACTGGCTGCGTGTGATAGCTGTATTGGTGGAAAGACATCTTTAAATTATAAAGGATATAAAAAATCTTCTGGGAACTTTTTATCCGCCGGATCAGATTAATATTTGTACACCTTTTTTCAAAACGTTAGAGGAGAGAGATTTTCAAAGCGGATTGGGGAAGTTGTAAAATTTAATATTATGTTTGGCCGTAGTGGAATTGAGAGGATGGAACAAAATATATCATACCTGTTACAGCGAAACGATGCAAAATTATGAATTTGTAAAATCTTCGCTGGAATTTAAGAAAGATTTTATTGAGGAAGATGAATTTGACAAGGGTGTTCGGGTACATCTGAATTTTGCACATACGTTTGGACATGCGTTCGAGACGGTCAGTCATTATAAAATTCCACATGGAACAGCGGTGGCGATGGGCACTATTGTGGCAAACCGGATTTCATTGGAAAGAAAATGGCTGGAAAAGGAAGATGTGCTGAGAATAGAAAATGTTCTTGGTCGTATCATAAACATAGATATAGAGAATATTGAGTTAAATATCGATAACATCGTAGATGCAATTCACAAAGACAAGAAACAAACCAGCCGACAGATCACAGCAGTATTGATGTATGATGATATGAAATTACGAATTGTAAAACGATGTTAAAGTAAATGAGATTGTTGATGCTGTGACATATTTATTAGATTTTTGGAGAAGAAATGAGAGTGAAATCATGAAAATAAAAAGTTTCAAAATATATTTCAGAATTTTTCGTAAAGCACGGTATTGTTGATTGTTTTATGGTGACTGGTGGAGGTGCTATGCATTTAGATGATGCAATAGGGCATCAGGAGGGAATAAGATGCATTTTTAATCATCATGAACAGGGATGTGCGATTGCTGCTGAAGCATACGCAAGAATGACCGGAAAAATTGCAGCAGTATGTGTGACTAGTGGACCGGGAGGAACGAATGCTATCACCGGGGTGATGGGGATGGCTCGATTCCATACCAATGTTTGTGATATCAGGACAGGTAAAAAAAAAGAAGTGACGATTTATTCCTGCCCGGATGTAAAGTTGAGACAGTTGGGCGATCAGAATTTGATATTGTTCATACGGTTCAGAACATGACAAAATATGCGGCTGTGGTAATGGAGCCGAATGAAATAGCGTATCATATGGAAAAGGCGCTGCATTATGCAGTAACTGGGCGGAAAGGTCCGGTTTGGCTTGATATCCCATTGGATGTACAGGGGGCTGTGGTCGATACGGAGCAGTTAAGACATTTTGATCCAGAGAGCGAAAAAATATGGGATATTCCTGATCCAGATAAAGAAACGGTCAAAGAGATATTTGCGAAAATAAAAAAGAAGCAAAAGCGCCGCTGATATTAGCGGGGGCAGGAATCAGACTAGGGATGCGGAAAATGAATTCCTGGAATTGGTACAAAAATTGAAAATTCCGGTTGTTACAGCTTGGAATTCAAATGACGAACTTGCGTTTGATAGTCCATACTTTGTTGGAATGCCGGGTACATTAGGAACACGTTCTGGTAATTTTGCAGTGCAAAATTGCGATTTGCTTGTTGAGTCTTGGATGTAGGTTAAATTTGCGGATGATCGGTTATAACCATTTTGATTTTGCAAAAAAGCCTATAAAATACTTGTAGATATAGATAAAAATGAATTGATCAAACCAACGATCAAACCGGATATGACAATTCATTCAGATGTGAAAAAGTTATTACAATTGTGCAACAACAGCATTGAATATATTCCGAATGAAAATCATGATAAGTGGCGAAAAATGGTGTAAAGATCTGTTGAAGAAATATCCGGCAGCATTACCGGAGTATTTTAACGGTGGAGATGCAATTATTAACCCATATGTTTTTATTGACAGGTTATTTGATGCATTAAATGAAAGGGACAGGATTATCTGTGGAAATGGAAGTGCGTGTGTAATTACATTTCAGGCCGGAAAGATAAAACAAGGGCAAAAGAATGTTTACAAATTCAGGCTGTGCAGCGATGGGATACGGATTGCCGGCGGCATTGGGCAGTGTCAGATAACTCGGACAGAGTGATCTGCATAGATGGAGACGGCAGTATAATGATGAATATCCAGGAACTGGCGACGATAGCCCATAATCACCTTAACGTTAAAATAATATTGCTCAACAATCATGGGTATCACTCGATCAGACAAACACAGCAAAATCTTTTTAAAGAGCCATATATTGGAATAGATGAGAGTAGCGGAGTAGGGTTTCCGGATTTTCAGTATATAGCAAAAGCATTTCATCTGGATTATTATAAAATTGAAAGTGAGAAGGAGTGCGACAAAGTAATATCTGATGTTTTAAATACCGGAGATCCTGTCATTTGTGAAGTTTTTGTAGACAGCAGACAGAAATTTGAACCGAAATCATCATCAAAGATTCTTCCAGATGGGAAAATTGTTTCGCCATCTTTAGATGACATGGCTCCATTTTTGCCAAGAGATGAATTTGAAAAAATTGTGTATAGGGAATAGGAATATAAATGAATGAATATAAGATAAGAAAAGCTGTAATAACAGGTGGAAGCGGGGGAGTAGGTATTGCCCTTATACAAAAATTAATTTCCGAAAATGTGGAGGTTGTTGTATTTCAGAGGAAAGATTCAAAAAGAAAAAACAATTTGCCGAAACATAAATTGTTGAAAATAGAATATTGTTCTTTAGAGGAATTAAAGGACTATTGCCCAAAAGAGACAGGATATGATGTTTTTTTCATCTGGGATGGGCAAACACACAACGCGCAATGCGTAACAATATTGATGAGCAAAATAAAAATGTAATTTATTCATGCTATGCGGTTGAGGCTGCGCATAAAATGGGGTGTCATACTTTTTATTGGAGCAGGAAGTCAGGCGGAATATGGAAGGTGTGGGAAGCACTCAGTGCAAATACTTTGTGTAGACCAGAAACTGCTTATGGCGTCATGAAATTATGTGCTTGCTATACAACGAAAATGCTATGTGAAAGGTATCATATTAGGCATATATGGACCAGGATTTTAAGTGGGTATGGAAAATTTGACAATCCTGATTCAATGCTTATTTCAAATATAATCAACAGCATAGAGAAAAAACCGTTAGCATTTTCAAAAAGGAGAGCAGATATGGGATTTTGTATATATGGATGATATAGCAGAAGCGATGTTTTTGCTTGCCCAAAAAGGGAGAAAGCGGAGAGATTTATCCAATCGGAAGTGGAGAAGCACGCCCATTAAAGGAATATATTCATATTTTATGTGAAAAATTAGAAGAAGATCCAAAAAGCTTTTATAGGAAAGATTCCCTATTCGGATAAGCAGATTATGCATTTGGAAGCGGATATATCCAAGTTATATGCGGACACAGGATGGCTTCCTAAAGTGTCATTTGAGGAAGGAATCGAAAGAGTAATAGAATTTGAAAGAGAAAAAACGGAGTCGCAAATGAAAGTAATCATATTGGCAGGAGGGGTTGCCAAGTACCCTTATAGAGGAAGATGAAAAAATGCCGAAACCCATGGCGGAAATTGGCGGAAGACCAATGTTATGGCATATTATGAAACAGTTTTCATATTTTGGATACAATGATTTTATAATATGTACCGGATATAAGAAATGTGATCAAAGACTATTTTATGAATTTTTATATCTATCAGTCCGATATTACAGTGGATCTTAGGTCAAACGAAGTTCAGGTACATAGAAAGCAGACCGAGGATTGGAATGTTTCGATTATTGATACAGGAAAGGATGCATCTGTTATGGAACGGTTGTTACAGGCGGGTGAATATACGCAGGAGAACCGGTATTTGTGGCATATGGTGATTGTCTGTCTGATATTGATGTAAATAAGTTGCTCGAACATCATAAAGGACAAGGGGCGTTGGCAACCTTTGCCGTAGCGCATCCGACAGGACGAAACGAAATTTTGGCCATTGATTCGGATGGAAATTATCGCGGATCAGACAATATCAGACGAGACAGGATGCATGGGTAGATGCGTGTTGTATGGTACTCGAACCGGAAGCTTTTATGAAATTAAGGGCGGGCATGGGAAAAAGAATCGGTTGGTATGATGGACTGTTTTGCAGGCGAGACAAAGGTTCAGACCTATTGCCACGACGGATTCTGGTCACCGGTAGAGACTGTTCGTGATAAAACAAAGCTGGAAAACTTGTGGGTTTCCCGGAAATGCACCATGGAAGGTGTGGGAAGACTAGTGTGTGGAACATAAGAGAATACAGGTTATGACAAAGCTGTTTGCAATGCTGTGAATGAACCATGGAGGGTAAAATATATATGGAAAGTCTGGAGTTTTATCAGGGTAAGACGGTGCTTGTCACTGGACATACCGGATTTAAGGAAGCTGGCTGTGTGTGATGTTACAGATGGCTGGCGCAAATGTGGTGGGTTATGCATTAAAACCGGCAGAGGCAGAAGTTATTTCAGTTATCAGGGCATAAAGGGCGGATGAACTCCATAGAAGGAGATATCCGGATCTCAACCATTTAAAAGCTGTTTTTGATGAGGTTCATCCGGAAATTGTGATTCATCTGGCAGCACAGCCAATTGTGCGTGAGAGTTATGAAACACCGGTTTATACATACGAGAGAATGTAATGGGAACGGTAAACATGTTGGAGTGTGTGAGAACAACGCCGGGAGTGAAATCGGTGTTAAATGTAACAACAGATAAAGTATATGAAAATAAAGAGTGGGATTGGGGATACAGGGAAACGGATGTATTGGATGGTTATGATCCATATTCAAACAGTAAGTCCTGCTCAGAACTTGTAACACACAGTTACAAAAAGTCTTTTTCTGAATGAACAGAAAATCGCAGTTTCAACAGCAAGGGCTGGAAATGTGATAGGAGGAGGCGATTTTGCAAAAGAACAGGATTATTCCGGACTGTGTGCGTGCCTGTATGGAGGGAAAATGAGATTTTTAATCCGTAATCCTTATTCTATCCGTCCATTTCAGCATGTATTAGAACCGTTGTATGCGTATCTGATGATTGCGGAGCAGCAGGCAAAAATGCCGATAAACAGGGATATTATAATGTAGGACCGGAAGAAAGTGACTGTATTACGGTTGGAGAATTGGCAGAAATTTTTGCGAGATATGGCAGGGGGAGCGTCCTGGAAAAATACATGCGAAATGGGACCTCATGAGGCATCTTTTTTGAAATTGATTGTTCTTTGATAAAAAGTAAATTAGGATGGAGATCACATTGGGATATTCGGATGGCTGTGGAAAAGACGATCGAATGGACGAGAGTCTATGAAAAACAGGGAGATATCAGAGCCTGTATGGAGAGACAGATCAAAGAATTTATGACGAAAGAGCAGATGTAAGTATGAAGGTTGTTATTTTAGCAGGTGGCAAGGGAACAAGGATCAGCGAAGAATCAAGACTCCGCCCAAAGCCTATGGTAGAGATTGGTGGAAAACCAATTTTGTGGCATATTATGAGACAATATGCGTACTATGGTTTTTATGAATTTATTATATGCTGTGGTTATAAGGGGCATATGATAAAGGAGTATTTTGTAAATTATTATCAGAATAATAGTCAACTGGGAATTTCGTTAAAGGATCAGAAAGTTCAGGTATTAAGAGGAAACAGTGAGCCATGGAAAGTGACGATGGTAGATACAGGACTTGAGACGCTGACGTCGGGAAGAATTTTAAAGGTGCGTGATTATATAGAAATGAACCATTTTTTCTGACTTATGGAGATGGTGTTTCAGATGTAAATATAAACAAATTGTTGGAATTTCATAAAGAACACAAAAAGGTTGTCACAATTTCCACAACGCAGCCGGAAGGAAGATTTGGGGCATTGCGCCTGGATGGATCTGGAAATGAGGTTTTAGATTTAAAGAAAAGCCAGAGAGGATCAGGCATGGGTAAATATCGGATTTATGGTCATGGAACCGTCTGTGTTTTCTTATCTTGAGATGGAGAACCATGCTTGAAACAGAGCCATTTGAACGGCTGGCATCCGATGGGCAGATGGCGGCTTATAAGCATACCGGTTTTTGGTCGCCTATTGATAATATTCATGACAGAGAGTATTTGGAAAAGTTATGGAGCAGTGGACAAGCTCCGTGGAAAGTTTGAGGATGAGAGGTGGACACAATGTTTGAACATAAGACAGAAGCAGAGGCGCGGGAAGAGATTCTTTCCATGGTGGGGAGTACTGCAAAAACGTTTCATTTAAAAGAAAAAGAGTATCACGAGGGGACAGGATTCCTTATGCATCAAGAGTTTATGATGAGAGTGAAATGAAGAATCTGGTAGATAGTGCATTGGAATTCTGGCTGACTTCCGGACGTTATACAGAACAGTTTGAACGGGAACTGGCGGAATATATAGGCGTAAAATTCTGTTCCCTGGTAAATTCAGGTTCTTCTGCAAATCTATTGGCATTTATGACATTAACATCTCCGCTGCTGGGTGACAGAAGGATTAACCGGGGAGATGAAGTGATTACAGTTGCAGCAGGGTTTCCTACGACAGTGACTCCTTATTTACAGTATGGTGCAGTACCTGTTTTTCTTGATTTGACGATTCCGCAGTATAATATTGATGTCAGACAGTTAGAGCAGGCATTGAGTGAGAGGACGAAAGCAGTAATGATTGCTCATACACTGGGAAATCCGTTTGATTTAAAAACAGTTCGGGGAATTTTGTGACGCACATGATTTGTGGTTGGTGGAAGATAATTGTGATGCGTTGGGAAGTGAGTATTGTCTGAACGGAACATGGAAGAAAACAGGTAGTATTGGGGATATTGGAACGTCCAGTTTTTATCCGCCCCATCATATGACGATGGGAGAAGGCGGAGCTGTCTATACAGATCATCCGCTGCTACATAAGATTATCCGTTCCTTGCGTGACTGGGGGCGTGATTGCATGTGTCCATCTGGTAAGGATAATCTGTGCGGACATCGGTTTGACAAACAATATGGAGAACTTCCACTTGGTTATGATCACAAGTATGTGTATTCCCATTTTGGATATAATCTGAAAGCAACGGATCTTCAGGCTGCTATTGGATGCGCGCAGTTAAAAAAACTACCATCTTTTGTGGAAAAAAGAAGACATAATTTTGAACGGCTGAAAGACCAGCTGTGCGATCTGACCGATCAGTTTATTTTGCCGGAACCATGCCCGGACTCAAGACCTTCATGGTTTGGTTTTTTGATAACATGTAAAAATGGTATTGATAAAGAATCATATAGTACAGTACTTGGAATCACATGGCGTGCGACAAGAATGCTGTTTTCCGGTAATTTGATTAAGCAGCCATGCTTTGATGAAATGCGGAAAATGCAGACTGGCTATCGGAAATGCAGTTCTTTGGAAACGACAGATTTGATTATGGAACGTACTTTCTGGATTGGAGTGTATCCAGGTATGACTGATGAAATGATCGATTATATGGCAAGAATGTTGCGGGAAGCGGTGCGAGCATAGCCAGATGTATCTTGTTCAGTTATAAACTTGGATAATGAGATAACGGATGGAAGAGATACAGTTTGGAAAACATATTAACAACTGCAAAGATAGTAGAAAATGCTTGCATAGAATGCACAATAATGTTACAATTGTAAATGCTATTGAAGTTCAAGAAGGTATCGTGGTGATACATGGTAAAATACGTAACAAGAGGAGAAATATGGAAGAGAAAAGAGATGTGATATATCTTTCTTCCAGAGAGGCTTTTTTAAAAGTTTGTGTACTGGCACTTACTATTGGCATAAGTATAGTTGCATCATTGTTTGACTATAAATCATGTTATGTAACTATATTGGTGCAGGCATGTAATAATATGTATGATTTTATCAATTTACAGACAATAAAAAGTATTCAACTATGGTAAAAAGAGAATCAATTGCTATTGTGTGGTTTGCAATTATTGCAATCATCGTATCCATAGTTGCAATACTTGAATTATATGTTGTTATGAAGTCTATTTGGATAAAATTACTGGTAATTTCTTTTGTAACCATACCGTTAGCAGTCGTATATAATGACTATAAGATTAATATAGAAAAGAAATAGAGCGGAGGCTTGAAAAATATGGCAAATGAAATTGTGATTGTTATTGGTTTCATTTTTACTATAGCTGCAATGTGTAAAGTATGGAATTTATATGCAATGAAACAATATAGTGAATCCAAAGAAAAAAAAATAGGATTGACATATGGCTTTTATGTAGACAATCTGAAATTTGTTGAAATCGAAGGAACAGGAAATGATGAAAATGGAGATTATGATATCGCAAAGGCCATTAAGAAAATAGAAATGCCAGATGATGTAGGATCAAAGCATAATGAATAAAATAGATTTTTAGAATTTTACAATGGTGTAGTCAAAAAAACTAGGGTGCATTTAGAAAATGAGTACAGGCAATTTCGTTTTTGCGATAATCCGGATTCATTGTATGAAGAATATCTCAATCAAAAGACCATATTAAGAGTTTTATACCAAAAAGAAAAATGGTGAAAGTAAAACTTTATTAGACCGGCATAAAGTATGTGCCTGTATGACAGCTGCAATCATTAAGGTCAGGCTGGTAAGCGGAAATATCCAAACAGATGATGGTTTTTCTTTTATCCGCTGCATCCAGGATTAACGAACAACTGGCTTTTATGAGTACGTGGGAGTTATTTTTGGGTTTCATAAGGCTTCACAAAGAAGAAACGGACAAAAATTACCGATTGCCAGACACTTATCATAATAATTCTTTTTTGGATACTATTACAAGATCATTATTTATGGCTAATCAGTTAAATTCCTTATCTACTCCCTTAATAGCAAATGTTTTCTTTTTGCTGGAAAAAGTACTTTGAAGTAGAAGAACAAAATAATATTTTAAAGACGCAATTAGAAGTTATAGATAAAAAAAAGATGGGCATATCAGATGTTAGATGATCTGGTATGCTTTTTTATAATAGGGAGTGCCTTACAGCCGCTCCCAATACTCTCTGAACTTCACCTCTGTCATCCCTCCCCGATCATCCGATACAGCTCCATCTGCTTTGGAATCAGAGCACTGTAAATGGACTGCGCATAATCCGGCACCTCCGCAAGAATCGTTTTTTTTCTAATTCTTTGTAGAAAGCATAGGAGGGTTTAAAATCCCGGAGTTTTGCAAAAATACAGTGTCTCATACAGATAGGTATGGAGAAAATACAGTTTGATTTCATCATAGTATTCTTTGAAAAATGGAGTTTTTTCATGAAATTCAGACAGCAAGCTGGACGTCGGCATGCATTTTTAAGGTTTCTTCCTGTCTCATATCATTTCGCATGGTTCCAGAATCATTTTGTCTGTAATAATAGTAGGCATCGTTTAAGATTACGATTTTATTTGCAAAATATAAAAGCGGGTATACAAAAAGTGGCTCCTCATAAATGACATGTTCTGCGTAGGCTGTATGAGCCTCTTTCAGCAGAGTGTGGCGGTAAAGTTTATTCCAGCAGCCATAGGTAACTTTTTCTGAGATTAGAAATTTTTTCGGTCACTGACAGAAGAAATTTCAATTACTTCCGGTGTAATGTTCCGACCAGGAGTCCACGGCACCCAGACGGTCTGTATAATAAAAATATTCAAACTGGATGATATCAGCATCCGATTCTTTGGCTTTTTCATAAGTTTCCAACAGAAAATTCTCAGCGACAAAGTCATCAGCGTCAACAAATGCAATATATTCACCGTTGCATACTGCAGGGGCAACATTTCTTGCACCGCCCTGGCGCATATTTTCCTCAAGTTTTAAGATCATAATGCTTTCCGGATAGGCGCGTTCAAATTCCTGCAGCATGTTCCAGGTAGCATCCTCATCTGTGGATGCATCGTCTACAAAGATCAGTTCGATCTGGTCAATTCCGATTGTCTGCTGTACAAGTGACATAAAGCATTTCGGAAGATATTTTGTTGCATTAAAACATGGGATGATGACACTTACTTTTTCATAGATCGAAATTCTCCTGGTAAAAAGGTTACATATGGTATAATAAACAAAAATGGTATATTATTAGTTTATCACAACAAAAAGGAACGCACAATATCAGTCTGAAAAGCAGGGAGGTCACAATGTCTGGAAATATAGCGATCGGTATACAGGATTTTTCCACAATCATCCAGGGAAACTATTTTTATATAGATAAAACGCCTTTTATTAAAGAATGGTGGGATTGCGGAGACAGTGCGACTTTGATCACCCGTCCGCGTCGTTTTGGAAAGACACTTACAATGAGGTATGGTGGACAGTTTTTCTCCATAGATTATGCAGGCAGATCGGATCTGTTTGAACATCTGGCAATCTGGAAAGAAGAAAAATACCGTAATCTGCAGGGAACTATCCGGTCATCAGTCTGTCATTTGCGCGGATTAAAGAGAGAGATTATGAGAAAACAAAACAAAAAGATGATGTTAAGAAACATATATATAAAGTTTTGTTATATTAAAGACAGTGATGCCGACAGAGCATATTATGAGCGTATGTTGGAGGAAAATATAAAAGAGACGGATGCGACATCTTCTTTATATCAGTTATCAGATTTCCTGTATAGATATTATGGAAAAAAAGTTATCATTTTGTTAGACGAATATGATACACCCATGCAGGAAGCATTTGTGGATGGTTACTGGGATGAACTTGTCGCATTCACCCGAAGCCTGTTTAATTCGACATTTAAGACGAATCCGGCACTGGAACGATGGAATTATGACAGGGAATCACAAAAGAGTAAGTAAGAATCCGTTTTTTCAGATTTGAATAACTTAAAGATAGTTACGACTACATCAAATGAATATGCTTCTGTATTTGGTTTTACAGAGAAGGAAGTCTTTGATGCATTGGAACAGTATGGTCTTGAGAAAGAAAAAAAAGAGGTAAAAAGATGGTACGATGGTTTCATTTTTGGGGACACAAAGATATTTATAATCCATGGTCAATTTTAAATTATCTCGATACACAGTTATACAAAACATTTTGGGCAAATACAAGTGCAAATAGTCTGGTAGGAAAAATTGATTCAGGAAGGAAACCGTACAATTAAGGAAAAAATTTGAAAAATTATTGTGCGGAGAATACATCTGGTCAGAAATTGAAGAGCAGATTGTATACAATCAATTAAATGGAAATGAAAAAGCAGTTTGGAGTCTTTTGCTGGCGAGTGGATATTTGAAAGTATTATCTTATGAAACGTATCAGGATATTGAGGAGGGAAGATGCCGAAATACCAGCTTGCGTTGACGAATCTGGAAGTAAAGTTAATGTTTCAGGGTATGGTACATGACTGGTTTGCTCCTGTACAACCAGATTACAATGATTTTGTAAGGGCAATGTTACTTGGTGATGTGGATGCGATGAATGAATACATGAATCGAATTGCTATACAGACATTTAGTTATTTCGACACCGGAGAGAGGGCATCTGGGGCAGAGCCTGAGCGTTTTACCATGGTTTTGTATTAGGTCTGCTTGTTGACCTGCGGGATAGATATTACCTTAAATCCAACCGTGAAAGTGGGTTTGGCAGATATGATGTAATGTTAGAACCGAAAAATTCAAAGGAATGCAAAGCAGTTATTTTAGAATTCAAAGTTCGAAATCCACGAAAGGAAAAAAGTATTCAAGAGACAGTTCTGTCTGCCTTAAAGCAGATCTGTGAGAAAAAATACGATGCAGACCTGCTTGAGAAAGGAATCAGAAAGGAACAGATATATCATTATGGATTTGCATTTGAAGGCAAAAAAGTTTTGATTGGGACAGACAGGGAGGAGTGAATATGCCCACCAATATAGCAATCGGCACACAGGAGACTCATTACCCGTTATTAGTCTCCCTCATCACCAAAATGAAGAACAAAATTTGGCGCGCTGCCTGAAATCCTTCCAGAACACCGGATTTGAACTGGTCGTAGTAGATACCGGATCCACGGATCAGACAAAAAAAATCGCCACAGAATATACGAAAAATATCTATGATTTCACATGGTGCGATGATTTTTCAGCAGCAAAGAATTTTGCAATTTCAAAAGCAACGAATCCATATGTGATGGTTATTGACAGTGATGAATATCTACAGAAGATTGATCTGTCACGGTTAGAAAAGATGATTGTCGAACATCCGGGCGAGGTTGGAAGGATTCAAAGAATCAATATCATTTCTGGAAAAGACGGCAAGCAGGAAAATAAAGAGTGGATCAACCGTATTTTTTGCAAAAGAAAGTTTTCATTACACGGGAAGAATCCATGAGCAGGTAACCGCCTATGATGAAAAGGAATATCGTACATACGAAGCACCGGTCGTGATCGGCCATACGGGTTATGATCTTCCGAAGAAAGAAAAAAAGGCAAAAGCGCTGCGCAACATAAGACTGTTGGAGCAGGAATTAAAAAATTTAGGATGGGATGCAAAAGTGCATGCCACGCAGTTAGAACAGAATCTCTCAAAGCAGGATACGGATGCAGAGCAGAAATCTGAAATTGCAGATGCAAAAAAGAGCAGCAGATCCCGTATCTATTATACCAGCTTGGAAAAAGCTATTACATGGCAGAAGATTATGACGAGGCATGCTTCTGGTTTGCCCATGGTCTAAGCTATGACCTTGAACCAAAGTTAGAGTATGTGATCGATATGGTGGAAACCTACGGTTATGCATTGATTAACAGCGGACGTGCCGTGGAAGCACTTTTCTTTGAAAATATTTATGAAGAATTTGGAAATAGTGCGGATTTTCAGTTCCTGATGGGACTCATTTATATGAACAACGCTATGTTTGATGCAGCAGTTGGAGAATTTTTTTGAAAGCGGTCAAACACCGGACCGACTGATGGCGGGAGTAAATTCCTATGCAGCTTATTATAATGTTGGAGTTATTTATGAATGTCTGGAGAAAATCAGTGAGGCAAAGTATTATTATCAGAAGTGCGGTAATTATGAGCCGGCAAAAAACGTTTAAAATTGATAAACAGTTAAATTTGTTATAGTCAGCTTATTGGAGAAACAGAGTGAAAAATATAATTTTTCAAATGCAGAATGGAGATTAGAATGGGAATATATTTAAATCCGGGAAATGAAGAATTTCAGAAAGCACTTAATTCCAAGATATATGGATAAAACCATGCTGATTTCTGAAATGAATCAGAATCTGAATACCGAACATCAGAATATATGCGTAAGCAGACCTCGCCGTTTTGGAAAATCTATGACTGCAAATATGCTTGTGGCATATTATAGTAAAGGATGCGATTCCAAAAGCATGTTTGCTGATTATAAGATTGCACAGGATGAGAGTTTTGAGGCAAATCTGAATAAATATAATGTCCTTCATGTTAATATGCTTGACTTTCTTAACCGTGCACAGACAGTGGACGGAATGATCGATTACCTGCAAAAGAGGCTTTTGTGGGATATCAGGCGGGAATACGGAGATGTAGACTGTTTTGACCGGGAAGATCTTATTGATGTATTAGAGAACATCTATAGTCAGAAAAACAGAAATTTATCATCATTATCGACGAGTGGGATTGCATATTTCGAAAGTATCCGGGGATGATGAAGCGCAGAAAAAATATCTGGATTTCTTGCGCCTGTGGATGAAAGATAAGCCATATATTGCGTTGGCTTATATGACGGGAATACTGCCTATTAAAAAGTATGGCGAGCATTCAGCTCTCAATATGTTTGATGAATATTCCATGACCAATCAAAGGGAACTCGCTGAATTTACCGGGTTTACGGAAGAGGAAGTTCAAAGTCTGTGTGTGTCAGATGGTATGACTTATGACAGGATGAAACAGTGGTACGATGGATATGATTTAAAGGGCATTCAGATCTATAATCCAAGATCAGTAGTCATGTCATTGCTGGGACATGATTTTGACAGTTATTGGACGAAGACGGAGACCTATGAGGCACTAAAAAATATATCCAGATGGACATGTATCACTTGAAGGCGTTAATCACACAGCTTATATCAGGCAGCCATATAAGGATTAATCCGGATAAGTTTCAGAATGATATGTCCACATTTGCGAGCGTAGATGATGTATTTACGCTTTTAGTGCATTTGGGGTACCTGACCTACGATTTTGAGAACAAGACTGTTTCTATTCCAAACCAGGAGGTGCAGAAAGAGTTTATTAACTGCATAGAGGATGGCGGATGGGAACCGGTCATGGATGCGATTCGTAATTCTGAAACACTGCTTCAGGCAACTATAGATGGAAAAGAAGAATATGTTGCGGAAATGATCGAGCAGGTGCATCAGGAAAATATATCCATTTTAAAGTATAATGATGAAAACTCTATGTCGTGTGTGCTTTCGCTGGCATATTATGCTGCAAGAAAAGATTATGTGATGTATCGGGAATTTGCCGGGGGAAAAGGATTTGCTGACATTGTGTTTGTCCCGAGAAAGTTTAGAGATGTGCCGGCGATCGTGGTGGAATTAAAATGGGATAAATCCTCAGATACAGCGATTGCACAGATAAAAAGAAGCAGTACATGCAGAGCCTGAAAGATTATCATGGACAAGTGATTCTTGCTGGAATCAATTACGACAGCACAGATTCCACAAAGGATGATTATAAAAGGCATAGCTGCAGTATAGAAAAAATAAATCTATAAAAAGTACAGGAGACCACCATGCAGACAACCATCATTTACATCACCGGTGTCTACGACACCCTCGACTTATTCACCCAGGAACTGAAAAAATGCCTTTGAATCCATGGGATATGCTTCCTTTACCTATGATGCCCGTCTCGAAGAGGTGAGCAAGCAGGCGCTGATCGAATGTATCGGAGATGGTACAAAAAAAGATCAGAGGTTTTCTGTGTGACGTTTAATAACCTGGGATATAATCTGTCACTTCCGGCAGGCATGACCGGAACAGGGATGCTTTTGAAGCAGGACATTTTCCAAAGTACAGCAGGATCAAAAAGAGCAGGTTCTGCGGAAGAAGAGCCAAATCTCTGGGAAACTTACAATATTCCATATATCAATATCCTGATGGATCATCCGTTTCACTATGAAAAACCACTGCAGAATGCACCGGCAACATCTATTGTGTTGTGCACGGACCGCAACCATGTCCGGTATATCCGCAGATATTTCAAAAATATCCGGTATACGGATTTTCTGCCACATGCCGGGGTGGAATTTGGCAGCAGACATAAACCGCTCGCGGAGCGTGGAATCGATGTTTTATATGCCGGGGCATTGCCGATCTACACAGTTGCGAAGATGATACCGGATCTGTCATCCATCCCGGAAGTCGATGGAGAGGAGATGGCACAGGCTGTGCTGTCAGAACTGGTGCATCATCCTGACCGGACAACAGAGGATGTGATAGAAGAATATTTAAAATATAAGCGGAATGATATTTCAGAACAGCGTATTCATGAGATCATCGTGCAGATGCGTTTTATTGACTCGTATGCCACGTCATTTTTCCGTGAACAGGCTGTCCGTATTCTGGTGGAAAACGGAATACGGGTAACGGCATATGGAACAGGCTGGGATCAGTGTGAGTGGAGTGACAATCCGTATCTGGTGTATGGTGGAAAAGTACTTGCACCGGAGATTCTGCCTTTGATGAACGACAGTAAGATCGTCTTAAATACAATGACCTGGTTCAAAGCCGGAGCACATGACCGTATTTTTTAACGGAATGCTTGCCGGAGCAGCAGTGGTGACGGACGATTCCACCTATCTGCGCAGAGAGTTTACGGATGGAAAAGAACTTGTCATGTTTTCAAGAAATGAGATCCGGACTTTGCCAGACCGTGTATTTGACCTGTTCGGACACATGCAGTCCACACAAAGGATGGCAGACTGTGGATATCAGTCAGCAAAAGAGCATCATACGTGGAAAAGCAGGGCAGCGTGGATCAGGGAAGCCTGGATGTAGAGCCGGAGGTTCTCATTCCCTCCCTGCAACAGGTTTTACATACAGATGAAAACGTTATTTTGGCTGACACGGCACAGGAATGGAGATTATTATGCACATATTAATGTATCGCTGGAAAGCTTATAATTACAGAGACATAGAGCAGACTTTTTTATTACTGGGGCATACGGTGGATAATATCGAACAGCATCTTGGCAATTATGATATTGATCCGGAATTTGAAAAATAATTGAGCACAAAATACAGGAAACGCATTATGATATGGTATTTACGGTCAATTATTTTGCACTGATTTCGAATGTCTGTCAGAAGATGGGAATAAAATATGTATCGTGGAGCTGTGACAATCCGCTGATCAGTATGTATCACGAATCCATTTTTCATCCCTGCAATTATATATTTACCTTTGACAAGACAAATTATCTGGAATTTCGGGAGATGGGAGTAGAGCATATCTGGTATCTTCCGCTTGCGGTAGATACAAACCGGATGGATATGGTGATTGCAAATTCGCCGGAAATACAGAAATACAAAGGGGATATCGCATTTGTTGGAAGCCTTTATGAAAGAAATTCTTATGATAAGATAAAAAGCAGGCTGCCAGAATATCTACGGGGGTATTTTGATGCTGTGATCGAGGCACAGTTAAATATCAGTGGCGCAAATATTGTGGAACCCATGCTGACCACGGATATACTGGAAAAACTTCAGGAATATTTTGAACTGGAAAATCAGAAGGGTCGTTTTCGGATCTTGGACTGATCTTTCAGACAACCGTACTTGGATTTAAAATTGCGGAAGTGGAGCGCAGACGTGCATTGATCGAACTGTCAAAACGTTATCATGTCAATGTGTACAGTAACAGTGATGTAAGTGATATGCTGCGGATTCAGTACTGTGGTTCGGTTGATTACTGGAGTGAGCTGCCGCAGGTTTTTCGTATGTCAAAGATTAATCTGAATTTTACGATTCCGAATATCAAGAGCGGCATACCACTCAGGGTATGGGATGTGCTTGGGGCAGGAGGCTTTCTGATGACAAATTATCAGGCGGAAATACCATATTATTTTAAAGAGGGGGAAGACCTGGTATGCTTTGACGGAATCAATGATCTTTGTGAAAAAGCAGAATATTATCTGGCACATGAGGAAGAACGTCTGGCAATCGCAGAAAATGGTTATCGAAAAGTAAGGGAGCATCACAATTATATAGAGAGAATAAATACGATGCTGGATATTATAGAAGAAAATGAAAATCAGGAAAATGATATATAGTACATGATCAGTGCGAAAGATGCATAATCTGAAGTTGCATCTGGGATATTGGAATATTAAACGGACACTACAGAAAATCTGTAAGTGTCCGTTTAGCAATATCTGTCTAACATCATTCCGGAATAAACGGGGGTCAGGTAAGGGCAGGAAAAATTCTTATGACCTGGTTTTTGTAAGTGATCATCGTTTTGCTTGCATAATTTAACGGGTCAACAGAGACGGTTCCGGCGGTCGTCCCGAGATCGTTTTTAAACTTATTTAATGTTGCAAAGCATTCTTTGCATCCGTGGAAGTGACTGCATCCGTCAAAAGATGTGTATCGACCTTGATGGCACCGTCATCTGAAAGTTTTAATCCATACGACTCAAATTCATTGTAATAAGGTTTTACCACCTGTGTAAAATCGCGCCGCAGTTTATCTGCTTCCTGTGTGCTGTCATAGCGATAGCTTAACTGGATCAGATTGTTGTATACATTTACCAGAGACTGGACATTGTCTACAATGGAGTCAGCTGTTGTTTAAAGCCGATCTGTACAGGGTTTGCCTGGGAGCTTGGTTTATTCAGTGTCAGTTCAAAAGCATTGTTGACAGTAAAAGTATTTGACAGAGATGCATGCTCCGTACCGTTTAATAAGAAAGAAGAATTACTTGCTGTCTGGGTAACACAATCAATACCGAGTGTCTGCATTGCTTTTTTCGGATGCATGATCGGAACTTGGGGTAACTTCAAACAGATAGGACTGACCGTCTGCAAGACCGGTCTGACTTGAAGTTAAACGCAGGGCAATCTTGTTACTGGCATTTTTGGCAAGATCGGCATGAATCCCGGCACCTGAAGAATTGACCAGGCGTGCAAGCTTTTCAAGAATATGCTGGTTGTCATCATTTCTGCTTACGGTATACTGAAACTCATATGAACTTAAATCAGTTGATATATCGAATGTGTAAGTACCTGTTTTGAAATCGCATTCATCAGGGTAAAGAAACTTTCCGACATTGATCTGTGGGGCTGCAAGCTGTTTTACCTCCACATCAAAATGCAAAGAATTATCGAGACTCTGATCCTCACCAATGTAGGTAACATTGACAGAAGATTCGTCGGAAGACTTTGCAACTTTTTTGTTGAATACATTTTCAATCCCCTCGTCGTTGTCAGAAAGGGCAGCGATTACATTCTGGATCGAACGGGTATGTTCTTTCAGGTCAATCGCAAATTTTTTCACATCCGTGGAATCTGGAATTTTATACAGAGGAGTATCTTTATTTGTTTTTACAATCTGATTATAGAAAGAAACCAAATAATCAGCCGTTCTAGTATGGGAGGTCGAAATGGGAGATTCCGCAGAAAAACAGAAGCGCCCCAGTTTCTTTAAAGGCGCAAAAGCTGAATTTAAGAAAATTTCATGGCCGGACAGACAATCAACATTGAAGCAATCCGTAGCGGTTGTTGCAATATCAGTTGTAGTGGGTGTGATTATTGCGGTTCTGGATTATTTTATCCAGTACGGCGTAAACTTCTTAACATCATTATAGAGCGAGGGTGATTGTATGGCAGAGGCAAAATGGTATGTAGTCCATACCTATTCAGGATATGAGAACAAGGTCAAAGCCAATATTGAGAAGACCATAGAGAACAACAAGAGTCTGGCAGAACAGATCCTTGAAGTAAGAGTTCCCATGCAGGATGTCGTAGAACTGAAAGACGGCGCCCGCAAGACGGTCTCCAAGAAAATGTTCCCCGGTTATGTGCTTCTCAACATGGAGATGAACGATGATACCTGGTATGTCGTTCGTAATACCCGTGGTGTGACCGGTTTCGTAGGTCCCGGAAGTAAACCTGTACCTCTTACAGAAGCTGAGATGAAGCCTTTGGGCATTAAGACCGAGAATGTATCCATCGACTTTGGTGAAGGCGACAGCATTGCTGTTGTGGCCGGAGTATGGAAGGATACCGTCGGCGTGGTGCAGAAACTGGACTATGGCAAACAGACAGCTACGATCAATGTAGAAATGTTTGGAAGAGAGACCCCTGTGGAAATCAGCTTTGCAGAGGTCAGAAAGCTTTAATAAGCTTACAAGGATATTTTTTCTCACGGGCAATTCCGGAGATAAAATATAAAACTCTCAGAAACCGCAAGGTGAAGAGAGTGGCAGCATGAAAGGAACGAGAAGTCGTTCCAGTGGGAGCAGGAGGCGAGCAACAAGGCAGCCTGCGCCGAATTACCACATTATAGGAGGTGCCACAATGGCAAAGAAAGTAGAAGGATATATCAAGTTACAGATCCCTGCCGGAAAAGCAACACCGGCTCCCCCTGTTGGTCCTGCACTTGGACAGCACGGGGTTAACATCGTTGAATTTACCAAGCAGTTCAACGCAAGAACAGCAGACAAGGGAGATCTTATCATCCCCGTAGTTATTACTGTATATGCAGACAGAAGCTTTAGTTTCGTTACAAAGACTCCCCCTGCAGCAGTACTGTTAAAGAAAGCCTGCAACATCAAGTCCGGTTCCGGCGTTCCCAACAAGACCAAGGTAGCTACCATTTCCAAGGCTAAGCTTCAGGAGATCGCTGAGATGAAGATGCCGGATCTGAATGCAGCAAGCCTGGAAGCAGCTATGAGCATGATCGCTGGTACTGCACGCAGCATGGGTATTGTTGTTGAGGAGTAACTTATAAATATTTGGGAGGCAATGAAAAAAATATTGCCGCTGGAACCTAGGAGGTAAAATAATGAAACATGGTAAGAAATATACCGAAGCTGCCAAGCTGGTAGATCGTGCTACATTCTATGAGCCCAACGATGCTATCGCTCTGGTTAAGAAAACTGCAACTGCTAAATTCGATGAGACCATCGAAGTTCACATCAGAACCGGTTGTGACGGACGTCACGCTGAGCAGCAGATCCGTGGCGCAGTTGTACTGCCCAACGGAACTGGTAAGACTGTAAAAGTTCTGGTATTCGCAAAGGGCGATAAGATCAATGAGGCTGAGGCTGCAGGCGCTGACTATGTTGGTGGCGAGGAGCTGATCCCCAAGATCCAGAACTTAAAAGGTCAGTATGTTAAGAGCGCAACTCTTGCATCTACAATGGGACCTGGTGTAAGATTAAACGTAGTTAAAATTACACAGTAAAAGCAGAAAATTGTTGACAACCATAATATACAATGTTATAATGCATATCGTTGAGCCGGTTTTCCGGTACTCAGCGATTTGCATATATGCCGAAGACAGCAGGTGCCATATGGCGTAAACGTAAGACGACCTGCCGAGGGATCTTTATCAAGATTTTTTGACCGTATCTCTCTGTCTTTGCAGGGAGTTTTTTCAGATTTTAATCTGAATAAAGCGGTTTTTATACCTCAAGTCTTTATGCAGCAGCAGTGGGAAAATCACTGTGATCCGGCGGATTATCCGTCGGCAAAATAATAAAAGGAGGTGCACGATTCGTGGCAAAAGTAGAACTCAAACAGCCTATCGTACAGGAAATTTCTGAAAACATCAAAGATGCACAGTCGGTCGTAGTCGTTGACTACCGTGGACTTACCGTAGCAGAAGATACTCAGTTACGTAAAGCATTAAGAGAAGCTGGTGTTACTTACAAAGTATACAAAAATACATTAGTAAGCCGTGCAGTAGAAGGTACACAGTTCGAGAGCTTAAGAGACGTTCTTGAGGGACCGAATGCTTTCGCTATCTCTACGACGACGCAACAGCTCCGGCAAGAGTATTAGCAGATTTCGCTAAGAAAGCTCCGGCTCTTGAAATCAAAGCAGGTGTTGTTGAGGGTAACTTATTATGATGAGGCAGGCATGAAGGCTGTCGCAGCAGTCCATCAAGAGAAGTTCTTCTTTCCAAGTTACTTGGAAGCTTACAGTCTCCGATTACCAATCTTGCCCGCGTTCTTAATCAGATCGCAGAAAAAGGCGGTGCGGCAGATGCAGCAGTAGAGGCTGCTCCGGCAGAAGAAACAGCAGCCTGCAGAAGAACCAGCAGAGACACCGGCAGAGTAATCTATCCGGCGGCTGGATGAAACAGTATATGGGCACGGCAGGAGAGACTGACCGGTGCGACAATAAATTATAATGGAGGAAAATTATAATGGCAAAATTAACAACAGCAGAATTTATCGATGCTATCAAAGAGTTAAGCGTATTAGAGTTAAACGACTTAGTAAAGGCTTGTGAGGAAGAGTTCGGCGTATCTGCAGCAGCAGGCGTTGTAGTTGCAGCAGCAGGTGCTGGTGAGGCGCAGCAGCTGAAGAGAAGACTGAGTTCGACGTAGAGTTAACAGAAGTTGGCCCGAACAAAGTTAAAGTTATCAAAGTTGTTCGTGAAGCTACAGGCTTAGGCTTAAAAGAAGCGAAAGACGTAGTAGACGGAGCTCCGAAAGTATTAAAAGAAGCAGCTGACAAAGCAACAGCTGAGGATATCAAAGCTAAACTTGAAGCTGAGGGCGCAAAGGTAACTTTAAAATAATTGCGGGTGCTTTATACGCAATGATTGTAACAGGGCGGCTGCCGGATAATTCCGGCAGCCGCTTTTATACTTTATAGGATTCGGGCGTCAAAAGGTGGTTCATAACTTAGTGATTGTCAAATTGCACAAAGCCGAGACTGTTTTTTGTGACTTTGGGAGAAAATTAGAAAATCTTAGTATGACTGTCTATTTACAGTAATGTTCTGCCACGGACGGCAGAACAAGGCTTCACGAGCCATGGAAGGCTCGTTGAATGCCGTTTACGTCACTCTGTGAAAAACTGATTCAGGCATACTTAGTTTTTCTTATTTTCGGACAACGGAACAAAACAAGTTCGGTTTTGTGCAATTTGACAGACCCAAAATTGAAAACCACCTTTTGACACCCGAATCTTTATAGGATGATGCAGGGGGAAGATAGTGCATTTAATACCTCTTTCTGTGAGGCTGGTTAAAGGCTGTAAGAACGTATATCAGCCACTTATGGACACTTGACCAATTTGGCATCAAAAAATGCCTGATTGAGGCGGAAAAAAGCGTACAAGCGTAAAAGACAGAAGAAAAAACTGGTATGTTGTGGGTTAAAAATGAATTTCACTTTGAAAACCATGATTTTGGTAAGACTAAATGGCACAGAAGGGTGAAATTTAACCGCTGCTGTTCAGATGCAAGTGAAAAAAGTATGATAAGTTTTAAAATTAAATGCGACAAAGAGGTATTGAAGCCTCTGCCGCATTTATTTTTTTTACGGTAGATTGAAGTAAAAGCATAGTGCGGTAGAGCTTAAAAAAACTCTATCGCACTATTTTTTTATCCAAAAATCAGAAAGGAGTGGGAGAAATGCCGCGCAAGTACAAGAGATTGAGCTATGAGGACAGAAAAGACCATAGAGGAAATGTGCAGGAACGGAAAGAAAGCGGACGAGATAGCAGAGGCTATGGACGTACATAGAGCGACGATTTACCACGAGCTGCAAAGGGTCGGTGCTGGTGGTGGAAATAGGCAGCAGTACAGTGCAGATATGGCGCAGAGAACAATTTAGAAAATAAAGGAGAAAGAATGGGAATTACAGTATTAAGTTTATTTGACGGGACAAGTTGTGGTCAAATTGCATTAGAAAGAGCCGGAATAAAGGTAGATAGATATTATGCAAGCGAAATAAAAAAATGCGCAATAGAAACAACAATGAGGAACTACCCAGGAACGATACAAATAGGAGATGTTAGAAAGGCATGGTATAACGACGGAATATTGCATACAGAAAACGGAGATTTTAATGTCGGAAAAATTGATTTATTGATTGGGGGTAGTCCGTGTCAGAACTTTTCCATTGCTAGAGTGTCAATGGGAAACAAAGGAAATAGAGGGGCTGAATGGAGAAAAAAAAGCCGATTGTTCTATGAGTATTTGAGGCTTAAGAGAACAATAGAGCCAGAGTTTTTCCCTACTGAAAAATGTAAAAATGAAGAAAAAGACGAGGAAGAGCTTAATAAATATATAGGCGTTAACGGAATACATATAAATTCAAAATTAGTAAGTTATCAGCTAAGGGATAGAATTTACTGGAGCAATATAAAAGGAATTACAGAGCCGGAAGATAGAAAAATAAATTTCAAGATTACAAGGACACAGACGAGAAATACTGTAGTGAGTTTAAGGTAAAGAGGACACCGAGCAGAGAGAGAATGTGGAATGAGGGGCGGGGGAGACAAACAGCTGGAAACTGTACCAATATAACAAAAGCAGAAAAAATAGGTTGTTTAACAAGAAAGCAAGATAGATGCCCTAACAGTGGGCTGATTGAGTGCGGGGGCTTTTGTAGGTATTTGACACGAAGAGAAATAGAATTAGCACAAACGTTGCCGATAGGCTACACAGATAATTTGAGTTATAGCCAGATGCAAGATGTGTGCGGCGACGGGTGGACAGTAGAGGTAATAGCACACATATTTAGCTTTTTAAAAAAAGAGATAGAGGAAATGTAGGCGGCAACCGCCGCCGACAAGCAGACGACGCACAAGAAAAAGGCAAGAAGTTTTAAAAAGAGTGCGCATTATCTTAAAAGGGATTGCAAGAGTATTGAGGGCGTGGCGGTGCGACGTAGCGCATGGTTGTGGGTTCAAGTCCTACCGTCTGCATTAGGTAGCAGTTTGGCGAGCTGCGGCAGAGGGCAGCAGGCTAATAGCTGCAATCTGTATACCGTGGAAAAATAGCGGCGGTCATACCAGCCAGAAAGTATGTGGACAGTCAACAGGTTTTCAGCTGCTTTTTAATGCGAAAAGCAGCCCGCACGGTAAAACCAAACGCCAGAACAGGAGAGCGGCACACATGGAAAGACAGAGAGCGCCGCCGAAAGGAAGAGAGGCAGAGAATGGCAGCAGAGGCATTGATAGTAGAGGACGCATACCAGAGAGGCTATGCAGATGCCATAGCAGATATGCGTAAGAAAAAAGAAGCAGAGGCGGCAACGGGAGCAGGCAAAAGAAAGCCCGCCGTTGGTATTTCATTAAGCAGAAAGCCTACGGGCTTGCAATGCTGGCAGTTACCGTGCTGGCGGCATGGGCGACAGAGGGCGACATAACAATAGCGGTTATTACCGTACCGCTGGGGCTTATGTGCCTTTTCAGTAAAAAAAATGCTGATAGTAGACAACTACTATTTTGCTACAGAAGAGAGGGCAATACATGGACGAAAAAACAATACAGCGTATTAAAAAGCTGCAAGCGCTGGCAGAGCGGGGCGTAGGCGGCGAAAACGACAGCGCAAAAGAAACTTGCAAAGTTGCTTAAGGATAACGGTATAAATTCCTTAGACGAACTGCAAAAGGAAGAGTATGAATATACGATATTTTCCTACAACGGAAAGCACGAAATAAAACTGCTGCGGCAGTGTATGTATAAGGTCATGGGTGCTAAATCTGACAGAACAGCATACAAGCCATACGGACGGCGGCAGAAAATCGGCATATATTGCACGAAAGCGCAGAAAATCGAAATAGAGTTAGAGTTTGAATTTTACAGAAACGTATTTTATGAGGAATTAAGTACATTTATGGACGCTTTCATACAGGCACAGAAGATTTTCCCAGAAGATGCACCAGTAGGAGACTACGACGAATTTAACGAAAGAGATATGAAAATAGCGTTTATGGCTACAGGGGATAGAACGGCGTAGCAGGGCTGCAATGATAGAGGAAAGCGAGGCGGGAGATGAGAAAACGAAAACGACAGGCAGTTAAAAACTGATACAGTGCGCAGCCGTTATAGCGGCAGGCGTGCTGGCAATCATTTGTTTATGCTGGCTATCTGGTACAGAGGAAAGAACAGCGAGCCAGTAACAGACGAACAGGTAGATACAGCGCAGATGCAGCAGGCAGAGCCGCTGGTTATTGAAACACCAGAGGCAGCCGCAGGGGCAGCATAAGAGTATACGACTATGACGGCTGCTGTATTTATGCCTACTATTTTCGCAAAATTGGATAAACAACGACGGTCGGCAAGGACATTGACGTAGGGCAATTTGCAGGGACTACTTAGAGGGCTACCAAGAACATAAAGAAGAAAAGCGGGGCGGGAGAATGAGCCACAGATATTACAGCCATTTACGCCCGTTATCACTGGGAACATTTCCAAAGCCGCAGGGAAACGAGATTTACATATAGAAAATTTTGAGGAACGGCAGAACGTACCAGAGATAGAACGGCAGGCGTGGGGATACATTGAGTACAAAGAGGCGCTTACAGAAATAGAGGCGGCAGCTTATGAGCTGATACCGTCAAACTGCATTTCTGAAATGGAAAACTTAGAGGCAAGGAGATAAAGACAATGAGCGAGGTATATATACGCAGCCAGAATAAAGAAAAGCTGTATAGACTGGGCGGTAATTACGCCTGCGTAGAGTATGGAGAGTACGAGGACATAAAGAAAAAGAGAGGCGGCGCAGAGGCAGACAAAAAGCGCCACGTAATTTGCATAAGTGACGGGTGTTTAGAAGAAATTGGAGAGTATGCCACAAAAGAGCGCTGCTTAGAGGTGCTGGACGAGATACAGAAAGCGTGCGTAAGCTATCTGTTTACGGCTGGCGGTGCAGCCGTAATAAGGGGCGGCATGGACGTACAGCCGTTTGCAGCAGTAATACCGAGGCTGTACGAAATGCCAGAGAAGTAGGAGAGGCAGACAGTGACAGTAAAGGAATTTATAGGCACGCTGGAGAGTTCAGACCGCCTGCGCATTATCGAGGGCAAAGCAGAGGTTTACGTAGGGTATCTGGCAGCGTTCAAAACCGTTTGCAGACCATGAGATAAGCGAGGAATACCGAAAATACAGCGGGCATGAGGTAAAGAAGTTTAGAGCAGTGCCGGAGATAACGCACAGACGCTGGAAAGAGCTGGGGCTTTTTGAAACCATTAGAGCCAGACCAGACAGCACAGTATAAGTTTAGTGATTTGCAGATGTCGCTTTACTACACCATTTACATATAAGAAAGGAAAGGGCAGGAAGTATGACAAAGAAAAAGCCGGATTTTTACGGGATTTAGATACTGCAATCATGGACGAGCTTACAGGTGGCGGTATCAAGGGAAATGCAGCGGGACTGGTAGGAACGCTTCACACAGATTAAGGAAATTAAGCAGCTATGCGGGCTGCCGTTTTGTGGTTATATGGCAAAGTTGGAAACGGTAAGACCAAGCGGCGTGCCGGACGAGGTAACGGTAGTATTTGCAGAGGACGTACCATACAGGGCTTGCAACGGCATAGAATTTGACGTTATGCAGGAATTTGTAGAGGGCAGCAGGCTTTTACTGACAGGCAAGGTGCAGACGCTTAAGGACTTCCAGAGCGGTAGACTGCTGGTATATATTCTGGCAGATTTTGTGGCGGTATCGGAAAAGGCAGTAGAGCAGGACGAGGCAGCAGTAAGAGGCGTTATAGCGAATAAGCCAACATACAGAGAAACACCGAGAGGCAAGCGCATTACTGATATTACGGTAAAGGTAAGAAATGAGCTTACAGGCGGTAGCTGCTTTTTACCGTGCGTTTGCTGGCAGGAACAGGCAGACGAGGCGGCGCAGTGGCAGCAGGGCGACACTGTAGAGCTGCTGGGACGGTATCAGAGCCGCCAGTATGAAAAGGTACTTGATACAGCCACAGGAGAAAGAGAACAGCGCACAGCTTATGAGGTATCGGTACGGCTGATTAGAAGAAAGGAAGAGGCAGAAAATGAGTGTTGAACATATCGGCAAGGGCTATGTAAAAATCTGCGTGAGTGAGGAAGAGTTAGAGAACAGCATAGCTGGGCTTAGCCAGTTAAAACCTATTTTGCAAACGCAAGCAATGAAAGGGAACGGAAGAAACACAAAGCAGGGGCTTATTGACGCAGCAGAGCTGGGAAAACATTTTGATACAGCGATAGATGCAATGACTATGCTTTTTGGCTGGGTTCAAGGAAGAGAGCGAGGCACAGAATGAAGAGTAAAACAATTTTAGGAGCAGACGGCGCAACAAAAATGCGGCAGATTACAGTAGGGATACACGGAAAGGGCGGCGAGGCAGGCATAAAGGCAATACAGCAGCTTGCAGGCATGGTGGACAGCTTAAAGCAGTGCCAGACACCACAGGAAGTATACGACAGATATTTACAGATTACGGGGTACTGTAAATGCTGCGTTGATTGTAATTTTATAGACCAAAAGGGAGCAGACGAGCTGATGTGCTTAGCAGCGTATCTGGCAGGAAATGAACAGGCACGGGCAGAGGCACAACAGAAAGCGGGTAAAAGGCATGAGAAAGGTTTATATATGCAGCCCATACAGGGCGAAAGACGGCGCAGAGCTGGACAGAAACATAGATTATGCGCAGCAGCTGACACGGCAGGCGTTAGAGGCAGGCTTAGCACCCATTACGCCGCATTTATATATGACGCAGTGTATGGACGATAAAAAGCCGGAAGAGCGGGCAAGGGGCATGGCTGCGGGGCTTGCACTGCTGAAAGGCTGCGATTTTGTTATTGCTGGTGTGAAATACGGCATAACAGAGGGAATGGACAGAGAAATACATACAGCAAATATGCTGGGAATTGCGGTTATAGATGCAAACCAGATTAAACGGCATCTGGAATATGAGGAAAAGCGACAGGAGAGGGCGGCGAGCGATTACGCAAAGCTGCATAGCTGCGAATTTTGCAAGGGCAGCAAATTATACAGCTGCACGGGCTACGATTGCAGAGAGCCGTACAGACGGGCTTATGAGTATGCCTTAAGCCGCATAAGAGAGCGGCAGGAAACATGAAAAAATAAAAGCGCCTACGGTGGGGAAACACCATAGGCGCTAAGCTATACAGCTTTGAAATACTATAAAAATTATAAGCTATGTATGGCACAAAGTCAAGAAATTTAACGGGCAGGCAGCCCGTTTTAACACTTGATAAAAGTATTAACGAACCGACAGAGAGGTAGATATATGCCATACGTAGAGAGGGTAACAAAAGCGGGAAATACGATAGAGATAGAGAGGTACTTTACCAGCAGGTACAAAAAGAAAGGTATCAGCAGAGGGGATAAAGTAAAGCCAACAAAAAGAAGAGCAGGAGAAAGTAAACACCAGACAGGCAGAGAGAAAGTTAAGGATACTCATAAATGCAAACTATGGCTATGGGGACTACCATTTAGTGCTTGACTATATCCGCAGGAAAGGAGAGCCGGACAGAACGCCGGAGCAGATGCGGCAGGACATAGACGTATTTTTGAGGGAGTGCAGAAAGGAGTACAGAAAAGCTGGGTTAGAGTTCAAATACATACACGTTATGGAGATAGGAAAGAAAGGTGCGAGGCATCACCACCTTGTAGTAAATAAAATTGACACAGAGATTTTACAGCGCTGCTGGTATAAGGCATACGAGGGGCATAACAGGGTTAAGGTATTCCCACTGGACGATAGCGGCAACTATGCAGAGCTGGCAAGTTATTTAATCAAGTACACAGGAACGCACAAAAAGGGTACTGACGGAGCATTGCAGGGAAAGCGCTGGAATTGCAGCAAGAATTTAGTAAGACCAGAGCCAGAGTATCACATAATTTCAGACCGTGAGTATTTCAAGAAAGAGCCAAAAGCAATAAAGGGCTATTACGTGGATAAGAACAGCGTGAGCATGGGAGTACATAGCCCAGAATATTACGGCTATGGGTATTTAAGATACACCTTAGTAAAAATAACAGATAGGGGGGGCTGAAATGCAGATAGTCAAGGGCATTGCCATTGCAGCAGTGCTGATAATAGCCGGACTGCTGGCGCTGATTGTGGCAGCATATCTGGCGTTTAAATTGCGGCGGCTATTTTTGAGCAGCAGGAGAGCTGGAAAGACAGCGGCAGCAGAAAGGGCAGAAAACATGATAGAAAAAATTAAATACTGGTTATTCCAGAAAGGCAAGGACTGTAAGAGCTGCTGCCTGCGGTGCAGATATTACGATATATGCCGCTGGGACGTACTGGGAAATGCGGGACTACAAAGCGAGGAAAACAATAACGCTTTTGGCGATAGAGAACAGCAAGCCGCATAAGGACGGGCTGCTGTTCAGAATTTGCCAGTATGTAGAATTTAAGCAGAAAGCGAGGCGAGAAATGAGAAACTTTAGACTGGACGACGAAAGCGGGCATCAAGAGGCATTATTTAGCTGGGCTGCATACAGAACAGGGCTTATGCCAGAACTGGAATATATGCACCACGTACCAAACGGCGGCAAGCGTGATGCAGCAACAGCAGTGGCGCTTAAGAGGCAGGGAGTAAAGGCAGGCGTGCCAGATATTATGCTACCAGCTGCAAGGGCTGGGTATCACGGGCTTTACATAGAGCTTAAGGCGGGCAAGAACACGACGACCAAGAAACAGAAAGAGTGGTTAGCGTATCTACGGCAGCAGGGCCTATTATACCGCCGTCTGCTACGGCTGGCAGCCAGCAGCGCAGCTGATAGAGCAGTATTTATTACATTCAGACGAGCTTACAAAAGAACAGGAAACAGTAACCATGCGTTAGAGGCGAACGCAGGAAAGAGAGGCAAAGAATGAAAACAATAAGCATTTTGAACTTAAAGGGCGGCGTAGCCAAGACCTTTACAGCGGCAAACATGGCGTATGAGATTTACAGGAGAGGTTACAGGGTGCTGCTGATTGACAACGACAAGCAAGGGAATTTAAGCAAGGCGTATAGCAGATACGACGCAGAGAGCGTAGCGCCAGTTACAAGGTTGCTGGCTGGGGACTGGCAGGGAGCAACAGAGCTGATACAGAATACAGATTACGTAGGGCAGCAGTGCTGCATAGATATTGTTACGTCGAATATGTCACTTTTTGGGGCTACGTGGAATTTGACAAAAGAGGACAGCGAGAACCAGACAGAACGCTATAAGAGATTTGCAGACATTATGGGCGGCTTTTATGATTACTGTATCATTGATAACCCGCCGGATATTGGGCTTAATGTTGTAAATGCGCTGGCAATCACGGACGAGGTAATAGTACCGTAAAGGTGGACGAGGACGCTTTAGAGGGGCTGGACATTGTGACAGAGCAGATAGAGGACGCAAAGGCATTTAACCCAGCATTAAAGCTGGCAGGCGTACTGATTACGTCATACCAGAACACAGACGGCGAGGCAGCAGGCGTAGAGTGGCTGGAACAAAAGACAGATTTTAATATTTTGGGTATTATTCGGTATTCCAAGAAAGTAGCAGAAAATACTTTCATGCGTAAGCCGATTTATGAGTATAGCCCATGCTGTGGAGCGGCGCAGGGGTACAAGAAATTTGTAACAGCGTATACAGGGAAAGCGAGGTAGCAAGCGTGGCACATAAAGAGAGATTATGCGTTTACTGGCATTGCAGCAGGACTGGCGGTACGGAGTGCTGGAACTGGGGCAGCAAATTTGCAGGGGAGAAATGCCCGAAAAGCGACGCTTGCGAGCATTGGAGAACGTGCGAAATGTGCAACGGAGTAATGGGACAGTGTAAGAAAAAACAAAGGATTGAGAAAGCGAGGTAGAGAATATGGCAAAGTTTGGTATTAACGACATTCTGAACGCAAAGACGAAAGCAGCAGGGCAGCAGGCACAGACGGACGGATACAAAGAGATTTATTTAAGCCCTTATGAGGTAAAGGCAGCGCAGGAGAATACACCAGAAATTAGAGAACATAGAAGAGCTGGCAGACAGCTTTTTTTTACACGTAGGACAGGAGCAGCCTACAGTATTGGCGCGAGAAATGGGGAATACCGTATAATCGACGGACACAGACGTAATGCGGCAAATATTTTGAACTTAGAGCGGGGGCATAAGGAGTATGAGAAAGTGCTTTACCGCTTTGGATATGAGCGAGGCAATGTATGAGCTGCGCTTATTGGCGGGCAACGGATATACGCAGGAACTTACAGCCTATGAAAAAACCAGATTAGTAGAGCGCACAAAAAGCTGCACTTATCAGAGCAGGGAGAAATCCTGTGCCAGACGGACCATGGCGTCGTAAACGGAGGCGTCGCCGTGGGGGTGGTAAGAGCCCAGCACCGCACCGACGGTATCCGCCGACTTGCGGTAGGGATGGCTGGGGTCGTTGCCGCGTTCGTGCATGGTGTAGAGGATGCGGCGGTGGACGGGCTTCAGGCCGTCACGCACATCCGGCAGGGCGCGGGCCACGATGACCGACATGGAGTAATCCAGAAACGCCGTCTCGATCTCCTTCTTGACGTCCCGGATGATCATCTTGGTACCGCTGCCCGGTATCATCACATAATCTTCTTCCATTGTTTCCTCCAATTACACGTCGAGCTTTGCGTACTGGGCGTTGGTCTCGATAAAGCGGCGGCGGGGCTCCACCTGATCGCCCATCAGGATGGTGAACGCCTCATCGGCCTTCTCGGCATCCTCGATGGTGATGCGGACGATGACGCGGTTGTCCGGGTTCATGGTGGTCTCCCAGAGCTGCTCCGGGTTCATCTCACCAAGGCCCTTATAGCGGTTGATCTTCGCGCCGGGCATCTCCTGCGAGAGCAGGGCCATTTCGGCGTCGTTGTAAGCGTATTTGATGGTGCTGCCCTTCTGCACCTTG
>VOFB01002325.1_pt1 | contig 32812 bp, 50 predicted proteins | sample 5384141 | NCBI WGS metagenome assembly VOFB01 (sample SAMN12384721, study PRJNA508395) | human gut metagenome | isolation source: healthy gut A | host: Homo sapiens | reverse complement strand
CTCTTCGATGCCGCCGTGCTTCTTGGCGATGACGGGCGTGGATTCCGAGCGCAGCGCCTTTTCGCGCTCGCGCAGCAGGAAGTTCGTGGTGACGCCAACGTCGATGGTCTGCCAGGGCAGGAGCTCGTCCACGCCGTAGCCGCGGGTCGTATAGAAGTCCGGGTCGAGCCCGGCGCGGCGGAAGGCCTCGAGCCATTTTTCATAGTCAAAATACTCGTCCCAGCCGTCGAGCCTGCAGCCAAGGTGGTGCGCCTCGAGCAGGGCTTTGCCCACGCGGCGGTCGCCGCGGGCCATGACAGCCTCGAGGCGGCTGAGATCCGACTCGTGATAGCGGTAATCGACGCATTTGGCGTGCAGGTTCGCCTGCAGCAGGTGTACGCGCCGCAGGTATTCCTCCGGCGTGATCTGCGCCGCCCACTGGAACGGCGTGAAGGGCTTGGGGACAAAATAGGCCGTGGCCAGATTGATGGACAGGCCGCGCTTCTTCCCGCTCCCGTTTTCCCGCCAGACCTGCAGGATCTTATAGACCAGCTCGGCGATGCCGATGACGTCCTCGTCCGTCTCGGTCGGCAGGCCCAGCATGAAATAGAGCTTCACGCTGTTCCAGCCGCCGGAGAAGGCCGTGGCGCAGGTGGAGAGGATCTCCTCCTCGGTGACGTTTTTGTTGATGGCGTCGCGCAGACGCTGCGTCCCGGCTTCGGGCGCAAAGGTCAGGCCGCTCTTGCGCACCTTCTGGATGCGCAGCATGAGCTCGCGCGAGAAATTGTCCGCGCGGAGACTGGGCAGCGAGAGGTTGATCTTGCGCGGCTCGCAGTAGCGGAGCAGACCGTCGGCCAGCGCCTCAAGCTCGCGGTAGTCGGAGGTCGAGAGGCTGGCGAGGGTGATCTCGCTGTTGCCGGAATCCTCGAGCGATTCGATCGCCTGTCTGCACAGGGTATCCGCGGATTTGGCGCGGATCGGCCGGTAGCAGAAGCCCGCCTGACAGAACCGGCAGCCGCGGATGCAGCCGCGGAAGATCTCCAGATTCGACCGGTCGTGGACGATCTGGGTCGAGGGAACGATGGTCTTCGTGGGGAAATAGGCCCGGTCCAGATCCTGCACGATGCGTTTTTTCACGCGCGCAGGCGCGCCGGGCGCGGGCGTAATGGCGGCAAGGGTGCCGTCGGGATTGTAAGTATGCGTGTAGAGCGACGGGACGTAGACGCCCTCGAGCTTCGCCGCCTCGCGCAGAAATTCCTGCTTGCTCAGACCCTGCCGCTTGGCTGCGCGGTAGCATTCGATGATCTCGCGGGTGCTCTCCTCCCCTTCGCCGATGGAGAAAAAGTCGATGAAATCGGCCAGCGGCTCTGGGTTTACCGTGCAGACGCCCCCGGCGAAGACAATGCCCTCCAGCCCCTTGCGGTCTTTGGCCAGCAGCGGCAGTCCGGAAAGCTCGAGCATGTTGAGCACGTTCGAGTAGCACATCTCGTAGCCGAGCGTGAAGGCGACAAGGTCAAAATCGCGGACAGGGTCGTGGCTCTCCAGCGCCCAAAAGACAAAGCACCACTCCCGCCACGTCCGCAGGCCGAGGAGCGCAAGGAGAATGGCGCAGAAAAGGTTGACTGTCACCCCCGCGAGCGTGATGATCAGCTCGCGCCCATAGGGGAGCCGCGCGAGGGCGGGAGCGTCCAGCTCCGCGCCGAGCGCTGTAAGGCGGAAGCGCTTGACGGATACGCCGTAGTAGCGCATGACGGCAAGATGCCCCAGCTCGTGCAGCGTTGCGGCGGTCAGGATCGCCGCAACGACCGTGAGCGGAGAAACGATGGCGGCGAGCAGCACGAGCAGCCAGAAGCTCGCGTTCACGCGTACGTCGGCGCTAAACGGTCTTTGCGGCATAGGCAATGGGATCGAGGTATTTTGAGCCGCTGAGCAGCTCGAAATGCAGATGCGCGCCCCGTGGCGTTTCCGGTCGCGCCGACCGCGCCGAGCGTATCGCCTCGCAGAACGCTCTGCCCGGAGGAGACCGTTATTTTGCTGCAATGGGCGTAAAGCGTCTCATAGCCGTCCGCGTGGCGGACGGTCAGATATTTGCCGAGCACGGTGCTCTCCCCCACCACGCCGACCGTACCGTCGGCAAAGCAGACAAAAGGGCGTGCCCTCATCGGCGGCAAAGGTCGAGGCCGGTATGAAAGGCCTCCTCACCCGTGTTCGGATCCTCGCGCCAGCCAAAGCCCGAGGTCAGCGCGCCGTCGAGCGGTGACACATAGGAAAAGGGCAGCGTCGGCTGCGCGTCGAGCACATAATCCGGCAGGGGCTTGGCTGCGGCATCCTCCTCGTTTGTTCCGTCCGGCTGTGCGATCTCCGCCCCGCCGCCGACCTCCGCGGCGTCCTGCATACCGCTGCCGCCAAACACAGCGACGTAGGCATTGCCGAGGGACTCCGCGAATCGTTCGGGCGCGGCGACCGCGTGGCCGATGGCGGAGAACGCCTCGGTAAAGTCCGCGTCGCGCACGAGCCATTGGGCAAGCGTACCGCGGAAGGCCGAAAGATTCCCCGGCAGCACGAGCGAGCAGCACGAGCGAGACAAACAGCGCGCCGCAGACGGTCAGACGCAGAAAACGAAGCTGCGACGCGCCGGAGGGCTGCTGTTCCCTGCGGCGGCTTCCGGCAGCGGCGCTTCGCTTCCGCGCGGCGGCACGGCGTTTCCTGTGTGCGCGCCCAGCGGCGCGCAGACGCATCCTTACGGTCATAGGCTCTTCCTCCCTTGGCTTTCGTTTTGGGGCAGTCTATGCCGCGGCATCGCCGCTTATGCCCGCACGCAGAAAAAGAGCCGCCCGCTGGCGGCTCTTGCAGTCATTTGACATAGTGGGCAAAGAAGTTTTCCAAAATATGCGCTGTCCGTCTCGGTGCGCGTCATTCTGCAGCTCCGGGTGGAACTGCGTGCCGAAGATGGGCGCGACTCGTGCGCAAGCATCTGCACACGGCAATTTTCCCGGGAAGCGAGCAGGCGAAAGCCCCTCCGGCACAGCGCTGAGCTGGCCGCGATGGTGCTCAAAACAATGGAGCGTACCGCTCAGGCCGGCAGTCAGCGGATGCTGCGCAAGGACGGTCTGCGGCAGAAAGCCGAACTCCTCGTATCCCTCGCCCGGATAGACGAGCGGCGCACCGAAGGCGATGCCGATGAGCTGTAGGCCCGCGCAGATGCCGAAGAGTGGGGCCATTGTTTCACGAATGAGCGCAAGCTCATCGGCAAAGGTCTCGCGCAGACGCTCGCGGTCCCAGTCGGTGAAGCAGCCGGAGAGAAAGATGGCATCCGGCGCAGAGTCGAGCGTCCTGAGCTGTGTATAGTGCCGCACGGTGACCGTTCCGAACTCAGAGAGCTTCGCGGAGAGCGCGTCGATGTTATAAAGCGGGTCGGTAAGACCGAGCTCTCCCGCGCGGGCGATCCGGCCGCGGTCTTCGGGCGTCGGCTCGTTGTTGATGAGCAGCAGCTCTCTCATGTCAGTCCTCCAGAAGCGCACCGGACAGGTGCAGGATCGCCTCGAGCACGCCGCCGCCGACGGCGGTCGCCTTGTCCGAGACCGTATAGCAGTTTTCCACATTGCCGCGCGGGTCCACGTCGCCGGATTTCATGCCCTTGCGAACGGGGATGCCGTCGGCGATCAGGCCGCGGAGCACGCCGTCGATGGTGCAGACCATCGGCTCGCCGGACACATAGCCCGCGACGTCGCCGGCCTTCACAAGGTCGCCGATCCTGTGCACGGAGCGAAACGCGCCGTCCGCAGGCGCGCGGACACACGCTCGCCGGCAAAGCCGCCGATAAGCCCGGGGACGTTTGTGTTCGGAATGGCGCTGCCGGAGTAGATGACGCGGCCGAGCGTGTGGCCGCGCATGGTCTCGATGACCGCGCGGCAGTCCTCCCCGCCGTGAAGCCGGGGCCGACGCCGACGACGACCGGCGCGTCGGTGATCCTTTGTGCCAAGGTTGCGGTTGGCAAGGATGGCGTCCACCAGCGCGTCGGGCGCGAGCGCTTCACGGCAGGCGCAGCCAGGGTCGGCAAGCACAAGGGACGATGCCCTGCGCGAGCAGGGCGCGCGCCCGTCCGCGTTTGCAGCCAGACGGGCGGTCACATCCTCGACCGTCGTTTCGCCGTAGACGATGGCTTCGGAGAAGGCGACCGTGCGGCGGATTGCCGTCGGGCGCTCCAGATCGGTCAGCACGACCCGGATGCCGCTGCGCCAAAGGCGCAGCGCGATGCCGGTGGCGAGATCGCCCCGCCCCGCGGATCAGCGCAAGCATAGATATACCCCCCTTGTGCAGGCTCCCCGCCGTGACCGGACAGGTAAGCCGGTTCGCGAGCGCGGCGGCGCGGTCGTAGTCCTCCGCCGTCTCGACCTTATTGATGTAAACGCGGTCGCCGAGACCCTCGGCGAGAATGAGCGCTGCTTCCAGCTCCGGTGTGACAAGCCGTTCTCACTGACGCCGCACAGTGCGGCATAACGCTCGCTCCGATGGCAGACATCGCGGATGGGCTTGCCGAAGCCGTCCGCACCGACGACCAGCACGACGCGCTGGGCATTTGCCGGAATGACCGGCTCATGCGGCGCGTGCGCCTTGAGCGGCAGACGCCTGGAGCCGTCAGCCTCAACGAGCACATAGTCGGCGAGCCGCGCGAGCGCGTCAAAGGAGAGCGACGGCGGGCCGAGCTTTCCCTCGGCGGACGGCTCCCCGACGCAGACCGCGCCGTGCGCGCTGAGCGCGGCGGAGAGCTCCCGCTTCGCCCGCCCGCTCCAGCACCTCGTACTGCGTCGGGCGCATGATGGGTCGAGGTGCAGAGAAGGACCGTGCCCTTTTTCCGCAGCTCCTCCGTGAGCGTATAGAGCAGCGTCGTTTTTCCGCCGCCGCCGATGAGCGCGGTGACGCCGCGGCCGATATTCAGCAATGGCGCGATCTGCATAGCAATACTCCTTTACAGATGCTCCGCGCGGTGGCGGATCATCTCGGCCGCAACGCTGATGGCGATCTCCTCCGGCGTTTCGGCCAGGATCGGCAGACCGATGGGCGCGTGAACGCGGTCGATGTCCTGCTGCGAGAAGCCCGCCGCGGCGAGCCTTTCGCGCGTGAGCGCGACCTTCTTCCGGCTGCCGATGCAGCCGATGTAGGGTCGCCAGCGTGCGAAGCACCTGCTCTAAGATCTCATAGTCCGCCTGATGGCCCGGCGTCATGACCACGGCGTAGTCGTCGGCGGTCAGTGAGACCTTGTCAAAAATACGGCGGAAATCGCCGACGATGATCTCATGCGCCGTGGGGGAAATGTGCGGGGCTTGCCAGCTCCGCGCGGTTATCGTACACCGTGACCTCGAAGCCGACATAGCGCAGCACCGGGGCGAGGGCGCGGCCGACATGGCCCGCACCGAAAAGGTAGACGCGCCCCGCGCGGACGATGGGCTCGACAAAGCTGCTGCCGTCCCAGTAGGGTCGGGAGGTAAAGAAGCCCTCCGTGCCGTGGCGCAGCTCGTCCGCCGTAAGGAGGCGAAATTCGCGCAGCGTCTCGCCGTCGAGCACGAGGCAGAGCCATACGTTTCTGCCGCTGCCGAGCGCGTCGCGCCAGGCGCGCAGCACTCCGATCTGCGCGGCGTTCTCAGGCGGAATATACTGGAACCAAACCGTCACGTCGCCGCCGCAGACCATGCCCGTGCTGTTCGCCGCCTCAGGGTGGAGTGCAAAGTCCCGCAGGGCGTTCCGCTTCCCCTTCAGCAGCTCGCGCGCGAGGAGAATGGACTGCCGCTCCACCGCGCCGCCGCCGACCGTGCCGAGCGCTGTGCCGTCGGAAAAGACCGCCATATGTGCGCCCGCGCCGCGCGGGGAGGAGCCGTCGGCTTCAGGATGCTGCAGAGCATCACACCCTCGCCGCGCGTCAAAGCGGAAAGCATTGTGTTTAAAATCTCTTTCATTGCGTTATCCTTTATAAAGAATGGTTTTTGGGTATTATAGCAACGATTCCCCGTCAATGCAAGGTCTGCGTGCGGTGGCTTTGACAAAAGCAAAATTTCCTGTAAAATGTGGGAACCTTTTCGGTTTTCTGCGTCTATACATCCCGAAGTCACTTTTGTGACCGGCAAAATACATTTTTCAAGGAGAACCAACCACGATGAAAAAGAACACTTTCCCTCATGCTCGCGCCCTCGTCATGGCCCTGTCTCTGGCCGCCTGCGGCAAAGGACGACGGCAAGAACAACGCCGACGCTCCCGCCGACTCCCTTGCCCTGCTCACCAAGGTTTGGGACAGCTACACCGACGATGAGAAGTTCCCCGCTGCCGGCGGCGACTATGAAACCAGCGTTGACGATGCCCCCGGCGCGTTCGACCCCTCCAACGCGGACAACCTTAACTTCCTGCTCACCGTGCCGACTGAGGATGCCTCTCTCATCGACGACGCCGCCTCCCTCAGCCACATGATGAACGCCAACACCTTCACCTGCGGCGCGCTGCGCGTGAAGAACGGCGACGACGCGGCGAAGCTCGCCGAGCGACCTGCGCGACGCCATCCAGAACAAGCAGTGGATGTGCGGCTTCCCCGACAAGCTGGTCATCGCCACGCTGGGCAATTATGTCGTCTCCGTCTACGGTGACGAGGGAGCTGGTGAACACCTTCCGCGATAAGCTTCAGGCGGCGTATTCCGACGCTGCCATCGCCTATGACGAGATGATCGGCGAAGGTGAGTTCTCCGACGGCGAAGACACCGCCCTTGAAGCGCCTGTCGCCTAAGCGCGCAATAATACAGCAGCGCCCGAACCGCTTTGGTGCGGGCGCTGTCCATTTCAAATGAGGAGCCAACCGTATGCTGTTTTCCAGTATTCCCTTCCTTTTCTATTTCCTGCCCTGCGTGTTCGTGCTCTATTTCCTTGTTCCGATGCGTTGGAAAAATACCGTGCTGCTGCTCGCAAGCCTGTTCTTCTACGCCTGGGGCGAGCCGAAATTTGTTGTTTTCATGCTCGCGTCCATCGTACAGGGCTATGTGCTTGCCCGTCTGGTGGAGAAATACCGGGCGGACCGCAGGCGCGCAAAGCTCTTTCTGACGCTCTCGCTCGTGTTCAGTCTGGGACTTCTGGGCTACTGCAAATACGCGGACTTCTTCCTCTCCGGCTTTTAACGCGCTCACGGGGCTGCATATTCCGCTGCTCCGCGTGGCGCTGCCCATCGGCATCAGCTTTTATACGTTTCAGATCCTCAGCTATGTGGTGGACGTCTACCGCGGCGACGTGAAGGCGCAGCGTAATTTCATCGACCTTGCCGCCTATATCGCCATGTTCCCCAGCTCATCGCGGGCCCCATCGTGCGCTACTCCGACATTGCCTCTCAGCTGGAGCATCGCACCCATTCCTCGCGGACATCGCCGCCGGCGCGCGGCGCTTCGTACTGGGCTGGGCAAAAAAGGTCCTGCTGGCGAACGTCTTTTACGAGCTTATCACGACGTTCAAGGCGAGCGGCGACCGCTCCGTGCTCTTTTTACTGGCTCTACGCCGCCGCCTGCGTACTGAACATCTATTTCGATTTCTCCGGCTACAGCGACATGGCCATCGGCCTTGGCCGCATCTTCGGCTTCCGCTATCTTGAGAACTTCGACTATCCCTACATCTCCGCGAGCATCACGGAGTTTTGGCGGCGGTGGCACATGAGCCTTGGCAGTTGGTTCCGGGACTATGTATACATCCCGCTGGGCGGCAACCGCGTGAGCAAAACAAAGTGGCTGCGCAATATTCTGGTCGTCTGGCTGCTGACCGGTCTCTGGCACGGCGCGGCGTGGAACTTTGTGCTGTGGGGCTGTTCTTCGCCGTGTTCCTGACGGCGGAAAAGCTCTGGTACGGCAGGGCGCTTGCGAAAACGCGCGTTTTCAAGCACATCTATGTCCTGCTGCTCGTGGTCGTGAGCTTCGTGCTCTTCGACGCGAACAGCGTCGGCGAGGTGCCGCGGCCATCGGCGGACTGTTCGGCGCGGCGGGCGTGAGCGCGATCGACCCGATCAGCCTGTACTACCTCCGGAGCTTTGCCGTGGTGTTTCTCATCGGCATCGTCGGCGCAACGCCGCTGCCAAAGCGGATCGTGGAGCAGCTTGGCTCGACCAGAGCCGGAGCAATGGTCGTCGATGTGCTCGAGCCGCTCGTGCTCGTCTCTGTGCTCGCGGTCTCGACCGGCTACCTTGTAGGACGGCTCATTCAATCCGTTCCTGTATTTCCGCTTCTAAGGGGGTGCGAGGATGAACAAACGCATCAAAAATATCGTGACCGTCGTGCTCCTTGCCGCGTTTCTTTTCGGCTTCGGGGCGTGGGCGGCACTCAAGCCCGCCGACAGTCTCTCGCTCAGCGAGCGGCGCAGGCTCAAGCAGCTTCCCGCCGTCCGCATGGACGCCGTGCTCAGCGGCAAATTCATGTCCGACTTTGAGGGCTATGCGCTCGACCAGTTCCCTCTGCGCGACGAGTGGCGCACGCTCAAGGCGCTCAACCGGCTCTACGTCTACCGGCAAAAGGACAACAACGGCGTTTATATCAAGGACAGCTATGCCGCAAAGCTCGAATATCCGATGAACGAAAGCTCCATCGACCACGCCGCCGAGCGCTTCCGCTACCTCTACGAGAATTTCATGGCGGACGCGGGCGCAGGGTCTATCTCTCCGTCATCCCCGACAAGAACTACTTTCTCGCGGAGACGAACGGCTATCCGCCATCGACTACGAAGCCTTCGTCGAGGCCCTGCGGGAGCAGACGGACTTCGCGCAGTATATCGACCTCTTCGGTCAGCTGACACTGGACGATTACTACCGCACCGACTCCCACTGGCGGCAGGAAAGGCTGCCCGCCGTGGCAGCGTACCCTCGCGCGTGAGATGGGCGTGACGCTCACGGACGAGTACACGGAGCAGGTGCTCGACCGCCCCTACTACGGCGTGTACTACGGCTACGCGGCGCTGCCCATGCAGCCCGACGAGCTGCGCTATCTCACGAGTGAAACACTGGAGGACTGCACGGTCTACAACTACGAGACCGGCAAGCCCGGCGCGGTGTACGACATGGAAAAGGGCGCGGGGAACGATCCCTATGAGCTGTTCCTCTCCGGCTCGATCTCCTCCTGTCGATCGAAAATCCGAACGCCGAAACCGACCGCGAGCTGATCGTGTTCCGCGACTCCTTCGGCAGCTCCCTTGCTCCCCTGCTCGCCGAGGGCTACGCAAAGATCACGCTGGCAGATATCCGCTATCTTCCCTCCTCCCAGATGGGCAAGCTGCTGGACTTCACAGACGCGGACGTGCTGTTCCTCTACAGCGTGCCGGTGCTCAACAACAGCGATACGCTGAAATAAGGACGCAAAAAAAAGCGCCGCAGCCGCGGCGCTTTTTTCTCTGTCCTTTGTTCTCAGTCGTTGATGGCGCTGAGCATTCCGAAGTATTTTTCGTGCTTTTCCTGATACTCGCGGTTGAACACCGGATCGTTGCCCTGATGCAGGCGGTGGATGTATTCGTGGTGGCTGTTCATGACCGATGGATCGAATTGCGAGATGGTGTAGACGCCGAGGTTGGAGCACTGGTCGGCGATACGCTCGGCGTTGATGAGAATATCGAGGAACACGAGTCCCGCGTAGACCGTACATTGCCCGTCGCGCAGACGGCGGATGTGGTTGGTGCGGAGCGTTGCCACCATGTCGTCCACGACCTCCACCGGCTCGATGCGGCGGGCGGTCTGCGCGTCCACGGCGGTGAAGCTGCGGTAGGCATAGTCCATGATCTCGCGCAGAGCCTCGCCGAGCACCTGCAGCTCCTGCTGCGCGGTCTCGGAAAATTCAATGCCCTTGCCGCGCAGCTCCTCGGCATTCTCCGTGAGATTCACGGCATAGTCGCCGATGCGCTCAAACTCGGAAAAGCACTGGATGTAGTAGTTCAGCAGGTCATTGCCGTGTCCCGGCGGGACATGGCTGGAGAGCTTGATGAGATAATTGTCCACGCTGTCGGCCAATGCGTCGATGTGGTCCTCGTTGCGGTCGATCACGTCGATGGTATGCCGGTCGAAATGATGCAGAACGTCCAGTGCGCTCATCACGCCTGTGCGCGCAAGGCGCGCCATGGCGCTGATGGCGTCCGACGCGGCGGAGAGCGCCAGCGCGGGCGAAGCGAAGAACTTTTCATCGAGCTGGGATAGCTCGTGGTCGACGTTCTCGCCGATCTGCTGATCGTCCTTGACGAGGACACGAGAAAGCTTTTTCAAACTGCCCGCACACCGGCAGGAGCAGAACCGCGGTGGAAAGGCGGAAGATCGTGTGGACGTTCGCGATGGCGCCGGAGGTCATCGTCTGCCCCCACAGGCCGTCGAGCGCCCGCATGATGCAGGACGGTCAGCGCCGTGATGATGATGACGGAGGCGCAGAGGTTGAAGATAATGTGGACGACGCCCGTGCGCTTGGCGTCCGCCTTCGAGCCGATGGAGCAGACGATGGCGGTGGTCACGCAGTCGCCGATGTTCACGCCGATGATGATGGCGTAGACCGAGCGAAGGTCAGCGCGCCCGTCATGGAAAGCGCCTGCAGGATGCCGATGGTCGCCGACGAGCTTTGAATGAGGAAGGCAACGCACGTACCGGCGAGAAAGCCGAGCACCGGCGCGTCGGCAAGGCCGGAGAACATCTGCGCAAACGCGGGCGACTCCACCCAGCGGGCTGACCGCTGCGGTCATGTTCAGAAGGCCGGTAAAGAGGATGCCGAAGCCCATCGTGATGCTGCCGACGGTGTCGCTGTGCGGCGTCTTGATGGCCATGATGAAGAGGATGCCCGCGATGGCGGCGAGGGGCGCGAGCGTGGAGGGCTTGAACAGATTGAGCCACGCGCCGCCGTCGGCGTTGAGGTCGAGCAGTCGGATGATCTGACCCGTGATGGTCGTGCCGACGTTCGCGCCGAGGATGATGCCGATGGACTGGTGCAGCGTCAGCACGCCCGCGCCGACAAGGCCCGAGGTGAGCACGATGGTCGCCGTTGAGCTCTGAATGACCGCCGTGACCGCAAGGCCAAGCAGGAAGCCGACGAGCGGATTGTTCGTCACCTTCTCCATCGCCGCCTTGAGCGCACCGGACGAGCCCTTCTTCAGGCCGTCGCCCATGAGCTGCATACCGTAGAGAAATAGCGCCAGCCCGCCGAAGAGCGAAATAAAGTTAAAAATCGTCATACCGTCACCAATCTTCTGTGTGTTCCCGATCCGTATTTTACAGTTCCCGTGGCAGAGATGGCATACTGCGCCAAACTCCACCAAATATTATGGTAGCAGAAATTTACAGAATTGCAAGGATTTTCGCAGAAAAGTCCCATATAATTTCCGTCCATATCTTTCTGCTTGCAATTTGTCTTTCCTGTGGTACAATAACGGAAGAAAATGCCACTGCATTTTGAGGAGGTTTTTACCATGCTCAACAAGTCCAATCCCATCGGCGTGATGGACAGCGGCATCGGCGGACTGACCGTCGTGCGCGAGCTGCAGCGCATCCTGCCCGGTGAGGACATCATCTACTTCGGCGACAGCGCCAACTGCCCCTACGGCAACAAGACCGCAGATCAGATCTTTGAGCTGAGCTGCCATATGCTCCAGTTCCTCGGCTCCAACGGTGTGAAGTGCACGCCGTGGCGTGCAACACCATCTCCACGATGGCGGGAGCGTCTTCGTCCCTGCTTCGACTTCCGCATCATCAGCATCGTGGAGGAGGCCGCCAAGTACGTCATCCGCGAGAAGCTCTCCAGCGTCGGCCTGATCGGCACGGAATTCACTGTCGCCTCCGGCAAGTACGCCGAACTCATCCATCAGGGCAACCCCGGGACTGCCATGTGGTCGGCAGGGCTCTCCCCTGCTCGCGGCGCTCGTGGACCGCGGCGACTTCAACCAGCACGACATCAATCTTGAGATCACCACGCAGGTCGACAACATTCTTTCTCCCGCGAGAAGGTCAACGACCTGATTCTCGGCTGCACGCACTACCCCATCGTGGAGGAAAACTTCCACGAGTGCTATCCGCAGCTGCACCTCATCAACCCCGCGCTCGAGCAGGCGAATGCTGTCAAGGCGTACCTCGCCGAGCAGAATGCCCTGAACCCGCAGAAGAAGGGGGCACTCTACCATCTGTACCAGCGGCGACCCGCAGGTGTACGTCAACGTCGGCAAGCGTCTCGGTCTCTTTGAGGCGAGCGAGCTGAAGGTCGTTCACATCTGAAAACAGCAAAAGAAAGCGCAGCCGCCGGCCGCGCTTTCTTTGCCTTTTTACTTTTCGCGCTTGCGGAGATAGTATGCCGCCGCGGCGACGACCTCAACAGCATAGACGCCATAGAACACCATGTCGATGTGCTTTTGCCTTCTGCCGCGCCAGCGACATCGCCTCCTGCGTAGACGGTGACGGCAGATAGCCGTCTGCCTTTGGCCCTGTCCGCCAGAAAACGACCGAGCGGTTGCGCCAGATGAAGCAGCAGAGCACATTCCCGTTGTCGTCCTCAATGGTCGCGCCCTCGGTCTGCGAGCGATAGATCGGCGTGTCATTCTCGTAGTAGAGCGGGCTTTCGGCAGCGGCGGTCCCGTCGCAAACCCTCCGCCGCTGTCATAGGTCGGCTTGACGGGCTTTCGCATATAACGCTTGAACGAGTCGAAAGTCCGTGAACTCCGTTCCCTCGGCGAGCAGCCTCGTGTCGCCGAAGCCGACGAGCGCGCGAGCAGCAAAGGCGCTCAGCGCCAGCGCCGCGCAGAGCGTGAGCGCCGTAGTACGCAGGAGCCTGTCGTTTTTGCGCTGCGCCTCCGTTTTCTCCTCCGGCGGGAGGAATCTTTTTTCACCAGCCGCCGCTCGACAAGCCGCACAGCAAGTACGCCTGTGACAAGAGCGGTAAGCAGAACCAGCGCTGCCTGCCAAAAATCGCGAGATCCCGACGCCCGTGCGGCTGGCGGTGAAGCCGTTTATCGTGACCGGATGAAACGCCCAGCAGCAGCGGCAGCGTGCAGGCAAAGAGCACCCATGCAGCCCCGTAGGTCCGCTCCCGCGCCGCGGATGACCGCGCGGCGGAAGGCGTCCACATCCTCCCCCTCCTCGTCGTGTATGGCAAGGAGCGTGGCATTGAGCTGCACGGTTCAACGGCGGCCGCCGCGACAAAGAACACCGCGCCGAGGAAGAAGCCGAGCAGCGCCTGCTCCAGCGCGCTGTTGAAGGCCATCGCGACAAGGAAGCCCCCGAGGAGCAGGCGAGCGCGATACAGCAGCGCGAGCGAAAGCGCGAAAGGCTCGCCGCGAGCAGGTGCTTTTTCTGCTGCTCTGCCTTTGGCGTGGACTGCGCGCCCTGCCCTCCCCCGCCGCGGCACGTTCGCCGCGCAGCAGCTCGTCGCAGGTCACGCCGAACACCTCCGCGATGACCGGAATAAGCGCAAGATCCGGCGCACCGTCGTCGCGTTCCCAGCGGGAGACGGACTTGTCCGACACGTTCAGCCGTTCCGCCAGCTCCTTCTGCGTCATGCCGTTCGCGCGGCGCAGGGCCGCGAGGAAGCTGCCCATTGTTTTCTTTTCCATAAAAAGCGACCTCCTTTTGGTCTTTGGATGGCTCGATTCTACCGCTGCGTCAGAGAGAATGCCACCCAACGGAGCGGGATTGTCTCGCCGTGCGAGAATTTTACTCCTCCCCGGCCAATTTCGGCAGCTCCCAGCCGACGAGCAGCGGTCCGCACCCCACCGTGATGCGCGCCGTCGGCGCGACGATGTGATTGCTCACACCGAGTGGGAAGCCGCAGTCGATCGTCCCGTCCGTGAGCGGATATTGCAGCCCCTCGAGCGTGATGTGCTCGGCGCGGTCGCCCATACTGAAGAGCGAAACGATGCCCCATTCCACCTCGCGTGTGAGCGTAAGCGTCTCGTTTTCGATGGCTGTGTAGACGAAATTTTGGTCGTAGAGATAACCCCTTGCCCCATGACGCAGAAGGAAGGCAAGCGACTGGAGGTTGGCGAGCGTGTGGTCGAGCCGCGCGCCGCCCGTCGCGCCATAGAGATAGAAGGTATCGCAGCCGCGCCGGAGACCCTCGCGCAGCGCGAGCATGGTGTCGGTGTCGTCCTTCTCGACCGGCACGCGGATGCAGTCCGCCGGCGCTTGACGGACGTCCATCGAGTCGAAGTCGCCTAGCACAACGTCCGGTCGGACGCCAAGGCGCTCGCACAGAGCAAAAGCCCCGCGTCTGCGGCGATCTGAAGATCGCCCCGCGCGGCGGCTCCCGCAGGCCGTAAAAGGTGCCCGCGGCGTAGATAAAGCAGCGTTTCATGGTTTACCCTCCCTGGGATGGTTTATGGTTCTTATTGTACCGTAAGCCGCGCACGATGGCAAGTCGTAAAAATTGTGCAGATTACCCCTTGACAAACCCGTTCAAAACCTATAATAAAACTCGACAATTCCAAAGGGGCGCTGGCGCAAGCCGGCTGAGATCGGGGCGTAACGCCGTCCCAGTCCCTCGAACCTGATCCGGGTAATGCCGGCGTAGGAATGCGAAGGATATTGATGAGGTATGCCGCATTGCGATCGCCGCAATGCGGCATTTTTTCATCGGACCATTGGGGTTGATCTTTTCAGAAAGCAGGAGAAAACCATGACCCAAACCAAGACCCGCGCCCTCACCGAGGGCGCACTGTTGGTAGCCGCCGCCACCGCGCTGAGCTACGTCAAGCTCTTTGAGCTGCCGCAGGGCGGCAGCGTGTGCATCGGTATGCTGCCGATCTTCCTCTACTGCGCCCGCTGGGGCTGCAAGGAGAGCTTTCTCGCCTCCTTCGCCTACGGCCTTCTGCAGCTCATTTTCGACGGCGCTTACGCCTGGGGCCCGACCTCGATGCTGTTCGACTATGTGCTCGCCTACGGCGTGCTGGGCGTGGCCTGCCTGTTCCGCAAGCAGAAGGGCGGCGGCGTGTACATCGGCACGGTCGTTGGCTGCCTGTGCCGTTTCCTCGTCCACTTCATCAGCGGCATCACGATCTACCGCATCTATGAGCCGACGGAGCTGTTCAACACGACCTTTGCCAACCCCTATATCTACTCCGCCGCCTACAACGGCAGCTACATGGTGATCGACTTGGTGCTCTGCCTCGTCATCACCGCGCTGCTCTACCGCCCGTTATCCCGCTATTTTGCGCCGCAGGAGACAGTCGCGGCGGTAAAGAGAAATCAATCAGGGCCCGCGCAACTGCGTCTGCGCAGCGCTGCCCCAAAAAGCAAAAGGGCGGGATCCCTCTCCCCGCCGACAGACTGTCGGGAGAGCCGTTCCAAACGGAACGGCTCTCCTGCTTTTTATAGACCTTTTCAGCTCCACCGGTGTGCCGACGGAGGGGCGATGGCGTAGATCTTCGCCACATCCTCGATATACTCGGCGTTGAGATACGCCTGCGCAAGGTCGCCGCCCACGGCGAGCACGCCGTGGTTTGCGAGCGTGCAGCCCTTACGGCCCTCAAGCGCGGGGACCGCGTTCAGCCCGACCTCCTTTGTGCCGGGCGTCGCATAGTCCGCGCAGCGGATGTCGCCGCCGAGGAACACCAGCGCCTCGATCAGCACGGCGGGGATGGCCTGGTGGTTCACGGCAAAGGCCGTGGCGTAGGGCGAATGGGTATGGAACACGGCGTTCACATCGGGGCAGTTTTCGTACACCGCCGTGTGCATCCGCCACTCGCTCGAGGGCTTCAGATGTCCCTCGACCACCGTGCCGTCGAGCCGCAGGGCCACAATATCCTCCGCGCGCATCACGTCGTAGCGCACCGAGGTCGGCGTGATGAGCATGAGGTCTTCCTCGCGCAGATAGCAGCTCATATTCCCGCTCGTGCCGGAAAACAGTCCCTCATGAAAGGCCTGCAGGGAACGGTCCACGATCTCCTGCCGAAGCTCTGTGATCGTTTTCATCGTCTTCCCCCTCCTCACACCACAAGGTTGTGCTCGTCGATGTGCCCGTCGGTGAAATAGCGGTGCAGATCGTAGGGCGAATAGATGCCGAGGTCGGTCACCACGCCGGAGACCAGATGCGGCGGCGTGAGATCAAACGCCGGATAGTAGCCCTTCACGCCCTCCGCCGCTGTGCGCACGCCCATGGCCTGCAGGGTGAAGTTCGGTCGCGCATCTCGATGTGCACCGTGTCCACGGTCGGATGCCCCTGATCGGGCGCGCCGGTGACAAAGTACGGATGCCCATGTACTTGGCGACGATGGCATTCTGGAACGTACCGACCTTGTTGACCACATGGCCGTCGCAGCAGATAGCGTCAGCGGCGGTGGTGAACACGTCCACGCCCCTCGCGCTGCATGACAAAGGCCGGCATATTGTCGGAGATGACGGTGACATCGAAGCCCATGTCGCGGCAGACCGTCGCGGTCAGGCGCGCACCCTGAAAATAGGGGCGCGTCTCGGGGCAGAAGAGGCGGATATGCTTCCTCTCTCGCTGCATTCGCGCAGCATCATGCCGACGATGGTCTCGGCAAAGCAATGCGTCATCACCGTGCCGTTCTCGGGGAACAGATCGACAAGGTACTTACCGATCTTCGCCACGCGCTCGTAGCGGGTGTTGTTCAGCTCGACCGTTTTGTTCACGATGGCCTGCGCCGTGTCCTCGCCTGCGGCGAGGGCGCGTTCCGCCTCGGCAAGACAGAGGTCGCACAAAAGCGCCATGCGCTTGACCGTCGTGGGGCGCGCATGGGAGATGGTGTGCGCCGCCTTCCGCAGATATTCCATCTGCTCCGCGGCAGTCTTATCGCGGCACTCGTGCGCCGCGAGCGCCATGCCCATCGGCACGGCGGTGTACGGTCCCCGCGCTCTGCGTCACCATGTCGGTGATGGCCTGCGCAACCTCCTGATGTGTGCCGCAGGTGACAAATTCGACCCTCGCGGGATAGATACGTCGGTCAAGTATTTTACTTTACCGTCCTCGTACCACGCGATGTTTTCATATTGCAGCATAAAGGCTAGATCGTGATCCGCTCTCTGCATCGTTCTCCTCCTTGACGCATAAACCGCTTGACCGCCGCGCGGGCCTCGTAAAATACCTTCTCGCGGTCGAGCGTCTTGTATTCGCCGTTTTCATATAAGATCCTCCCGTCCACCATCGTCATGCAGACGTCGGACGAGTGGGCCGCGCAGGTCAGCAGCGCGGGGGTATCGAAGTTCGGATAGAGATGGGGCTTGTCCAGATCGAGCGCAATAATATCCGCCTTCTTCCCCACCGCCAACACGCCGGTATCGCTGCGCCCCTGTAGTCTTGCACCGTTGACCGTTGCCATGTCCAGCACCTCGGCGGAGCTGACCTCCGTCGGGTCGTGGCGGTAGCCGCAGGGCCTGATATCGGCCAGGTGCATTTCCTCAAACATGTCCAGATTGTTGTTGCTCGCCGCGCCGTCCGTGCCGAGGGGCGAGGTTGATGCCCGCATCCATCAGCTTCCGCACCGGCGCGAAGCCGCTGCCGAGCTTGAGGTTGCTCGTGGGATTATGGATAACATTCACGCCGTGGCGCTTCAGAATGGCAATATCCTCGTCGCTCACGGCGACGCAATGCGCCGCGGCGGTGGGGCTGTCCAGCGTCCCCAGCTCCTCGAACCACGCGACAGGGGACTTGCCATAGCGCGCGATGCACTCATCCACCTCACGCTGCGTTTCGGAAAGATGAATGTGCATCCGCCCACCATGTGCTTTACAGAGCTCGCTGTAGGCGCGGACGATGTGCGGCTTGCAGGTATACTCCGCATGAATGGAAAAGTCGATGCGGATGCGCCCGTTTTCGGCGTTGTGGTACTTCTCAAACAGCTCCACCGACTGTGTGATCTGCGTGTTCTGCTCCACGGTCTGGTTTTCATCAAAGCACTGCACGCAGCGGCTGATGTTTGCCTTCATGCCCGCTTCCGCAACGGCGGCGACCGTCTCGGCGGGGAAAAAAATACATATCGGAAAAAGCTCGTCGTGCCGCTCGCCAGCATCTCGAGGATGGCGCAAGACGGCTGCCCGCCGCGATGTCCCGGGCACCAGCCGGTCCTCGATGGGAAAGACCTTGTCGAACAGCCACTCACGCAAAGGCAGGCCGCTGCCTACGCCGCGCAGCAGCACCATGGGCGAGTGATTGTGGCAGTTAATGAGGCCGGGCATGAGCAGCTTATGCTCCATGCTTTTTGTGCTCCTCATATACTCCCCGTCGGTTTTTTCCGCGCCGATGTAGTCGATGGTATCGCCGCGCACCCCGAGGAAGCCGTGCAGCGTCGAGTACCCGCCGTCCTCCCCGCGCAGCAGAAGATCGCAGTTTTCAAAAAAGAATGCTCATAATAGTCTCCGTTTCGATTAGTGCATTGATTCTACCACGCATACACGGAATTGCAAGGAATACGGCACGCACTTCACGACCGCGCAAAAATGACCGTTCTCCCGTCGGAGAGCGGTCATTTTTTCTGCTGCATCCGGTGCTCAGCGGGCTATCGGCAGCGCTTCCGCGTCCTGCGTCGCACCGCGCGGCGGCGTGGAGGAGGAAAGCATCAGCTTAATACGGTTCAGCTGGTTAACCTCGCTAGCGCCGGGTCGTAGTCCACGGCCACGATGTTCGCCCACGGGTACGACTTGCGCAGCGCCTGATGACGCCCTTTGCCGACAATATGGTTCGGCAGGCATGCGAACGGCTGGATGCAGACGATGTTAGGCGCGCCGGAGTGGATCAGCTCCACCATTTCGCCAGTGAGGAACCACCCCTCGCCGTACTGGTTGCCGATGGCGAGGAACGGCTCGGCGAGCTTGGCAACATCCTCAATGGGCATGGGGGCCTCAAAAGCGGCGACTTTTCTCCAGCGCCTCGAGCGCGGGCGCACGGAGACGGCGGAGCATCTCCACGCCGGCCTTGGCGACCACGGAATCCTTCCACGAGGTGCCGAGGTTCTTATGGCGGAAGTCACGCCCGTAAATGCTGTAATTGAAGAAGTCCAGCAGGTCGGGACGACGGCCTCGGCCCCTCGGCCTCAAGCAGCTCGACCAGATGGTTGTTCGCAAGCGGCATATACTTCACCAGAATTTCGCCCACGATGCCGACGCGCGGCTTGTGCAGCGTCTCGTCGATGGGCAGCGCGTCAAAGTCCGCCACGATGCCGCGGCAGACGTCGGCATAGCGCCACTTCGTTTTGGGGTTCACGAGCGAATCGACGCAGATCTCCTTCCACTTCTGATGGATCGCCCGGCGCTGCCCTTTTCCAGCTCATAGGGGCGCACATGGTACAGGCAGCGCATGAAGAGGTCGCCGTAGACCAGCGCGTGGACCGCGTCCATGATGAGGCCCCTGGAGAGCGTGAAGCCCCTTCGTTCTTCCATGCCGTTGAGGTTGACGGAGACGACCGGAATGTGACCGTAGCCCGCCTTATCCAGCGCACGGCGGATGAAACCCACATAGTTGCTGGCACGGCAGCAGCCGCCCGTCTGCGTCATCATGAGGGCAAGGTGATCGGTGTCATAGCGGCCCGAGGTCACCGCCTCCATAAGCTGGCCGACCACCGTGATGGACGGAAGCAGGCGTCGTTGTTGACGTACTTGAGCCCCATGTCGATGGCCCTCGGTCGTCGTTCTTGAGCAGCACCACGTTGTAGCCGTGCTTGGCGAACACCGGCTCGAGAACATCAAAGTGAATGGGGCTCATCTGGGGCGCGAGCAGCGTCCACTTCGTCGCGCATTTTCTTTGTGAAGGCCGCGCGGTGATAAGCCGCGCTCTGCGGGTGCGCGTAAATGCCCTTCTCGCGCCGGATCCTCATGGCGGCGAGCAGGCTTCGGATACGGATACGCACCGCGCCGAGGTTGTTGACCCGTCGATCTTGAGAACGGTGTAGAGCTTGTTGCTGCCCTCGAGAATTTCGGAGACCTGGTCGGTGGTCACCGCGTCAAGGCCGCAGCCGAACGAGTTGAGCTGAATGAGCTCGAGACCGTCGCACCGGCACACGAATTCCGCCGCCGTGTAGAGGCGGGAGTGGTATACCCACTGGTCGTTCGCGCGCAGCGGGCGCTCGGGCGTGAAGTCGATGGGCAGGCTGTCCTCGGTCAGCACGTCAAGGCCGTAGGAGGTAATCAGCTCCGGAATGCCGTGGTTGATCTCAGGATCAAGATGGTAGGGCCGCCCCGCGAGAACGACGCCGCAGCGTCCCTCCTGCCGCATTTTTTGAGCACCCGCGCGCCCTCGGCGCGAATATCCTCCTTGGCCCTTTGCTGCTCGGCCCAGGCAAGGGAAACCGCCTGCCGCGTTTCCTTCTCCGGTATTCCCCACTGCTCGCGGCAGAAGCGCGCCATGCGGTCGGCGACCGTCTTCTCGCTCGTGAAGGCAAGGAAGGGCTTGAGATACTCCACCTCGCCGTCGGCGGCCGCCTCCACGTTGTTCTTCAGATTCTCGGGGTAGGACACCACGATGGGGCAGTTGAAATGATTCTGCGCGTCCGGCGTTTCCTGATGCTCGAAAGAACACGCAGGGGTGGAAGATGGTATGCACACCCTCGTCGATGAGCCACTGCACATGGCCGTGGGCGAGCTTCGCGGGATAGCACTCGGACTCGGACGGAATGGACTCCATGCCGCGCTCGTAGAGCCTGCGGTCGGAGAGCGGCGAGAGGATCACGCGGAAGCCGAGGGCCTTGAAAAATGTCGCCCAGAAGGGGTAGTTCTCGTACATATTCAGCACACGCGGGATGCCGAGCTCACCGCGCGGCGCAGCCTCGGCCGCAAGCGGCGGATAGCGGAACAGCCGCTCGCGCTTGTAGGCGAAAAGGTCTGCGCCCTTTTCGTGCGCGTCCGTATTCCCCGCGCCCTTCTCGCAGCGGTTGCCGGTGGTGTAGCGCCGCCCGCCGGGGAAGCGCGTGACCGTCAGCATACAGCGGTTGGAGCAGCCACCGCAGTGCAACGTCTGCGTCTTGTACTCCAGCGTTTCGATCTCCGTGAGCGGGAAGCATCGCGGTCTCCTGCCCATGGTAGTGGCTGCGGGCGATCAGCGCCGCGCCGAACGCCCCCATGAGTCCCGAAATGTCGGGACAGACTGCCTCCGCGCCGGAGATCCTCTCAAACGCGCGCAGCACAGCCTTGTTGTAGAAGGTGCCGCCCTGCACGACAACGTGCGCGCCAAGCTCGCTCGGGTCGGCGAGCTTGATGACCTTATAGAGCGCGTTTTTGATGACGGAATAGGCAAGCCCCGCCGAAATATCCGGCACGGTCGCGCCCTCCTTCTGCGCCTGCTTGACGTTGGAGTTCATGAACACCGTGCAGCGCGTGCCGAGATCGACCGGATGCGGCGCGAACAGCGCTTCCTTGGCAAAGTCCTCGGCGCTGTAGCCGAGCGAGGCGGCAAAGTTCTCGATGAACGAGCCGCAGCCGGACGAGCACGCCTCGTTGAGCAGCACATTGTCCACGCTGCCGTTGTGCAGCTTGATGCACTTCATGTCCTGCCCGCCGATGTCCAGCACGCAGTCCACCTGCGGATCAAAGAAGGCGGCGGCGGTGCAGTGAGCGATGGTCTCGACCTCGCCGTCATCGAGCAGGAAGGCGGACTTCAGCAGCGTCTCGCCGTAGCCGGTCGAGCACTCGCGAAGGATGTGCGCACCCTCCGGCAGCTCGCGCGCGAGCGCGGAGACGGCGCGCTTCGCCGTCTCAATGGGGCTGCCCTGATTGTTCGCGTAGTACGACCACAGCAGCTCGCCGCGTTCGCCGATGAGCGCAAGCTTTGTCGTGGTCGAGCCGGCGTCCACACCGAGGAAGCAGCCGCCCGTATAGCTTGCCAGGTCTCCCTTCTCCACCACCGCCCGCGCGTGGCGCGCGCAGAAAGCGTCATAGTCCCCCTGCGAGGCAAACAGCGCCGGCAGGCGGTGGAGCTCGAAGGCCATCTCCACGCCGCTCGTGAGCCGGTCAATGAGCGAGGCGATGGGCAGCGCCTCACACGCCGTTTCGTCGAGCGCCGCACCCATCGCGGCGAAAAGGTGCGAGTTCGGCGGGTCGATGGCGGTCTCGTCCGTGAGCTTCAGCGTGCGAATGAACGCCACCTTGAGCTGCGGCAGGAAGTGCAGCGGTCCGCCGAGGAACGCGACGTGGCCGCGGATCGGCTTGCCGCAGGCAAGGCCCGAGATGGTCTGGTTGACGACTGCCTGAAAGATGGAGGCGGCAAGGTCCGCCTTGGTCGCCCCCTCGTTGATGAGAGGCTGGATATCCGTCTTGGCGAACACGCCGCAGCGCGCGGCGATGGGATAGATCTGCTGATACTTCTCCGCCTCGCGGTCAAGGCCCGCGGCGTCGGTCTGCAAAAGCGTCGCCATCTGGTCGATGAACGCGCCGGTGCCGCCCGCGCAGGAGCCGTTCATGCGCTCCTCAAGCGTCGTACCGAAGTAGATGATCTTCGCGTCCTCGCCGCCAAGCTCGATGGCCACGTCGGTCTGCGGAGCCTCGCGCCGCAGCGCGTCCGCGACAGCCACGACCTCCTGCACGAATGGGATGCCGAGCGCCTTGGCGAGATTGATCGCGCCCGAGCCGGTGATCTTCGCCCGCAGAGCACAGTCCCCCACCTGCTCGCGCGCCTCGCGCAGAAGCGCCGAAAGCGCCTCCTGCGTGTGCGCGCAATGCCGCCGGTACTCGCCGAAGAGCAGCTTTCCCTCGTCCAGAAGGACGAGCTTCACGGTGGTGGAGCCAATGTCGATGCCTGCGCGATATGTATTCATGAAAAGAACCTCTTTCTGCCGGAAAATTGTCTGTGCGAATGCAACGTATGAATCGATAATTTTAGTATAGTTTTCCCAAAAGCAAAGTGAAAGTTAAGAAATAAGAAGAGGAAAGAAACTGTAAAAAATGGCATTGCACGCCGCTCCCGCGAATGCAATGCCGTTCTCGTTTTCTCTTTGCGCGTCTGCGTCAAAGCTCCAAAATGCGGCGGATCGCCTCGCCCACGCCGTTGTGGTCGTTGTCCTCTGTGATCAGATCGCACTGCGCTTTGACATCCGCCTGTGCGTTACCCATCGCCACGGAAAGCCCCACGTCGTGCAGCATCGCGCGGTCGTTATCGGAGTCGCCGATGCCGACGGTCTGCGCCATCGGGATATGCAGATAGTCCGCAAGTGCCTTCAGACCGCTGCCCTTCGTGACGCCCTGCGCCGTCATCTCAATGTAGTCTCCTCCGGCATCGCAAAGGACAAGGGAGTGTCCTGAGCTCCTCATAACACGCATGGCAATCCTCCGATGAGCGGAAGTAAATGTTCACCTTGCCGATGGATGTAAGATGCCGTGCCTCCTCAGCCATATCAGCGACCTTGCGCGTGATCCTCTCAAACATAGGCTGATAGATCCCCGCGTGAAAGTCCTTCATATGCGTTACATCGTCTGCGGCAACAATGGTCTCGTCGTCCGTGAGAATATGCGGCATCGCGTGATACCGTTTTGCAGTCTCCGCCAACGCAGCTGCCATTTCCGATTTGACCGGGCGGCGGTCAATGCAGTGCTTTTCCACGCGGTCATAGACAAGCGCGCCCGTGCTGCACACAGCGTAGCGCATCATCGGCACCATATCAAAATACAGCTTCAGCTCCGGCACGGCGCGGCCCGTGCAGTACACCACATGAATGCCGCGCTCGCTTGCCGCGCGGATATCGCGCGCACAGTGTCCGGGACAATGGTCTTGTCCGATGTCAGGAGCGTTCCGTCCATATCCAACGCAATGATGCGGTAATTCTTTCTCTCCATGCATGACCCTTTCTTCAAATTCAGAAGGTCTCCCCGCCTCCGCGGGAAGACCTTCCTTTTATCGTTTGAGATGCCCGGCAAGGGCGGTGATAAGCGCGTCCTGCCCTCGCCCTTCTCGGCGGAAAACGGCACGAGCACATCGTCCGGCCCGAGGTCAAGCGTCTCGCGGATGAGCGCGAGTTCGGCTCGATCTCGCTCTTTTTGAGCTTGTCGAGCTTGTTCGCCACGACCACCATCGGGCAGCCGCTTCCCCGGAACCACTCGCGCATCGTCACGTCGTCCGCTGTCGGCTTGTGGCGGGCATCGACGATCAGCACGCCGAGGTCAATAAGCCCCCGCGCTCCGGAAGTAGTTCTCCATCAGGCGGCCCCAGCGGTCGCGCTCCTCCTTGGAGACCTTCGCGTAGCCGTAGCCGGGCAGATCGACGAGGTAGAGCCTGCCGTCGATTTTGAAGTAGTTGATCTGCGTCGTTTTGCCGGGACTCGCGCCGACGCGGGCAAAATTTTTGCGGTTCACCACGCGGTTGATGACGCTCGATTTGCCGACGTTCGAGGCGAACGCGACCTGCGGCAGTCCGTCATGGACGAACTGCGCGGGCACGGTCGCGCTCAGGATAAATTCCGCCTTGTTGAAGTTGATCGCCATAAGGGGTCACTCCGCTTCTGTTGATTTTCAGACCCGCAGTGTGGGCAGCTTGCCGCCCTCCGCAGCCCCCCCGGCAGCACGGTGTCGAGCCGCGCGGGATCCGCCTCGGGATAGACCAGCGCTTCGGCGAACACGGCGTCCACCGTCTCCACCGGCACAAAGCGCAGCTTTGCGCGTACGTTCGGGTCGATCTCGTCGAGGTCCTTTTCATTCTCCTTCGGAAGGATGACGGTGCGGATGCCGGCGCGCAGCGCGCCCATGGTCTTCTCCCGCAGCCCGCCGATGGGCATGACGCGCCCGCGCAGCGTGACCTCGCCGGTCATGGCGACGTCGTGGCGCACCGGGCGGTCCGTCAGCGCCGAGAGCAGCGCCGTCGTGATGGCAATGCCCGCGCTCGGCCCGTCCTTGGGGACCGCCCCCTCGGGGAAGTGGATGTGAATATCCTTCGTCTTATAGAAGTCGTCGGAATGCCGCGCTGGCGCAGCAGGACAGCGGCCTTGCAGCTCTCCTGCATGACCTCGCCGAGGTTGCCGGTCAGCTCCAGCTTGCCGCTGCCGTCCATCACGCCGACCTCGACCGGCAGGATCTCGCCGCCTGCCTCGGTCCAGGCAAGACCGTTGACCACGCCGACCAGATCGGTCTTTGCCGCCTCGTCGCGCGTATAACGCGGCGTGCCGAGATAGCTTTCCACATTCTCTGCCGTAATGGAAATACGCTTTTTACATCCGTTGTGGCAAAGCCATTGCCGCCTTGCGGCAAAGTCTGCCGAGCTCACGCTCCAGACTGCGCACACCGCTCTCGCGCGTGTAGCGCGCGATGACCGTCCGCAGCGCCCCCTCGTCCACGCGCAGCGCGGCGGGCGCGATGCCGTTCGCTTTTTTCTGCTTGGGCAGCAGATAGTCCACAGCGATATGTAGCTTCTCCTCGTCCGTGTAGCTGGGAAGCTCGATGACCTCCATGCGGTCAAGCAGCGGGCGTGGAATGGTCTCGGTCGTGTTGGCGGTCATGAGGAACATGACGCGGCTGAGATCGACCGGGATTTCGAGATAGTGGTCGCGGAAGGCGCTGTTCTGCTCGCTGTCGAGCACCTCGAGCAGCGCCGACGCGGGATCGCCGCGCTGGTCGCTCGCGAGCTTATCCACCTCGTCGAGCACGAGCAGCGGTTCATCGAGCCGCTGCGGGAGATGGCCTCGATGATGCGGCCGGGCATCGCGCCGATGTAGGTCTTGCGGTGACCGCGGATGTCCGCCTGTCCCGCACGCCGCCGAGCGACAGCCGCGCGACCTTGCGGTTCATCGCCTTGGCGATGCTCAGCGCGATGGACGTCTTGCCCACGCCCGGCGGGCCGACAAGGCAGATGATCTGCCCTCTGGCGTCTGGGATTGAGCCTGCGCACGGCGATGAACTCCAGGATACGCTCCTTGACCTTCTCCAGGCCGTAGTGGTCGCGGTCAAGACGGCGGCGCGCCGTTTCCACGCTCACGCGCTCCTTTGTCTCCACGCCCCATGGCATATCGAGCACGGTGTCGAGATAGTTGCGCAGCACGCTGGCCTCCGCGCTGCCGAACGGCTGACGCGACAGGCGGTCCACGTCCTTGAGGAGCTTTTTTCTCCGTTTCCTCCGGCAGGCGGCAGGCGCAGATCCTCGTGCGGTATTCGTCGAACTCCGCGTCGCTGTCTCCCTCGCCCAGCTCATTCTGCAGCACCTTGACCTGCTCGCGCAGGATCATATCCTTTTGGATCTGGCCGACGCGCTCGCGCACCTTGCTTTCAATGTCCTGCTCCATCGCAATGACGCTGATCTCGCGCTTGAGGGATCTCGTTCACACGGCGCAGACGCATCAGCGGGCGCAGCTCCCTCAAGCACAGACTGCTTATCCTGATAGCGCAGATTGCTGTTCTGCGCGATGAAATCAGCGAAAAGCCCGGGTCGGTCGCGTCCATGACCGTGGTGAAGATGCTCTCGGGCTGCTTGGGCAGCAGCTCGCTGTACTCGCCAGAAGAGCGTAGGTCTGGCGCAGCATCGCCTCGGTGCGTGTGCCGTGCCGCGGCGACTTTTCCTCGCCGATCAGCTCGACCTGCGCCTGCAGAAACGGCTCGCGCTGCCACAGGCGGCGCAGCCGCGCACGGCTGCCGCCCTCCATGACGACGCGCATCGGAGTTCGACGCGCGCAGGATCTGAATGACGCGCGCGACGGTGCCGACCTCGTAGAGGTCCTTTTCCTCCGGCAGCTCAACGCCCAGCTCGCGCTGCGTGACAAGGAAGATCTCCTGCCCCGTCTCCATCGCGCGCTCCAGCGCGCGCACGGAGATCTCGCGCTCCACGTCAAAGCTCGCGGTCATGCGGGGAAGACCGTGAGTCCGCGCAGCGCAGGCCGGATGTTTTTGGTGATGGTTTCCATAGGGTCTCTACGTCAGGAGGCCGGCTCGACTGGCGTCAGCTCCGCCGCCGGCTTTCCCTCTGCAATGCTTTTTTCTGTGTCCGAGCTGCGGCGGCTTGCCAGGTCCACGCAGTCACGGGTGATGGTCACGCGGTCGATCGTGCGGTCAGACGGAATGTCATACATCACCTTGGTGAGCAAGCCCTCCATCACCGCGCGCAGGCCGCGCGCCGATCTTGCGCTCAATGGCCTTGTCGGCGATCTCCTCGAGCGCGTCGTGATCGAACACGAGCTCCGCGCCGTCGTAGCTCAGGGCTTCTGATACTGCTTGACCAAGGCGTTCTTCGGCTCAACAGATTGCTGCACGCCCTCGCCGGAGACGTCGCGCGTAATGGAGGTATTCTCGCTCTTGCGGGCGATCTTATCGATCTCGTCAACGTAGATGATGCCGCGCTCGGCGAAGCTCCACGTCGTAATCCGCCGCCTGCAGAAGACGCAGGAGGATATTCTCCACATCGTCGCCGACGTAGCCCGCCTCGGTGAGCGTGGTGGCGTCCGCGATGGCGAACGGCACCTGGAGGATGCGGGCGAGCGTCTGGGCGAGGAGCGTCTTGCCGCTTCCGGTGGGGCCGACAAGCAGGATGTTGCTCTTTTCGAGCTCCACGTCGTCTCCGCCGCCGAAGAAGATGCGCTTATAGTGGTTGTAGACCGCCACGCTCAGCGCGACCTTGGCCTCGTCCTGTCCGATCACATACTGGTCGAGCACGGCGCGGATCTCGTGCGGAGTGGGGATCTCGTCCGGTGAGCCGAATTCCTCGGAAACTCTCGGCCTGATAGCCGTCCTCCACGATCTCCATACACAGCCGCACGCACTCGTCACAGATGCGCACACCGGCGGGGCCCTGGATCATGCGGTGCGTTTCCTTCTCCGACTTGCCGCAGAACGAGCAGCGGAGAAGCTGCTTCTTGTTTTTCTTCACTCATTCGTGTAATGACCTTTCCCTTTACAGGTATTGATTACCGCTTGTAGATGACCTTGTCGATCAGGCCGTACTCCTTGGCCTCCTCCGCCGTCATCCAGTTGTCGCGCTCGGAGTCTGACTTGATCTGCTCGGTGCGTCTTGCCGGTGTTGTCGGCAAGGATCTTATTGATGCGCTGCTTGATCTTGAGGAAGTGCTCCACGTCGATCTCCATATCGGTGCCTTGCCCTGCGTGCCGGCGGAGGGCTGATGGATCATGACCTCCGCGTTAGGCAGCGCGATGCGCTTGCCCTTCGCGCCGCAGGAGAGCAGGAACGCGCCCATGCTCGCTGCCATGCCGACGCAGATGGTGGAAACGTCGCACTTGATATACTGCATGGTGTCATAGATCGCCATGCCGGCGGTCACGCTGCCGCCGGGCGAGTTGATATAAAGCTGGATATCCTTGTCGGGGTCCCTGCGCCTCAAGATAGAGGATCTGGGCGACGACGAGGCTCGCGGTGGTGTCGTTGACCTCCTCGCCCAGGAAAATGATGCTCTTGGCGGGCTTCTTCTCTTCCTCGCCCTCAGCGGCTTCGCCCTCGGCTTCCTTCTTGGGAGCCTTCTTCTTTCGACCTTCTTCTGTCCACGACGACACTGATGGCCTTGTCGCGGATGAGCTGGGCGCGACGCTCATGGGATCGAATACTTCTTCAGCTCGTTCACGTCCATGCTGTACTTCTCAGCAAGGTCGGTGTACTGCTTTTCCACTTCCTCGTCGGTCGCATCAAGGTTCTCTTCCTTGATGATGGCGTTCACAGCGAGATCCATGCGCACCTGACGCATTGCGGGCTCCTTTGCCGTCCTCCATGAACTTCGCTCGTTCATGTTGGTCATCTTGCAGTACTGGTCATAGATGCCCTGCCTGCAGACGCCAACTTGAAACTCGTCGAGGAAGCGGCGGCACTGCTCTTCGATCATGACCTCGGGGATATCGCACTGATGCCCTGGCAACCTTCTCGAGCGAGCGTTCTCAAAGGCGATCTTGGCGGACTGCCACGCTCGGCCGTGATCTTGGCCTTGTGTCGTCCTTGAGCTCCTTGAGCGTCTCAAACTCGGAACGTCCTTGGCGAAAATCGTCGTCGAGCGCGGGGTCATGCTTTTGCACTTGACCTCCTGGCCTTTGACGTGGAACACGACCTGCTTGCCGGCGAGATCCTTGGTGTAGTTCTCGGGGAAGGTGATGTCGATGTCCTTCTCCTCACCGGCCTTCATGCCGATGATCTGATCCTCAAAATGGGAACGAAGCGCCGAGCCGATCTCCAGCTCGTGGTTCTCGCCCTTGCCGCCCTCGAACGCAACGCCGTTGTCGAAGCCCTCGAAGTCGATGACGGCGGTGTCGCCCTTTTGACCTTGCGGTCCCAACAGAGAAACGAGGTGGGTTCACGCTCCGGCCATCTGGTTCAGGCGCTCCTTGGACGTCGTCCGCCGTGACCTGACCTCTTCCTTCACGGCGCTCACGTCCTTGTACTGGCCCAACCTCGATAGACGCCCGGTCGCCTTAAGGTGAAGCCGTCCTTGCCGATCTGATCGTCCACGATCTCGACCGAGGTAGCCTACCGCATCGAGGCCTGGCCTGTGTATATGCATCGGGGCGCAGCATCCACAGCGTCGGGAATCATTTGGACAGTCATGATTTCTTTTTCCTCCGTTTAACATCAATAATGATGCTTTTGCAAAGTGGAATTATACCATAGCTTCCTCAAAATTTCCACCCTTTTTTGCATCATTTTATGTCCTAATTGCAAATTTTTACCGGCTGAAAGGCGACATAATCCGCCGCGATCAGCGCATATTCGGTTTTTCCCGCATTCCTTCGAACGCGCGGCGGTGCGTATAGCCGTGCAGATGCCCGTAATAACAGCGCTCGACCTCGTATTTGTCGAGAAGCTCGAGCATCTCAGGGACACTTGTAGCCCTGATACATGGGCGGATAATGCAAAAAACAGTAGATAGGCTTTCCTCCGCCGCCTTGAGCGACGCCTCCAGCCGCAGCGCCTCGCGCGCGAGCATCTTGCCCGTGTGCGTTCCCGCAGCGTCCTCCTCGTAAAACCACCCGCGCGTACCGCAGATGGCGTGGTCGCCGTAGGAAAAAGGCGTTGTTATAGAGGATATCGAGCGTTGTGATGTCGTGCTCGGCAAAGAATCTTTTTCATCTTCGCAGCCGTCCCCCACCAGTAGTCGTGGTTGCCCTTCAAAAGGAGCTTTTTCCCCGGCAGCGCGTCGATGAATTGAAAATCGGGCAGCGACTGCTCAAGCGACATCCCCCACGAGATGTCCCCCGCGATGACGATGACGTCGTCATCGTTGAGCTTCGAGAAATTTTCCCGGATGCGCTCAACATAGTTCGCCCACTTAGAGCCGAACACGTCCATGGGTTTGTTCGTACCGAGCGATAAGTGCAGGTCGCCGATCGCGTATAATGCCATCGCGTGCCTCCCTTCCAAAGTCAGATCAAAATGCGTTTTCGATGTAGGCGATGCGCGTTTTGCCCGCGCTGCGGTGCACATCGGTGTAGACCTCCGCCACGTCGAAGCGGGCGGGCACATCCAGCTCGCGCCCGCTTAAATACAGTAGCGCCGCAGCGCGCAGCTTTTCCTGCTTTTTCACCGTGACGTACTCGCGCGGCGCACCGTACTGCAAATTTGTGCGCAGCTTCACCTCGACGAACAGCAGCACGCCGTCCTTCTCGGCGATGAGGTCGATCTCGCCGAAGCGGCAGCGCCACTCTCGTTCCACGATGCGGCAGCCGCGCTCGCTCAGATACTTTTCGACCAGCGCCTCGCCCCAGTCGCCGTCCTGCTTCGTGCTCATCGCCGCGCCTCCCACTTTTGAGGAACGTCATGCGGTGCACGGGGCTCGGGCCGTACTGATCGAGCATCTGGTAGTGGAGCTTTGTGCCGTAGCCCTTGTGCCTGGCGAACTGATACTCGGGATACATCGGGTCGAGCACTTCGACCACATAATGGTCACGGCTGACCTTCGCCAGCACGCTCGCCGCGGCGATGGATAAGCTCGCGCCGTCCCCGCCGACGATGGTCTCGTGCGGCGTGGTGATCTTTGCCGACGCGCCGTGGTCGCGGTTGCCGTCGATGAGCGCATAGTCCGCTGGGATTTGCAGCGCATCGATGGCGAGCTGCATCGCCTTCATGCGTGCGCTCAAAATATCCGTTGCGTCGATCTCCTTCTCGTCGACGGACGCGATGGCGTAGGCGACGGCTTTTTCACAGATGACGGGAAACAGCGCCTCGCGCTTTTTCTCCGTCATCTTCTTGGAGTCATTCAGCCCCTCGATCTCACAGCCCTCCGGCAGGATGACGGCAGCGGCATACACCGGCCCCATCAGCGGCCCCGCGCCCGCCTCGTCCACGCCGCAGACGGATGAAAAAGCCCGCGGAGCGGGCTTTGTCCTCGTAGTGTAGGTTGACGCTCATGTGCGCTCGCCCTCCGGCGGGAATTCGAGCGTAAAGCGTCCCAGCTTGCCGGAGCGGAACTCGTCCAGCAGGATACGGCTCATGCGCTCCGTGTCTACCTCGCCGCCGGAGATCAGAAAGCCCCGCTTGCGCCCCGCCTTTCGAGCAGTGCATAGCCGTCGTCCTCTTCCGAAACGGTGAGCTTGTAGCGCTCCTCGATGGCCTTGGGATAATTTTTGCCGAGGTAATCCATCAGGCGCATGGCGAGCTCTTCGATGTCGACGACCTCGTCGCGGATCGCGCCGGTGAAGGCTAAACGCACGCCGACGCTGCTGTCCTCAAACTTCGGCCACAGGATTCCCGGCGTGTCGAGCAGCTCGAGCGTCTTGTCGACCGGCACCCACTGCTTCGTGCGCGTCACGCCCGGGCGATCCTCCGCTTTGGCGCTCTTGCGGCCGGAGACCTTGTTGATGAAGGTCGACTTGCCAACGTTCGGAATGCCGAGTACCATCACGCGCAGCACGCGGCCGATCTGGCCCTTGGCCTCGTAAGAGGCGATCTTATCGCGCAGCAGCGTGCGCACGGCGGAAGAAAACTGCTTCACGCCGCCGCCCTGCTTGGCGTCCGTTTCGATGACGGCATAGCCAAGCGAGCGGAAATACGCCGCCCATTTTTTCGTCATTTCCGGGTCTGCCTGATCGACGCGGTTCAAAACGATCAAACGGGGCTTGCCCGCCGTCAGCTCGTCCACATCGGGGTTGCGGCTGCTCATCGGGATGCGCGTCCAGAATTTCGCACACGGCGTCCACGTTGCCGAGCTCCGCCGTGATCATGCGGCGGGTCTTGGTCATGTGCCCCGGGAACCAGCTCAGAGAATCCAACTGCATTTGCTCGTCCCCCTTTACTGCAAAAGGCCGATGCGGCCAAACTCGCGCTGCTCGGTCAGATAGTCGCGTCCCGGGAAGACGAGGAACACCGCCTTGCCGATCAGAAGGCGCGTGTCCACCGTGCCGAGCGAGGAATCGCGGCTGTCGTTCGAATGGTTGCGGTTGTCACCCATGAGGAAGACTTCGCCCTCCGGCACGGTAAGCGGGGAACACGGTGCCCTCTTCGCGATAGGTGTAGTCGTTGATGTAGTCCTCGTCCAGAAGTTCGCCGTCCACATAGACCTGTCCCAAGTCAAAGTCGATGTCCACGGTCTGTCCCGCGGTGGCGATGACGCGCTTGACGATGGGCTTCGAGTCAAAGGTCTCCTTGCGCGCGATGACGATATCGCCGACCTGATAGTCGCCGCAGAGCAGCGAGTTGACGACGAGAAGCCGGTCGCCGTCCTGCAGCGTCGGGATCATTGACGGGCCGGAAACGCCCATCAGCCGCACAAGAAACTCCTGCCGCTTTTCAAAGTAGTTGGTGGTGCAGTAGCGCATTTTTGCCCCACAATCAGCGCAATAGACCATGCCGGAGAACAGGCTACTCTTTCCGGTTTTTGTCCTTCGGTGGCGCTGCTTGCGGATCTCCTGCACCTTGTCAAAGACTTCCTGCTCGATGATAGCCGGATGGGTGTTGTAGAATACCGCCTGCTTCTTCAATGGGCGTTTCCCGCTGCTTCTTGTCCCAAATGGAATTGGTGTAGGTCTTGAAATTGA
>VOFB01003286.1_pt1 | contig 32836 bp, 35 predicted proteins | sample 5384141 | NCBI WGS metagenome assembly VOFB01 (sample SAMN12384721, study PRJNA508395) | human gut metagenome | isolation source: healthy gut A | host: Homo sapiens | reverse complement strand
GAGGCTGCCCTATTTTTATGCCCAAAATCGAAAGAAAGGAGAATGCCGCTATGAAATGCTTGAGAAAGTATCAATGGGTCAAACTCTCAAGAGCACACCTACCTCAGGGCAAGGGGTTAATGGGCCATTGGGCGAAACTTGCATCTCGCGCGGCATTCCGTAAGGACAGGCCATATACTGCGGCCATACAAATGAAGTTGTTCCCGGAATGTGGTCAGGCGGTATTGTCGGACTCAAAAGCATTTTAGTGCTAAAAAATCGTGCGCAGGTGTTAAGCGTGATGGACGAGCTGTCCGAACTTGGATATATCCATTACACACTCGATAAGAAAACAAAGAAACTGACCTATCAGATCAATGATTGGGTTGTCAAATGCTCTGGGGCCGAATGTATGGATGGCAGCGTATATGCAACAGAAGGTTACGGATTTCTCTGCCTTCCAAGGAGCATTACGCAAAGGCTTGGGACAGAAAGCACATATTCGGCGAATCTGATGCCTGGATGGATTTATGGTGCCATAGTGTGTGGCAGGATCCGGGCAATATATTTTCTTCTTTGGCACCTGTCGTTCAGTTCGGACGATATGGGGCTGTTTTAACTTTGGAAACCTTGGGACAGCGCTGGAACTGGGAAAAGACAAAGGTATGGCGATTTCTGCAAAAATATAAGGATGTCTTCACGCTGTATCGACTCCCCGGCTCTTATGGTTGTCTCATTTTTAATAGACTGTATCCGACAGGAGCAGAGGTTTCAGTGCCGTCACAGGCGAATGTTGTACGCATAATTGAGAAAATACGCATTTTAGGAGCGAATAAGCATATTCTCGGTACGGATCACGAGCGACTGAACAAATTAGTTGCCTGGTTCAGCCAGAAAGCTTTGGATGCTGGTGCAGAACAGGCGGAGTCTGATGTATGTGCAGGATGCGAAGAAGGCCGCGTTGCACTTTCGTCCCCTATAATACGCGCGTATCTTTCTCAAAAGAATTGTAAGAACTGTGAATATGACTGCAGGGTAAGAGTATATCTCTCCTGTTCAGGTAATTTCAAGAAACATTAGAGGGCCTTGCAGTCTTTCCGATTTTGTCAATCAGGAATTAAACGCAAAGGAGAATCACTATGAGTGAGAATAAAAATCGAAGCAATCTGCGTATGAGCAGCAGGAAAGCAGGCTTTCTGCGCAGTCAGTAGCATTCATCAAACTGCTTACACAGCGAGGTATTCTTGGAGATGCTGAGATTGACGACGATAAGATCCGTCAGGCTCAAAAAGAGAAAAAGCGCCATACATATCACAACACAGAAATGCTTTTGCAGCATTACAGGGATATTGTGGGCGCTGGAGTGCTTCCCCTCGACGATTGTGGAGGAACTGGATCGTCCCCTGGACGATTTGGATGCGCTCATCAGTTATGTGGATGTGGAAATGAGCCTGGACAATAGAAAATTGGAGAGCCGCATTGAGAGCATCAAAAAATCAAGGCTGCTTCTGGATCGGGTAAACGATGCGTTGACAATCTTGAAGAAAAAAGCCGGATAACGGTGAGAAGATGTACGAGCTTATCTATCTGACCTATATTGCCCCGGAAAAATTGTCACATTCTGAACTGCTGTACCGTCTTGACATTTCTTCGAGGCACTATTACCGGCTTCGCCAACAGGCATTTGGAATTCTCTCCATTCGCCTCTGGTCGGCGCCGGTAGCAGAGATGGATTCGTGGCTTGAAGTGCTGAATTTGCTGGAACAATTATGCTGAAAATGAAATGGCACAAAAATGGCGAAAAATTGGCAAGTATAATGCCGATGACACGCAAATGGAAATGAGCTATACTTGTATTATCCCAAAGTGGGACCGAGCAAAAAAGCGCTGTTTTTAAGGTTGATAAAGCCTTATGAACAGCGCTTTTTCTTTCGGAAAAAAATACAAGGAGGTAAACAGTATGGCAAATCAACTCAAAAAAGGCAGGCAGTATCTGAAGAATGGATACTGGGCGATGGTCGGCGCTCTTTCAGCAATGATCATCTCCCTGCAGCCTGTTATGGCAGACACGATTTGGGATCGCTTTTCCAACATTATGCGAGATATCCATGGTCAGCTGGCAGGTATCAGTACCATTGTTGCAGTCACTGCAGCTGCCGTAGCGCTGCTGGTAAGAATGATATCCCGAAATCAGAGAGCCGTTGACGAAGCGACATCCTGGCTCAAACGAATTGTTGTTGCGTGGATTGTGTTGAACTCGTTGGGGTTTGTGGTGGCATACCTTCAGCCGCTGGTATCCGGCGGACAGTACACGGGATGATCCTCCGATTCCAGCTAAAGGGCAAACGGATTGGAGGTGATGCGCTATTTTAGACTGGATTTTTGAAGGCATCGCCAATTGGATTGCAAGTATTGTCAGTCAGTTGATGGACGCAGTGTCCGGAATCTTTTGTCGGCACTTGGAACAGATTTAACGGTGATGGAAGAATATTTCCCATTCCTGTCAAAAGCATTTGATGTTATGCAATATACTGCGTGGGCAATGCTGTTTCTGATTACTGTTTGGCAGTTATTCAAAGCTTTTGGTGGACCGATTAGCGAGAGTGAGCATCCGCTCCAACTGGTTGCTCGAAGTTCTATTTTTGCATTGCTGATTGGATATGCCAAACCCATTTTTGAAATTGTTCTTGATATTGCGCGAGCGCCGTATACAGCCCTGATGGATATACAGATGAGTGCGGAAGATTTTACATTCGCTGGTGTCGAACAGGTTCTGATGAGCGGTATTACAACGCTGGTATCGGTAATCACCGTTGTTGGACTTATTCTAATGCTGATCCTACAGATTTCACTGGGCTGGAACTATTTCAAACTGCTACTGGAAGTCGTTGAACGATATATCGTTGTCGGCGTTTTGTGCTATACCTCCCCTCTGGCATATTGTATGGGAGGCTCGAAAGCAACGGAGCCGGTTTTTAAGTCCTGGTGCAGGATGGTAGGTTCGCAGCTGTTATTGCTTGTGCTGAATGTGTGGTTTTTGCGCGGCTTTAACAGTGCTGTTGGACAGTGTATCGCAAACGCTGGAGCTACTTCAACGGGACAAGGAAATATCTTCTTATGGATGTTCTGTGCGCTGGCATTCTTAAAAACAGCGCAAAAATTCGATTCTTATTTGGCCGCAATGGGCTTAAATGTTGCCCAAACTGGATCCGGCATGGGTATGGAGCTTTTGATGTCTGCTCGCGTACTTACAGGTCTTGGCGGTAGCGTTAGAAGTGCAGGCAGCGTCTTTCATAGCAATGCAAGCGCTCCAGGTGGTGCTACAGCAACAGCCTTTGCAAGTGGTTTTGCGAGCAAATTCAAAGGCAATTCGTATGTTAGAGACGCAGTGGTAAATGGCGGAACCCGCATGGGCGCCGGCGGTGGTCTCGGATTTGTCGGAAGGGCCTTTGGAGGTATGGCTGCTCGAAATGGTGCAACACTTACGGGAGAGTCTATTTCGTCTGTGGCTACCCGAACACCGAATGTTTCTGGCAGCATTGCCGGAGATATTGCGGATCGTAGCCTTTCCAACTATATGCCACAGTTGGCAGGACATAAGCTTAGTAACACACAGATTTCGGGAGGACATATCAGTACCACGGCAACCGGCGCAGACGGAAAATCCTCAAATGTGGATTTGTACAATACTTCACAGTTTGAGAAGCCGCAGGGTCCACATTCGCTGGTTACGGCCTCTGATGGAAGTCAGTGGTATCAAATGGCAAGCGGAGAAGGCAGAGGTGCCTTTTATAGCACGCCGGAATTTACAGGCAATCCTGCCGAGGCGGCAGAGGTTGCGGCGACCTTCCCAGGAGCGGCAGAAGGTACAGTTCTTCGCTCTGTGGACGAGGGCGTTTTGGAGGCAAGTACAGATGCCGGAAATACAAACTGGTACAACAGTGCTTTCTATCAAGAGCCGGATGCTCCACATTCCATTATGACCGATGCGAATGGCGTAGAATGGTACGCTATGGCACAGCACGGTGCAGTACCTGAATTTGAAACCGGCGATGAGGCTATGATTTACAATCAGGCCGCATTCAGAGAGTTTATGCCGGGCTATGAACAGCAGATTACATCTGTTGATGGATCTCAGCGTAGCGACGGTCACTTTGAAGTCCGTCACGAGGATGGATCCGGTACGATGTTCTATGATACTGCTCAGTATGATGCTCCTCGTGGTGACTATCAGGTATTTGAAGACCGTGATGGACATCAGTGGTTCGCTGTTCACGGTGAACCTGTTGTTGAGAGGAAACCGGTATATGATAATGGAAAACCCGTTTATGATGAGCGCGGTGTAGTGTCCACAAATGTAGAATCCGTTCGGTACAGGAGCACACCGAGTCGTTTCGGAGATCCGAAGCAGCGTGATGATACACAGACAAAACCGCCGAGACGGAGAAGTTAAGCTTCACAGCCATAATGCCTTCACACGGTGTTATGGCTGTTTTTTAAAAAATGGGAGGTGAAGATTATGGCCGAGCAAAATAAAACGCAGATGGGAGACGGCGCTGATAATTATGGCCAAGCCGCAGGGCAAATGGCAAAGGCAGCAAAACAACTCGGCCAAGAGGCTGCGAAGCAAGCAGCTGCAAAAGGCGTAGAAGCAACAGCAAATGCTGCTACTGCAGCAGTTCAGGCAAGTGTGGAAGGCGGAAAAGCCGCCGCAGAAATTGCCGCCGGTACGGCGGCAGGTGGCCTTGGGGTGCGATTCTTTCGGCAGCTTGGGCTATGCGTCACACACTGTTTAAAATTTTGATTTGCATATGCCTTTGTTTACTCATCCTGATTATATTGATCGCCTCTCTGCCGACCATTGTTACAAACAGCATATTCGGTTTAGATGGCTCGGCAGTAGATCCTAATATAACGCTGGCAAGTTCATATGAGAATTTGTCAACAGTCGTTTCAGATATTATAGATGCAGGTTATGATCAATCGCTCGCGAAGGTAGAAAAAGATTATCGCAGACGGCGGATATGATTATGATTTGTCGATGGAAGCGCTGATCAATCACGCACAGTCATCCGCCGGTTTTGATGTTGCTTACATACTGGCAGCATATTCTACCTCGATGAATCAGCAAAATACCAGCGAAGCCGATATGAAAGCAAAATTGGAAGCCTATGGCGGTGAGATGTTTCCTGTGACATCACAGGAACTGACCAAAGAGATTTTAATCCCTGTATCCTATTTTACCTATCGAGAAGTTTCCGTAACGGTAGTGACAAAAAAGGTACAGACGGGAACGATCAACGGAGTACCGCAGTATCGGTATGAGACAGAAAACAGAACCTACTATCTTCCGGACGAGGCGAAAAGTTCGGAGGTCAGTGTTACCGTGCCGAATTATGAGGAAGTTACGGTTACGACTCCTGTTTATTCAGGCAATGCGATTACGGGTACAAAGAGCGAGACCTATTATAGGCAAAATGGTGAAGTTACGCTTTCCCCTACAACAGAAACAGTTACCTATGTGGAATGCACGATCCATCCGTTTGATACTTCCGTTGTAGAAAAAGCCTTTGGTCTCGACTTGGATGCGCAGTTTGACGCTTCCGGAAGGACCTATGATGAAGTTGTCACGAATATGGCAAATGCCTTAAAAATGACACTATACGGCTCATTGGGGTCAGGTTTGGCAGTTCCGCTTACAGATGCAGAACTGATAGCATTCTTGAATAAGCAAAACTGTAATGCAACCCGGAAACATATTGTGGCGACTGGGCTTTCGCTGGTAGGTAAAGTACCGTATTTTTGGGGCGGAAAAAGTCCGCCTGGATGGAATGATGAGTGGAACACACCCAAACTGGTCACAGCGGCAGGCTCCAGTACCAGCGGAACGATACGACCGTATGGTCTGGATTGCAGCGGTTTCTCAGACTGGGTATATAAAACAGCCGTTGGAGTGAGCCTGTATGGCACAACTTGGGACCAGTGGGGCAACTCCTATGAAATCAGTGCATCGGAACTTTTGCCAGGCGACCTTGGCTTCTTGATGAACGATGACGGTCAAGGCTGGAATCATGTCTTGGTATTTGCAGGCTATGGTGACAATGGCGAACGGATGTGGGTTCATTCCTCCGGCGGTGAAGGTGTTATCTTTAATTCACCGAGTTATGAATCCACCTTAGCACTCAGAAGACCGAAGGATGTAGATTTTAACGCTCCTGTTTCAGAGGATATTTATGGAGCGCCGATAGCGACAATTGAGGTAGATGTGACACATTACTGTGCCTGCAGTAAATGCTGCGGCGAGAACGCTTCCGGTATTACGGCAAGCGGAAAACAGGTAGAGGTCGGCATGGTCGCAATGTCAAGCTACTACCCATTCGGCACACAGATTATGATAAACGGTACAATGTATACGGTGGAAGATCGAGGCGGTTCCGGGATTGAAAACGACAAATCCCGGGTCGATATCTATGTTCCGGATCATCAGGAAGCTCTGCGCCTTGGCCGGTATACCACAACAGCGCAAATTTACCGTATGGGACGATAGTAAATCCGCCTCTGTCATTGAAGATGGAGGCGGTATTTATATGTGCGTCTGTGTATCTTTTCAGACGCGAATAGAATTTGGAAAGCAGATCAACCGCATTAAGCTTGACTTTATGCGGTAGAAAGGTAAGGCAGTATGGAAGAAAAAGAAGTTAAGAATATCTATGCGATTCCGGCAAATTATACGGATTCCGGCAAGCTTCTTGGCGGAATGATTGAACCTCGCAATGCGGTAGAGACGGCAATTCTTTTGATCCTGGTGGGTTATCCGGAACTGATGTGGATACCAATGCCGGGCATGATCCGTATTGTCGTGATGGTCGTGACGCTGATGCCTCTTGCAGTGCTCAGTGTGATGGGTATTGATGGTGACTCATTGTTTCAGTTTGTGGGTCACATAGTTCGATTTTGGTTTAAAAGACGAAAACTCCATATGAGAAGGGTGGGATATAAGTATGATCAGGCGTGTCTCAAAAAAGCCGGTAAACGCAAAAAAGCAAAAAGTCGAAAAACTGGAGTTCGTGCAGGACTTCCTGCCAATTAAGAATCTGAGCAACGGGATCATTGAAACCGTTGATGGACGATATATCAAGATTTTAGAGATAGAGCCGATCAATTTCCTGCTACGCTCCGATGAAGAACAGATGAACATTATTTCTTCGTTTGCATCATGGCTGAAGATTTCGCCGATGCGCCTCCAGATCAAGTCGATTACGAGGAAGGCAGATTCCGATAAGCATATTGCAATGGTGCGAAAAGAGCTGGCGGAAGAGGATAATGAGAAGTGCAAAGAACTCAGCGAGGATTATATCCGGCTGATTAAAGATATCGGAAATCGAGAAGCGCTCACACGGCGCTTCTTTTTAGTTTTCCAGTACGAGGCGGTCGGTCGCAATGAGAGCGATGATTATGGCAAGATTTATGCAATGATGCAGACCGCCGAACAAAACGCCCGCGCATATTTTATGCAGTGTGGCAATACGGTTCTTCAACCCAAGGATCCGGATGAGGCTACAGCTGAAATTTTGTATATGTACTTTAACCGGCGTTCCTGTATGGATGAACCATTTAGCAGTCGTGTCAACCGCGTGGTGGTAGATACGATGGCAGCGAAAAATAAGGTTATCGGTATTGATCCGGTGCCCAATATCAAGTTTTCGCACTTTATCGTGCCGAGAGGCATCGACCTGAGTCACTACAACTACATTGTAATGGATGGGCTGTATTATTCTTTCCTGTATATCAAGAAGGACGGTTACCCAAATGCGGTTCGCGGAGGCTGGATGTCTGCAATCATCAATGCCGGTGAAGGAATTGATGTGGACATTCATTTACATAGAGAAAATCGCAGCAGAACAATTGATAAGGTTGCACAGAGAATTCGACTGAACCGCACTAAGCTCAAGAGCCTGCAGGATACCAGCACCGATTATGAGGAACTGACCAATTCGATTTCTGCTGGTTATTATATCAAAAACGGTATCGCAAACAACAACGAGGACCTGTTTTATCTGTCTGTGTTTATCACGGTTTCTGCAAAAAGTTATGAGGAACTGATTTGGCGCAAGCGGCAGATGGTGGATATGCTCAAGTCGATGGATATCTATACCAGCGACTGCAGATTTCAGCAAGAGGCTGCTCTTCGTTCGGTTATGCCCTTTTTGCAGATTGATCCGAGGTTGGAGAAAAAAACGAAGCGCAATGTCCTGACAAGTGGTGCGGCAGCCACCTATATGTTTACAAGTTACGAGATGTCTGATGATTCCGGTGTGCTGCTTGGTATCAATCGCCACAATAACTCGCTTTGCATTGTCGATCTCTTCAATACCAAGAAGAACAAAAATGCGAACCTGACGATGTGCGGAACCAGCGGAGCGGGCAAAACCTTCCTGCTGCAGCTCCTTGCTTTGCGTATGCGAATGCGCGGAATTCAGTGCTATATCGTGGCGCCCATCAAAGGGCATGAGTTTAAAAGAGCCTGTGATAAGATCGGCGGTCAGTTTGTCAAAATTGCTCCGGGTTCTCCCCACTGCATCAATGTGATGGAGATCCGGCACACCATTTCCCCGGAGATGGAGCTGATTGACGATGTGGACTACAACGATATGGACTCGATGCTCGCAAAAAAAATCCAGCAGCTGATGATTTTCTTCTCGCTGCTCATTCCTGATATGACAAACGAGGAAGAACAGATGTTGGATGAAGCGTTGATAAAGACCTATAGCGATTTTGGGATCAATCACGATAACAATTCTCTTTATGAAGATATGTCCATATCACCGCCTAAGATGAAAAAGATGCCGATTCTCGGAGACCTGCAGAAACATTTGCTTGAAAATCCGATGACAAGCCGCATTGCGGCTATCGTGAGCCGCTTTGTGACTGGGTCGGCTCAGAGCTTTAACCGCCAGACCAATGTAGACCTCTCGAATAAATATATCGTACTTGACCTTTCTGAACTCAAGGGTAAACTCCTTCCGGTCGGGATGATGATTGCACTCGATTATGTCTGGGACAATGTGAAGGCAGACAGGACTAAGAAGAAAGCCATTATGATTGATGAGATATGGCAGCTTATCGGTGCTTCGTCCAATAAGCAGGCTGCCGAGTTTTGCCTAACAATCTTCAAGACGATCAGAGGTTTCGGCGGTGCTGCGCTGGCAGCGACACAGGATCTCTCCGACTTCTTTGGCCTGGACGATGGCAAATACGGCAGAGCAATCATAAATAATAGCAAAAATAAGATCATCTTAAACCTTGAGCCGGATGAGGCGGAATATGTGCGGGAGACGCTGAAACTTACCCGCACGGAAATCCGTTCCATTACTCAGTTTGAGCGTGGCGAGGCTCTTGTTTACAGCAATAACAGCAAAATTCCGATTGCTGTCAAGGCATCTAAGGTTGAACAAGAGATGATTACCACTGACCGTGCCGAACTGGAGGCAATCCTAAAAAGAAAGCAAAAACAGGCGCATAGTGCTTAAAATGCGTATTCTGATAAAAATACGCACAAGGAGGTGAGCAGAAAATGCTGCTACAGGACGAACAGTACATTATCAAATGGTTATCCCAATACGGGACATTGACCAAAACACAGGTCATTCGTCTCTTAAAAGATAAACCCGTCTCTACGGCGGAAAAGATTATTCGTAATCTCAAACGGAATATGCGGATTACGGATGTAGGCGGCTATTACTTGGCGCTGGACGAGATGTGCAAGCCTGATCAGAGATTGATCATTGCGGTTTGGGTATTATTACAGTTCATTGACCAGGTAGAGCCGCTTGCCCATTATCCGGCGGTTTATCCGGCGCAGATTTTCTTTTTGAAAGAGAATGTCGGATATGAGATTGTTGTTCTCTATGACGGCGAACAGCATTTAATGAGGCTCCTTCAGCCACAGGAAGACGATCTGAAGTACATTATTGTTGTGCCGCATATTTCAATGGCACAGTCCCTATATGTTCCCAAAGTCCCCTGCCTGTATGCGACAGTAGACTTTGAAGGCCGGGAGGAACCACACATCACATTTTATTCCGAGGAGGCGATAAACAGTGAGAGTAAATGAAACGCCGTTTGAAAAATCGTTAAGAAGAGCAAGCGTTCTGTCAATTCGTTTAGAAAATGAGATTTCGCAGACCAAAAAGTTGGCAGAAAACGGTGAAATCAAGATTGCCTATGAGCTGGCCTTGAAAGCCGCAAACACATCAGAAAAACTGACTTTGGTGACAAGAGCGCTGCCGGCTTATACAGGCTGTCCTACAGCAAAGGAAGATGTGGAGCTGCAGATAGCTGATAGTATTCCCATTGATATCGGATTTACCATAGAAGGCTGGTTTTCTATCAGAATCCCAGCTCTTTTGCCGAAGAAAACGGAAGGCTCGGCATCGTATATCCGCTCTTACCTGTATCCGGTGATGAAGCACTTTTTCTCTTATGTCCCGCCGGTCAAATATAGTGACTGTGTTCTGATTTTCAGACACATTTACAATAAAAACCGCCCTGAGCGACAGTACAGGGATCACGACAATATCGAAGTCAATATGGTTGCCGATGTGGTAGCACTTTATGTAATGCAGGACGATGCGCCATTAAAGTGCTGCCATTATTATTGTAGCGCTGCCGGTGAAGAAGAACGAACTGAGGTCTATGTTGTTCCGAAGAAAGAGTTTCCGAACTGGTTGGTACTGGAGAAAACCTTCCCGCAGAAAGGAGTATTTTTGAGCGATGAATACCAAAAACCGCCCTGAAAACATATGTAAAAATCGCCGGATGCCGCCCCGGAAAAACTACACACATATAAAAAAGCGAAAAATCCTTAATGTATCGGCATTTTGGCGGCATCGGTGTGATGGGAAATCCGACAAAGAGAGCAGTCACTATGTCGCAAATGCTTCTGTGCTTGGGAGGTTATTATGATTACCGTTCGTCCAGGCAGTCATGCGCACGACATCATCACTTTGCTCTCATTCGTTGGCGAATTTCCTGTTCGCTCTTTGTATCTTTTGGGCAATGAGCGTGTGATCAAGGCGTTGGTTCATAGAATGACTTTGCTGCAGGAATACCGCCTCCCCGATGATGCGCAACCGAGACTCACCTGTAAGTTATTAAAGATTACCGGTGAGAAATCATATAAGACGCTGAGACTTACTAAAGCGGCAATCCCCATACTGGACTGGATTCATCCGAATGCGAGAGAGTATTATTTGGGCTCTTTCTGGAATCATAGATTCCCCGGAGACTCAGCCCATCGGGAGCGCAATCACAGAGTTGCGGAAGCGGCAGCGATGTTTTATATGGCAAATATTCAAGCCCGGGCCTATGATTTGCCGCCTTTCCAAAACTCTGAAATCAGTCTGACAGTACCGGAGTATCCCGCGTATTACCTGGCGAAAGATCTCAAGAAACTGGGTGAGTCTGAGATGAATAAGACGATGTTCACGAGAGTCACAGGCGTTCTGTTCTCTTACGGCGAAGCATATGCGGTTTATAACACCCGCAGCGCCCTGATGAAGTGGAACGGTATGGGTGAGTTCAAGACGCTGCACAGCTTGATCGAAATTGCAAGACTAAACGCCGGCATTCATAAGATCCAATCAGCCATTCTTTTCGGCGAATCTGAGGAGATTGCGTTGAAGACCATTTTGGAGACAGAAAAGAACCGGCGTCTTGAGTTTCGGTTTGACAACATCTATCAATTCATTTATTTCGTGCCCATGAATTCCTTTGGCATTCGGCTTTTGAGGCTGTTTGCCATACCCAACTGGAAAGCGCAGCTGAATGAACTTTTATTCGACGAAGATGATCTATCCAAGAATCAGGGTGTCATGGAATACGATGCGTTTGTAGATGGAAAATATGTGTATTCGTTTTTGGATAATGACATTGCACGGCTCATCCGGTTGCGGGAAGCACTCCAGACTGGGACGCACCCTTTTGAGATAATCTGCTTCCCTGAGCAATTTACTCTTCTCCGAAAATATCTCGGCCCACAGATTGATATCAAAACCATTGATATAGATTCGGTGGAAGACGCAATGGGCCGATAAGGAGGAAAGGATTTGGATGATAAAAACGCAAGGGAGCCATCGTCGTTGCTGCCATACTGGGTTTGGTGGCAGCGCTTTATCTCGCTGGTCTTCTTGCACAGGTATTAAATAATTATTCCATTTGGATGGACGGCGGCGGGCTTACCGGACAAACCCAAATGCCGCCCGTTGAGTTCAGCCCGATGATCTGCTTCCCGCAGGCATTTACCTGGAATGGCCTGAAAGGGTTGCTCGGTATGATAGTTGTCAGTGCAATCATATTCGCATATGTAAAGCTGAACGACCGGTTTGGCAGTAAAGACTACGATGAGCGTGGATTCAAAGTGGTCAAAAGCGGTACATACGGCACGGCATCGTGGATGGATGAAAAAGAAATGAAAGATGTTCTTGAAATCACAACTCCGTCAAAAGCGGAGGGCGTAATCCTCGGCGAGTATAAAGGCAATACCGTCTGTATGCCGAAAGATACCAAACTCAACCGGCACATTGCGATCTTCGGTGCATCCGGCACAATGAAATCCCGGGCCATTATCAGAAATGCCCTGTTTCAGGCTATCAAGCGAGATGAGTCTGTCATAATCACAGACAGCAAAGCGGATCTCTACGCGGATACAGCTGAGCTGTACCGAAAAAATGGGTATGAGGTGAAAGTCTTCAATCTTATTAACCCGGAGCACGGTGACAGCTGGAACTGTATGTCAGACTTAAATGGGGATACCCTGATGGCGCAGGTACTGACCAATGTCATCATCGGAAATACAAGTTCGGGCAAAGGCGATCATTTCTGGGACAACGGTGAGGCCAATCTCTTGCGAGCGCTGATTCTCTATGTAGACCAAGATCGCACCCGAAGCAACGATATGAAGCATCTCCCCGCAGTCTATCAGATGCTGACGCAAAACTCGGAAAAACAGCTTTCAGCATTGTTTGAGAAACTGCCGTTAGACCATCCGGCGAGGGCACCGTATAATTTATTCGCGCAGGCAAGTGACACGGTTCGCTCCGGCATTATACTGGGACTTGGTACAAGACTTCAGGTGATGCAGGACAAAGCGGTTCAGAATATTACCAGCCGGTCTGACATAGACCTGACAGCACCTGCCAAGAAAAAATGCGCTTATTATATTATTCTGAGCGATCAGGACGCCACAATGGCATTCCTGTCATCGCTCTTTTTTTCTTGTATGTTTATCAAACTGACTCGCTATGCGGACTCCACAAAGAGCGGCAGCTGTGATGTGCCCGTGAATTTGATCCTGGATGAGTTCAATAATATCGGACGCATCGGCGGCGCTGCAGACGGTTCAGACTTTTGCAGAGCGCTTTCTACAATTCGTGCCAGAAACATTCGGGTAATGCTTGCAGTCCAGAGCCTTGGGCAGCTTCAAAACCGGTATCCGCAAAATTTGTGGTCCGAAATTGTAGGAAACTGTGACATCCAGCTGATGCTTGGATGCACAGACGATGTCAGTTCAGAATACTTTTCAGCCCGCAGCGGTGATATGAGTATTGAGGTCAATTCCACGATGACGGTGCGGAGAACCATCGCAGTAGCGCAGGTGATCCCCCAATACCGTCATACTGAGGGGCAAGGAAGACGCCGGCTGCTTACTCCAGATGAGGTCCTTAGGCTTCCGAACGAGGAACTGCTTTGTATTATTCGAGGTCATAATGTACTCAAACTCAAGAAACTCGATTACACGAAACACCCGATGTCGTCGCAGATTATCCGTTCGTCCATTATGGACTATTGTTCGGCAGATGCTTTTCATCAGCCTGTACAGACTGAACCGCTCCCCCTCTGATCCTGAGCCTGTGAAAAAGCCGGGCTCGCAGAAAAAGCATACAGCTCGGCGAAACCGCCGAGTGAATTTTAATTTAAGGAGGATTTGATTATGCCAGCCAAGAAACAAGATGTTGCTCCTGAGGAAATGGCGCCTCAGGCAGAAGAAATGGTAACGCCAGAAGATGCCTCTCCTCAGACTGATTCTGAAAATGAAAACCTGGTGCCACGCGCGCCAGAAAAGCTAAAAAGCTACAGAAAAATCTGAGTCTGACACAGAGCCTGAAAACGAAAGCCCCGGGTCCGAAGGTGAAAGCATTCCAAAGAGAAAACGCTCATATACCAGACCGACAATGAATGTTCTTTCGATTGATGAGCGTCTTGCGGTCGAGACAGATGCTGACAAAGCCAAGAACGATCTGCTGGATTTGATCGAGTCGATGAAAACGAAAAAGAATTCTGACAGGTACAATCCAAGGTGTTGAGCGCCCCGAAGATAACCCAAACCGTTCTCTGGCAGTCATTTATCATGGTGACTTCAAGGTCATTATTCCGGCAGAAGAAGCAGTTGAACCGCCTGAGGATTTCAGAGGTCGTTCCGAATCTGACATCATGCACTATATGCTTACAAAGAGACTCGGTGCCGAAGTCGATTATATCGTGAAAGGCATTGATCCCAAAGCCGGTATTGCAGTGGCCAGCCGCCTTGAGGCAATGGCGGCCAAGCGCAAAGAGTATTACTTTGGCACAGACCGGGATGGTAATAACCTGATCTATAACGATGTCTGTGCGGAAGCGAGAATCGTATCGGTAATCCGGGCAGGCATCTTTGTGGACCTTTTCGGCCTTGAGATTTATATTCCACTCAGGGAACTGAGTTACCAAAGGCTTTTGGACGCCAGCGCACAGTTCCAGCCCGGGCAGCGGGTTCTCGTTAAAGTCCTTACGGTAGAGCGCAGCGACCGAAATCAGGTAAAGGTGACAGCCTCTGTCAAACAGGCGGGTGAAAATCCGTATGAAAAGGCGCTCAAAAAGTATTCCGTCGGCAACCGCTATGTGGGAACGGTCAGTATGGTCGATACAACCGGTGTGTTCGTATCTTTGGACGGCGGCATCGATTGTCTTTGCAGCTATCCGAAACGAGGCCGTCCTCCCAGAGGCGCCCGCGTAACTGTGAGAGTGCTTGGGATCAATAAGGAAAACAACCGCATCTGGGGCGCTATCACCCATATCGCAACGCCGAGATAAGTCTTTTACAGGCGCAGCCTGTAGAAATATATTCGCAACCCATCAAATTTGATATAGGAGGTGATATTGAAATGGTAAATTGCAATCTGTCCAAAGCAGAGCAGGTCCGCCGCAAGGAAATTGTGGAGCACACACGCTGTATGATACTGGAACAGATGCCCGTAGACGATCAGGATGAGACTTCACTAATGCTCGGATACAAGGGCTATTATCTCCAGATTTCATTTTCCGTGCTTCATCCTCTGATGGTCATCTGTTTAGCACGCTCGATTCAGTCTGTCGGTTCGGCCAGAAAGAAAAAAGCTGGTCAATGAGCTGAATTTAAGGAGCGTCCTTGGAAGCCACGCAATCAATGATGCCGTCGGCTGTTATTCGTACAGAGCTACACAGTGGCTCGATACTGACCTGACGCCGGAACGGTATTTTGAGATTTTGGACCGCATTGTAGATGAGGCGGATCGGGCATATCAAAAGCTGGCGGGTTAATGTTGCGCTTTATGGTCAATCTTCGTGTAATGAAATAAAACTCAAAAGGAGATGACCATAATGAAAAAGCGACTACTTGCCATAGCATTGTGCGGCCTGATGCTCACCATACTGAGCGCCTGTTCTGCAGATACTGCTTCCTCTTCAGAAAAAAATCAAACAAGCACTGTTACTTCAGAGGAGTCATCGGAAATGAGTCAACCGGAAGGAAGCTTGCCTGTTCCCGAAAGCTCTTCCTCTCAGACTGACTCTGCCTCACAGGCAATTGATGAGGAGAAAGATGATAAAGAGCCCGTTGCTCAGACTGATTCTGAGAAGACAGCAGCAGATCAGCTGCCGGCGGAAGAAAAAAATCCGGAACCAAAACCAACACCGGAACCAACGCCTGCCCCTGATCCCGAACCCATTCCCCGAGCCTACTCCGGAACCGACACCGGAACCTGCCCCGGATCCTAAGCCGACCGAGCCGCCAGTTCCCGCATTTGATGTGGAAGGCTATGTCGAGATGGCAAAATCCTATGGGCAGTCCATAGGGCTTAAACTGGATTCTTCAGCAACTGCGTGCTGGGATAATCCGATCTATGCAAACGCAGACAGCCTCTACATTCAAAGAGATTTACAGGACACGCTGAATTGGTACAAAGACAGCGGCTTTACTTCTTTCTGGGTGTGGACGGAAAACCTTGGGGAACAATGACTATCATATCTATATCGGATATGCGTAAAGTGAACACGGCAAAGCGAAGGCTCATCGAAAGATGGGTCTTTTCTTATGCCTAAATTTAAGGAGGAACCTCACAATGAAAAAAAGGTAAACGATTTTTATCGCTGCTGATGGCATTCATTATGAGCCTTGGCGTATTTTCTGGTCTTACGACCAATGTTTTCGCGGCAACGCAGGAAATGGAAATTTATCTCCTGGCGATGCCCCGCGCATCGGACAGTTCTAATACAGCGGATTGGGGACATCCGGACTTGCACCTGATTGGCGGATGGCGTACCGGTGAAAGCAATGGCCCAAAATTCGTGTACTGTCAGAATTCCTACACCGGCAGAGCTGTATACTGCATCGAGCCCGGTGTACCTGTAACAACCGGCGACAAATTTGACGGGTTTGACGAAACCTTCTGGAATAACTATCCGTCTGATTTGAATCCAACGATTTCGCCGAACATCATCAAAGCCTATATTGGCCGTGTTCTGCAATATGGCTGGGAAGGAAACGGTAATCTCAACTGGGATTCATCCAACCCTACCCACGCCGATCAGATTTCACATTATATTGCAACGCAGCTGTTGATCTGGGAGACTGTAGTTGGCGAGCGTGACAGTCAGTTCAACAAGGTAGATGCAACGGCTCAGGGCAAAGACAATATTAAGGACTATATCTTGCCGTCTCACCCTCTGTACGATGAGATTTTTGCTCATTACAGAGATATGGAACAAAAAGTCAAAAAGCATACCCAGCTGCCGAGTTTCTTCACCAGAAGCTCCGGTGATGCGGATACTTTCGAGCTGAAATGGAACGGTACAGATTACTCCACTACGCTGAAAGATGAAAACGGCGTACTTGGAAATTATGAGTTTTCCAGCAATGTAAGCGGAATGCAGTTTGGAGTAAACGGCAATGAACTGACCATTCGCTGCACAACGGTTCCAAAGGGCGCCATTACTGTTCAGGCAGACAAAGTCGGCGGTGAACGCAAAGGCGTTGTTGTTTGGAGTGACGGCGTAATCGGCGGCGGAAATCAGGACTTTACGACCTATGGAACCACTGTATCTGATCCGGTATCCGGTTATCTGAAACTGGAAGTAATGACCGGTAATATGCACCTGGTCAAAACCTCGGAAGACGGTAAAGTTGACGGCATCAGTTTCACAATCTCAGGCGAAGGCTACAATGAGATCAAGAAAACGGATGCAAACGGTGTTATCGATATTACAGATATGAACCCCGGTGTCTATACCGTGACAGAACAGTCCATTGATAAATATGAACCGCAGGCTGTGCAGCGCGTGACAATCGTCAGCGGACAGACCGCAACCGTAACCTTCAACAATGTGTTAAAGCGCGGGGACCTGAAAGTCACAAAGACCTCTGAAGACGGTCTGACCGAAGGTATGACATTCCACTTATACGGCACCTCTTTATCTGGGCTTCTTGTAGATGAGTATGCAGTTACAGACAGTTCCGGCGTAGCAGTATTTGAAGATGTTTTGATTTCCGGCAGCACGCCATTCATACTGGAAGAGGTGGATACCCGGTACGGTATGTGGTGCCTGAGTCTGAGAATGTAACGATCCACTGGAACGAAGTGACCAATCAGTCCGTGCATAACATCCTGAAGAAATTCCGGGTAACGGTGACAAAGAGCGATAGCGAGACCGGTGAAGCACAAGGCGATGCCAGCTTGGCAGGCGCTACTTATGGAATCTATAAAGGTGATACCCTGGTAGACAGTTACACTACGGATGCCAATGGCCCTTTGTCACCAAGTACTATGTTTGTGACACGGATTGGAGCGTAAGAGAGATCAACCCGAGTGAAGGCTACTTGCTGGATCCGACCATCTATCCGGTAGGCGCTGACCCGAAGGATTATGAGATCGAGCTGAACGACACGGCGGTCGATGCTCTGGAGACGATCAAGAAGGGCGATATTGCACTGATAAAACATACCGATGACGGTGAGACGGGCATAGAGACGCCTGAGACCGGCGCAGAATTCCAAATCTATTTGAAATCTGCCGGCTCTTTTGATGCAGCGGTCGAGACTGAGCGCGACACCATCACCTGTGATGAAAATGGATTTGCTCAAAGCAAGAAAATGCCTTACGGCATCTACACAGTGCATCAGACCAAGGGCTGGGAAGGCAGAGAACTGATCGATGACTTTGATGTTTTCATTTCGCAGGACAGCCAGACCTACCATTATATCTTAAACAACCGTAATTTTGCTTCCTATATCAAAATCGTCAAAATTGACGCTGAGACAGGTAACACGATCCCTTACGCAGGAGCAGGATTCCAGTTATTCCGCCCGGACGGTACGCAGATCACCCAAACCTTTACTTACCCTGAGGTAACGGTCATCGACACCTTCTACACGACAGCGGATGGTATGCTGATCACGCCTGAAAAGCTGGAATACGGCACGGGGTATTCATTAGTTGAGGTGGAGGCTCCCTTTACGGGTATGTTTTGAATGAGGAGCCCGTCTATTTTGATGTGACCGAAGAGAACTCATCTGAAGAAAACGGTTTTACCATTATTCAGGTCGAGAAACCCAATATGGCGCAAAAAGGCATTATTAAAGTAAGCAAAACCGGTGAAGTATTCTCCGGCGTGACCGAGTCTGACGGAATCTATCAGCCGGTATATACCGTGCAGGGCTTGCCTGGCGCTGTCTACACGATCACGGCCAAAGAGGATGTTTACACCCTTGACGGCACACTCAGATACTCTGCAGGTGAAGTGGTCGATACCATTGAAACGGACGAGACGGGAAGCGCGGTCAGCAAGGAGCTATATTTAGGAAAATTCCTTGTAACGGAAACCCAGGCACCGTTCGGAATGGTATTAAGCGAAGAAAATGTTCACGAAATAGAGCTTGTGTACGCAGGCCAGGAAGTCAGTGTGACAGAGACCGGTACAGACTTCTACAACGAGCGCCAGAAAGCTCTGGTCTCCATTCAAAAGATTATGGAGCAAGACGAACTGTTTGGTCTTGGCATGAACGGTGAAATCAGTTCTGTCACATTCGGACTGTACGCAGCAGAAGACATCGTTGCAGCGGACGGAGCCGTCATTCCGGCTGATGGTCTGATGGAAATCGTATCCGTATCCGAAGATGGGCTTGCCGTCTGCAAGACCGATCTCCCGTTTGGCAATTTCTACCTGAAAGAGCTGAGCGTTGACGGTAATTATATTCTGGACAGCGAAACGAAGTACCCGTTCTCCTTCTCATATGGCGGGCAGGATATTGCCATTATTGAGATTCAGGCAAATGATGGCCAGGCAGTGGAAAACATCTTAAAGCGCGGCGAAATCAAGGGCCTGAAGGTAGATGAAGACGGAAACGGCCTTGCAGGTGCAGTCATTGGTTTGTTCCGTCCGGACTGTGAGGAATTCACGGCTGAAAATGCGCTGATGACCACAGAATCCCTGGAAGACGGCAGTTTTTCGTTCAGCTCTGTACCTTGCAGCGACTTCATCGTGCGTGAGATCGCACAGCCGACAGGGTTCGTGCTCTGCGAAGAGTCCTTCCCTGTAACAGTTACAGAAGATGGTCAGGTGATTGAGATTCAGATCACCAACGAATTCATCCGAGGCAATCTGAGTCTGACCAAATATGACGCAGACTTCCCTGAAAATAAGCTGAGCGGAGCCGAATTTGAGGTTTACCGTGATACCAACGATAATCAGCAGCTGGATGATGAGGACGAACTGCTCGGTATGATGGAGGAAACTCTGGCAGGCGTATACGAGATGAAGGATGTTCTCTACGGCGGCGTGCTGGTAAAAGAGAAAACTGCTCCGGAAGGGTTCGTCCTGGATGAGAACGCTTACTATGTGATGATCGATACAGATGGCAAGACATACGAGATCGAAAACGAGGCCGGCAAAGGCTTCACCAATCAGGCACAGAAAGGTTCTCTGAAAATCATTAAGACCAGTTCCGACGGCGTAAAAGAAGGCTTTGAGTTTAAGGTGGAGGGACCTAACGGCTATGAACGCACCTTTACCACGGACGCATCGGGAGAAATCATTATTGAAGATCTCCGCGTCGGCAAATATGTCGTAACCGAGCTGAAAAATGGGGTCAGCGAGAACTATGAAATCGCGGATCCTGTTACGGTTGAAATCGTTGCGGATGAGATGCTGACAGTCAAGGTACACAACGAGAAAATTACTGTAGATGTCCCGAAGACCGGCGATGAAAGCAACTTGGCGGCTTGGATCGCGCTACTGGGCGTTGGCGGCATTGGTCTGCTGACGACAGCAGTGATCACCATCAGAAAGCGCCGCAAGAAAGCAAGTAAATAAGCATTCTCCTTTTTGAGGCTCTCTCCCGGAGAACTCGTTTTCTTCGGGAGATGCGCCTTTTTCTAACTACTAATTCGGGAGGTACACAATGAAAGCAAAGAAAAGATCCTGGCAGAGCCTTTTGTTTATGGTCGTTACCATACTGGCTTTGCTGATGCCGCAGACAGTATTTGCAACCGGCGGAACGGACGGTACGGAATTGCAGGTCGCAGAACCTGCATCGCTGGAAATCCAGCTCGGTGCAGACTGGGCCGGTGTGGAATTTGAACTGAAAACAGACGCCGGTATGTATCCCGGTGATGTTGTCGTAGGAGACGACGGCGTACTCCGCCTTGAAATCGGCGGAAGCAAAAGTTATATTCTGACCTGTATGAATTCCAGTGTTCAGGTTCCTGATCCGGAGCAAGCCCCTGCCACAGAAGAGGCTTCCGAAAGCAGTGCTGAAGAAACCGAAAATGCACCGGCAGAAGAAAACACCGTTGCCGGCATTCCGACCATGCACCTGATTCTATTCGGCGGCGGTATGGCAATTGCTATCGGCGCCTTAGTCGGACTATATGTTGTCAAACGACGCAAGCAGTCAAATCCGCAGTATCAGGATGACGATGAGGAGGATGATTGATCCTCCAGACCGGCTTTACATCCAAAAAAAGTGCCAATTTGAAAACTTTTGATTAAAAATCAACCGTAAATTTTCAAATTGACTTGACAAGAATCGCTCTCTGTGCTACTATATAACCGTGGCAGGGGCTTGCGTCCAGGCTTTCGGTACGCTGAATAGCTAACAGCGTCAGACATATCCATGAGAGGTATGGAACCGTTACGGGATGCGCATTGAGCAAACCATAATGATGCAAGCCAATTTGAATATGTTGAGCCGGAAGGCTGCTTTTATATTGCAGAGCTGAAGATTTGGACATCACATCCATATCTTTAGCTCTGTATTTGTTTGCAGCTTTCCGGCTCTTTTTGTTTTATATATCGGAGGTCAGAATTTATGAATAAGAAACGAAGAAAGGGATTTAATCAATCAACTGTCCGCTGCCCTTACTGCGGCAGTCCTGTTGTTCTGCGCAGCGCAGACGGCATTTATCGTGATAACAGTAAAAACACAATGCTTTATGTATGCAAAAATTATCCGGCTTGTGATTCTTATGTCCGCGTCCATACCGGTACTAACATTCCCGTGGGCAGCCTTGCGAATCACGAGCTGCGTTCTTTGCGAAGAACCGCTCATTACTATTTTGATCAGCTCTATAAGAGCGGGATGATGAGTAAGCAGGATGCCTATCAGTGGCTTGCTGATATTTTGGCAGCGCCGCTGTCTGAGGCACATATCGGGTATCTCGGTGAGTATTACTGCAAAGAAGTCATTCGGGAGAGCCGTAAGCTTTTGGAAAGCAGGAACCGGGGAAAGCAGCGCCCGGCATTGCAGCAGCCGGAGTTGAAATTGATAGAAGGAGGTGCAGCATCGTGAAACTCAGCCCGGCCCAACAGCAAAAAGTAGAGGATAATATGAAACTGGTTGGAAAAGTCATAAAGGATAAGGTTCACGGGCCCAATCAGAGCGGGATCTATTCTTATGAGGACCTGACACAGATCGGATACATTGGACTGTGCAAGGCAGCTTATACGGACAAAGGCGGCTGCTTTTCTACATATGCGTACAGGCTCATTTGGAATGAGATTTGTGATGCGTTGATCAAGGCCAACTCTCAGTACAGCAGAGAAATATCGTTAGAGGGTACAAATTGGACAGAAGCGGAGTATCTGGAACCGGATATATCCGGAGAGCTTTCTGCAGCGCTTTGCATTGTCACAAAGCGAGCCACGCCGGCTGTACAAAATGGTATCAAGGCGCTGCGCTACGCATCGAACGGATACAGCAGCCGGGAAATTGGAGCAAAGATGAATGCGTCTGACGGTAAGGTACGGATGTGGATGACTCGCGCCAAACGATTTTTGCAGACTCAGCCGGAAATCCTGGCGCTTATGGAAATTTAACAGAGGGATACGAAGACCATAGCGTTTTCGTATCCCCTTTTTCTTTTTGTGGAGGTGTTTTATGATGAAAGCAGTATGGCGGCACCTGAAGGTATGGCTTATTCCTTTGATTGTCACGCTCATTATCTTTTTGTTGATGCGGTTTGTTTTCTCTTTTGGGTATGTTCCTTCGGCTTCAATGGAGCCGACACTGGAGCGAGATAGCTTCATACTTGGTGTGCGCATATTTTCAGAGATTAAAAAAGGAGATATCGTAATATTTGAGCACGGTGGCCGGCTTTTTGGTAAAGCGCGTAGCGGCACTGCCCGGCGAGAGCGTTGATTTATCGGCGATTACCTATATGACAACGCTTGAGATCCCGATCAGAGATACGGATGTGCTTATTGTGCCGGAAGACTGTTACTATCTTCTCGGCGACAATACACAGGACTCAATTGATTCACGGTATTGGGATGACCCGTTTGTCAATAGAGAACAGATTGTCGCAAAATGATCTATCCCGCAAAATAAAAAATCCCGACAGCCCTTACTTTTTGGACCATCGGAATTATTCTGTGTCACCTGGCTGGTTATCCAACCCTTCAAAGAAATCGTCATAAGTGCAGTTATATAGTTTTTTCAGTTCGAGCAGCACGCTGATCCGGATATTAAGTCTGCCGTCCTCATATTTTTGGTAAGCACTTCTTCCGATATCACAATGACGGCGCTGCAGCTCTGCGCAAAGCTTCTCTTGGGAGAGTCCGTGTTCTTCACGCATTTTCCTCAAGTTTGCGCCCATATTGCGGTCACGCCTTAATTTCTGTTCCAACGCCATCACCTCTCTTCGGAAAAAATTGACCATTATTGGTTGCAACACAATAGTATTTTATGCTATAATGCGGGAAAATACTGATACCAATAAGGCTCAATTTGGGCGAAAAGGAGCGCCGCAATGGAAGATTTTTTCCGTTTTTTTACAGAAAGACAGAAGGAAGTATATAAACTTAGAGAACAGAAAATGACTTTTGCACAGATTGGAAATACACTTGGAATCTCCCCAAATGCTGCACGCCAGCATTATCAGAACGCACTGCGCAGGATCAGGGAATATGAGGCTTATAACCGAATGGTAGAACACAATAATCAGCCCGTTGACTTTCCCCTTACGAGAGGCGAACTGAAGCTGATTTATATGGGACTGAACGAGCTGACCAAAGTAAAACCGTATAAAGTTACGGCAAATGTCCGTTCAAACTGGGAGGAACAAAGGAGCTACGAACGCATTATTATCGATGACTTAATGGACAGAGCATTTGAGACTATCTATCAAGCAAAGCGGTCAAATTAAAAAGCCAGCACAACATGAGGCGAACACCGCCTGCGGTTACTGGCTTTGTTATTCTTCAGGTGCAAGACCTGAGAAGAAGTCATCATAGGAACATTCGTAGAGGTTTTTTAATGCAATCAGCACGCTGATTTTAACATTGAGACGCCCCTCTTCGTATTTCTGATAAGCACTTCTTCCGATATCTATGCCGCGCCGCTGCAGCTCTATGCAAAGGGATTCTTGCGAATATCCATGCTCTATTCGCAATCGCCTCAGGTTCATTCCCATATTAAGATCTCGGCGCAGCTTTTGTTCCATTTCCTTGTCCCCGTAAAAAATCTGTATTTTGAGTACTATTGGTTGCAACTTTTTATATTTTATGGTATACTGGGGCAAAATGTTGATACCAATAGTTATCAAGATGGGCGTGTTGGAATGAAACAAAAGGGGTATATTAGAAAATCCGGCCGGAGAACCTCCTTTCGGCACTGTGACAAAACATAGATAGAGAATGTCAAGCTGCACTTTCTTCGGACATCGGATTCTAAACAAGGACATCAAGGATCTCCTTACGCGCCAGATAGATAATTTGATAGCGGAATATGGTGTCAATATTTTTTATGTAGGAAATAACGGTCAATTTGACCATTTGGTTGCTGCGGTTTTGCGAGAAGTGAAATTGCACAATCCGCAGATCTCATATTCGATTGTGCTGGCATACCTGCCGGAAAGGGAGAAAAGAGCACAATCAACTAAGTTATACCGAAACAATCTATCCCGAAGGACTGGAGGATACGCCACCGCGCTTTGCTATTTCAAAGCGAAATCAATGGATGGTTATGCAGTCTGACTATGTGATTGCATATGTAGAACATTCCTTTGGAGGCGCAGCACAGTTCACTGAGTACGCTCGGAAAAGCATAGGATGGTTATCAATCTGGCGGACTTAATGGGATGAATATGCTGAATATCGAAGCAAACACCAACAACAACGCGAGTTTTAGAAGACACGCAGATGATAGACTCCTTTTTGGAGTAGACTGGAAAGCCTGTCTTCGCCCCGTCCTTGAAAGAGGATATTTGCACCCGGTGGTGAAACGGCAACAATCCCGTGCTTTTTCGGAATAATTCTGCAAATCGGCTTGAAGTGGAATAGCCTACTGTTTGGGCAACTTGCCCGACTGTCAGCTCTGTATATGCCAGCAGATATTCTGCCTGGCTCATTCGCCTCTGCTGGATGTACTCAGTGATTGTACAATCGTAGTATTTTTTGAAACAGGTTTTCAGCTTTGTTGTTCCCATACAAGCGATTTGCGTCAATCTTTCCAGTGGAATATCCGAAGCATAATGATCGCTTAAATACGATGCAACCGTCTGAATGCTCTCTATATCCTGCTGTGAGAGTTTGTGAGCCGGTTTATCGGGGTGTTTCTTTTGGTATTCAACGACCATTGAAATGGCTTCTGCTACTTTGCCTTCGTAAAAAAGTTTTGCGGCAATCCCTTCCCCGCGATAGTCTTTGATTTCTGTGAGTAGCCGTGACATTTCTGGGAAAGTCGGAAGTTTGGTCGATCTTCCGAAATGCATCCACAGGATTGATCTGTGCCTCCGGGTACAGTTTTTTCAGGTAGTCCTCATAATATGCCGGTGCAATCTCAATCCCAACCGAACGGATCGGAATATTTTTATGTATCAAAGCCTTGTATGGAGCGTAGCCTCCAATAAATGTTTTGATACAACCGGCAGACAGTCTACGGTATGGAGATAATTCCTCCCCGGAAATAGAGTCATACCGAGTGATGCTCAGACATTCCGGCATGGAGCATTCCAGCATGAAATCTTCGTGGAAGGAAAAGTTATGTATTTTAATATCATATAGATCTTTCTGTCCGTAAGTCCAGTAAGAACCTTCACCGACTTCAGGAGAAAGTTTCCAACAGTCACCTAATGATCCATACTGCTGATTGTCTGGGTCACGAACGAAACCGTGTTCAGTCAGCAGAGGTGTGTAAAACTGGTCAATAATTTCAGACATGAAAATAGACCACCTCCTTTTTGCAACGATTGGACGAACTTTTGAAAGGAACGGACGAACATCGTCGGGACCTATTGCATGTCGTTCGCTACAAGCGTATTGTATTAGACAGTGTTAGAGGTATCTAACCGAAGAATATCACAAACCACTTGTCGAGTCAAGACAACGAAAGGTAGGAGGATCAAAATGAGTAATCAAGCAAATTCTATGAACAAAGGTCTGACGGTGAAAGACCTGGTAACAACAGGTATTTTTACCGCACTGTTATTTGTTTTTGTATTGGTGGGCGGTGTCTTTTTTGCAACGAATCCTGTACTTACTTTTTTCATGCCAGCAGGAGGTGGGCTGCTTGCTGGCCCCATTTATCTTTTGCTGATTGCAAAAGGTACATAAGCGTTGGAGCCTTTCTATAATGGGCGTTATCATGGGTATTATTTGGTTCGTGACTGGTATGCACTGGGCTTTTGCATTGGGCTACATGATCATGGCGATTGTCGCGGACTTTGTTGCTGGTGCAGGGCAGTACAAAAGCAAGAAGCTCAACAGCCTTGCATATATCTTGTTCTCTCTGGGCGGCACTGGGTCGTACATCGTGTTCTTTGCTGACCCCAATGGATGGGCGCAGACCATGCTGGGTAACGGAACTGAACAAAGTTACATCGACACCATGCAGGCAACCGCAAATACCGGCATCCTGATTGCCATGTTTGCCGCTGCTATCATTACATCTGCAATCAGTGCTTTTGTAGGCTGCAAAATGCTGAAAAAGCAGTTTGAAAAAGCAGGTATCACGGCATGAGCGGTGAGCGCCACAAGAAAGAGCTTTGGCTTGACCCACGGGCCAAGCTCTTTCTTATCCTTATGTGTGTTTTAGCGTCCATGTTTGCTCCTCACTTGCATATCAATTTATCCTTGTTATGCTGATTGCGATATTGGGGACTTTCTTTGGAAAGTGGAAATATGTCATTAAGGCTGTATGCTTTTATGCGGTCATCTGTGCCCTGACAGTTTGGATCATGGCAGAAATGACAGGCAACGCTGCGGACAATGTTTATTGCCTTTTTAGGTTGTTTCATAAAAGGTCTATGCGTGCGGAACCTTGGCTGGGATTGTTCTGACTACTACAAAGTCAATGAGTTTCTGTCTGCTATGAACCGTGTCCACGCGCCCAAGAAAGTTAGTTATTCCGTATGGCGGTCATGCTGCGCTATATCCCGACTATCCAGGAGGATTGGCGATATATCAAGGACGCTATGCGGATGAGAGATGTTTCCCCATCTTTGGGGGGCTTTCTAACCCATCCGGGAATGACAGTAGAGTGTATCTATGTGCCGTTATGATGACGGCCTCGAAAGCGGCAGATGATCTTTCTGTGCTTCTGTTACTCGCGGAATAGAAAATCCTAATCCACGCACCTGTCTTGTTCAGATAAAGTGCGGAGCTGCTGATTGGGGCGTCATGACGGTTGCCGTTGCTTTTCTGATTTTTGAATTGTGTGTGCGGGGAGGTGTGATCGGTTGATTGAGCTTGAAAATGTATCCTTTACTTATGATGGGCAGGAGCATGATGGCCTGCGCGACATCAATCTGAAAATTGCGGATGGAGAATGCGTCCTGTTCTGTGGCCGCAGTGGGTGTGGAAAGACAACGATCACACGGCTGGTGAACGGCCTAATTCCGCAATTTTATCAAGGGGAGCTTCAAGGCCGTGTGCTGGTAGACGGTCAGGAAATCAGTAATCTTCCCATGTACCAGATTGCCGCTAAGATCGGCTCCGTTTTTCAAAATCCACGGACGCAGTTTTTTAATGTTGACACAGACAGCGAGATCGCCTTCGGAATTGAAAATGAAGCTCGCCCTCCTAAGAAATTGGCTGAGCGAGTAGAGCAGACAACTGAAGATTTGCATATCCAGAAGCTACGAGCAGAAATATTTTTGAGTTGTCCGGCGGAGAAAAGCAGAAAATCGCCTTCGCTTCTGTCTATGCTATGAACCCGACAGATTTATCTATTGGACGAGCCATCTTCTAACTTGGACATGACTTCGATCCAGGATCTAAAGGAACACCTGCGGCTGATAAAAAAACCAGGGCAAAACAGTTTTGATAGCGGAACATCGTCTGTACTACCTGATGGAGTTGGCAGACCGCATTGTTTATCTTGAAAACGGGCAAATCAGAGGAATATATACGCCGGAGGAATTTCGCAAGCTGCCAGAAGCCTGATCGTGAACACATGGGTCTGCGAGCGGTAGATCTACAGGCGGTATTCCCGCAAAAAGCCCACTTGCCTGCCCCTCCCCTGTATTGGAGCTGCGGAATGTGACGCTCCGTTACAAGAAGCGAACCATTCTGCATGATATTGGCTTATCCGCAGGAAAGGGAGAAGTGATCGGTGTAGTTGGCCACAACGGAGCTGGCAAAACGACCTTTTCCCGCGCCTTGTGCGGGCTGCATAAGGACTGTGATGGACAATTCCTGTGGGATGGCAGGCCGATGGATCGAAAAGCAAGGCTGAAGCAGTCTTATATGGTCATGCAGGATGTGAATTACGAACTGTTTGCTGACAGTGTGGAGGCAGAGTGCTCCTTTGGTATTCGCAATCCCGATCAGAAATTAGTGACATGGAAACATTGGAGGAACTGGGGCTTGCTCTTACCGGGAACGCCACCCGAACACACTGTCCGGCGGTCAAAAACAGCGGGTGGCGGTAGCCGTCAGTATGATCTGTGGGAAAGAATCTGCTGGTATTCGATGAACCGACCAGCGGCCTTGACTTTGACAGTATGACACAGGTGGCAGGACTGATCCGCCGATTGTCCAATATGGGAAAGGTTATTTTCATCGTCACCCACGATTTTGAATTTGTCTGCCGTACCTGCTCACGTTCTGCATTTTGACGAGGGAGAAATGCCCGATGATGTACCTGTTACAATGGATGCCCTCCCGAAATTGAGAGAGCTGTTCTCTGTTTTAGTTTCAAATGGAAAGGAGAGGTAGTCTATGAAGCAGAAAAAAGAAAACAGAGTAGCACTGCTGCTCCATTGGGCCGGAGGCCAGAAATCTGGCTGTTCCTGGCGATTTTTCTATCGGCGGTCAGCGGCCTTTGCATTATCGTCCCTTACATTGGGATTTACCGGCTCATGGACGCCACCTTCAATCATACCTGCACACAGGAATTGGTTGTGCAGACCGTGGCAATGATTGCAGTGGCGGTAACTTTGCGGTTTGCCCTGTTTGGCTGTTCCGGCGTAGCAGCCCATAAAGGCGCATATGGCGCACTGTTCAAAGTGCGCTGCATGGTGGCGGAACACATGGCCAGAGCTCCTTTGGGTGCCTTGAATGAACGGCGCACCGGGGATATAAAAACGGTTCTGAATGAAGATATTGAAAAGCTGGAGTTGTTCCTGGCTCATAACCTTCCCGACCTTGTGTGCTATCTGGTTGGACCGGTAGTCATCTTTATTTATCTGATGACCGTCAATATTCCCCTGGCATTGATTTCCCTGGTTCCGCTGATCCTTGCTATTGTTGTAATGGGGATGATGTTCCGCAACACGGATGACCTGATGGAACGGGCCAATCGCTCCATTACCACACTGAACTCCGTCATGATCGAGTACATCAGCGGCATGAAACTGATTAAAGCCTATAACATGGGGAGCAAGTCGTTTCAAAAGTTTTCCGACGCCATCCAGGAGGAAAATGCCATGTGGAATGAAACTTCCCGGCGTATGGGGCCACCTTATGCAGCTTTCGTAGTTATCATTGAATGTGGGATGTTGCTGATGGTTCCAATCGGCGGAATGTTTTTCCTCAAAGGCTCACTGGCGGCCAGCGCATTTTTGCTGTTCGTCTATGTAGGTTCCATGTATCTGACGGAAATCCGCCCCCTGCAAGAATTGGGGACTAATTTTGCTAATGTACTGAACGCTGTTACCAAGACCAAAGAAATACTGGATATTCCGATTTATGAGGGTGGAACGGACTTCCCCCAAAATCACGATATTGAACTTCGCAATGTCCGATTTTCCTATGACGGCAAGACCGATGTGCTGCAAGGTGTCAACCTCAAAATCAATGATGGGGAACGCATGGCTCTTGTGGGACAGTCTGGTGCCGGCAAAAGCACTGTGATTGAACTAATCTCCCGCTTCTATGATGTGCAGGAGGGCGAAGTGCTGATTGGTGGCAAAAATGTCAAGGAGCTCAATTATGATACCATTCTGAAAAATGTAGCTATCGTATTTCAAAAGACTTTCCTCACCCGTGACAGTGTGCTGGAAAATATCCGCATGGGTAGCAACGCTACTCTGGAAGAAGTGCGGGCTGCTGCAAAAGAGGCACAGATTGATGACTTTATCATGTCCTTGCCGGATGGATATGACACGAAAGTGGGCAGCTTCGGCTCTCGCTTCTCCGGCGGTGAAAAACAGCGGATTGCCATTGCCCGCGCTATCCTGAAGAACGCCCCCATTTTGATCTTAGACGAAGCCACAAGCGCCTCTGACCCGGAAAATCAGATGGAGATTGACAAAGCCATTCAAAATCTCTGTAAGGGAAAGACCGTCATTGTGGTAGCCCATCGTTTGAGCGCGTTGAAGATGTGCGAGCGTGTAGCAGTGGTTGAAAATCACACAATTACCTGTGTCGGAACCCATGAGGAAGTCCGAAAGAACAATGCCTACTATCGGAAGGCGTGGGAGGACTACGAAACAGCCCGGAATATCACTTATCAGTTGGAGGGAGGCGAGCAGCATGAGTGAGCATGATGTATTGAAAAAGAACCGTAATTTTTATATTGGCGTCGGCGGGACTGTTCTGGAAGGACTTCTCTCCGGCAGCTTATTTATGCTGCTTTACTCTGTTATGCAGTTTCTGTGGTCGGGGCAATTTGACATGAACCGGGCATTGATATTGACTGGCGTAATTGCGGTCATTTTCCTGCTTCGTATTCTGATTTACAGCTATGGTTATACCAAAGCGCAGATTGGCGGCGCGGAGGTCAGTAAGAACATTCGGCTTTTTATGGGTGACCATTTGAAGCGCATCCCACTGTCCCGCTTTACGCAGGGGCAGACCGGCGATTATATCAACACCATCACAAGCGATGTAAACAACTACGAAAAAATCCTGACCCATAAAGTCGGAGATTTGGCAAAGAATTTTGCACTTTCGCTCATGCTGATTATTTTTGTGATGACCATTTATGTGCCTGCCGGAATTATCCTGCTGATTGCCGACCTTCTTTTAATCCCCGGCCTGTGGCTTTCTTTCCGTATGGTTCGGAAGTACGGTAAAGAAAAGAACGATATTTGTGCGGAGAACGTCAGCAGCATTGTTGAATATGTTTCTGGTATTCAGACTTTCCGAGCTTATGGTGTAGGCGGCATGAAGAACAAAACCGTTATCAACGCCATGCGGGAGTTTTGCCGGATCAGCTTTGTATACGAAGCGAAAGTGCTTCCTATTGGTGCGGGATTTGGCATTTTAAGCTGGCTGTCCTGCCCGCTTGTTATCTGGACAGCTTATGCGCCCTGGGCTGCCGGAACACTGGATACAGTATCTTATCTTCTGATCTGTATGCTGCCCCTGTTCTGTGCAAAGCTGGCTAACTCGATTTTTGTAGACCTCACCAGTTATAAGAACCTGATGATCTCGAAAAACAAAATCTTGGGTGTAATGAATGAGCCGGAGGAAACTGGCAGTATGGAGCCGCTTCACACAGCTACCCATGAAATCACCTTTGACAGTGTGGACTTCGCGTATGTTCCCGGAGAACCGGTGCTAAAACACGCCACCTTTACGGTGCCAGACCAGAAGCTCACGGCCATTGTCGGAGACTCCGGCTCCGGCAAATCTACTATTCTGAACCTGATTGCAAAATACTACGAGGCGAATGGCGGGACGATTTCAATCGGCGGTAAACCGATTAACCATGTTGCCGCAGAGCGTGTACTGGAACAAGTCTCTATGGTAGACCAGGATGTATTTCTCTTTGACGATACCATCCGGGACAATATCCGGCACGCCCGCCCCAATGCCACGGACGAGGAAATCGAGGCTGCTTGCCGGGAGGCTAACTGTGACGGCTTCATTCGCAAGATGGAAAAGGGATATGATACGCCGACTGGCGAGAATGGAAACCTTCTCTCTGGCGGTGAGCGTCAGCGAATTTCCATCGCCCGCGCTTTACTGAAAAAAGCCCCATCCTACTCTTGGATGAAGCAACAGCATCTCTTGATATTGAAAATGAGCTTGCCGTAAAGCAGGCCATCGCTAATCTATTAAAAGAGAAAAAGACAGTGGTAACTGTTTTTTACGGAGTTTACTTACTGAAGTGGGTGTTGATCCGAAGTCAGCAGAGCGGATGCTTGCCGGATGGAGCATGTAATCAGCCAGGAGTCCTTTTAAGCATCTGAGGGATGCTTACAATGCTCATAAAAGAAGAGTAGAAGGAAATTGCACCCCTATTGAAAAGCAGTAGCACGATTGGGTTTTCGCCCATCTGTGCTGCTGCTTATTTTCTTCGTAATCCATTTCCTGACCACTTCCAACAGTGGCCGCGCTTTAGTTTTAAAGGGCTCCAGAACGATTTCTCAGCGGAATGAACGAAGAAAAAAATTAGCGGGCAATAAATGAATGAATATTATTCATTGACATTTCCAAAAAAGGTGCTATACTAATGGATGGAAAGGAGGCAGAGCCATGAATGCCATAAAAGGAAAACTCGAAAGCAGCATTTAATCGACAGGCTGCTACCTACGACGAAGATATGAAAGGCCAGCACGCCCGTTCTCTTTATCCCGTCCTGTTGGAAAAGCTGTCACATATTCCGTTTCAGTCTGCTCTGGAT
>VOFB01000749.1_pt1 | contig 32845 bp, 35 predicted proteins | sample 5384141 | NCBI WGS metagenome assembly VOFB01 (sample SAMN12384721, study PRJNA508395) | human gut metagenome | isolation source: healthy gut A | host: Homo sapiens | reverse complement strand
AACGATACAATATTATTGAGGTGAACAATTATGCCGATTGATGATTTAACTGCTTTAGGGCAGAAAATGCGGGAAGCCCGAAAGAATAAAGAACTGACACAACAAGAACTTTCTGATCTGAGCCATGTTTCTGTAAAGCAAATCGCCAATATCGAAAAAGGAAAAATGAATCCTTCCTATTTGATTTTAAGAGCATTGGCAAAGGTCTTGCACATCTCTTTAGATACGCTTATAAATCCAGATGTTTCTCTGGAGGATGAGGGTGTCAATCAGATGAAAATGCTTTATTCCAGCTGTCCGCCAGAAATGGTTCACGGCATTACTGGAGTTTCCTTCCACGGTATATACAGTACTTCCTTCAGTTTTCTCCACGATTCCCACATGGTCTGAGGTTCCGTCCCCGTTCCAGTCAAAAAAGATCAGGGTTCCGGGTGCTGGGGAATATCCCCGGCTTTTCCACTTTCCCTTGCTCTGGAACCATGCGATTCCATCATCGCACAGGGAGAATTTTGGCATCTTGCCGCTCTCGATGAGTCCTGCCTGATCCCCACACCAGCTGGCAAAGCAGGCACACCATGCCACATGGCTGTCAAAGCCATACCACGACCAGAACTTCTGGCCTCCCTCATTTCCAAGCTGGGTAAGTGCCACCGATACGATCTGGTCGTTGCCTCCAAACAGGCCGGCAAACAATCCGCCGCTGGAATAATACCGCAGGACATGTGGGACATACTCTGGGTCGCCATAGGCACTCCATCCATGCGAAGCCGCCTGCTCGTTGGAAAACTGCAGGGCATTTTCGGCACTGTAACCGCCATACTTCCGTATCGCCCACGTTATGTATCCGTTGCCGTAGTTATATCCTTGCAGGGACAGTTTCAGCTTATCCATATCCTGTGGACTGGTGCATCCGGCTTCCTTCAGGCAGTCTGCATAATAATGGATTCCTACCTGTATGGAGTAATCTGCGTCCTGGATGGCATTGGGACTGTTGGAGTACCTGGTGTTGTATGGGCACTCACTGCTCTGCATGGGATCGGTTCCCCGGCCGCCGGATTCCTGCATCATGATCGCCTGTATCACGGAAACGTATTCGGGGATTCCGTACTGGTTGGCATATTTCTGGATGGCTGTTGTATAGGAAAGGACTTCCTGACTCAATGCTTCGTTGCTCTCTGAGCTTCCTGAAAATGCCGCACCGCCAATGATTCCGACCATGATAACCAATAAAAGAACGATAACTGCTCCGGCGGCTCCCAGTGCAGCCATCATGGACTGCACGGTTTTCGCTGCCGCTTCCACGGCGGCTTTGGCTGCCTTGAAGGTATTCTGCCCTGCCCTTGCCGTTTTCTGCATCCGGCGGACGTTGTTGGACGTCTGCATGGCAGCTTTCTTCGCCGCCTGCTTCACTGCCCTTCGTTCCATCTGCTTCTGCATCCGGGCTGTCAGGGCGTTGGAGCTGGCCGCACGGAGCTTCTGCTCTGGCTGGACGCTGATCTTCGCAGACTGGGGAGCCGTCTTGATGATACGCTTCTGTATGGTTTTCGGCTCCGGCTGTTTCCTTGGTTTTTCTTTAATCCGAATGGTTTCCGGCTGTTTCTGTCGGATGGCGGTCTGCCTTATTGTATCTTTTGCTTTCTTCTTCTGGCTCTGTTCTCGGATGGAGAGCTGCTTCATTTCTGCTATTTCCTGTCTGTTCTGGATTCTTGGTGTCTCCCTGGCAGCCCGGATCTTCTGCTCTTTCGTTTTTACGGCATCTGAAACCACCTTTTGCCGCTGGGCTTCCTGGATCTGTACTTCCCGGATCTGTGCTTCCTGAGCTTCCCGGCTGGCAGGATTGGCGATCTGTGTGTCCCCTGTTCCTCTGGCGGTTTCTTTCTCCGCTTCTTTTTTGCCAGCGGCTCTCTGTTTGATCTTCTCGTAGGAAGTCTGTGCTGCTGTCTTTCCGGCTCTGGTTACAGTTCTGCCAGTCTTTCTGGCAGCCCATTCCTCTGCGGATGCGACTTTTCCACTGGCATACTCGGATGGGGACTGTTCCCCCATGTCATTATCCCTGGCATTTGCGATGGTCTGGGACTTTTCCTTGCTCTCCAGTATGGCCGTCCGCATCAGCTCCTTCGGGATTCTGGAGGCAGGATTTTTAGTCTTTGGTTTTGTTGTGACTTCTTTGGTTTTGATATCCTTCATCTCTCACCTCCAGTCCCGATCTGTACTGCTCTTACGCTTCGCCCGGCTTGGTCGTCATCAGACGGTACAGCTTTGTATTTCTTGGGAACGAATTTTCAAACGGCACCAGATTCCCGGAGCAGCGGATCAGACCGTGGCCGGCACCCACATTGGTGATGTAGGATAACTGGTTATCCGAGATATTCAGAAGTGCCGCAAGCTCGTCCCGGTCGGTGGTTGCCTGATTCAAAAGGATTAGGAATTCACTGTTTGCCAGCATCAGGCGGGCGGTATCGGATTTCAGAAGTTCTTCCACGTTCTGTGTAAGCCCGGTCACAAATCCCGAATACTTACGGATACGCTTGTACAGGCGGTAGAAAAAGTCTGCACTGTATTCATAGCGGAACAGCAGATAAAACTCATCCGCAAAGATCCATGTCGTTTCCCCTTCTTCCAGTTCTGGATCACACGGTTAAAAATGGAATCCAGTGTGACCAACATTCCAAGGGGCATCAGCTGTTCGCCCAGCTCCCGGATGTCATAGTCGATGATACGGCTCTTCGTATTGACATTGGTTTCCTGGGCAAAGGTGTTCAGGCTTCCATTAATAAACAGTTCCGAAGACAATGCCAGCCCTCTGGCTTCTTCCTCCGGCTGGAGCATGAGCTGTCGGTACAGATCCTTTAAGGTCGGCACCTGCCCTTGGTATCCACCCCTCATATAATCCCGGTACACATCTGCGGTACAGCGGTCGAGGATGGATTTCTCCTTTGCTGAAAGGTTTCCGGCTCCTACAAGCTGCTCAAAGAGGGATAGGATAAATTCTGACTTTTCAATCAGAGGGTTACGGTCATTGCCATAGGCGGAGTCCATGTCCAGTGCATTCAGATGGGTATCGGAGGTTGCCGAAATCCGGATGACCTCGCCGTTTAAGGCTTCCACCAGTGAAGCAAACTCGGACTCCGGATCGAGGATGAGGATGTCATCTTCCGTGGAAAGGGCAAGGTCTACGATCTCTTCTTTTGCCGAGAAACTTTTTCCAGAACCGCTGACTCCCAGTCGGAAGGAATTTCCATTTAACAGCTTTCTTCGGTCTGCCACCAGCATATTTTTGCTGACTGCATTCTGCCCATAATAAATGCCGCCCGGCTGCATGATCTCCTGTGTATGGAACGGAATCAAGACGGCAGTGGACTCTGTGGTAAGGGTACGCACCGCATCGATCTTCCGCAGACCATACGGCAGGACGGTATTCAGTCCATCGACCTGTTGCCATTTCAGGGTTGCCATCTGGCAGAGGTGTTTTCTTGCAATGGAATACAGGGTTTCCGTATCAGAATCCAGTTGTTTCTTGCTTTCTGCCATATGTACCATTGTCAGGATACCGAACATCATCCTCTGGTCCCTGGTAGTCAAGTCGTCCAGCATCTCCTTGGTTTCTTTTCTCTGAAGCTCCATATCATAGGGAACCACAGCGGAAAAATTATTGTTTGCATTCTGGCGTCTCTGCCAGTTCGTTACGTTGGTCTCTACGCCCAGCAGTCGGTTCTGGATCTCACGCACTGCTTCATCTGTTGGTACCGGGATGATGTCAATAGACAGCATCAGATTCCTGCCAAGGCTGCACAGTTCGGAGATCATCTCGTCTTTCACATAGCTGGCGTAATCTTCCATAAAAAGGACTCTGCCGTACTGCTCGCCCAGCTTGAAATGGTCGTTGTGGAACTCCATCGTGTCCGGGCAGATCCAGTCCTTGAAGCTGTGTCCATTTTTCGCAAAGGCTTTCATGTCAAACGGAAAGCTCTGCGGAACGTCTGCCTTGAAAAAGTCCCGGAAAATCTGGAGCCTCTGTTCTGCATCCAGCTCTTCCCCGATGGAGGACAGCTTGGCCAGATGGGTGATGATATCCGTTCCCACACGGGCGAAGTATGTCCTGGCTTCATCGATGTTCTTCTTGTGGACGCTGACGGTCAGATAGCGTTCCTGGTAAATGCTGTTGTTGGTACCGGAGATCTTGGAAAGGAGCATATCGTTATACTCTTTCCGGTACTCGTCCAGTCCATCTCCTTTCATTGGAATCAGCAGGGACTGCTCAAACTCTTCCTTGTTGATCTTACGGTTGTTCAGGGTAATCTTCGCCGTACAGCCGGAATCCAGTGCATTTAAAAGTTCGGAGTAGTCCAGGAACATCTCTGTCTTATCTGCTTTGCTGGCAATGGAATAGTTGATATCCGTAAACCGGAATGTCCGGGAATACTTGCTCTCCACCTGAAAAATACCGTCCGGCCAGATCTTGCGGATCGGGATCGCCTGCTGGCCAGACCTCGGTACTTTGAATTTTTCTTTGTCCTGTTTCAGTGTCTGACTCAGGGTTTTAATCAAGGGCATCACCCCTTCCTCCTGGCTTCTTTGGTTTCTTCTGTTTCGTCCGCTTCTTCTCCAGAAACTCCGCTCCGTTTCCCATCATCTTTTCACCCAGCCGCAGGCTCTCTTCCATGCAGGAAAAGTACAGGTTCTCTGATTTGAATACCAGCCGTTTCGGGTACAGCAGTTCGGATTTGATGACTGCCCATGCGAACTGTTCTGCCGTCATGCCGTGGTAACGGAAAAAGCCGCAGGCTGCAAAGGGAGCCGCCCCAAGCACGCACAGCCATCCGGTTACCTGTTCCCCGGCATATTTCCGGGTGAGGAAATAAATACCAAGGGCTGACAGAATCGCCAGTACCGAAAATAGGCACTGCCGGAAACTTAAGCCCCAGAACATTGACTCCTGATAGTCTCGGATTTCTTTATTCATTTTCACTTCCATGTTGTTTTCTACCTTTCTCTTTGTAATCTCTGTTTTTTCTTTTGTTTCTGTTTTGGTACATCCCTTTGCCGGATGCCATTTCTTTCCATAAATCTTTTTGTTCCTTCCGGATCAAGCTCTGCCAGTTTTTTCAGGTCGAATGCAACCCTCTGGAAGATGCAGTAACCGGAGGATGCGGTATCCGGCTGTATCGTTCCCAGCTTATGCTGCTTTATAAAACGAAGCTTTTCTTTGCTGAAATTGTGGTCGATATAGGCTTCATTGATACCGCCCAGCGGAGCAAAAGGCAGGTTTACCGTAAGGTCTGCAAAGCTTTCCGGGTATCCATCTTCCATATGGTAAAGCCCGATATAGAGATTGTCATCGCTCATGTAACTGTCTACCCTGAGAAATAATTCCTCCCGGCCATACTGCCAGTCGTAGCTCAGTGTCTTTGGTTCTTCCATTTTTTTCGCCTCCTATAATCCCATGATTTCTTTTACGATACGGTCGGATGCCTTGACTGCCCCGACCAGTACCAGCAGGTTAAATACCAGTTCCCCGACGTAATTCCAGACAATGGTCACGGCGGACAGGCTGGTGTCCCCGATGGCCGGCGGACTTGATGCAAACACCGAAAAGATGATGCAGGCCAGTGCGATGATGGCACCTTCCAGACATACCCCGGCGTAGGAACGGATAAAGTTCTTCCCTACAGACTGGGTTGGTTCCCCGGCAAAGGTTGCCAGCGGGATCGGTGCGATGGCTGTGTACATATACAGCTTAAACATTCTCCCGTATACAGTCAGAATCATGACAAATGACAATACCGTAATCAGCAGGCTTCCTAATAAAGTTACGATCCACAAAGGGATGGATTCCAGCATCCCGACCGCTTCGATCTTGTCCACGATCTCCGAGGGCAGTTCCGTTACGTTTCCCCCTGCCATCCCGGAGTGGGACATGATATTTGTCACGATGCCCTGCACAATGGAAAAGATCGCGGTCAAAAGCTCCATGCCGGACATGACGGCTCCCTGTGCCAGTGCGAAACGGATAAAGGCTTTCACTACATGTTCCGGCTTTTTCATATCCGTGAAGCTCCCACAGGTTTTCACAAGCCCCGCCGCAAAGAACAGAACCAGCAGGCCGTACCCGATGGCTCGGAGTCCACCGTTGATGTTCGTCATCACGCTCCAGATCGCACCGCCCTTGAAATTCTCCGGGCTTTGCGTCAGCAGTGTCCAGATCTCAGCCAGCTTGTCGCTCCAGGTCTGCAAGGCAGAATTTAGATTCTGTACGATCCAGTTATCACTCAAACAGTTTCACCTCCCATCCTGCAAAAGTGAACAGGGAGCCGGCATTTCGCATGGCTCCCCTTCTGGTCTCTTCTCCTATCCCATGATCAGGTCCAGGATCTCTTTTGCAAAAGTAATGATGATACCGCCTGCCAGTGTCAGAAATCCGTTTGCCCTCTGGCTCGGATCGTGGCTCTTTAAGGACAGGCCGACCTGCACGATACCAAATCCCAGCAGGATCAGGCCAATGGCACGGATTAGGGAAAAGATAAACGTGGACAGGTTATTGACTACGGTCAGCGGATCGCCTGCGGCATAAACGCAGGTCGCCCCAATGCAGATCGACAGTACCATGACTGCATACAGAGCAAACAGTTTCTTCTGCCCTCTCTTCATCTTCAGCGGTGCGGTCTCTTTCCTGGTTTCTGTGTGTTTCTTATTTTTCAGTAAATTCATTGGCATTCCTCCCATCAAAAAAGCTCCCCGATGATGTCCTCATCCAGAAGCAGTTCGTAATCGTCATATCTTGTTTCATCAAACATAAAATCGTCATGCGCCAGCGGTGCTTTCGCATAGTTGAACGGTCCGGCACCGCCGTCCTCGGTATACCGGATGTTGGGATGCTTCATCAGGTCATACTTGGCATCCAGTATGGGCCGCTCCCCACGGATAAACAGAAGGGCATTCTGGTTGTCCAGCATACGGACTTCATCCGGCTGTAACAGCTCCCTTCCGCTCTGCTGGAAGTTGGTGGAGTAGCTGCCGGATTTTCCTTTGGTCTGCCCGTAGGTATTGGTGTCTATGGTTTCTTTTCCCAGTAATTCTGATACATATTTGTGTGTCTCTTTTTCGTTGCCGCCCAGGTATAAAAACTCATCGCAATTGCCCACCAGACTTTCCCAGGAGTCCTTGAACAGAGCCTTTAGCTGGCTCATGTTCTGGATGATGATGCTGCAGTAAATGGAACGGGATCGGCAGGTTGCCAGGATCTTCTCAAACTCATTTGGCAGGGATACGTTTGGAAACTCATCCATGATGCAGTTGACCGGAACCGGGAGGGCACCGCCATGCACACGGTCTGCCATGTAATAAAGCGTCTGGAAAAGCTGGCTGTAGATCATGCCTACCAGATAATTCAAAGAGGTGTCTGCATCCGGGATACAGCAGAAAAGGGCAACTTTTCTTTCTCCCATGCTGGAAAGATCCAGTTCATCAGTATTGGTCAGCTTGGCGATCTGCGGCAGATTGAAGGCTGCCAGCCGGACACCTACACTGATCAGGATGGACTTGGCGGTCTTTCCTGCCGCCTGAATGTCCAGAGGGGACTCGTAGTCCTCGTCCTCTTCTTTTACCTGTGCCGAGCCTAACATCTCCATGATCATAGCGAAGTTCTGTTCTTCCGGCGGAGCTTCGTGGAGCAGGTACAGCATCAGTGCCTGAAGCAGTGCGGTCTCGCTCTTCTCCCAGAAGGGATCGGAGGACTGGGAACCTTTGGGTGTGGTGTTTTGTATCAGATTGGAAATAAGACGGAGCACGTCTTTGTCATCGTGGACATACTCGAATGGATTGTAGCAAAAAGATGTGTCGGGATTGATGAGGTCAAAGACACGCACCTCATATCCTTTCTTTTCCAGCAGACCGCCTGTCTTTCGGAGCAGCTCGGCTTTCGGATCGGTGATGACCATCGAACAGCAGCACTGCATGATGTTTGGTAGGGCAAAGCCTCTGGATTTTCCTGCACCGGAGCCTCCCACTACGAGAATGTTGAGACATCTGCGGTGCTTGTGGGTGTCAAGGCTAATGCGGAAGTTCTGTGTCAGCAGGATGTTCTGGGAGTACGGCTTCTGGCTATATTTCTTACAGATCTGCCGGGCATCGCCCCATCTGGCAGAGCCATGTTCTTCCCCTCTGCGGTAGTTCTTCTGACTGGAATAAAAAATGCCGATCTCGGCTGCGTAAAGTAACGTGCAGACCAGCATCGACTTGATAGTGTATTCCGTATAATGAAACTGGAAGGGATGGTTCAGCTTTTCTGTGAGAACCTCCATCAGCTCGAAAAGATTCCTGCCCGGCTGAATGGCATCCGCAAGCAGGATTGCTACCCACCAGATGACAGGCAGTCCGGCAAGCCAAATCACCCAGTCTGACTTCCGGCTGTTTGTTACCGGGATGGCTGCTGTTTGGGCCTCTCTGCTCTTGGCAGGTCCGTAATGTGGAAGCTGTCCACTCCCGGAACGAGGGCAAGGCTGCTTCCATTCTCCCAGTTTACGTGGATCTGCCCTGCATCGTCTACCATATCCACCTTACCTTTTAAGCCGGGTGGCATGTGGCTCTCCCCCTCCATGCTGTTAAGCGTGACCTCGGTTCCCGGCGGATATCTTCTCCGCATGGCTTCTATTCTTTCTTGTGTCATATTTCTGTATATTCGTACCACATCCTTTCTTTATCTTCCCCGTCCACGGTATGGGCGGTATCTGGATTTCATGATCTTTAACAGGACACTGTCGATCCCATCGGAATAGCGTCCGTTTTTCAGGTATGTGTCCCGGAGCTTGTTTAAAGCTTCTACAGATTTGGTGTGTTCAGCTTCTGTCAGGTAGAGCTTTCCTTCTTCCTGCTCTGCCAGCTTCAGAACCAGATCCCGTGTGGTATCCACCGGAAGCCCCTGTTCTTTTTCCTGCCGGAACACTTCCCGGAGGGCATGGATCAGCATATGGTTCATGATCCGGTCCATCTTTACATATCGCATTCTTGTCATAGGCGAGCCTCCTTTTTTCCTCTTTTTTCTCAACCACAACATACCACACTTCCTCCCGGAAAGCTACTGCAAAAGAGCCGGAAAAGCCCCTTTTTATCAGCGTTCCGGGGACTTTTTACTCTTGGCAGGTTTCTCTGATTTTTCCTCTGGGATGGCAAATTCATCGGTCATAAATTCCTGCTCGCTTTTGCCAAGGTTGCGGTCTACCTGCTTGCCGATGGAATAGGCTGCGCTCTTTACATCCTGGATAAAGGAGCGGAGTTCTTTCGGATCTTTCTGTCCGAATGCCTGCATCTCGCATACCTTGTCAAAGGAAAAGCCGGAGACATCCACGCCATATTTCTGTGCTGTCACATACGCCGCACAATAAGCCTGTGCCGCTACCCCTGCCCGGCTGTAGCTTCCATCGTGATGGTCAAGAGATGCATACGCCAGTTCCCGGCTGATGGAATGGAATGTCGTATTTTCACTCATGCCGTTTCGGACATAGATCGTCCGCTGGTTCGGGATATACTGTGCCTGTACCTTATCCGGCAGGTTGTCTGCGATCTGAATCCGTACCTCGCTGTCGGTCAGCAGTGCTTCCATCAACTGGTCCATCGGTTTTGGCTCCGCCTCTTCCGGCTGTTTGGTGCGAATCTGGCTGATGTCATAGGCTTTCTGGATGGAGTATCCCTGCTGGATGACACCATCCTTTTCGTATTCCTGTCCGACAATGAAATTGTATCCCTTGCTTCCGGTCTTGACTACTTTGCCTTCTTCTTTCCATTTTTCAAAGGTCTTAATCTGCCGGATCTCCGGGTTCTGTGCATAGAGCAGGAACAGGTTGTCTGTCCTCTGTGGCTTACACTGTCCCATAAAATCAAGGAATCCTTTTAAGGAGTCCCCATTCTGGAAGATCTCCTGTGCCTTTCCATCGATCATGCCCCAGATTTCTTCCCTCTCCTGCTTTTTCTGTGCGGCATATTCCTCTTTCGATAGCCGCTGGGCGGACGGTTCCTGTGTGTCCTGCCCTAAAAATTTTGTCAGGTCCATCTTCTACCTCGCTTTCACCTTTCGTTTATTTCTCGCTTTCTTCTGCGTTTTCTTTGGTCCACGGTTCTTTTCCCGGCTCCGCTTCTGGGATTCCTCTGCTTTCTCCCGTTTGATGTTCTCCAGCTCCCGGCGGACACTGGGACGCTCCTGTTCCCTTGGCTTTGCTCCATCAGTCCCGTTTTCCTGCCCGGTAGAAATATTTCTGCTGTGCAAGGAAAAGCCGGACAGATTCTCTTCCCCCTCTTCCTGCACCGGGATAAAATTTTCCGGTTCGGAAGACTCCATGTCACCGACCTGGAATGCTTCATCCAGATCACTGATCTCGAACTGCACTTCACCCTCCGGCATCTGTACGGTTTCCGGTGCGTCCATTCCTTCGGTTACCTCATGGACAGCTTCCCCGACTTCGCTTCTTACGAAATCAAGGTTCATCTTATCCATGACCCGGTTGACCTTGGCTGCATCATCTGCAAAGACCATGACCTCACTCATCTCCGGGTTCTTTTTATCCCGGATAATGACATAGAGCAGACCTCGTTTCCTGCCCTCACTGCAGAATTCACGCAGGCGTTCGGACGGTACGGTAAAGAACTTCAATGGCTTGTTCTCCTTTAACATCCGCACCATCCTGGTTTTGCCCCTCGTTTTCTTCTGGTCTTTTAATACAGCGGCAACAAATACCGCCAGATGCTTTGCCAGCGTACCGGAAAGCCTGAGCCCGTGGTCCACGCCGTCCAGGGAATACCGGACAATCTGATCCGCCGCATCGCCTCCATAATTCATACTGTTCACCTGCTTTCTGTTTCCTTTTGTCTGGTTTTCTCCGTCTTATTTTCTTCCTGTTCTGCCTGTCTCTGGATCTGCTCTGCCAGACGCATCTTTTCTTCCATCTCTTTGGACTGCTGTTCGATCCGGATACAAATGCGGATATCCTTTCGAAGCGGCTTCAGTTCTTCGTTGATCTGACCAATCCGGACACTATCCGGTTCGCTCCGGTAGAGCCTCTTCCGTTCTTTTGTGAGTGCCTGCACCTGTTCTTCCAATGGGATTCGGTATGCCAGCAGCTCCTCACGGGTGGTGATCTGATGCTTCTGGAGGAATTCCATTTGCTCGATCCTGGCATCCAGTTTCCGGATGTCTGTCCGAAGCACCGGGGAGATCCTTTGGGGCTTCTGCTTTAGAACACCCATCTGATACAGATAGGAATAGTACAGGGCCTGTATCCCCTTTAACTTCTTTTTCGGGGTTCTGGAAGTTCCGTCTTTCCCAACAGGTGTCGTGCTCTTTGGCTGTAAGATCCACTGCCGGATGCTCTCTTCCGAGTAATGCTTCCCAAGGCTCCGCAGACGGATATACCGCTCCATCCCTGGTGCTTTTAATGCAATGTACTTCTGGTTCAGCTTCCACTGGTATCCCCTCTGCTTCATCTGCTCCAGAAACTGTTTCCATGTGAAGCTTTCTGCCACCGCATCCCGGATATCCAGACGGATGGAAGTTCTCCAGGTCGGCTTTCCGTCCTGTTCTGCCATCCACTGGGCATAGGATTTCCCCTTGCCGTTTTTCGGTTCGATGACGGATAAGCCGTATTTCAGGCATAAGGCATCCGATGCTTTCCTCACATCCTCGTAGTAGCTCCTGCTGTTGCTGTGGTACTTTTTCCCATCTTCCATGCTAACGGAATTAAACACGATGTGGTTGTGGTAATGCTCCGTATTCAGATGGGTGGTGATGACTGCTTCGTATTTTCCCTGAAGGAGCCTTTCTGCCATTTCCATGCCGATCTGGTGAGCAAGCTCCGGGGTGACTTCCCCTTTGACAAAGCTCTGCACCAGATGGTACCCCTGTACTCCGTCCATCTTGTGGTATCGTTTCTTCGTAGCTACCATATCTTGATAGGCAGTCTCACAGACGCAGCCGATGGCATCCTCAAAAACGGAACGCTCCGTCTTGTCCCGATTCATGGCGTAATCGATGGCTTCTTCCAGAGAGCCGGCACTCTGCCCTTTCTTGGTGGTCTTATCCTTGTTTCGGATGTAAGTGATGGAATTGTCCAGACGGCTGACCGGGATGATACTGGTGTATGCCATCGGCTACCATTCCTCTTTGACCAGCCTCCATGTCTCTTTCGTCATGCGGAGCATTTCCCGGATACTCTCTTCTCCGGCCATCCCACAGCCATTGGCTACATGGGCAAGCTGGTTGGTGTTGTTGCACAGACCGGATATTTTCCGCAAAAGCTCCGTATGATGCTCACAGGGTCTTGCCCGGACTTCGCCGCCCATGACAATGGAACGGATGTATTCCTCACGGGACAGGCCGCTTTTTTCTACCTGCTCTTCCAGAAAACGCAGCTCCTTTGTATTGAGGCGGACTGGTATCACATGGTTTCTTTTTCTCATCTCTTCACCTGCTTTCCAACGGGTTATTGATCGTTACTCCTTACATTTCACGGTTTTTCCAGATCAGGAATCCTGTCAGCACGCCAATGGCTACGGCTGCAGCAATGATCTTTTTCTTCATATAGGCCTCACCCCCTTTCCGGTACCTGGCACAGCTCCATCGGAGCAAGCATGATTCCCCTCTTTTCCATCTCTTTTGCAAATTCCAGAAGGTTCCATTTCTTCCCATCGATCATGGCAGAATCGGCATCCAGATAATGGCAGGTGGATACATTCCGCTCTCCATTTGGGGCATTCTGCACAAGGCTTTCCCCGTCTGCCAGACGGAATAGTTCCTCTCCCTGGCTGTTTACAAAACAGATGCACACGCCGTGGTCGATGATCTCTTTCCGTTTTATCCGGCACCGCTCCAGTGCCTCATCCTCCCGCTTTCCAGCTATGAAAAGACACATTGCAAAAACGCCCATTACTCCTCCGGTCATTGTGCCAAGTATAAATCCCAACATTTTTTCGTTCTCCTTTCGTCTGTTTACGGCTCGGTATGGGGGATTGGGGTTCTCCCCAAAGTGCGTTTGGATATCCAAACGCTATGCTTGCAAAACCAGTCGCATTTTGCTTCGTCCCCTCTGAACCTATCGTTTTTCGGAATTATTCGTTTTCTTTGATTTTGCTTAACCCATCCAGCGTGGTACAGATGATATGGAGTCTGTCAGCCATGCTGATCTCCATGTTCATCGTCCCGGTGGTCTCTTTTCCGCAGACGACCACCATCCTGCACCGTCTTAAGATCTGATGGGACATTCTCCGCATAGCCTGCATATCCTCCGCATCCCCATCATCAAGGAATGGGGAAAAGCTGTACTGCGGACAGATCGGCACATATCCCAGTTCGTAGATCTTCCGGCAGTACCGCTGTACTTTGGTCTTTCCCTCTTCTGCAGAGCAGCAGACATAAGCAAGTGCCTGTTCCAATACGACCATCTCCTTTCCTGACCAGACAAGTTTCCTCTGCCCGGCGTTTTTCCAAGAAGAAACACCCACAAAGCATTCCGGCTCTGTGGATGTCTTGTGGACATCTGGATTCTTTTCTTCCTTTTTTCAGATGTCTGGCAGACATCCGGTTACTGTGGTTCTTTATTCTCTGCTTCTGCCCCGGCTTCCAGTGCGATACGGACACGGTCGCTTCCCAGCTTATAATATGCATCCGTCACTTCGATGCCGACTGCCTGATAGCCCGACTCTGTCGCCGCAAGGATGGTCGTGCCAGCTCCGGCAAACGGGTCTAAGATCAGGCCGCCCGGCTCGCAGATCTGGATGACATCCTTCATCAGCTGGAGCGGCTTTTCTGTCACATGGATGCGGTTCTGGGGATTCCCATAACGGAACACACCCGGAAGACAGGACACCGGGCGGTTGATTGGCATCGGACCGTTGCTTCCCCACACGATGTATTCTGCCTGCTGGCGAAACCTGCCTTTTTGCGGACGGGAATTTCCTTTGTCCCAGACTGCAGTTCCTCTCCAGATCCAGCCTGCCCACTGAAGGGCATCGGTGATAGACGGGTACTGTCTCCAGTCAATAAAAAGGCAGATCGGAGCCCCTCTCTTGCAGGCTTTCCGCACATCGTACAGCCATTCTGCCATCCAGTGGGTCCAGGAACGCTGATCCTTGTTATCCCCATCAAAGTCCGGCAGGGCATTCTCTGCTTTCATGCTGCTGTACTTCTGGTTGGTGGTGCGGTTGCGTTCATTCTGCTTGGTTCCCCCGGACGCATAGGGCGGATCGGTCACGACTGCATCAAAAATCCCCGGCTGGAATCCTTTTACCAGCTTTAAGGTATCCCCATGCAAGATACGCCAGTTCTCCCCTCCGGCAGACTCATCCGGCAGACAGTCCGGTTTTAAAAGATCTTCAAGTTTCAGGGTATTTCCCATAGGCATCATCCTTCCTATTGCTTATTTCCCAGATTTCTCTGGAAGTGCTTCTATCTATGGAACTGCTCATCGGCAGGTATCCTCTTTTTTTGGTACTTCTTTTCTCGGTGTTCTGCGCTGTTCACGGTGATCCGACAGTTCGGTTTCCACATATTCGCTGATGATTCCCAGTGCTTCATAATAATTGCCACTCTTGTGGACACGGTCTGCCATCTCGTTGGCCTGTTCGGACATCCCGGCACATCTGAGCAATCTTGAGGCATCCCCAAGGATTGAGAAAATATTTCCGTCATGCCCTAAGAGCTTCAGCTTCGGACGGGACGGATTTGGTTTCGGCTGCTTTTCCTGCATCTCGTTTTCTGGTGCTTTCACCTGTATCTGGAAATCCGAGCCGGCACCGACATAGAAATGTAAGTATAATTCACCGCCGTCTACCTTGATCTCCCGTTGTTCCAGACTTTCTCCCCAGCCATCGCTGTACTGGCCTCTCAGATACTGCCCCACCACACGGTATTCCTCTGGTGTCAGATTCTCCCGGAGTGTCAGGTTTGCACAGCCATATAAAACACCATCCTGTTCTTTTACCGCCATTGTAATACGTTCCACTTTTTCCTTAATGTCCTTATTTCGGTCAAAATAATCAATCAGGTTGCATGGCTGGTTGTCAGGCATACCGAGCCGGTTGATCTCGTCAACCTTTTCTGCTATAGATGGCTGATACTGCACCAGGTCAGGTCCTTCCAATGGTTCCGCATCATCCAAATCCACAATATCTGAATAGTCCGGGATAAACTCTGCCATCAGAGGGGACAGCATTTCCACTTCTATTTTTTCTTTGATAGGCATCACCTCACTTCCTTTCTCTGCCGTTTCTCCGGTGTTCGGGCAGCCATCTTTGCCATGTCTGCCCAGTCTGCCCCTTCGATCTCCGGCAGGTTCTCGATGATCCGATAGCTTCCCTCGTAGGCTTTTCGGATATGTTCACACGCCCACCGTCCGGCAAAGTCATTGTCGGTACATACTTCAATCTCGGTAATCTCCGGGTGCTGGGACAGAAAATGTTCCAGTGCCTGCGGCTTTTTCATACTCCGCTGGCTCTGCCCTTCTTTTGGTGCACTGATCCCGCCAAGCTCCAGACGGTACTTATCCCGGCTTCCCTGTTCCAGTGTCATGTGAGCCAGCACATCCACACAGGCTTCATAAACGGCAACCCGTCTGCATCCTGTTTGTGCCGGAACACAAAAAGCGTATGCCTTTTCGCTTCCAGCCTGTTCCATCTTAAAAGCCTTTCCGCTGGCATCGTAAATCCCACGCAGGAAAGCATATCTTGCCACCTGATTTTCGTCCCGGCCTACGAACACAGCATTGTGATAGGGCAGGCTCTCATAGAGGATTCCCAGATGAACACACTGCTGTAAGACCTCTCCACTGATTCCGCGCTCTTTCAGATATCGGAACACCCTGCGGCAGTCCGGGCTGGCTGGCGGCAGGACAAACAGCTTTTTGGGCTTTGTCTCCACAGGCGGAGGGATGTAGGTGGGATACTCATCTTTCAGCATTTGCACTGCCTCCAGAAAGGAACACCCATCTACATGGATCAGGAAATTTAAGGCACTGGTTCCCCCGATATCTCTGGATTTCCAGTGCCACTGGCTGGTGAGCTCGTTGATTTTAAAGCTATCGTGGTCTGTCAGCTCCCATTCATTTCTGGCTGAAGATTTTTTCAGGCGGTTCGGCTGGTATTTCTTCAGGTACTCAATGGCGGTGATTTCCCTTGCCCGTTTGATCTCTTCTTCCGGAATCCACGGCATTACATCACGGTATCCCGGAGCTGCTCTGCCTTATCCGTTTTCTCCCACGGGAATTCCTTTCTTCCAAAATGCCCGAACACGGCACTCTGTCGGTAGATCGGCCGCTTCAGGTGCAGGGTGTCACTAATCTGGCTTGGGGTAAGCCCAAACACCAGAGGAATCGCAGCGGCGAGGCAGTCATCCGCACAAATCTTTCCGGTTCCAAAGGTATCCACCTGCACCATGACTGGCTGGGCACCCCGATGGCATAGGCAAGGGACACCTGACATCGGCTGGCAAGTCCGGCAGCCACCATGTTTTTGGCGATGTAACGGGCCATGTATGCCCCGGATCGGTCAACTTTGGAACAGTCCTTCCCGGAAAATGCACCGCCGCCATGCGGTACCAGGCCACCGTAGGTATCCACCATCAGCTTCCTTCCGGTCAATCCGGTGTCTGCATCCAGACCTCCGCACACAAATCTGCCCGATGGATTAATCAGGATCTTGGTATCCTCATCCGGCGGCAGCATGCGGAGGGCCGGGCGCAACACTTTCTCCCGGATCTCATGCTCCAGCTTCCGAAGGGATTTTTCCTTTTCATGCTGACAGGACACAACGACCGTATCCAGACGGACAGGTCTGTCATCTTCGTATTCCACGGTCACCTGTGCTTTTCCGTCCGGCAGGATTCCCATGATATATCCGCTTCTACGGCTTGCAGACAGTTCTCTTACGATGCGGTTCGCCAGAACCACTGGCATCGGCATAAGCTGCGGCGTATCATCGCAGGCGTATCCCACCATGATTCCCTGATCCCCGGCTCCATTGGCAAGTCCGCTCTGAACAGAAACAGTCCCTGTCCTGCGTTCTCTGGAACGTTCCACTGCCCCGGCGATATCCGGACTCTGTTTGTGGATGAGGGCATCCATATGGATTCCATCTGCTTCATAGCCTGCACTCTCCAACACCTTTCTGACGATTTCAAACACCTGTGGCTCATATCGGCTGGTGATCTCTCCTGCCACAATGATGTTCCCTTTAGTAGCCAGCACTTCGCAGGCCACCTTGGAATTTTCGTCCTCTTTCAGACACGCATCCAGAATACTGTCTGCAATTAAGTCGCAGAGCTTATCCGGATGTCCTTCCGTTACGGATTCTGCTGTATAAAATCGTTTCATAATTATTACCATCCTTTCCAACGAGTCAAAACTCGCTGCTCGTTATAAACTAAATAGATCCAGCAGAAAGCACTCCTTTTTGGAACACTTCCTGCCGGATCTGGATTATGAGCTGTCTCACATTCTGCACTTTTCTAGTACGTTCAGACACTTTTTTCCACCTGAATACTACCAACACACACCCTTACATAATCCCCCTGTTTTGAACACTTCCCAGTCTGTGCGGTCATCATTTGTCTCATTTTCTACACTTTTTGGGGGCTTTCAGACACTTTTCGTTAGAGCATTCGCTGATATTCCGTAGAGTATTTACCAAAGTTTCCACTTTTGAACACATTTTCCATCTGAATACACCTGGCATACACCCTTTATATACTCCCCTGTTTTGAACACTTCCTGTCCCGTGTGGTCATTATTTGTCTCATTTTCTGCACTTTTCGGGTACTTACGAACACTTTTCGCCCCAGAATGCCCCGGAAACGGGCACCGCCAGGACGATATTCCTGGCACCGCTCCATTCATATGAACACGTGACGAGCGTCAAAACCTTATCGTATATACACTTCAGGTAATCATCTCCGATTTCGAACACTTCCCTCCGCTTGGCTACTTTTAGGTACTCCTGCACGGCCTCCGCATCTGGAAGTTTCTGCTGGAACGGGAACAGATCCCGGTCTGCTTTCAGCACCGTGACGATCCTGTATTCCTGAATGCCGTCCTCTGTTTGAAGATAAGCAAAACGATGGGCGTTATAATAATCTTCCCCTGCATATAAGTCCAGGTTTCCGAACATCGCCCCGCTGTTCATGTTGTGACCGTAAATGATGAGATTCCTGCTTTCGGACACTTTACAGTCTGCCTGTAAAAACAGGCTTCCGTTGATGTCATATTCCTTTTTGTAATTCCGTTTCAGGTAAAACTCCCCATTCTCCTGTTCGGACTGAAGCACCGGGTAATCAATCCCGGTATCCGGTATGGTCAGCCATCCCTGCACATCCGGGTATTGTTCCCGAAGAGAAACAAGGTCTACCGCAGCCACCGGGCATTTTCTTCCAGCTGGTTGGTCTTTCTTTTCAGAGCCTGAGGCTCCCGGAGCTTCCGGCTCCGGGAAATTCCCTTTCAGCTCTGCCACCAGCTTTTTGTTCTCCATTGGGAGATATACCATATGGTAAAGCAGGAACCCGGCACTTAAGAAAAGTGCTGCAAGGCATACCGTTTGAAAAAGTTTTTTCGCGATTTTCATCGTTCCTGTCCGGCTTTCCTCTGCTTCTTTGGCTGGCTTTTCTGCGTCTGTCCCGGCACAGGCGGTTTCCTGGCTGCTTTCAGGATCGGCTCTGTCGGGATTTGGTTCTGTCTGCAGCCCTTTAAGATTCCGGTCAGGTACGACCGTCCGGGCGGATTAAAGTTCTGCATGTAATCTTTTGTCATGATATAGACAATGGCTTTGATCTCTCTTCCGCCTTTATTCTTGACGGTGATTTCCTGTTTGTCGTAAAAATCAGGATAGCCTTCATAAAGATCCAGGCTCTTTTCGCAGTCCCCGGTCAGTGACCAGAGGACGCCGTCTACATGGCTTCCCTCTTCCGGGAAGATGGTGGCAAGACCGCTTCCTGCGGCTGCAAAGGTCAGCCGATACCCCTCCAGGCGGACGGTTTCTACCATCTCCGCCTTTGGGCACCGATATGCCATCTGGTCCAGATCCATGTTGCTTCCATACGCAAAATATAATTGTTTCAGCCTATCTGCCCCCTTTTTTCTTCTTTCTTCTGGATGCCACACCCATGCCGATCAGACCGCCTGTGGAAAGGATTAGGCACAGGGCCGGAAACCAGAGGTTGGTGTCATCGCCTGTTTTCGGGTTACTTACAGACGGGGTGTCCTCCGGCAGCTTCTCGTTCGTCACTTTCTGGATGACTTCAATCACTGGGGTTTTGTCATCTACATAAGTAAATGTCACTTCATGCTTGGTCTCATCCATCTGATATCCTTCCGGTGCTTTGGTCTCAACCAGATAATAAGTGGCTGCCTTATCAAATTTGCCATCCTTATAAGTTCCGATTGCAAGCAGTCCGCTGGTTGCATGGCCGTTTTCATCAGTGGTCAGGGTTTCTACCACTTTGCCATCGGCATCCCTCAATTCAAATTCCGCATCTTTCAGTGCAGCTCCGGTATCCTTATCTGTTTTCTCAATGATCAGACGTCCCTTTGCGGTATCATCTTTCATGGCTACCTTCTGGATCTCTGCGGTGTCTGCCACCTCGAAGGTGATCTCTTCCGAAACGACATAACCGTTTGGAGCCTGCTCTTCTTTCAGGGTGTATTCACCGATCGGAAGTTTTTCGATATAATGCGGCTCTTTACCGGAAGTCCAGGTTTCTACGATGTTGCCATTTTCATCTGTGATGGTCAGTTTAGCTCCTTCGATCTCAGTATCTCCGGTAATATCCGTTTTGCTAATCTCCACTTTGGTCACGTCATCTTCCATTATCTGTTTCTGGATCTCTACAGTATTCTCCACGGTGAATGTGATACTTTCCGCAGTGGCATATCCATCGGCCGGCTTGGTTTCTGTCAGGGTGTACGATTTTCCTACAACCAGTTCTTTGATGATGTGCGGCTCCTTGGTGGATGTCCATTCCTCAACAACAGCCCCGTTTTCATCCGTCAGCTGTAATCTGGCTCCCGGCAGTTCCTCGCCTGTGGTCAGATCGGTTTTGGAAAGTTCCACGGTTGTCGGCTCATCTTCAAATACGAACTCATAGGACACTTCTGCTTCTTTGTCTCCCTGGTACTCAAAAACAAATTCCTGTTCTTCTCCGGTGGTGACAAATCCATCCGGTGCATACAGCTCCTTCACATAATAGGTTCCGTCAATCGGCAGGTCTGCAATAAAGGAAATCTTTCCATCTGCATCCGTTGTTTTTAACTCGATCAGGGTATCTGCCTCCATCAGCACCTTTCCAGATGCGGACAGGATGTCGTTCCTAGTGTACAATCCAAAGATGCCGCCTTTTAATACACGGTCGGTATCCTTTTCTTTCTTCAGGACGTTCACTTTCACCTTCTGGCGGTTGTTCTGCCAGTCCTCATCGTATACGACAACCGGGGTATCCTGATCGCGGTAGGAAAGATCTACATATCGTGGTTCTTCATCCAGGATATAACCATATGCTGTGCCTACCTCTTTGACATAATATTTTCCAACCGGAAGGTCAGATACTTCTGCAACACCGTTTGCATCGGTAGTTACAGTTGCTACCAGTTCGTCCTTGGAATAATAGTCCGGGCTTACGCCATCAGCTGCTTTGATATCTTCGGCAGCACGGATTTCGAAGGTAACGTCTGTCAGGCTTCCTGTAATGTACTCAAAGAAATGTTCCACAACACCTTTGACGTTATCCAGCAGGGTGATCTTATCGAGGAATTCGCCCTTCTTGTTTACGATCAGCAGTGCTTTCGGTACATGGTCCTGCATTTCCACTTTCTGTATTTCTGCGGTATCCTCGATGGTGAATTTCACATCCGTAGTCTTTAAATAACCAAGCGGTGCAAGGGATTCACGGAGGATATAGGTTTTTCCAACAGTCAGATATTTGATCACATGAGGCTCATCCTTTACGGAAGTCCAGCTGTCGATCACGTTTCCATCCTCATCCAGAACAGAAAGGGATGCTCCGTTCAACTCCACGCCTGTTGTCAGATCGGATTTTGTCACCTCGATGGTCGTCGGCTGGTTCTTCTTAATCGATTTCAGTTTAATGGTCTGGATGTCTTGTCCCTGATAGGTGGCATCAAATTCCAGTACCTCATCAGAGGATACAAAACCGTCCGGTGCAGAAATTTCTTTTACATAATAAGTTCCAAGCGGCAGGTCCAGGGTGAAGTGTGCCTGTCCCTTTTCATCGCTTGTAATCTCCTGTAATAAGGTGTCCGCTTTCACGATTACATTGTCACCGGATTTGATCTCATTCTTATTATAAAGACCAAAGACGGCTCCAGCTACCACGCTTCCGGTTTCTGCATCCTGTTTTTCCACGGTGATGCTTACCTTCTGGCGTTCATTGGTAAATGTCACTTCTTCGTCTACAACCGGGGTATCCTGTCCGGCATAGGTAAAGGTTACCTTTTCTCCTTTGGCATTCCAGGTGTATCCTTCCGGTGCTTTTTTCTCTTCTACACGGTATTTTCCGAGCGGAAGATTCTCGATTACGGCACTTCCGGTTTCATCGGTCGTTACCGTTGCCACCAGTGTGTCCTTGGCATATTCCAGATAACGGTTGCCGTTCTCATCTGTCTGATGGTCTGCGGTATAGATATCCTCGGAGGCGTAAACTTCAAACACGGCTCCTGCAAGGCTGGCTTCCTCATAAGTAAAGTCTTTATCAAAACCTTTGACTACTTCGCCTTCTTTGCGGATGGTCAGTCTGCCCTTAGCTGGGTGGTTCTCAAAATCCACCTCGATGATCAGGTCACCGCTGACCGGATCTTCCTGGTATGCAGTATCACTGTCTACCTTGATTTCCACGGTATTGGTGCTGTGGGTATATCCATCTGGTGCAGTCACTTCTTCGATGCGGTAATTTCCACAAGCCAGATTCTGTGGCAGGATCAGGTATCCGTTTTCATCCGTAAAATAGGATTTATGTACCGTAGTGGATGGATAAGTAGTCACTTGTTCTACATATTTCTTGTTATCCAGATCGTATACTTTAAATTCAGTATTCGGAACCAGAACAGATTTCTTTGTCTCGTCATCTTTTTTGACGATTTTTAATTTTGCTTCAAACTCTTCGTCCAGAAGCACACGCCATACCTGCGGTTTCTCTGGATTGTTCTCTGAAATCACAACTTTGAAATCATCAACTGGTTTGAAGTTGTGCGGTGTGGTGGTTTCTCTTACAATGTAAGTCCCGTATGCAAGCGGAATGGAGCATGCATATCCACGCTCATCCGTGAACATTTCTGTCTGTCCGTCTGCAGTCAGCACGACCGGAGTAGCGGATGTAAAATCATAGGAACCGTCCTTATTTTTCTTCAGGCTGCTCTCCAGGTAAGCACGGAATCCCACACCTTTTAACAGATCGGCATCGGTCTTTCCGTTGTTGGCGGCTTTGATGACCTGAAACGGCTGTTTGATCACATCTTCCAGAGAAGTTACGGTACGTTCTACCGTCTGAACCAGATCTCCCTCGTCATTACACTCCAGATCATGTTCTCCCGGGTCTGCCAGATATCCGACAGGCGGAGTCAGTTCTTTAACGTAATACTTTCCGAGATAGAGGTCTGCGACTTCTGCATTTCCCTCTGTATCCGTAGTCAGGGTTGCAATCTGTGTTCCTGCCGGGTAAAGAACACCTGTCTGTCCATCTGGATGTACGATATCTTCACGGGCATACAATCCGTAAACAGCACCCTCAAGGGTTGCATCTCCCTGTGCGGTCTTTCCGGTTTCGGAATCCTCTTTTACCAGTTTGATCTTCGCATTGATCCGCTCATTCTGGAACGTATGGTTGAAAGAAACCGTTGCCTCTTTGTCTGTTGTGTACTGGAAGGTAAAGGAGTACACATCCTCGCCGTTTCTCACATATCCAGCTGGTGCACCCAGCTCTTTCATGTAGTAGCTGTTGGCTATCGGCAGGTCTGCCTGATATACGGCTTTTCCGTCTGTTCCGGTCACTGCTTTCTCAATGAGAGTATCTTTCTTGACCACAATGGTTCCGTCCGCTGCTTTGATGTCATTTCCGGCATACAGACCATAAGTGCCGCCCGGAAGGTATTTCCTGGTTTCCTTATCCTGCTTGTATACACTTACGCTTGCTTTCTGGCGGTCATTTTTGAATGTCACGCTTCCCATGACCTTTTCTACGTTGCTTCCAGCATAGGAAAGGGTGATCTCCTGGCTTTCGCCTGTGCATACCAGATTTTGTGGTGCCTGCATTTCTTTTACTACATATTTCCCCAGATATAGATTATCCAGTGTGGCACTTCCGTCATCTCCGGTGGTAAGTCCGGCTTTGACTAATGCGTCTTTTTTGTAGACTACTGTTCCGTCTGCGGATACAATGTCCGACGCGGCATAAACGTTATAAACCGCACCTTTCTGTTTCTGCTCGGTATAAACAAAGGAAACACCATCATCAGTTACCTTTGCCCCAGTCAGAACTTCTCCTAATTTATAAACAGTCAGGCTTGCCATCTGTTCAGCATCAGTAACGGTCTGTTTTACAGTGCCGCCGATGACCAGGTTCACATCGTAAGCCTTAGTGTCCAGCAGGTATCCGTTTGGTACGGAGATCTCTTTCAGGTATACGGTATCCTGTGTTTTTGTGATCGTAACGCTGGAAGCTCCGTTGTCATCTGTGGCCGGCATCTTCGTGATCAGGTTCTTTCCGTCCTTGTCACTGTAAACGCCATAGACTGCACCTGCGATGGCTTTGTTGCTCTTGCGGTCCTTTTTTACGATTTCTAGAGTTGCCTGTTTTACCCATGAAACTTTAAAATCCACATATTTCTCATCGGTCACGCCCTCGCCAAATACCAGGGCAAGGTCCTGTGTCTCGCTTCCGGTGGTGATCTTATAAGCGGAGTAGTCTTTGATGATGCTTCCTTTCATGGTGGAAGACCATTCCCCTTTGACATCCACAGCCTGTGTCAGCGGTGCGGATAAATAAAATTTGGTACCGCCGCAAATTTCCACGGATGCACCTACACTGCTGGTCTTTCCGGTTGTCACATTATGCAGTCTGACACCGGACGGCAGTTTCATGGTGATGGTCTGCAGTTCGGATGCCTTGAAGGTGATCTCTTCGGTTCTCTGGCTGTTGCCACTGATATATGCGGTAACATCTGCATTGGAGAAACTCATGTCCACTTCCGGGATCTCCGGCTGGCTCATGCAGTAATTGTAGAGTTCCATTGCCAGAGCCTGTCCGGTTGCATTCGTACCAGAAAAAGCGTCACCGCTGTTATTTGCATAGGATGCTGCCAGATGGACAATGATAAACTGTTTTCCGGCTGAAAAATCAGGATGTTTCTCAGAAAAAAATCCATTTTCACCGGATGCTTTGGTTCCGTAGTAGCACACTTTTGCCAGTGCTTTGCTGTCACCCAGTTTGGTGATCTTGTAAACACCATCCCCAGGTCCCGCTTTGGATGGCTGCACACAGTAGGCAGTTGCAGACACATTTCCAAATTTAACGGTATATTTATAGGTTACATAGGAGCCCAGACCGTAGTCTGCATAATAGTATGCAGTCCCTCTTGTCACATTCACGTCCTGGGTTGCTCTTGTACTGGTATTGACTGCGGTGAATGAAACGGTTTCCCCATCTTCCATTGCTATCAGGTCAATATCCTGTTCCCCTGCCTGCTCCAGAACATCGCTGAGTGTCAGCCCGGATTCTGCATCGGTTGTATTTTCCGTTTCGGATTCCTCTAATGCGGCATCAAACTCGGATTCAGAAAGTCCATCCTGAAATTCGGATTCTGTTTCTTCCGGTTCTTCTGTCTCCGCTTCCTCTGTTTCAGATTCAGCTGTCTCCGGCTCAACAATTTCTGTCTCTACAGGCACTGTCTCAGTTTCTTCCTGCGAGGCAGCTTCCTCATTATCAGAACCTGTATCCTCTTCGGTAACTGCCTGTTCTGTCTGCGGTTCACTCTGAGCTGCTGTCACAGGCTCTTTTACGATCAGATTTCTCCCAATCTGATAAACCGGGTGGTTCTGGTTGACTGGCTCCACATAATAAACGGCATGGTAAGTGTCTGCATGGCTGGTGCTGAAGTTCTCCCCGGCGTCATTCTCTGCTTTCTGGAATATCACTTTGACTTTGCTTTCGTCCTTAATTTCCAAATTTGTAAAATCCGTGGAAACATCAAAGTCCTGTCCGACTTCCAGCTCCAGATCGGTGGCTTTTACCACTTCCTCTTCATCCAGCAGATCCTTTACACATTCATATGCTGGCGGTTCTACCGCTTTTGGTTCTTCTGAAGCATAAACGGTCAGTGGTGAAATGACTGTGGATAAGATGGTAACTGCGGCCATCATCCCGGAAAGGATCCTCCTGAATCGATATTTATTCTTCATGTTTTCTACCTCTTTCTTCTTTTTCTTCATTTAGCATAAGAACAGCCGGATGTTCCCACCCGGCCTGTCTGTTCTCATTATTCTGTTACCTTACATCGTCTGTCCGTCTTGGATTCTGCAGACAGGCATAGGTGCTTTTGTCATACCGCCATGCTTTATCGCCGTCCAGATTGGCAAGCAGATGCTTCCGCACATTTTTGTATTCGTCCCCGATCAATCCGAGGCGAAGCAGAAAGGTGCGGAACGTAAATGCCGGGTTATCCCCTATTTCCGTCTTTTTTGCATGGGTACAGGATTGGTTGATCGCCTGTGCGGATATGGCAAGTGCCAGTGTGATATTCGACCGGACTTTTCCTGCATGGAGGGTGCTTTCAAAACAGCGCCATTCCAGTGTTCCCTTGGAAAAAACAGCGTGTAGGTTTAATGCATAATACCTTGTCCAGTTGTAATGCTCGGAGCTTCCGTCATTTCCCTCATACCATGCCCTTTTGAATTTTTCCATTGTGATAGTACTGTTGGGCATCCTGCGGATCTTCTCCAGTACCATAGGACGGACTTTCTGGCAGTACTCATCTTCCCTTCTGGTCTGTACATTCAAGGCTTTGAACAGGACATCCTCTTTGCAGTACATAATCGTCAATGCATTTTTCAGACTCCGTGGTGTATGATTGGATGCGTCCACATGGACATGCATGCCACAGGATGAATTGACAAAAGCACCTGCGTTTTTGACACACCGCACCACTTCCTGGAGTTTCCCCATTTCCGAATATTCCAATTTCGGGGATACCATTTCTGTCGAATAATCTCCATCGGCATCTATTACAGTACCATTTGCCAGCCTTTCACAGTCGATACTGCTGTCCCTTGAAAATTTCCACGTTTTTCCATCTGAATCTTTTACACACCAGGAATCGTAAGAACGGATATGATATGGCTCTGTTCCGAACATTCTTCCAATCGCAACAGCCGCATCATAGCGGCTGATACCTGTCATCTCAATCTCTGTACCAAAATACTGGTCTTTTAGGTCGATCTGCTTCACCCACCCTTCGCTTCTGGAACAGGTGAGCTGTTTCGAATCTCTTCATCCACGGCTTTCAGGTTCCTGCCTATTGCTTCAATGACATTGACAGTGACACCATTCCCGGCCTGCTTGTAAAGCTGGTTATCAGATGTCTCTTTTTCCATTTTGGAAATTTCCTCATCCCGGTATCCCTGCAACCGCAGACACTCCCTTGGTGTCAGCCTGCGGATTCTGCCGTGGTAGATCACGCCATGACGGTCGGTTGCCGTAATGGTGAACATCGGCTCTTCCGGTTCTTTCATCCTTCTCCCGTTCTGGCGTACATTTTCCTTGGCCGGTGTCAGCACTGCCCTTGGCGGTTCTTCCACCAGCACCCCGGAACTTTCGCCCCTGTGGTTATGGATGCTGGAATCCTGTCTGGTATTCAGACATCTTGCAACGTCTGTTACCAGCGGCGGAGGGGAGATATCTACAAAATGCAGTGTCCCCTGCTGGTTTCCGGTCGTCAGAGTATGGGCGATCTCATGCCCGACTCTTCCCCTGCGGCTGTTGATTCCCGGATATCCGAGATCGATGCTGTCTCCCTCGTAGGCCATCTTGTACCCTTTTCTGGTATTTTCCTTAATCGGGATACCGACTTCATATAATCCGGTCTTGCCGCCCATACCGCCAGCTCCACTGGTCAGGGTGCAGCTCAGTCCTTCTTCTGCATAGACTCTTTCTCCCTGTTTACCAGCATGGACTTGTATAAGAGCTGTTCCATTTGCTTTTGGGAAAGGTAATATTTTTCCGGCACATCTTCCATCAAGATATCCGACAATATACACCCGCTTCCTCGACTGGGGGACTCCGAAATCCTTGCTGTTAAGCACCTTCCATTCGACATGATACCCCAGTTCAGATAGCGTACTGAGGATGGTGTGAAACGTCCGGCCTTTGTCATGCGAAAGCAGACCGGGTACGTTTTCAAGGAGAAAATACGCAGGTCGTTTGTCTGCAACCAGTCTGGCAACTTCGAAGAAAAGGGTTCCTCTTGCATCGGCAAATCCTTCCCTTCGTCCAGCGATGGAGAATGCCTGGCAAGGAAATCCCGCGCATAAAAGATCAAAGTCCGGCATTCGTTCTGTTTCAATATTTCTTGCGTCATTGCAGAACCACTCTCCTTCCGTATCAAACAGCACCCGGTAGTTGTGGTCTGCATACGCATCCGCTTCACAGTGTCCGACACAGGTGAAGCCTCCTGCCCTCTGCAGCCCTTCTCGGAATCCTCCGATTCCACTGAAAAGGTCAAAAAAATCGAATTGTTCCGGCTATCAGCCTCCCTTCGCTGCGAAAAAAACAGTGCAGATTTCTCTGCACCGTCTCAGTCTTTTAGTTTCTGTTTTTGATGTCTATTCTTCTGCATCCTCTAGCTCTGTTGTTTCTGGTTCCGTCTCTTCGGTTTCCGACTCTGTTTCATCCGTTCTCTTCGTCTGCTTCGTCTGACGCTGTTTCATCTGGCTTTCCGGCTCTGTCGGCTCTTCATCTGCTTCAGCTTCGTCCGGTTCTGTCATTTCTCCGTCTGTTTCAGCTTCCAGTGCTTCTGTCTCAGGCTCTTCTGCTTCAGGTTCTGCTGACTCTTCATCCGGTTCTGATTTCGCAGTCTCAGGACCTTCCATTTCTGTTTCTTCGGCTTCCTCTGACTCTGCTTTCCATTTGGCTTCTTCTTTTTCGATTGCATCTTCGATAAGCCCGATTAAGAAGTCTTTCTGTTTCATGCCATTCCTGGCGAGGACTGCTTTCAGTCTGGAAAATAAATCCTCGGTTACCTGTACTGCTACTGTTCTTAAATCTGCCATGTTCGTCTTTTCTCCTTTTCTTGTCATGTGTTCTTCGATTACCATTTCAAGGTATTTTGGTATGCTGATTCCTAACTCTTCGACTTCCAGTTTTAGCTTTTCATGCAGCTCTACCGGAATTTTTCCGCATATGTTTTTCATCTCCATTGTGTTCGTTCTCCTTTCTTTTTTCTACATACAACATACCCTAAAACGTGACAGAAAGCTATTCACAATACCCAACGAATATGAGGCTCTCAAAAGCTCCCAAAGGATGCAGATCCAATAACATTCAATAGGCATCACCCCTTTCAAAAATCCGTGATTTATACTAATTTGACTGCTTGAAATTTGGCTATTTTATCACCAGGAAAGACTTGACTTTTTCAGAATGCATCCTCAAGCCCGGAGAGAAAATCCAGCATCTGGGACGGGATTTCTTCCTTTTTTGAAACACTCTCCCCGGAGCCAGAAATGGAAACACCTGCCAGTTCTTCCCGGATTGCCTGCCGGATGCTTTTCTCCAGCTGGTTGTTTTCCTGATCTTTTAAAATCACCTGAACCAGATAGCTGCTCTTCTGTCCATCTGGAACACTTTGCAGGATCTCCCATGCCTTTTTGTGATCTGGGTTATCAAGGTTCAGGCGGAACGAGAAAACGGGTCTCTTTACTTCGCGCACATCTGCCCCACAATCCGCTCATAGCCGGAAGCGTTGGCGTGTACGTCTGTCAGGTAAACCTGCCGACACAGCCCGTCCTGCGGTGTCACGTGCCGTTTCAGAATACTGGCTCCGCCGCCTATAATTACAGACGGAATTGCCTTCAGATCGAACCCGGCTTCCATAATTGCAGACAGTATTTTCTCCGTGTAGAGCCTTCCATGCCGGACAATAATTTCTTTTGCGGCCGGGTCCATGCTGCAGCTCTGGCCGTTCAGAACACGTTCGATCTGAATGTCCGTTACAGACAGTCCGGTATTTCTGCGTACCTGCTCGGTGATCTCATCCACACACCGGATCACACCAAGCTCCAGGCTGCGGCAGGTAGCGGCATTTGGAACACTGTTGTCCAGCCGCATCAGGTCTACGGTCCAGCCACCGATGTCTGCGAGAAGAACAGAAGGCTCGTCCCGAACACATTCCGGGTGGAGAGCCAGTGCCGAGTAACCCTGTGGGAACAGTTTTACATCCTGAATCTGGATCTCATAGCTTTCATCCTCGTACCGGAAACGCAGAGGCTGCTCTTTCCGAAACAGATATTCCCGGAAGCCTTTTTTCTCCCTGCCAAAACTTGCCAGTGGGAGACCGGCTGCCAGAACTACATCTGTTTTCCGCTCTCCCCGGCGATAGCGGATTTCCTGGGCAATGGCTGCCATTGTCAAAAGATAATAATTGTCATTGGAAGTCTTACTTCTCACCAGCGTCTGCCGCCCGGTTCCACACACATAAAATTTCCCATTGTACTGCAGGACATTCTGCATGGTGTACGGCTCGTAATCGTATCCGGTCAGTCCGGTCGGGAAGCACACATGGGGAGTTTTGATGGCATAATATCCATGGTCAATTCCTATAATGATAAGTCACCACATCCTTTCTAGTTTTCTTGTTTTTTTCCAGCAGGTGGTCTTTTGATCTGGAAAAAGAGACAAAGGGCAGAACCCCGAAGAGCCCTGCCCGTAATAAAAAATACAGTTATGCATATTTACAAACAAATATACATAACTGTATTAGTTTAATCAGTATTAATCTTCAAACTCTTTTAACTCGTCAAGCGGTTCTTTTGAAGTATCTATTGCCATATTGTTTTTTAACCAATCAGCTTTGCTATAACCTGTTCCGGTCAATTCAAATATTTCACCTTTATACCCTACAGCTTTAACCCAGCCCCATTCTATAAGTCTGTCTAAAGCCTCTTCCCATCTCGCAGATTCTCTTTTTGAATTATCAGCCATAAACTGCTTACCTGATGTAAAAATCTGAGTAGGTGAACCAAGTGTCCGTATCTTTAGTATTTGCCCATCACCATCAGCCGCATATACTAATAAAAAGGCAGAGTCCACTGGAATGTTCCCAACATCATCTAGCCCTACAACTGATTTATTTTCTTCTGGATTTCCAATAATTAACGTATTATCTTCAACCTGGAACAATTTTTTGATATCTTCACTTGTTGCTGTAGGAATTTCTTTCAAGGTTAACTGGTTATTTTCTAGGTCAGTGAGTCTACTATAGAATTGAGAAAACATCTCTTTCATGTCATCTAGCATCTTCTGCTGATGTTCTCCAAGTTCAGTATTTGCTTTATTTCGTCCTTCTGCCTCTTCATTAATTATATCCACTATATCTCGATATCGAACCCATCCAGCGTTATCATCAACATAGTTAACGGCGTTCCTAAATGTCGGTGATGCCACATACTTTAAACTGTTTAAATCTGTGAAAAAATCAACTGTATTTTTATCATTTTTGACTTTTTCTCTAAACTCATCCAGCCTCTTCATTTTATCATACTTATCATTTCCGGTATCCTTTTCACTTTCAGAAATAGCTGAAGGTTGTTTAATCAATACAAGTACTGGTAATCCTTTAGTTTTTGCATAATTGTATTCTTTCTCTGTGTAACTTATACCAGTTTCTTCATCGATTGAGCCATACCTAGCACCAATAACAAGAAGATAAAAATCACACTCATCAATCATTTTTGTTATAACATTCCATTGACTTGTAGGTGCAGCATGAAATTGCTCCATTCCTACCGGAATAAAATTATTCTCTAGTGCCACACCTACCAATGCCTGTCTTTCCTTTTTAAGATCTTCATAGGTAGAACTTATAAAAATAGAAAACTTTCGTCTATTCTTCATATCAATATGCTCCTTTTATACTTATCTCTTATCACTCCAGGTTTCCGCAAAATCAAATTTCACAAACTCTACTAATAATGATACCACAAAAATGAGTTAGGGTATATTTTTATTTACATTTCTTAAGATAATTCTCGAATCCATTCTCTGATTTCCATTGGTGTATTTTTGCAAAAATCCCTAATCCACATTTCATGCAATCTGGACTCTGATTCTGTATTTTCTATGCTCACAGCACATCCACCTGTTTCCTGAAGTGCTTCCAAACAATCCCATTCTTTTTTAAAGTCTCCTGCGAATTCCATCCAAACTTTTATGTGATATTCCTTAAAACCAAGATGATAAATCAGATAAGTCAACCTGTCGAAATCAGCTAACTGCATTTTTTCTTTCTTAAATAATAGCCTTTTATCATGCTCGCTGCATAAATATAAAAATGCAAGCTGTTCTATTTTTACCTGCTCCATATATTTCTTCCTCTTCTGTTCTTGTCTCATTTTTACAACCGATTCTACCTTGTCCAATCGTTAAAATCAATACAGATGGTGCAAAAAGTGAGACAAGCCATCCTTTTACCAGAGAGGAAGAGATTTAAGATGCCAAAACCAAGGACACAGTCTGGTGAGAAGAATCTGATCAGCCAACGGTTGATTGAGCTTCGCAGGACTCACAATATGTCTCAGCGTGATCTTGCCTATAAACTCCAGTTAGCTGGTTACGATATGGATAAAAATGTAATCACCAGAATTGAAACAAACAAGCGTTATGTCACTGATCTTGAATTAAAAGCCATTGCTGAAATCTTTCAAGTTTCATACATATTTCTCATTGATGGCAAAGAGGAATAGAAGTGACAAATGGGGAAGTTTTTTCGTGCTTCCCCATTTTATGTGCCTTTTTACAGATTCAGCAGTTCCAAGATTTTCTGCATACCAGCCTGATATAAGGACTCCGAATATAAAATCCATCTCTCGCTTACTTCTGTAACATATGCGTCTATCGTTTTTCGCTTTTCTTTTGATAATCCCATTGTCTGAACTTGTTCTTCATATTTTGATATTTTTTCCAGCATTCCCTGGTACACTGTATTTTCTTTCAGCTGATCTTCTACCTCATCAATCCAGGTATCCATTAGCAACTCCAGCAATTTCTTTGTGTTACCCTCATCATTTCCCAATATTGCTTTTTTAATTTTTCCAAGCATTGCTCCATAAGAGATCATTTGAGCCTGTCCCATATAAAAATGGTACTCTTCTTCTATCATTTCCTTTTCGCTCTTCAATTGGAAATATCGATGTACTGCCTTATGCTCTTCTTCTGTTAGGCTGATTGACTGATTCGACTCCATAAATGTTTCTATCACTGGATACTTCTCTGTAAGTTCGCGCACATTGCGGTTCAAGGCGGCGATCTGCGCCATTTCCTCATCCGTCAGGGCAAAATCAAAGAGGTCAAAGTTGGACTTGATATGCTCGGAATTCTTGGAGCCGGGGATGACGATGTTGCCGCTCTGAATGTGCCAGCGGAGAATGATCTGCGGCGCGTACTTGCCGTACTTCTTGCCAAGCTGAGCAAACAGCGACTCCTGAAGCAGTGCCTTGTCGCCATGGTCCAGCGGATACCACGCCTGCGGCACGATGCCGTTTTCCTTCAGGAAGGCTTTCATCTCCGGTTCCTGATGATAGGGGTGCAGCTCGGTCTGCAAAA
>VOFB01002013.1_pt1 | contig 32853 bp, 42 predicted proteins | sample 5384141 | NCBI WGS metagenome assembly VOFB01 (sample SAMN12384721, study PRJNA508395) | human gut metagenome | isolation source: healthy gut A | host: Homo sapiens | reverse complement strand
AAGCAGGACCTCGAAAGCGAGCACACCCCTGTAAATGACACGCGGTGGAGGCGGCAACACAATCTCGATACGGGTAGCTCGGAAGTATCCCGGCATCCATAACCGACTGAGCCATACAAATAACATCCCGATAACCGCAAGGTCATAAATGTGCAGGACCAAAGCCACCGATATCCCATGAGGTCGAGTCAGCCGAATATCCATTCGAATGTATTCCCGTCAGACTGAGCGGGTAAACAACACATCCGTAGTGGATAAACTCGAGGAGCCACCGTAAAATCGGTCGACGGCAAAGGATGTACCCGCATCACCGCTGAATCCCGGTTCACATCCATGTATCCGTATAATAATACAACAATTGAAAATCCCCCGGAACAGTCGGAGTAAACAAATGTCCCGCCAACAACCCGATTCCAATCTCCTCTGTTGGGGCCATACCTGCCCCTGCTGCCGAATCTCTTCCCCACCAGAGTCACCGGTGGATTGTTCGAGACACATCTTCAAGGAATCACCGGCTTCTACATAAGGGTAACGGCCATATCCGCATATTCATCGTATCCCGGCGATACAAGCCCCGTTCCGGTAATGATACACCAATCCGATATCTTTTTGCGCATAGGGATCCGAAGCCCGGATAAAAATAACTATTTCCCGCTCGGTATACAACACTTCAGCCGCTTCGGGAATTGCAGGATCTTTCAGCGTCCACCAGCCCCCTTCCGGCTGTGCACTGAAGAATCGGGCCTCTGCCAGTTCACAGATCGTATCATCCGGCAATGGGATCACAGGAATAAATTTATCGACCTTCACCTGAAAACAGCCTGTCCCGGTGTTTTTACAACGATTTTTATATGCTGCGACTACGGTATAATCACAGGTTTTGAAATCGATATCCGGATAATAAGATTTTAAATCCGTTCCATTCACCAGTGTATATCCCCGGAAGCATAACCTTGATTCGCAGTGATCGTCCAATGTACCTGTTGTATTTTGTCGTTCCGCTGATCGACTTCTACCCGCCTCTCCCGATAAATGAAAAGGTTCACACTGATCTGCAATATCCCCGATCCTGACCCGGGAATGGCAAATGCCTTGATCCGAATACCGAATCGTCGTCGTGATGACAACCTGTTGGAAACCGAACCGTACATCAGTCCCCGGCCCGAGAACAAGAGTTTCGAGATTCACTGTTGTATCCCCTCGGCAAAACTTACCCCCTGCTGAGGTGTAACCGTCCAGGTATAAGCCAGGAATCCCTCCGAAAGATTATTCAGGGTAATCACAAACGGATCGGGATCATCCGTACAAATCCTGACAGAATCTTTTACCTACAGAAAAGCTAGCCTGCTGTTCGGTCCTGAGCACATTGACTTCGGTCAGAAACTCCTGTTTTCCCTCATCCGCACATTTAAAAACCTCGAGCTTAAGCTCATAATGCCCATTATCATTGAATAATATCCCCGGAAATCGGTATTTTCCCGATCTCCGCTCTTTCCAGACCATCCCACTTCCGAGTAATGGTCCATTTCGAAGTAAGGGCTGAATTCCTGGGTATCCACCCATTTCAGATAATCGGACATTTCAACGGAATACCGTTCCGGCACAGACCCTGTTTCATATATGATGCCAATCGATATCGGGGATACCATGCACCACCACCCTGAACTCTTTTTGTCACAGGCGATTTACACGTACTATGAGTAGCTACTCACCCGGTATTCCCCCATATTTTGTAAACCGGATCGAAGGAGCCTTCTGTCTGCCCCCACAGCCGGATCGATAACCCAGCTGTCCTGCATATATTCATATCCCTGCTCTACGCCGCAACCACCTCCCCATTCCCAGCTGAGCGCACCGGCTTCTTCCTCCATTGTATTTTCAAAACGACAATTTCCCTGCTCACAAATATCGGCAACCGAAGGATTTCCCGCAACAGGTGTCTTTATGACAATATCCCCTGTAAATATCCGATCATAAATATGGTATACCGCCTCAGCCACCGGATCGGTAGCCGGACATCCCGCATGAGGCAAAGTTGCTTTCACCGTATAATATCCGGGACGTTTAAATTCCACCCGAGGAATCAGACTCGTCAACCCCTCCGCACCCAGTTCATAATCTCCCGGCTGGTCCGTGCCGTCCTGCCGATAAATCTGCCAGGTTACCTGTGGGGTATTATTATACCATACAAACGTAGTATCACCCGAAAGGACAAAACCGGCAGGACAAGAAACCGTATCTTCCAATACTACTTCCGGATTTTTTTTCACCCGGATTCGTAAAGTCCGCGACACGGTATCACAAAAATCCGAAACCGTACCGGTTACTTCATAGGTTCCCCATTTCTTAAAAGTGATGGAGCAACCTTTTCCGTATTCCCTTTAGAAACTCACAATCCTCTGCCGTCCCCCCCTGAGGTTCCCCCTGTCTCCGGATAGTCACTTCCCAGTTATAAGCCAGCTCTAAACTTTCAGGATCCTTTTCCGATGCCGAATTGGTGTAAAGATAAGCATCCCACCTTCGCATACTTCATCCCGGTTGTCCTTCTGACAGTAACATCCAAACCTGAAATCCGGACCTTCACCCTCCGGTCAATTCTTTCCGGGTCAAAATACCTCCATGCTCATCCTTTTCCGGACACCCCACCTCCGGCAAAGTGACCTTATAGGTATATTTTCCCGATTCCTGAAAATGAATCTTCGGCTCCGGCGAATCGGACGAAGTTCCGTCCACAAAGTCCACTCTATCCGAGAACTCCCAATGTGCTTTCGCACATGATTATACCATTCGTAAAAAATACACTAACTCCGTATTCAATACATCCCGGGACAGATTTCTGTCGGAAAATCGGCCAAGAAAATAGTCGGATCTTTCCTGACATGTACCCGGAAAGAAATGCGTTTCGAGTTACAAGGGACAGACAACGAGTCGGTCACTTCAAAGTCTCCATACCCATTGAACCTGATCCGAGGTCCGGCAGAAGTCGGAGAACCGGCCAGGTATTCAACATTCCAGGCCGGATCGTATAATTCCGTCGTGATTGGCTTAATCGTCCAAGAATGTTCTAATCCCTCTCCGTTGGAATGATTCTCAAAACTAACCGTTTCGCCGTCACAAATCGAGATGTTGTCTCCGACAGGGGCAGGTGTCGGAACAATATTGTCGGTAATCGCAGGATCATCGATTTTCAACTCTTTATGGATCGTCAACTTGGAGGGATCACCACAAAGCACACCGCCTACCGAAGCTCCTTTCAAAGTCAAGGAAACCTCATAGGTTGCACCAGCCTGCAAATAAACCTGCGGATATTCTTTATCCGCCGCATAACCGGGTAAAAAATCTACCGTACCGGTGCATTTCCTGCCTTAGGTTCGATTTTCCAGACTGCTTCTTTCGGGTTTCCATTCCAATAGAGACGGAAATAATTCTCCAAATTCACCAAAGCTTTCCCCGTAGCAAGATCAGGACATAAAGACACCGGCCAGGTAACCTCCACAATCTCGGGATCCTTCCGTACGATAATAGTCGTATCTTTTACATTTTGAGGACATTCGTTTGTCAAAAGTCAGTGCAACCACGTATTCCCCGTAGCCGTTGAACTGAATGACCGGATTCTCCGACTTCTCGCTAGTGCCGTTTATAAAAACAAAATCATTTGTCTGCCTACCGGTAACATTCCAATAATACTGTGGATTTTCCCCTTTAGAATGGTCGGTAAATACAACACTTTCGCCCGAACAGACGGTATCCCTATCGACTGTAAAACCGACTTCCGGCGATGTATCACACTGATCACTTTTACGATTGTATCGTTGGAACATTCAGCCCCCTGTAGCAGCGATCAAGCGTAATTCATATTCTCCCGGCGTATCGAATATCACCTGAGGATATTTTCGAACACAGAAGGTTTATCTCCAAATTTCAGATATATTCTGCTATTGTATTACAGTAAACATCCGTCCTTCAATCGTACGGTTTATTACCTGAACAGGATAACCGGTACACCCGGGGCTACGAAATCAAAAGCCGCTTCCGGGGGAATAACACGGCTGTTGTCACGGTCGTCTGTAAAGGTAACATGTAGTCGAACACTCGTTCCGAGCCTCCAATTCCCACCGTTATCGGGCAATTATCGGTCTGAAAAGTATGTTTCACCGATCCCATTGTTTTCATCATCTCTGCCTGTGTTAAAGTCGTATCACGCCCATCTCCGAAATTCACGACATAAACGGTACCGGAAGTCTGTTTATCATAATCGATAATTTTTATTTCAGACTCCATACCGTAACAAGTACCTTTTTCATTCACTTTCAATGCGACATCCGGCTTATTCAGCCGAAGTACATCATAGTTTTTTTCGAGTACTTTACTGCCATCCGATGAAGTCCAGGAAAATTTCAGTTTAAACACTTTGAATTCCCCTATAAACATGCTCCATCGTCTCTTCGGTTCCCCATTCTTCGACAGCAGAGCCATCTCCCCAATCTACTTTAAAAGTTCCTTTTTTTGAAGCCCTCATGCACACATTGATTGTAAACCGTCAACTTTTGTCCGTTCACAGCATCTCCATTACACAACTTAAACCCGCCGGGATCGACCAATTTCAAATCGTCCTGAGTCTGGGCATAACCACCTACTGCCGAGCACAAAACAGTAAGTAGTAAAGCTAAGCGGTATATCCCTTTTCTGCATTTTTTTTCTGATTTTTCATATCTGATCCTTTTTTATTCGCCTGTGATCGGCGGATTTTAAAAATGAAAAGCCTTATTCTTCCGTTTCATTCTGGCTCTCTTACTATTGTTCGGCGAATTATCGAAACGCTGGATGCAACGTTTGGGAACTATCCTGTAATACCAATGCAACGATAAAGAATGACTGGTATTTTGATACATCGTCCCTTGATGGGTCGGGACTTCACAGGTATAACCGATCTTCCATCCGGAATCACGTCCTCCCGGAATATTCACTCCTAAATGTACTAACAAGGTACCTACCTGCAATCCTTCGAATTGATCTCCCCGGACCCCCAGACCGATCAGTCCGAAACGTTCTTCCTCCCAGCAAACTCCGAATTGTAAATTCCGCATAACCGACTGCACATCGACCATTACGTACGGAGAAAGCACTGTATTGATCTGATTCCCTAAAGCAAAAGGATGTGCATACAGAAACATATCCCGAATACCGGCGATTCAACAGATTTTCTTCGGAAGAAGCAGACCCGTGTTCGGATAAAAACGACTGAGTGGATTCTTATGATATGATATACAGAAAACCCATACTCCAAACTAGCCACCCCATGCCAGGCCACATTGAAATCGGTCTGACCGTAAATACCGGCGGCCATATCGAATATCGTCACTTTATCGGCATAAAAACTCATCAACTCAGGGGAGATATCCAAAATCTGACCGTAAAAAGGATCGAACTGATCTCCCAGTGTCAACTTCGAGGATCCACGCTTTTACAATATAGGCTAGGTTGCAGACCGACCTGCAACACCGTAGAACGTGACAGTTTCACCCGGGCCGACAAGGCGGCAGCAAACAGCTGGGTCACATACATCACCGAACTTTCCTGATCGCGTTGATAAAACAGAGAGAGACCTCCCAAGCCGAAAGTCCTTTTCTCCTGAAAGGCATAATCTGCCGAAACAAAATAAGACCTGAAATCCAACGGCTTACTCCAATATGACCGTTGCATACCGATATTCACACCCGCTAATCCATCAAAATCTGAATAGGCCGGATTATTAAAAAGATTTCCACATAAATGGATGAGATACCTTCGTATCCTGCGCCTGTAAACGGACAGACACCACCAGTAACAAAAATGTCACCGATATTATTAATCGAATACCCACACACATTAATTTTTCATGAATAATGAATCGTGACAAATTTAGCTTTTTACAACTCCTTTCAAATTAATCACTTTAATTTATTCCTTTGTAAAAAAAAAAAAAATCATTTTTTTCTGATGAAATTTTGTCACTTTCAAAAAAAAGCCATATCTTTGCATCGCTTTTGAGAAATTTTCTTAGTAGCTCAGTTGGTTAGAGCGGCGGACTGTTAATCCGTAGGTCGTAGGTTCAAGTCCTACCTGAGGAGCGGAGTTCTTTACTTCAAAAAGTGATTCCTTAGTAGCTCAGTTGGTTAGAGCGGCGGACTGTTAATCCGTAGGTCGTAGGTTCAAGTCCTACCTGAGGGCAAAAAGCCACTATTAAGGTGGCTTTTTTAGTTTTTTCCGAAAATGGGACGAAAGGTCCGTCCCGGCGTTCCTTTTCAAACTTTTGAAACCCTTGTAACCCTTATAACTGCTGAAATTCTTTCCCCTTTTCCATTTTATCCATTGTTCCCTGCTTTTACATATTTTAACCCCCTAATTCCTTACAATTGTTTATATTTGGTGCGTTATTGTTAATTGTGCGCATCTTCGAATTATTAAACAAGTTTTAAAGTAATGCCAGAAATTACATTAGAAGAATACGAACTGATGAATCGTATTCTCTCAGATACTCGCACTGGATGGTGGAAAGCAGATTACCGACTCAGACCTATTTTTTCAAAACAGATAATGGAATTGACTGGTTTACCATCCGATCGATTGTCTTTTGCAGATTTTCTGAACAGGATCCGTACCGATTTCCGTTTCCGGATCGGTGAAGAAATCGCAACTTTAGAACAACTTTACGTCTACGATATGACCTTCCTGATTCTTTGCCCGAAAGGAGAAATTTGGTTCATATCAAAAAACTTCATCAGGAAAAAAAATGCGCATGGCGATTCTATTATCACAGGCTCGATACAGATCGTCGATAGTCCGGAAACGACCAAATCGAGCAAGCAGCTGCATTATGATAAATAATCTCTTGTATCAGCTCAATAATATTTCATATACCTTACTGTCTTTTCTGCAAAACAACAATACATCCGAAAATCATTAATAAAATCTTGCAGGATATTCTTCAGGTATTCAAGGCAGGACGGGCATATATCATCGAATACGATTCGAAATCAAAACACAGACTTGTACTTTTGAAGTAGTAGATAACAATATAGAGAAGGAACAGACACTGATCACCGACCTGGCGACCACCGATAATATCTGGTGGACCGAACAAATCATGTCGGGACATTCTATCGTCTTATCCACTGGACGACTTACCGGAAGAAGCTGCTTCCGAAAAAGAATTTTTAGCTTTACAATCGATAAAATCACTTATCGTCGTACCTCTGGTGTCTCCTCAGGGAGCTTGGGGATATGTAGGAATCGACGTGGTTGAAGATTTTCATCAGTGGAGCGATGAAGATTGTCAATGGTTTACTTCCCTGGTCAATATCATCAATATTTACATAGAGCTTCAAAATCCCGGCAAGAGGCACAAACCGAAAGGGATTATCTGCAAAATCTATACAAACATATGCCATTGGGCTATCTACGTGCCCGGATTCTTTACGATCAACAACAAAATCCCGTAGACCTGTTGTTTACCGACGCCAATCTGGCTGCTAAAAAAAAATCACCGGAAAATCAAACTTCAACGGTCTTCGGGCCAGCTCGCTAGGCTTGGATTTTCATCCAATCTCCTCAATTAACAACACTGTCACCCAACAAGGATTATCTGGACGATACCCATTTGTCAGCAGAATCAATAAATATTTTCATTTCATTTCCTACATGACCCGTCCCGACGAAGTCATCTATCTGTTTTCAGATATACGGAAACTTTCAATACTCATCAGGCTTTGGACCGCAGTGAAAAATTTCGCGTAATATTTACGACAATTTACCGGCCGGAATTGAACTTTACGACAAAAACGGTTTCCTGATAGACCTGAATACCAAAGATATGGAAATTTTCGGAATCGCTAACAAAGAGACGGTACTAGAGTCAATTTGTTCGAAAATCCGAATCTTCCTTTACATATTATCGAAGCGTTGCGCCGTAAAGAAGCCATTACTTTCCGCATCAAATATCCTCTCTCTACAATCAAAAATTATTATTCATCGAAGAAAAACGGTCTTCTTGAAATATACACAACTGCAACAGAACTCTACGACTCTCAGGAAATCTGATCAATTACCTGTTAATCAATATCGACAATACCGAAATCACACAAGTATATAGCCAACTGGCAGAATTCGAAAGTTCGTTCTCTATGGTCAGCAAATTCGGCAAAATCGGATATTGTAGATTCGACATCTGGACACGTACCGGCTATGGGATCCCTCAATGGTATTATAATCTGGGAGAAGAAGCAACGACGCCCCCTCTCTGAAATCATCGGTGTATACAAACATGTACACCCTGAAGACCGGGATTATATCCTGAAGTCCATCCAGCAAATGAAAGCCGGAGTAATCGAAAGCTTTTTCAAAGACTTGAGAATCACCACTGCCGAAGGCAACAAATGGACGCGGATCAATGTAATCCGTAACACAATGAACGATGATCCCCAAAAGCTGGACATGATCTGTGTCAATTATGATGTCACCGAATTGAAAGAAACCGAACAACGCCTGATCGAAGCCAAAGAGCGGGCAGAAGAAAGTGATCGTTTGAAATCTGCTTTCCTCGCTAACATGAGCCATGAAATCCGGACACCCCTAAATGCAATCGTCGGTTTCTCCGATTTGTTGGCCGAGTCGGACGACCGGGAAGAACGTTTCGGTTATTTGAAGATTGTACAAGAAAATAATGAATTGTTACTACAATTGATTTCAGATATCCTCGATCTTTCTAAAATTGAAGCAGGGACTTTCAAATTTATCAACGACCGGGTAAATGTTTATCAACTCTGCAATGAGATTGTCCGGTCTTACAGTATCAAGATTAAAAATCATCAAGTCAAATTGATATTCGATGAACAATCCCCGGTTTATTACATAACCAGTGACAAAAACAGGGTGATTCAGGTACTCTCGAATTTCATCAACAATGCGCTGAAATTTACTTCACAAGGTACGATTACACTGGGATATGAACTCTTGCCGAATCATGAACTCAAACTCTATGTCTATGATACCGGCAAGGCATTGCCGAAGAAAAACAAAAGTCATATTCGACCGTTTCGTCAAATTAAATACTTTCGTTCAAGGTACAGGTTTAGGATTATCGATTTGCAAAAGTCTGGTAAAACAAATGGGAGGACAAATCGGTGTAAACTCCAAAGAGGGCGAAGGGTCTTGCTTTTGGTTCACCCATCCGATCTCCTTGACTCAAACAGAGAAAAACGGAATAATCCTGAAAATTAAAGATTTTTTGTAATTTTACCTGTTTTAGTAGGTGCAATAAGACTATATTTTTATATCTCATTTATAAACTTAAACAAAAGTATAATGTATTAAACTGATAAAAGAACAGTAATTACCCTCGATGCCGGAGGGACTAATTTTGTTTTCGGAGCTATCCGGGGCAATCAGGATGTGATCAAACCGATTTCTCTTCCTTCCAATTCACATGATTTGGGTCAATGCCTGGAAACGTTGGAAAGAGGATTTCGGGAAGTAATCAACGCTCTGGACGAAAAACCGGTAGCCATCAGCTTTGCTTTCCCGGTCCGGCCGACTATCCCAACGGAATCATCGGCGGTTATCTGCCTAACTTCCCTTCTTTCCGGGATGGGGTTGCCCTCGGTCCTTTTTGGAAGACAAATTCGGGATACCTGTATTTATCAACAACGACGCAGATTTATTTGCTTACGGGGAGGCACTTGCCGGAGCATTGCCCGAAATCAACTCCAAACTGGAACGTCTGAACAGTGCCAAACGCTATAAAAATTTATTGGGATATACCTGGGGAACCGGATTCGGATTCGATTTACCGTCAACGGACAAATGCACATCGGAGATAACTCTTGTGTGGAGACTTTCTGCCTGAGAAATAAAAATACCCCGACGTGATCTGTGAAGATGGTGTGGCGATCCATGCTTTAAAACGTGAATATGCCAAAAATTCCGGAGATACCGATCACAACCTCGAACCCAAAGATATGTTCGATATCGCAGAAGGGACCCGGGAGGAATCGGGAAGCCGTCCTAAAAACTTTTGAAGACTACGGAGAAATCGCCGGAGATGCTATGGCAACCGCAGCAACACTGATCGACGGCCTGATCGTCATCGGCGGCGGAATTACCGCAGCCCGTAAATATATCATGCCTGCTTTATTAAAAAGAAATGAGGGGACAACTACAACGCATGAACGGTGAAACCATTAGCCGGCTTCAGTTTAAAGTATACGACCTGGATGATTTCAATGAATTCGTCGAATTTGCCAAAGGAGGGTCCCGCGAACTGAAAATATACGGAACCGATAAATCAGTAGTCTACGACCCTATGAAACGCAATAGTCAAGACTTGTTCTGACAGCTTGTTTAGTATCGGACAAAAAAACTGTCAGCTGTTTGTTGCGAAGTTACGCAACTTTCTTGACTCTCACAACCGGATGGTGTTATATTAACGCCATTCGGTTTTATTGTTTCCTGATTTTGGAGTTTGTATTTCCTTGCGACGGCAATCCCTTCGATAAAAGTCTGCATGGGTGTTTTTCCGAAACAGTACTTTCCGGAGTGGGTTCTTTGGGTGTTGTAGGAGTTCATCCACGCATCGAGGTCTGTTTGCAGTTGCTCAATAGAGGTATAGATTTTCTTTCTAAATGCGATTGCATAGAACTCGTTCTGCACGGTTCTGTTGAATCTCTCGCAGATGCCGTTTGTCTGCGGGCTTTTCGCCTTGATTTTAGAGTGGTCTATATCCTCCACAGCCAGATACAGTTCATATTCGTGGTTTTCTCTGTTTCCGCAGTATTCCGTTCCTCTGTCTGTGAGCATACGCATCAGCTTCAGGTCATGCTGCTCGAAGAAAGGCACTATCCTGTCATTGAGCATATCGGCAGCGACAAGGGCGTTCTTCCTGTCGTATAGCTTAGCAAATCCGATTTTGGAGTAAGTGTCAATGACGGTCTGCTGATAAATGTGTCCGACACCTTTGATGTGTCCAACATAATAAGTATCCTGGGCGACAAGGAAACCGGGATAATAGGTTTCTATCTCTCCATGAGCCTGTTTCTCTTCCTTTGCTTTCTCCAATGCAGCCACTTGGTTCTCATCAAGGATAATGCCCTCTTGTTCCACTTTGGCAGACAATGCTTTCAGGCGTTTCTGGAAGGTCTCCATATCGTGCCGCAGCCAAATGGAGCGTACTCCGCCCGGCGAAACAAGAATGCCTTTCTTCCGCAATTCATTGGATACACGCACCTGCCCCAATGCCGGATTGTCTATCGCCATCCCTACCACAGCCTGCTCGATGTGTTCTTCCACACGGTTCTTTATGACAGGCTTACGGCGTGAGATCTCCTGCAAGGCGATTTCACCTCCTTGTTCATACAGCTCCTTAAAACGATAAAAACTGTCACGGCTATAACCCATAATCTTGCAAGCACGTGATACGTTTCCTAACTGTTGGGAGAGTTCAAGCAATCCCAGTTTGTTCTTGATGACTTTTTCTGATGTGGTCATAACTCAATCTGTTTTCTGTTACAAATTTATTCTTTTTATACGTAACTGTCAGATTAAGTCCTAGTAACTCAACAACTCAGTCTCAGCAAATTGTCTCAGCAACTCTTTTAACTCAACAACTCTCTTCCCCTCCTTTTTAATTTTTACATTATCCAATCGGTATTCAAGTGCCTTCACCGATATCAGTAACCACGGATAGAGATAGCGAGAGAAATCACCAACAAGAGTAAAGCCACTCCGGGTATGCAACCAATTGCCATCCCACATAGATAAACAGCGTACAAACCACGCACAACAGCAAGCTGGATACTCCGAAAATTTGCATCGAGCGAGCCATATACAACCTTTTCCGCAAATTGTCGATCGCCGTTGTGCCATGGGGTCGGATTTTGTTCGTGTTCTGTTTTCAAGCCCTGAAAAAAAACGATTCGTATAAGCCAACATAATCAACGAAATCGCCGAGAACAAAATCGAAGGTGTCGTCAGGGTCAGTTCTTCCATAAAATTTACGGTGAAAACAGGTAAAAAACAGATAAAACGGGAAAACAGTTCTCTTGTTCCCCGTTTTATCTATCGTTACCTTTTATAATGAATAATGCAATAACCATTTCCGTTCTTCAGGCCCATTACTACCGGCAGGATAGAAAGTTAACCCTTTGGCCGGATCTTTGGCCCATTCTTTCAGGATTGGATCGATAAAACGCCAGCTTAATTCCAAGGCATCCGTGCGGGTATACAAAGTAGAATCCCCTTGCATCGCATCCAGCAACAAACGCTCGTAAGCATTAGCAATATAGGTATTACACAACGAATCATAAGCGAAATTCATGCTCACCTGTTTAACTTCGAAGAACGATCCCGGAACTTTCAACCCGAATTTCAACGAAATACTTTCCGGCGAATCCACTTTCAGTATCAACTCATTACAAGAAGAACGGGGACAAATTCCGCTGAACAAACGATGCGGAACATTCTTGAAATGAATCACGATTTCAGACCGGGATTCTTGCATGCGTTTCCCGTATAAAAATAGAAAGGTACCCCTCCCCAACGCCAATTATCTATAAAAAGCGCATAGCGATATACGTCTCTGTCGTAGAATCCGCCGCAACTCCATTTTCCTCCCGGTAGCCGACCACACTCTCCTCTCCTGCTTTTCCCGGCAATATACTGTCCCCGAATCACATCATTGGGTGACAGGGATGCAAAGCCCTGAACACCTTCGCCACTTCATCGCGCATCAGGTTGGCATCGAAAGCCGAAGGAGCTTCCATAGCAACGAACCCCATCAACTGCATCAGGTGATTTTGTATCATATCCCGCAATGCTCCGGCCCCTTCATAATATTTTCCCCGGTTTTCTACCCCTAATTTTTCAGCCGCATAAATTTCGATAGAATCGATGTAATTCCGATTCCACAACGACTCGAAAATCTGGTTGGCAAACCGAAGCACGAGTATATTCTGTACCGTCTCTTTTCCCCAGGAAATGATCGATCCGGTAAATATCTTCTTCGTCGAAGATCGAACACAGTTGTTTATTCAGTGCTTGTGCCGTTTCCAAACTGCTCCCGAAAGGTTTCTCGACGATAATCCGCCTCCAACCTCCTTCTTCTGACGCTTTATTCAATTTACTTTTACGCAGCGCTTCTGCAATCGGGCCATATTTTTGCGGTGGAGTCGCCAGGTAAAAAATCAGATGATCCGGAATATCTTTTGCTTTCCGTAATTCGGCAATCTTCTCAACCAGCAAATGATACTCGGCTGCTTCATCCGAATTGAATCTAAATAATGTACCCTTTCCAGAAAAGCATCCAATTGTTTAGCTTCAGGATGTTTCCCTTTCAAAAAAGCCTTCAGATTATCTTTCTGCTGTATCCGGAATTCCTCATCCGAGAAAGGAGTCCTCGCAACACCTAAAATCACAAAATTTTCAGGCAGCATATCCCGAGCAAACAACTCATACAACGAAGGCAATAATTTACGTTTCGTCAAATCTCCGGAAGCCCCGAAAATGACCAATATTTGTCCATCTGGTTTTATCATAATCCTCGATTAATAACTTTTAAACTTCATCTACTAAGCATTATAAGTTCCTGAAAACATTCCCTCCCGTTTCATTCCAATCGGTATGGAAAAATTGTCCTCTCTCCATATCTGTCCTTTCATACGTATGAGCACCGAAATAATCCCGTTGCGCCTGAATCAGATTTGCAGAAGAACGTTCTGTCCGCAAACCGTCGAAATACGTCAAAGCGGCAGCCATGCAAGGAATCGGAATGCCACTCAACAGACAGTCGGCCGTAATCTTTCTCCATGCAGGCAAAGCCTCGAGTATTCGGTTTCGGAAAAAATCGTCGAAAAGTAAGTTTTCCAAACCGGGTAAAGCGTGATAAGCCCGGGTAATTTGCTCCAGAAAAACGGAACGGATAATACAGCCCTTCCGCCAAATTTTAGCCAACATGCCGTAATCTAAATTCCATTGATAATGCTCAAGCTTTTTTCAACAAAGAGAATCCCTGTGCATAAGAAATCAATTTCGAAGCATATAGGGCGTGTCGCAATAAATCCGGTAAACCGGCATGTTCATGAATATCATTATTTTCACTTCGATACAGAGCCGACGCCTTCGAGCGTTCGTCGGCCATGGCCGAGAGGAAACGGGCATGTACCGCCTCTGTGATCAAAGTCAACGGATCGCTTTCCTCAAGAGCAGCTTCGGCAGTCCACTTACCGGTACCCTTTTTGTCCGGCAATATCCAAAATACGATCCAGTAAATATCCTCCGTCCGTATCTCTTACCCGGCAAATATCGGCCGTAATTCCAATCAGATAACTATTGAGTTCCCCTTTATTCCATCCGGCAAAAATATCGGCAATCTCGTCATTCTCCAACTGTCCGTATTTCCGCAACATAAAATAACTCTCAGCGATCAATTGCATATCTCCGTACTCGATTCCATTATGCACCATTTTTACATAATGCCCGGCCCCACCGCTTCCTATCCATTCACAACAAGGCGTACCGTCATCCAATTTGGCAGCGATCCCCTGCAGTAAATCCTTCACCAGCGGCCAGGCTGCCGGAGAACCGCCTGGCATTACCGAGGGGCCTGTCAAAGCTCCGATTTCTCCACCCGAAATCCCCGTTCCCACATAAAGCATTCCCCCGGGCCTCCACCTCTTTCACCCGCCGTTCCGTGTCCCTAAAATCGGAATTTCCTCCATCGATAATGACATCTCCCGGCTCGAGATGAGGTAACAATTCCTGAATCATCTCATCGACCGGAGCTCCGGCCCGGATCATCATCATCACCTTCCTCGGCCGCTTCAGGGAAGCAACTAACTCCGGAATCGAGTAAGTAGCGATAAAATGTTTACCTGCACCACGGCCACGAAGAAAAACGATCGACCACATTTTCTTTTCCCGGGATGTAAACGGTTAAATACCGAAACTGTAAATCCCTTTACTCTCGAAGTTGAGTGCCAGGTTTTCCCCATCACTGCCAGGCCGATCAAACCAATATTAGATGTATACATATAGATAATATTTATAAGTTTATATACGATATAAATAAGATTTTTATAAATATAAAGGAAATTTGCAAATATCGCCCCTTAGAAATTAAAAAAATATTGTTAAAACTCATTTTTCCCTCAACGGCCTATCCGAATTTTACGATAAAGAAAGCCCAAGGTTACTTTCACCCCGGACCTCCGAAACAGTCTTGGCACATAAAAAACGGTAACAACAGTCTGTATCCAGAACCGTTGTTACCGTCTCCTTTGGCGTTACCGTTATTTATTAGTAAAGACAATATGATCGTCTTTCATCGATTACAATCTGGTTGTCTTTGGTAATCTTTTCTGCCAGAATCTGTTTAGACAGGTCGTTCAGCAAATTCCGCTGGATCACCCGTTTCACAGGCCGGGCACCGAATTGAGGGTCATACCCTTCCTGAGCTATCCATTCCACAGCTTTATCGGTAACCTCGATGGTAATACTGTTGTTAGCCAACATCTTCTGCAATGATTTCACTTGCAAGCGGACAATATCCACAATCTCGTTCTTCTGTAAGGGGTAAACATAATCACCTCATCGATACGGTTGAGGAACTCCGGACGTATGGTTTGTTTCAGCAATTCATATACCTCATTATTGGTAGTCTCCAATACCTGATCACGGTTCTTCTCATTCAGGTCTTTCAATCTTTCCTGAATGATATGCGCACCGATATTCGAAGTCATGATAACAATGGTATTTTTAAAAATCTACAGTACGTCCTTTATTATCGGTCAAACGACCATCGTCGAGCACTTGCAGCAGGATATTGAACACATCGGGATGTGCTTTCGATCTCATCCAACAGCACCACCGAATAAGGTTTCCGCCGTACTGCTTCGGTCAACTGTCCACCTTCGTCATATCCGATATATCCCGGAGGAGCTCCGATCAAACGGGATACAGAGTGTTCCTCCTGATACTCGGACATATCAATACGGGTCATCTGCGTCTCATCGTCGAATAAAAACTCTGCCAATGCCTTCGCTAACTCGGTTTTACCCACCCGGTAGTTCCCAGGAAGATAAATGACCCGATCGGCCGACGGGCATCCTGTAACCCTGCCCTATTTCGCCGGACAGCATCGGCCAAAGCAGCGATAGCCACTTCTTGCCCCACTACCCGCTTATGCAATTCCTCTTCCAAATGTAATAACTTCGTCCGCTCACTTTGCATCATCCGGTTGACTGGAATACCTGTCCATTTCGAAACTACAGCAGCGATATCGTCGGAGGTCACCTCTTCACGGATCAGGGATTCACCATGTTTCATATCGGCTAATTTTTTTCTTAACCACCTCGATCCGTTGTTCGGCTTCCTTGATTTTACCGTAACGCAATTCGGCCACCTTACCATAGTCACCCTCCCGCTCTGCACGACTTGCTTCGAATTTATACTGTCCGATAGCATCCTTATTTTCTGTATCTCATCAATCAGAGAACGCTCAGACTCCATTGTGCCCTGAGTTTTGTACGTTCATCGTTCAAATCGGCCAATTCTTTCTGGATATCCGACAATTTTTTGCTGGTTCCTTCCCGTTTCAGGGCTTCCTTCTCGATTTCCAATTGCTGGATCTTCCGGTCGAGTTCATCGATTTCTTCCGGCACCGAATTCATCTCTAGCCGCATTTGGCTGCAGCCTCATCGACCAGGTCGATAGCCTTATCCGGGAGGAAACGATCGGAAATATACCGGTGGGACAATTCCACTGAAGCGATAATCGCATCGTCGGTAATTCTCACCTTATGGTGATTTTCATATTTCTCTTCAGCCCCCTCATAATACTGATCGCGCTCATCACATCCGGTTCGTCAATCATCACTTTCTGGAAACGACGCTCCAACGCTTTGTCCTGTTCGAAATACTTCTGATATTCATTCAGGGTCGTCGCTCCGATAGCCCTTAGATCACCACGAGCCAAAGCCGGTTTCAAGATATTGGCGGCATCCATAGCACCTTCCGACTTTCCGGCTCCGACCAAAGTATGAATCTCATCGATAAATAAGATAATCTCGCCTTCGGAAGCCAGCACTTCGTTGACCACTGCCTTCAAACGTTCCTCGAATTCGCCTTTATATTTAGCTCCGGCGATCAACGCGCCCATATCCAGCGAAAAATCTGTTTCGAAGCCAGATTGGAAGGGACATCCCCATTCACAATACGCTGTGCCAATCCTTCGGCAATCGCTGTTTTACCTACACCCGGTTCACCGATCAGTATCGGATTATTCTTCGTACGGCGTGATAAAATCTGTAACACCCGCCGTATCTCATCGTCCCGCCCGATCACCGGATCTAATTTACCGTTCCGTGCACGTTCGTTCAAATTTATAGCATACCGCCCCAAGGCATCATAACTCTCTTCTGCCGATTGAGAGTTGACTTTCGATCCTTTCCGAAGCTCCGCAATCGCTTCTTTGGTCTCTTTCTCTGTCAAACCGCTATCTTTCAACAATTGAGCCACCTGATCCCGGTTTATCCAGTAATCCCAATAAGATGTGTTCCAGCGAAATATACTGGTCACCCATGTCTTTCGCCAAACGGGTCGCCTTCTCCAGCGCTTTGTTACTATCCGGCGATAAGTATACTTCTCCGCCCGAAACCCTGGATAGCTATCGATAATCCGGTCGAGTGCCATAACAGATTATGGCTATTGACGCCCAGTTTATTGAAAATAAAATGAGTAACATTCTCACCGACATTGATCACGGCTTTCAATAAATGCCCGGTCTCGATGGCCTGTTGCCCTTTTTACTCTGCGCAAGCTGCACTGCATTTTGCAAAGCCTCCTGCGACTTGATCGTATAATTATTTGTATTCATTGTCTATCTCTCCCTTTCACTTATAGAGGATTACAAATCTTATACCGATTCTCCGAATGAAAGGTTTCAGCAAATTTTTATCATTATTTTGTCAAATTGACATAATCAATGCAAATATTCAAGACAAACGACAGCCTTTAAAACCGATAGAACAAAATGACCGGCCTACTGTCTTCCTTTTGGATCCGGTCCGACAATTTATCCGGGTTTTATACTGTATCAGACCGGGTCCCCGAACACGAACACCTCCGCCTATCGTTATTACTGAATCGTAGATTAGTCTTGATTTAAGAAAGATTATTTTCACTGAAATAATCCGGAGAGTCCAGCTTTCTATTGCTGCAAATTTCCGCTTATATTTTCTTGGCCGATTAGCTCTGCCGTGAGATGAAGGGTTTTATGCCGGAAGAGCATTCCTTGCAAGTCCCCAAAAAACAAAATATATCCCGATAAAGTAAAGACAAGTCCTTTACATTATTCTTCCAATATACACGCATCTCCTATAATCGTTACCGCAATCTCAAAACCAGTAGTAAAATAACGCGACTGTCCGGCTCCGACGTACACCTACATCCTGCCCGCCGAATACCGGAAAAATTTACTGAAAAGAACCCGAAGAATAATTATCTCTTATTTTAACCTTTTTTCAGTTGGAAAACACATAAGAAATAATATTCGCCCCCATCCGCAAGGCTTCCTGCCGCCTGTTTTCAGGATCATTGTGCACTTCAGGGTCTTCCCAGCCATCTCCCAGGTCGGTTTCGAGAGTAAATAAAACCACCAATCTTCCCTCTTTTACGATGCCCAAGGCTTTGCGGGCCGTTTCGCATCGTGCTCATGAATTTTGGGCAATCCCTGCGAAAATTTATATTTCTGATTAAAAATCGGATGTTCCCAGGGAATCTCAAACCAATTCATCCTCAGGAAACACTTTTTTTCATTTCCCGCCGGAAGGCCTGAGCCAACCCATAATTATCGTCTGCATGTAAAACCACCCCCAACAAATACCCCGGAGATTATGGGCTTCCACCTCTGTAAAAACAACATTTCCATGCCCCCCGTCATATGCACATAGGGATAATTGAAAATATCCCGGCTTCCCGGTTCGACAGTGGCCGGCTCTTTAGCCAGATCCGTTCCTAATTTATCGTTACAGAAACGGATCAGATTAGGCAGAGAAGTCGGATTGGCACAATCGCCTCCTCCTTTATATTTCAACAGAGCCAGTTTCGTTTTAGTTTCCTGGCTCCACAACCAGCGAGGCAAACACAAACAAAACGATCAAAACACCACTTTCCAAAAGATGCTCCATATGTTTCAGATTTAAACGCGATTCATAAAATCGATACTATGGCAAGCCACAATCCCCGCCGTCTCAGTCCGCAACCGGCTCGTCCCTAAAGTCACAGGCACAAAACCGTGGTGCCGGGCCAATACCACTTCTTCTTCCGAAAAATCTCCTTCAGGTCCGATCAGTATAACCACATCTTCCCCCGGCCGATACACTTCATCCAAGCGTTTTTTATCCCCTTCATTACAGTGGGCGATAAAATTTATGGGGCTCCCGGCAAAAGTAACCAACTGCCGGAAATCGGTCATCGGATTCAGCCGGGGCAAATAGGCTTTCAAAGACTGTTTCATCGCCGCCACAATCACTTTTTTCCAGCCGTTCTTCTTTTCACAACCTTCCGTTCGGAATGAGCTGCATGCATAAGGTAATCTCATCGATCCCCATCTCGGTACATTTTCCAGCATCCATTCGATGCGGTCTATATTCTTCGTCGGAGCAACAGCCAAATGCAGGTGAAAATTGCGCCGGCCGTATATAGTTCCCCCGATCCGTAATCCTGATTTCACATCCCCGCACTTCCGCCCGTTCGATAACTCCCTCATACCAAGTTCCTTTCCCATCCACCAACGAAACCGCTTCTCCGGCCCCCCAACCTCAATACCCGTACACAATGTCTGGATTCATCCGCATTCAACGTATAAATATCCCCTTCGATATCCGGCGTATAAAATAAATGCATAACAACGATTAAATTTATCCGACAAAACTACATGTTTTCAACCATCAAACAAATTCTTACCAACCTGAATATTGAATTAATTTCATTGTATTATTTCATTCACATGAAGCGATTTTTTCATCGTTTCATGATTATTTTCGTCAAATACTCTGACTGTCGAATTACCTGTACGATCATACTCTACCGTCATTCTTGCAAAATCCATATCCACCTTTACATAACTTATTTTCAGTATCTAAATATTTCTTTTCTATTATTCTACCTCAATCGTCAAACTCAGTCTTCTCCATAAAATAACCGTTCACCAAACAGGGCTTTTCGGCTATATCCCAAAAAGCGACCTCGGTAATCATCCCTTTTTCATTATATTTTTGGGAAATAGCAGTAAAACCGCCGGTATTTATACAGGGTTTATCGTCCGTACCGAAATACACCTGTTTTACCACATTCCCCCCGGTCGTCGTACTGAAAAGACAACTTTTGCATAACCATCTTTCAGCAGACAGGGTCTATCATTTTCATCCCGATAAGCCACTTCGGTACAATTTCCGCGGGGATCGTATTTTTCAAGCACTTTTGCATAGCCACCTGTACGCATACACAACTTATTATTCACATCAAAGTAAGCCGTTTCTTCCCGAAAACCACGCTCATCATACTTAAAAATTCAACTTGGCGAAACCTTCCTTATTCAGACCTAACCTACCATCCGTCCCCCAATAAGTCATCTCCGTTACATTTCCCCAACTATCACATACAGCAGTCATTTTAGCTGCCCCTAGGCATTTAAACAGGGTTTCCTTCCGTATCGGAAGTAGCTTCCTCTATCTTATTTCCCCGTTCGTCATACCTCATCACACACCGGGCCCTCCACTCGAATCGGTACATGGTTTTCCATCCACCCCCAAAAACAGAATCTCCGTTACATTTCCCCACTCATCGTATCCATAAGAAACTTTCGCATATCCTTTATTATTCAAACAGGGTTTTTAATTTATTAAAACACAAATTACCGTCTGTCCCATAATTTGCCGTTTCGATGATTCTTCCTTGCTTATTGTACTTTGCAACACATCTTGCCACCTTCCCGTCCCCAGGCAAGCTGACCGTCTTTATCAAAAATCGATTCGGTAATACTATTCCCCATGTTCATCGTATTCTTTCCCGATTATTCCCCACCATTACTTAACGGACAAACCTTTTGGTCTATTCCCAGATATACACCTTTTACAATATTACCGTTCTCATCACATTTTCTGGTATAAGTCGCCCACCGCTGTTCATTCAAAACAGGATTACCTGCCGGATCGAGATAAGCGATTACCGAAATATTACCATATTCGTCATAATTATATTTTCTTAGAAGCTATCCCCATATTATTGGGAAAAGTTAAAACCTTCAAACCCGATAAATCTGACCAACCGGGGCCTTCCGATAGAATCAGGACATAATCAAAGCCATAAATTCCCTTTGCATCACAAGCAGCGATATCGTCGTTACCGTTATATTTTTTAAATAACTTACGTATAATGAAACCTTGCCGGTCCCTGATTAAACGATACCGCCGGTTTCAGATTTCGAATTACTAAACATACTTTCAAATGCATTCGAAGTGATAGAAGTAAAAGAACTTGTAAGTCCGATACCCATTCCCTTATCCAATGATTTCAGATCTACATATTGCAAACTGTCCCCGGCAATATAGGCAACAATCAAAGGCTTTTGTTTGGAATTTTGATATTCAATCTCAATGACAGATTGTCCCCGTCTATCTTTTCGGCTTTCTATCTGTTGAATAGAAGAACGATCGACATATTCACTAAAATTGTGCTCTATAGGAAAACCGGCAGAATTGGCAAAAACAACTCTTTTCAGCGTGCCCTTTCCTTTTCCCCAATATACTACGGTGGGTATATTCAGAAACGATAATGTGTACTTTTTTTTACCTGTTCCGCACTTAACTCAACCACCCCTTCCGGTATTCCCATCTATCCACATAATCAGCAAAATATTCATTTTTAGTCCGGTAATAGTCCCACAAGATGAATAAAACGAATAAGAATAAAACAACTCCGATTCCTGTACTCCATTTACGAATCCTCAGAATACGTTCATAAGGCTGCCATAAGGTATTGAACTTTATATCCAACAAACGGGCGACAACGCGGATAAAAGCCCTTTTTTCTTCATCGCAAATGAACCGATCCCTTCTTCCCTGACATTTATAGCCAATAATTCTTCCTGGCTTATCGCCTTTATCTGTTCATGGATACATTCTGTCTCGATGTCATTACTGTAGGGAATCCCTGAAACGACAAAAGGGATGATCTTATCTGCTCCGTGAAGTGTAGCGAAATATTTCACTTCCTTTCCGACCCAGGGCGAACGCGCTGCTTCAGGTGAACATATCACAATAAGATAATGTGAACGCTCGAGTTCATGTCTTATATTTTCTTCCAGTCTCCCACTGTCGAGATCCGTATTATCCCTGAAAACAGGCCATACTTTTTAGGCAACCGGGTGATTTGTCTACATAATTTCGAAGGTAACTTATACCATCTTAACCGATCCTGTAACCATTTAGCCCATTTCTCATCTTCCCTGTTTATAGCTGATAAAAAGCGTAATATTGAAATTGCTGTTCCATCATCCACGAATTAATTCAACTATCCCTATCCTTACAATTCACCACAAACAAAATTAAAAATACATTATTCCATTAGCCATTTACCTGTTTTTTATTCATTTTTTAAACAATTCCTCCCTAACCCACTTCACTATCCAAATAATAAGAACAGACAATTTTAAACTACTTGGCAAATAAAATACAATAATCTGCAAATATTATCCATAGTAAAAAGCTCTTAAAACGTTTTAGATATGTAACATGACGTCCATAAATTAATTTCGCATCTATACTTTAATGTACCAAAGTTGATTTGCAAATTGCATTAAAATGTCAGCCTACGGCGAATAGGCTGACATTAAAGCTGAATTACATTAAAGTTGAACTAAAATAGCCAATCGAACAAACAATGTATAAGATGTTTAAACAAATATGCAAAATCATTTAGCAACAACCTTTCCTTTCCGTATAATTCACCAAAAATTATTCATCGTCATCTGTTTCCTGATAAGCTTTCAACAATTCCTCCTGTACTTCAGACGGTACTTTTCATAGCCTGCAAAATTCATTGTGAAAGTGGCCCGTCCACCGGTAATGGAACTCAGAGCAGTAGAATAACGCTGCATTTCCTTCAATGGCACTTTGGCTTTTGATCTTCTGAAAACCGCTATCGGCATCCATCCCCATAATCATAGCCCGGCGGGTTTGCAAATCACCCATCACATCTCCCATATCTTCATCGGGCACCAGCACTTCGACATCATAAATCGGTTCCAGAATCTTCGGATTGGCTTTCCGGAAAGCCTCGCTAAAGGCATGACGTCCTGCCAAACGGAAAGAAATTTCATTGGAATCTACCGGGTGCATCTTACCATCGTAAATACATACGCGAATATCCCGGGCATACGAACCCGTCAACGGCCCTTCTTCCATTTTTTCCATAATACCTTTCAGAATAGCCGGCATAAAACGGGCTTCGATCACTCCACCTACAATACAGTTGTAAAACACCAGTTTACCTCCCCACGGCAAATCATATTCTTCTTTTTCCTTTGATCGACATCTTGCTGTCCACACCACCGATCTTATAAGTCGTCGGCTCGGGCATTCCTTCTTCATAGGGTTCGATGACCATATGTACTTCCCAATTGTCCGGCTCCTCCGGATTGCTTCTTATGCCGGTAATCGGCCTGGGCATATTTCGTAATGGTTTCCCGATAAGGAATCTTCGGAGCATAAAATTCAATTTGAATCTTATCGTTGTGTTCGATCCGCCATTTCATCGTATTCAAATGAAATTCTCCCTGGCCCGAAAAAGGATCATTTGCTTCAATTCTTTGGAGTATTCCACCAACAAAGAAGGATCCTCTTCGTGCATCCGATAAAGCACTTCGGCCATTTTCTCCTCGCTCGCCCTTATTCACTGCCCGGACAGCTGTACGGAAACGGGAATTCGATATTTGATTCCGGAAATACATAATCACAATCTTTCTCATTCAGGGTATCCCCGTTTCTCGTTCCTTTCAGTTTCACGGTCGCCCGAGGTCACCGGCCCGGAGTTCCGTCACTTTCGTCCGGTTTTACCGGCTACAGCATACAACTGTGCAATACGTTCTTTAGTACCGGTAGTCATATTGATCAAATCATCCCTTCTTTCACCGTACCGGAAACAACTTTAAAATAGTTGATATCTCCCAGATGCTGCTCGATAGTCGTACTGAATACAAAAGCCGAAGCCGGGCCGTTCACTTCATAAGGCACCAGACGACCGTCTTTCGTAAGCATTCCCGGCATGGCAGCCGCACTCGGGCCGGAATTCCATAAAACGCCGTACACATATCTTTTCGGCCGACACACAGAACACAGAGAACATATCACGGCGATCAACCCTTTCCGGATACCGGCGCGCATTTCGTCTTCCGACAAGCTCCTTTCTCAAAATAAAGCTCCATCAACCCTTCATCGTTTTCGGCAGCCGCCTCGATCAGGGCATTATGCAATTCGTCGGCTTTCTCTTTCTCCGACTCCGGGATCGGCAACACATCGGGTTTACCCCCCGGTTTCCACTGATACATCTCCATTTTCAGGACATCCACCACCTGATTGAAAACCGAGCCCCCGGATATTGCACCAGTACCACTTTCTTTCCGAAAGATGTTCAAGCGTTTGTTCGAAATTAGCTTTTTCATGATCCAGCTGGTTGATGACAAAATCATCGGTTTATTTAAATTCCGGACATGCCGGCTAATAACGGTCCTTACTTCAACACCCTTGACAGCATTGACAACCATCACCGCCGTGTCGGCTACATTCAGCGCAGAGATAACTCCACCGACAAAAATCATCAGCCCCCGAGTATCGATAAAGTTCAGTTTCTCTTTCCATTCGGTATATAATACTGCCGGAAACAGAAGAACCATACTCCTGCTCCACAGGCTTTAGTCAGAGGAAGTGTTTTTTGCACTAATGCTACCTCTGCGCGGGATGACCCCGCCCTCATACATCATAGCTTCAGCAAGTGTGGTCTTACCGGAACCAGCACTGCCTACAAGAGCGATATTCTTGATTTCATTCGGATTGTAGGTTTTCATGGTAATTAATTTTAGGTTATTCGTCAAAAATGTCGACTCAATCGTTTTAAATCGGTTCACAAATTAAACAGAATTTTTCTAAAATCAAAGAAACCCTGGTTCAAATTTAACAAAATCAACTTTTCCTTAGTTAAAATAACCATTGTTATTTCTTCCTTTTTTCCGGCTAAAAACGAGATAAGAAATGTACCGTGTCTGTATACGATTTTGTCAGTATTTGTTAATTATTAAAAACAAATGCAGGAAAAGCGATATCAGGCGTATACAATAAAAACTTTGGCGCATTTTTTTGCACAGAAGAAAAAGATAAATATCAATCGATAAATAAAAATGGAAAATACAACAATGTTTGGAGGTAGTCTTTGGATATGGGTTATATTCATCGGCTTCACAGTTATTAGCTGGCTGATCAGTCATCAACTGAAAAGCCGGTTTCAGAAAATATTCGAAAATACCCACAGCAAACGGTATGACCGGAAGAGATGTAGTGGAAAAAATGTTGCGGGATAATGGGTGACAGGCGTTAAAATCGGTTCTGTGGAAGGGATGCTGACCGATCACTACAATCGGTGAATAAAACCATCAACCTCAGCCGGGATGTCTATTACGGAAACAGTATCGCCGCTGCAGCCGTAGCTGCCCACGAAACGGGCCACGCCCTCAGCACGCCAAAGGATACAGTATGCTTAAGCTACGGTCAACGTTGGTGCCGGTAGAGTTCGCTTCCCATTGGGTACAATGGATTTTGCTGGCCGGTATCCTGATGGTGAACAGTTTTCCGGGACTATTGCTGGTCGGGATCGGGCTTTTTGCCATTATGACCTTGATTCAGTTTCGTTACCTTACCGGTAGAGATCGATGCCAGTCACCGCGCATTAGCCTGGCTGCGCAATTCCGGAATCACGGATTATCAAACCCAGGGATATGCTTTCGATGCTTTGAAATGGGCACTATACTTATGTGATTGCATCTCTTCACTGGCCACCTTGCTTTATTACATCATGATCTATTTTAAACAGAAGATTGACCATTGCTTCATGCGACAATTTATCAAAGATTAATTCCCAATAGCAAAACGGGATCCAATAAAACGGATCTCGTTTTTTTTTGAATATCAGCAAAGAAGCTTCTGTTATACCTAGCTAACCGTATATTTACATTAAAAAAATAAAAAAATCTGCTACCTCCTTTTCGTCCCCCTCATCGTATATATAGAGTAAAATTAGCAAATCTTATAGAATGTTGGAATACGACAATAATTACATACGCCGTCTGATACAACTTGATTTGGTGGGTGGACTTTCCCCGGAAGAAAAAGGGAAATTGGAAAATTGGATTGATGAATCGGAAGAACACCGGTTACTTTTACAAAATAAAAAAGCAATTGAGTGTAAATGAAATAAGAAATATTTACAGACCGATGTAGAAGATGCCTGGAACAAAGTGAGGGAAAAGACGTTCGGACTCCGCTGTCCGTCCGCGCAGGGGTACTGAAGTGGTTGAAATATGCCGCAGTGGTGATACCGGTTTCATTATCACTGAGTTTGTGGTATGCCTGGAAAGAAAAATGGAAAATAAACAGGCAACAGTGGCCTGTTTAAGTCCGGTTTTGACATTAGATAACGGAGAAAAATATCAGTTGGATCGGAAGAACAAACAGAAATATATGTGGATGAGGAGGTAAAAGCATACCAGGCAGGAGGAGGGTTGATTTACGATACGACAGCCCGGCAAGAAGAAAATAAATATAACCGTATCGAAGTACCCCGGGGGGAGCGAGTATTGGATAGTATTGCCAGATGGTACACGGGTGTGGCTGAATGCAGCGACCGAATTAAAATATCCGGTCGCATTCCATGCAAAAGAAAGACGGGTATATCTGAAAGGAGAAGCCTATTTCGAAGTGGCTCCCGATAAAAACCGCCCTTTCTATGTAGAAACAGAAGAGGTTAAAATCCGGGTACTGGGAACGGTGTTCGATGTGAATACCCACTACACCCGTGGGGTAAGGACCGTACTGGTCGAAGGTGCTGTAGCGCTTGAATGGGGTGATCAAAAGAAATCCGGATGAAACCCGGAGAATTAGCTGACTTTGACCGCACCACGACAGAGGTTACTTTAAAGGAAGTGGATGTCACTTCCTATATTTCCTGAAAGAGGGATATTTCGTTTTTGAAGACGAACCCCTGGAAGAGATCATGCACACCCTGTCGCTATGGTACGATAAAGAGTTTCTTTGTAGGAAAACGAAGCCGGACTCTTCACTTTTCCGGTCATATCAAACGTTATGAGCGGATAGAAACGATTTTGTCGGCCATTACCGACGTGACAGGAGTGGAATTCCGGATGAACGGACAAATAATTCTAATACGCTAGATATCAACTTAATTACAAATTTATGAAAAAAAAAGTCGATGGTGTTTCCAGGTTCCCCAGGGATATTGGAGGAAAGGCTGGAAGATAACAAAAATGTTTTCAGTATTGATGTGTGCCCTGACTTTTCTGTATCTGCCGCTGCTTTTGCACAACACGAGCGGGTAACTTTAAATTTCAGGCAGGCTACGGTCAGACAGGTGTTGAATGAAATTCAGCGGCAAACCCGTTTGAGTTTATCTACAACACCGAACAAACCGAACAATTGGGACAGATTTCTGTAGAAGCCCATAATGAGCGTGACGAGTTTATTGGATCGTATTTTGACCGGGACCGGTCTGACCTGGAAGATTCAGGAGGATCTGATTCTGATATCCCAGGCTGGTCCGGAAACCACAGCTATACCACAAGCCCAGGAGCAGGAAAACCGTTCTGCTTACCGGAACAGTTACCGATATTCAAAAATGCCACTACCGGGAGTAACGGTGAAGATCTCGGAACAAGTTTCGGAACTTCCACCGATGCTAATGGCAAATTCCGGTTCAGTTATCCCAAAAAACAAGGCACAGATTGTATTGGAATTTTCTTTTGTCGGCATGCAGACAACTTCTGTAAAATATGCCGGTCAGAAAGAGATCGATGTGATCCTTTACGAAGATCAGAAGGAATTGGACGAGGTGGTAGTGACCGGTTACCAGGTACTGGATAAACGGACCCAGACCAGTGCCATTACAACGGTTAAAGCAGAGGATATTATGATTCCGGGGTAACGAGCATTGACCAGATGCTGGAAGGACGTATTCCTGAAATGACTTTATGCTGAATTCCGAGAAGTGGGAGCTACTCCCCGTTTACGTGTCCGGGGAACTTCTACTTTGCTGGGAAACCGGGGAGCCTCTGTGGGTATTGGACGGTATCGATGACAGACCCCACTGTCGATGTCGATCCCGACGATTTGAATAATCCCGATTACCTGAATATTATCGGTAATGCCATTGCCGGTATCAATCCTCAGGACATCGAACGGATCGATGTATTGAAAGACGCTTCTGCCACGGCTTTATACGGAACACGTGCAGCGAACGGAGTGATTGTAGTAACTACCAAAAAAGGACGGATCGGAAAACCGGTTCTTTCTTATTCCCACTCTTCTAAAATCACCCGCCGTCCACGCTATACCGACCGGAATATCAATCTGATGAATTCTCAGGAACGGGTACGATTCGGGAAAGAACTGGCAGACCAGCATTATATATTTCCTACCCAAATGCCGTTGGTAGGGTACGAAGGTGCTCTTTATCGTTTACAGAGCGGTCTGACAGACTACGATACTTTCCTCAACGAGGTAACCTGGTACGAACAGGTCAATACCGATTGGTTCGATATTCTGACCCGATGCGTATTCCCATTCCCATACGTTGAATGTAAGCGGAGGTTCGGATATCGTTCGCTATTATGCTTCCCTGGGATACGACCGGGGGTTTCCAATACAACTTATACGGAAAGATACACCGTAACTGCCAAAATGGATGTACAGATGACTTCAAAATGCTGATGGCAATCAAACTGAACGGTAATGTACAAAAGAAAAACCACCTGGTCTCCACCCTTGATGCGATGGATTATGCTTACAATACGACCCGGCATTACCTTGTTTCAACGAAGATGGTTCCCTGTTTTATTACGAACGTTATAGAGGAGGATACGGAGGACAGGGAAATAAATACCTGCATTATAATATTGTCAACGAAATTGACAACAGCTCCAGCGGATATGACGGTAAGGGTATTCAGGTCGATTTAAACCTGAAATACAACATTCTGCCCACCTGGGATGTCACAGCTACCGGTTCATATTCTGTCAGCAGCACCTTAAAGAAGATTGGTGGGGCGATAAAACAGCCTATGTCGCTGCTTTGAAAAACGGGAATACGAAGATAAACCGATACCGGGAGATGACGGAAAATTCTTCCCCTATGGAGGTATTTTGAAAACCAAGAATTCAGATACGGAAAATCTGACATTCCGTTTACAATCCAATTACCGTAAACTGTTCGGAGAAGATGACCAGCATTTGATTACAGCCCTGTTAGATATGAGGTTAATATGCTACGTTCCAAATCGATGAATAATGAAGTGAGAGGCTATTTGAAAGAAAGAGGGATGCAGTTTGCCGATATGAGTTCGCTGAACCTCGACGACTACCCTTTATATAAGGAATGGCTCCAGCAAAATCACCTGACCCTAACCCGGGGATTGACCAATCAGTTGAGTTTATACTTATCCCTGACTTATGGTTATCGGGAATATTTTACATTGAATGTAAACGGACGTACGGATGCTTCCAATAAATTCGGAAGCCGGAGTAACGAACGTTTATTGCCGGTATGGTCGGTATCCGGCATGTGGAATATACAGGAAACTTTCCTGAAAGAGGCTTCCTGGTTGTCTGAAATGCGCTTACGCATGTCTTACGGTATGCAGGGAAATATGCTGGACGGCCAGACTCCGAATATGCTGATCACCAACAACCGATAAATTCTTATTACAACGAGAACGTCTCCAATGTATATCAGTTCCCGAACCCCCAACCTGAAATGGGAAGAAACGAAGCAAACCAATATCGATTGGATATGAGCTTTTTAACGGACGCCTGAATATCGGTGGAGATTTTTACTACAAAAAGACTGAAAATGTCTTCTCTTGGGTAAATGTAGCTCCTACCAATGGATTGACTTCTTATCTGATGAATAACGGAGTTTGAAAATGTCGGTTATTCGGTCACTTTGATCGGCAACTCCAGTTAAAATCAATGATTTTGCCTGAGAATTTCTACCAGTTATTCAGCGAATAAGAACAAGACACAAACGGATGCCGTCGAAAAATACGAACTGGAAGATTATCTGGCAGGTACGGCTATCATTAGCGGAGAATCTGTCGGTACGTTTTACTCCTATGAATTTTTGGGATTGAACGCACAAAAACGGAACACCGGTATTCGATGACTATACCGACCGCCGGCATTTACTGGAAGACAAAAAGTCTGGAAGATGTAGTCCGTATGGTGATGACGAAGAGCGGACCCGGGAACCGGTCTTAGTGGTAATCTTTTCAATACATTTACCTGGAGAGGAATCACTTTTATCCTTCAACCTGGCCTATAGTCACAGGTTCCAAGTTGCGTCTGTTCGCTCTGTACAGACCGATCATTTCAGGAGTCGGACTAGAAGAAAAGGCAGAAGAGGATCTTCAGAATCAGAAAAAGAAGTACGTCAGGAAGAAAAAACAAAAAAGAAGATTCCCAAGCAGTGGCAAATGGGAAACTCAGAACGTGGCCGATGCGGTGAGAATAGAAGAGCAGAAGGAACATCCTGTTTATCATACACCTCCGATCAGTCTTCTGAAAAAAAGGAAGGAAAGCCGGTGGAGATTCAGATGCGCATCTTAGAGCTACGGCGCTTAAGTTAGAGCAGACATTACGCAATTTCGAGTTGGCGTACATGTGACGAATGCAAGTTGTGGACCGTCCGTTACAAGATATGAACTGCAGCCGGAGCAAGGGTGAAAAGTAAGTAAGATTGTCGGTCTTTCAGATGACATTAAATTAAATCTTGCAGTGGCGGATCTTCGTATCGAAGCTCCGATTCCGGGAAAAAGCGGCAGTGGGAATTGAAGTGCCGAACAGTGAGAATACAGCGGTTATGCTTCGTGATCTTTTGGAATCAAAAGAATTTCAGGCAAGCGCTTCTCCCATTTCGTTTGCGGTCGGAAAAGATATTGCGGGAAAAGTAGTCGTTTCGGATATTGCGAAGATGCCGCACCTTCTTGTGGCAGGAGCAACCGGATCAGGGAAAATCAGTTTGTATTAATACATTGATCATGAGTATTATCTACAAAGCGGATCCGGAAGAAGTCAAACTGATCTTAGTCGATCCGAAAGTTGTGGAGTTGAGCGTATATAACGGGATTCCGCATCTGATGATCCCTGTTGTAACAGATCCGAAAAAAGCGGCAGGTGCTTTGAACTGGGCTGTAGCAGAGATGGAGAAGCGTTATAAACTGTTTGCTGATTATAACGTGCGTGATCTGAAGGGATTTAATGAAAAGATAGAACAAGGTCAGACAGGAGAGGATATTCAGAAAAGCTTCCTCAGATCGTAATTATTGTAGATGAGCTTGCAGACCTTATGATGGTTGCTCCGGGAGAGGTTGAAGATTCAATCTGCCGTCTTGCACAGCTTGCGCGGGCGGCAGGACTGCATTTGATCCTTGCGACACAAAGACCGTCTGTCAATGTTATTACCGGTCTTATTAAAAGCAAATATGCCCTCTCGTATTGCATTTTCGGTATCATCAGGTGTTGATTCTAGAATTATTATTGATATGAATGGTGCAGAAAAGCTGCTTGGTAAAGGTGATATGCTTTTTTTTATCCGTCAGGATATCGAAACCCGTTCGTGTGCAAGGTTCATTCGTATCAGATAAAGAAGTTCAAAATGTAGTCGATTATCTGATCAATCACAGTGAAAGAGTTTCTTATAATAATGAACTGGAAGAGCATATGGTCACTAATATTGTGTCATCGGGAAATGGAATGCAGGCAGGTGAAAACGGTGATGACCGTGATACATATTTTATAGAGGCCGGAAAGCTTATTATAGAAAAAGAAAAAGCATCTATCGGAATGCTTCAGAGAATGTTTAAAATCGGGTTTAACCGGGCGGCAAGGATTATGGATCAGCTTGCCCAAGCCGGAGTTGTGGAGGTCCTGAAGAAGGAACAAAACCGAGAAAAGTATTAATGACAAAGGAAGAGTTTGAAAACTATTTACAAAGGGAAATTAGGAGGTAGAAAATGAAGACAGATATTCAGATCGCACAGGAAGCAAAAATGGAACACATCAAGGATGTGGCGGCACGGGCAGGAATTGAGGAGAACGAGCTGGGTTTTACGGAAAGTATAAAGCAAAACTTTCAGATGAGTTATGGGAGAAGATTAAAGATCGTGAAGACGGAAAGCTTGTTCTTGTGACGCCATTAATCCAACTCGGCAGGCGAAGGCAAGACGACAACATCTGTCGGTTTAGGTCAGGCAATGGCGAAATTGAATAAAATGCGATTATTGCACTTCGAGAACCATCTTTAGGACCTTGTTTCGGAATCAAAGGCGGAGCGGCAGGCGGCGGCTATTCGCAGGTTGTGCCGATGGAAGATCTGAATCTTCATTTTACAGGGAGATTTTCATGCAATCACGTCGGCAAATAACGCTTGCGGCGATAGTGACAATCCACATTCAGCAGGAAATGAACTTCAGATCGACCCGAGACAGGTTG
>VOFB01004737.1_pt1 | contig 32863 bp, 53 predicted proteins | sample 5384141 | NCBI WGS metagenome assembly VOFB01 (sample SAMN12384721, study PRJNA508395) | human gut metagenome | isolation source: healthy gut A | host: Homo sapiens | reverse complement strand
TTAATAGGGTAGTCGCGGTTATTTTTAAACTTAAAATCAATTGCACAATATACAACTGTAGCATCACGACTTGCAGGAGCATAAGAAGGAACAAATTGATGATTGCTTCTTTTCCACAATATCTAAATTGGCATAAACTACAGCATTATATAGTGTTGTAGTAATTTGGCAAATACCACCACCTAAACCATCAACAACTTTTTCCACTAACATAAATAAGGAGCCTCTTGATATCCAGCAGCAATAGTTCTTTCTCCAACAACTTTATTATAAGAAAAAGTCTCACCAGGCATTAAAACAGTACCATTTATTTTATTAGCAGCTAATCTTAAATTAGTTGTTCTTTTTTGATCTCTTGTAGAATAGCTTGTAGAGAAGTATTGTGACAAAAGATTAGGAAAAGCTTCAGAGCCTAGCATATTTGTAGTAACACTTGGGTAAAGTACTTTTAGAGGAATTGCATATTCTTCTTTATCCTCTTGTAACATAGCTTTTGCTTCATCTATACTAATTGCAAAAATCAACCCCATTTTCACTTGGAAAAAATTGCATATGGATTTTGTGTAAAGTAAGCATCTTTGGCTTCAGAGTAAAGTTCTGAATGAATACTATCAATATCTAAAGCACTAGGTGATTTTTCTTCAGTAGAGATTTCTATTGAATTATTTTTTTTTACATTTAAGTTTTGAATTTGTTCTATAATTTCAGAAGCAGTTTTATCAACATCAACAACAACTCCTGTTTCTCCTTTTGTCAAAATTAGATTAGAGCCTTCTATGTAATAACTACTTTCTTTTACTTTGTCAGGTAGTTTTCCAGAAATATCTTGTAATTGTTTTTTTAATGTATCTGTATCTAAAGATAATTTTAAAGAAAATTGTTTTCTTTGTAATTTTGTTTCTAATATTGTTAAATCATTTTGCAATAAATTACCTGTTCTACCGACTTTGTAAGCGTCATTTACAGCAGTTGTTGTATCAAATTGAATGTTTAATTCTTTTGTTGATATAGAAGTTTCATAATCATTATGTTTCAATGTTATTTCTTCAGGTATTTGACTTGTTATTATATTATTCATTTTTTTAACTGCATCTTCTTTGTGTTAAATTTGATATATCATAATTTTGTATAAATATATTTGATATTATTTTGTTTGCTTTTTGTGTTTACAATTGTAAAAGTTAAAAAGAAAACTAAAATATTGCTAATTTATTGATGCTATTATTAAAATCACTTTGTAATGCTGTAGTATGAGTTTGTTTAGGTTCTTCAGTTTGAGATATTTGCAAATATTCTTCTACAGGAGTAATTTTTCACTATTATTTTTTTGCTTTCTGTTTCTTCTTTTATTGTAATATCTTCATTAACTATACTATTTGTTTTTTTGTTCAGTATTTTTTCTATAGTTTCTTGCTCTATAACTTTTCTGTATTTGCTATTATTTGATTTGGCATAGTTATTTTCATCCTTATATATATATTTAGATTTTTAGGTATCTATAAACCCATCTTTTATATTATAACATGATATATAATTTTTTGCTATTATTTTAAGAAAAAATATAGATAAAGATGGTGATACATCTAAATATTTATATGAAGTAGCATATTTTGCATCAAACTAAAATGTTTTAATAAGTGCCAATGTTACTGATGTCCGCTTTTGTTCTATTCTAGGAAAGTTTTTTAACTTCCTAGAATATAAAAAGGTATGTAATATAATTGTAACAAAAACTTAATGAATTTGAAAAAATGTCAAAAAAACCTTCCCTAGGCTGAAAAAGTCTAAAAATCAAACTGGCAAAAATTGATATTGATTTTATTTTTTAGATTATTGTATATTATATGTGAGAAAATAGTGATAAATGTATAATAAAAAAGGAAGGGATTTATTATGGAGAATTTAAAAATAAGAAAAGCAATGGCATTAATATTAATAATAACAATATTGATGATAAATTCACTAAATTTATTAAATGGAATAGTAGTGGCATATGATGAAAACCAGGAAGTGCAAGAAGATGATAGATTTAATAAATTAATTGAAAATATAGATACTGAGGTAAAACAAGAAGTTGTAAAATTTACTAAAGTGAATGAAAATAGTGTATTATTGCAGCAAAATGTAATGGTAAAATCTAATAATAGTGAACTTCCTAAAGAAAAAGAAGAAATAGAAGTAGTTGTTCCAGAATTAGATACAATAAAACCAAGCAATATAGCAGTAATTCACAATGGAAACTATTTAGAAAGTAAATATGATGCAGATACAAATAAGTTATCAATAGTAAATGAAACAAATGTAAATATTGAAGATAAAGCAACATATGGAAATGGTGAAGATTTGTATAAAATTATATATACATATGAAGGGCAAGTTGAAGTAAAAGAAAGAAGCCAAAATTTTGGAGTTAATGTAAAAACAAAATTTCATAAAAAAAAAGATGTTGTAGAAAAAATATATCAGAAGATATAACAATTAAAGAAACACAAGAGTTTTAACAGGAAATTTGAGTGGAACACAAAAATTGCCAAAACAATATTTTACAATAGAAACAGCTAAAAAGCATATATAGAAAAAACAATGTTTTAAATTGTAAATACACAAGACACTAAAGATATTTCTATATAAATTAGGTGAAACAAAATTTGTTGATACAAAAATAAAAGAAATAGAACATCAACATTTTTAAGAAAGTACAAGTATAAATAAAAAACAATTTAGAAAAATATTTGGAGAAAAGCAAAAATTAAAGTAAATGAAATAGAAGGAGTAGAGGTAAAAGAAAAGAAAACCAATTTGTAATAAACTACCCAGAAAATACAGTAAAAGCAAATTTAAAAATAACAGGAACACCAGTACAAGTTGGAGAATTAGAAATAAAACAAAAAATATTTTACAAACAGTAAAATAGAAAATAAACAATTAGATAATTTTACAAAAATTCAAAATGTAGAAAAAGTAAATTATAGTGAAAAAACAAATCAAGCTATATTTGAAACAAATATAGGAAAAAAGAAGTAAAACAAATTTAGAAATAAATAAAACAGAGTTTTTAGCTACGGAAATCAATAATAATGTAGAAATGATAGCAACATTAGAATCAAAGGAAATATCAGACGCTTTATATAAAATCCAGTAGTAAAAATAACATTTCCAAATCAAATAAAAATGTAAAATGTAAATTCTATAAATTTATTATATGATGACCAATTAAAAATAGTAAAAGCACAACAAAGTGTAAATGCAAATGGATGTATAGAAATATTGCTAACATTATCAGGAGCTCAAACAGATTACAAAAATGATACTGATAAAGATGCTCAAATAGTAGTAAAAGTGCAAATATTGAATTAAGCAAAAATGTACCATCATTTGAATCACAAATACAATTAGATATTACAAATGAAGGATATGATGTGAAATCAATCAATAAACAAGTTAAAGGAATAGCAAAATATGGACTATTTGCTTATTCTGAAACAAAAATTGATGAAAATAATGGAGTAGCAGCTCAAAGTGCAGAAAAATAATAATGTAATTATGACTTATGATTCTCAAAAGTAGAATTACAATGTGAGCAAGATAGCAAAATGTAGAACGTAATATATCAGTTGTTAATAATAATGAATACGATATTGATAATGTAATTATAACAGGAAGTATAACTAAAAATGGAATTCAAATGTCATATTTAAACAATATAAAAGCAAACAAAGATGTTAAAATTTTATATTCAACAGAAGCGGAAGGAGAAAATTGATAGAAAATGTTCAAGATTTTAACACTGTTCAAAGATATAAAATTGTTTTAGAAAAAATGCTTTCAAAAGAAGTTTTAAATATTACTTATAGTGTAAATATTCCAGCAAATTTAGCTGATGGAATAGATGGATATGTAAAAGAAGATATATCATATCAAATAAATGGACAAGATTTACAAGATAAAAATGAGGTGTTATTTAGTGTTCCTGCAAAGCAACAAGAAGCGGTAGTAGATAATGGTGCAGATACTAATGATACAGCAAATAGTACAACAGATAATATAATTACAACTACAGAAGATAATGTAAATAGTGACAAAATTGATGTAACTATAACAGCTAAATCTGGTTCACAAGAACTAAAAAGATGGTGATGAAGTTTATAATGGACAAGCAATATCTTATATAGCAAAAATAACAAATAAATCAAATGAAACTTTAAAAATGTATATTTAGCAGCAACTCAACAAAATGGAACATTATATAATATGAAAGTGTATAAAGTAAAGAATCCACATGATGAAGTAGTAGATAGTTATCAATATTCAGAAGATGAGAAGTGTAAACAATATGTATCTAACAAAATTGATATAGAGCCAAATGCAACAGTAGAATTACAGTATCAAGTAGGTGTAAAAGACAAAAAAGAAAATTCATCTTCAAATACACAAGGAACTGTAATAATAGGAGCAGATGATGGAATAAAAAATCAATATAAAACAATAAATAATGTAATAAAAGAAGCTAAAATTAAAAGTATATGCTGTACCATATAGGTCAGAAGATGCAACATATACAGGAGCTGATACATATCCAATTGTTTTATATGTGCAAAACCTAACAAATACAGAATTAACAAATGTAAAAGTAAAAGCATATATGAATGGAATGACATATATAGAAGGAAGTTTGATGGATGAAGAAACATCACAAGTAACACAAGTTTTAGATGATGAGATAACATTAAACGTTCCAAAATTAGAGGCATCAGGAATAGTACAAATACAACAAGATTTTCAATTACAAGATATGGATATACATCAAGAAAAGGCAAAATCAAGTATATATTTTACATCAGAATATAATAATAACATATATACAGCAAATACTATAGAGGTAAATTTGATACAAAAGAATTTAGGATTAAATGTTGATTTTAAAGGAAGTCAAACAAAGGAAACATTAACAACAGGTGATAAAGTTGATTTTACAACAACAATAAAAAGTGATAGTGCAATAGAAGGGGATATATCAATAGGTGTAACAATACCAAATGGATGTGTTATAGATAGTGCTTATGTAACAATAGATGGAAAAAGAGAAGAAATATCTGATATAAAAAACAATAAAGTAAACAAAAATTTGACAATAGGGAAAAACAGTGAAGTTGAACTAGTTGTAAAAACAACTGTAGACACCTCAAAAGCTACAGAAACAGACATTTCAGCAATTCTATATATTGATGCTCCAACAAATACAATACAAAAAGAAGTATCTTATAAGTTAGAGAATGTAAAAATCAGATGATAATAATGAAGATTTAGGACCAAATACAATTTCTGGAATGGCATGGATAGATACAAATGAAAATGGTGAAAGAGATGAAAACACAGGTATCCCAGGAATGAAAGTAAAATTAATTACATCTGAAGGAAAGCAAATCTATGAAACAATTACAGATGAAAATGGAAAATATAAATTTGAAAATGTAGAAAATGGAAAATATATTGTAGCATTTGTATATGATTCTAATGAGTACTCATTGACAACATATCAAAAAAGAAGATGTAGAAGATTATAAAAATTCAGATACAATTGCAGCAAAATCTAATGGAGAAAATTTGGCTATAACAAATTATATAGAAGTTAAAGATGATTCATATACAAATATAGATTCAGGATTTATAAAAAATAAAAATTTTGATTTTAAATTAGATAAAGTAGTAACAAATATAACAATTGCTGATAACAAAGGAGAAAGCACAAAAACATTTAATAATAGTAAATTAGCTAAAGCAGAAATAAATGCGAAAACATTAGAAAATACAGTATGTTATATAAATTACAAAATTATAGTAACAAATGAAGGAGAAATAGCAGGTAAAGTTAATGAAATAGTTGACTATTTACCATCTGAAATGTCTTTTAATAAAACACAAAATGCAGGATGGTATCAAAGCAATGATGGAAATATACATACAATGAGTTTAAAAGATGTTTTGATAAATCCAGGAGAAACAAAAGAAATAAATTTGATTTTAGCTAAAAAAATGAATAATAATAATTTAGGAACAATTGAAAATAAAGCAGAAATTTTAAGCTCAACAAATTCACAAAACTTAAAAGATACAGATAATGATGAAACAAGTTCTGCAAATGTTATTTTAAGTATTAAAACAGGTAGAGTGATAATTATTACAACTATTATAATAATAACATTAATAGGATTTGGAATAGGTGTTTTAAAAATTAGAAAGGAGGTAAAAGAATAATATGAAAATAAAAAAAGAAATATATTAATAAGTTTAATAATAGTGTTTTTTGCAATATTACTCTTTATACCTTCTAAAGTTTCAGCAATTAATGCACAACAATTAGATGCAAAAGATGGACATACAGATAGAGGCAAGAGACCAAACGCAATTGCTTCAATAGAAGATTTAGCACGTTTAGCAAAAACAAGTGATGAATTTTTTAGTGATGATATGTTTAATTTTATTCAAAAAAGTTTACAACAACAAGGGAAGTTAGACCAGAAGCGTATAACTTAGTAAATACATATTGTTCAGATGATAAACATGGAGATACGCGTGAAAGTTATTCAACAGCAAGATATCAAATAACATCAATAATAGATATAAATCTAGATGGAAATGGATCTTGTGTGGTTCATTATACAGGAGGTAGAAGTTATGATCTTAATCAGGTTATAAATGGTACATATTGTAGAAATTATTTTTTCATCGTGTATCATATGAGGCATATTTATATTCAAGAGTAAATGTTACAGATTCAGATCCAGCATCAGCAAAAATACAGATAAAGCTGTTGGTGCAGCAAAAGAAAGAGTACAACAAACATTAAAAAGAGGTATTGATAATTTTGGGGCAAAGCATGGAGATTTAAGAAGAAAGATACTAAATGCGTGTGAATTACGTTCTACTAATGGATTTGATGGAACTAGTTATGCAGATACTATGGCAACAACTTATGATGAAGCTGTTACTAAAGGAAAGGGTTTGAAATTCAAAGCTAGAATAATTGAATTAAAATCTGATTTGACAGATATTAAAGGAGGACAATATGCACAATCACAAATTGTCTTTAGAGGAGCAGTGGCTCAGAAAAATATAAAAATAAAAAAAAAGTAGATGCAGATAATACATCAAAAGGATTAGCAGGAGCAAAATTCAAATTTTACAATACTTCAGTTGGAAAATGGTTAGGTTCAAATAAAGTAGCAAATAAGAATGAAGCAGGTGCACATCAATTTACTACAGATGCTAATGGAGAAATAGCGATAAATGGAGCAACATGGGGACAATATCAAACAAAAGAAACAAAAGCACCAGCTAATTATGTAGCAACAAATACAGGAATGATAAATATATCGTCAACAACAGGTTCGGCAAGTTATAATTATGTAACAAATAAAAAGCGACGATAAATTTAGGAATAATAAAACAAGATGCAACAAATACGAATATAAAGCTGAGTGGGGCAAAATTTACGGTAAAAAATACGGATAAAAATAAATGGGTAAATGCACAAAGTGGATTACAAGATACTCCGTATGAATTTACAACTAATTCTGAAGGGAAGATATATATAGGAGGAGTGCCTGATGGAAATTATAAGGCTTATGAAACAGTAGCACCAAAAGGATATCAGGTAACATATGCTAATGGTGTAACATTGAAAAAGAATGATTGGACCACATTAAATGATAATCCAGTGCTGGTAAGTATAGAAGGAACTGTATTCCTGGATGGAGGAGTAGGAAAAACCAATATCAGGAATGATATGTTTAATAATGGAGAAGGAATAAATGGAGTAAGAGTTGTATTAAAGAAAAATGGTAATATAGTTTCAGAAGTTTGTTCTGGATATGATAGTGATGGAAACTCAACAGGAGCAAATGGAAAATATAAATTTAATGGTAAGAATTTAGCAATAAAGCAAAATGAATTAAGTCAATACACAATTGAATTTGAGTATAATGGTATTAAATATCAAAGTGTAGTAAAAAATACGGCTGCAGCAGGTTCAAAAGCAAGTGAAAATTCATCAGGAAGAGATACATTTAATAATAAATTTTCTACAATAACAGCAAAAACGCAAATAAATGAAAATAATGTATCTAGTAATAATGCGAATGGAGGAAGTACAATAGATTATAAATATTCTCAATATCCAGATGAAGGAAGGTATGAGAGTAAAGTAATTTACGGAACTAGTAAAAAGATGGACATTCAAAACCATATAGCAGTGATTATTATGCAGATGATAAATATCATATGACTTCATATACAACAGAAGCAGGATATTATTTACAAAATCAAGCAATAAGTAATAACACAATATCAAATGTTAATTTTGGATTATATGAAAGAGATTTGCCAGATATGGCAATAAGAGACCAATTATATACAGCAGAAGTAGCACTCACAAGACAAGATTATGGAAAAACATATTCACATGTGTACAAATATAATAGAAATGATAATTTTGACATAAAAATTAGGACAAGTGATGCATATAATACAGCATTAATAAGAGAAATATATAGATCAGATGCAGAATATAACAAACAAAATCAAGGAGCATTAAAAGTATATTTAACATACAAAATTAATATAACAAACCAAAATACACAAATAAACACAACAGTAAACAATATAGTGAACTATTATGATAATTCATTAAGTATAGTAGGAACAGGAACAGGAGCAACAATAGACCAAGCAGCAGGAACAGTAACACTTAGTGGAAATATGCAAACATCAGGACAAAGGAGTATACAACACAGAATATAATAAAGTAAACATTCTAACAAATGGTGCAAATGAAGTATTTGTAAAATATGAAGTGTCACAAGATGTATTGAAAAATATGTTAAATGGAGATATAAAATTAGCAGCAAATGTTGTAGAAATCAATTCAACAACAGCAAAAAAAAGACAATAAAGGATATACAGCAATAGATACAGATTCAGCAGTTGGAAATGCAGACCCAAGTAAAAGACTACAAAATGTAGAAGATGACTTAGCATGGGCACCAGAAGTTATAATGAAAATATCATCAGATGTCAGAACAACAAAAGGAATAGTATTTGAAGATGCAACATCAGAAGAATTTAAAGAAGGACAAGAAAGAAAAGGAGATGGAAAATACAATTCTTCAGAAGACAAAAAAGTAAGTGGAGTATCAGTAAAACTAATTGATGTAGGACAAATAAAGATTTAGGAAATGCAGCATATAATTACAATTCTAGTGGAGCAACAGAAATAACAGCAGTAACAAATAATGAAGGGGAATATCAATTATCAGGATTTTTACCAGGAAATTATATTGTAGTATATCAATATGGAAATGAGCAATACCCAGTACAACAATATCAAGCAACAATTTATAGTCAAAGTAGAGAAAATACAAACTATAAAAACAAAGACACATCATGGTATAAAAAGATGTAGATACAAGATATTCAGATGCAATTGATGTATATGACAATAAAAACGAATATTATAAATTACCAAATGATGGCTCAAAAACAAGAACAGAAATAGAAAGAACATGGGCATCAGAAAATGACAATATGCAACATATAAAATATAATACAAGTATAAATAATGACTTAAAGATAGATGCATTTACACCATGTATGGATTTCCAATATGAAAAAAAGATGACATATTTACAGATAATGCAGAATTAGATGCAAACACAAATATGCCATATGATGTTAATAATATAGATTTTGGAATTGTAGAAAGAGCAAGATACAAAGTCAAAATAGATAATACAATAAACAAAATATTATTAAAATCAGCAGAAGGAAATACTATAAAAGAGATAGTACCTAGTGCTAATATGGATATATCAAATGTAAAATATATGCCATCTTCAGGAAGAAAAGTAAAACAGTAGGAGCAGTGAAAAGGATTTGTAGAATTAGAATTAGACTCAGAAATTTTACAAAAAGAACAGACTTGTATGTAGAATATGGATTTAATGTAACAAACAAGAGTGAACTTGAATATAATACAAAAGATTATTATAGATCAGGAATACCAGGAAGTGAAAATGACAAAGTAAAAGTAATAGTATCTAATATAATCAACTATGTAGACAATGAATTAACATTTGATACAGCAAGTAGAATGTTAACAGACTCAACAGCTGCAAATGAGCAATATAAATGGTCAACAATAAATTGGGCAGATACACGAGATTGGTTATCAGAAGATGTAAGAAATGCTTTAAAAACAGATGCAAATCAATCTAAATACACAACAATGTTAATAGGAAAAAGGATTTGAGCAACAACAGTTAAAACCAACAGAAAGTGCGCAAATACCAGTAAAACTATTATTAGATAAATCATTAACTCCAACACAAGATGATATGAAATATAGTAACTGGGCAGAAATTGTTGAAGTAACAAAAACATGGGGAAGAGAGCTTTACAAGAGTGATACAAGTACAACATTTGGAGAAACACTAGGAAACTTTAACCCAGAAAAACCAAACCCAGAAAATCAAACAGTGGCAACCCAGGAAACAATAAAGAGCCAGATTTCCATTATCCAGAAGACATTATAATACATCCACCAACAGGTGCAGAAGATAATACTATAAAATACACAATAATAGGAATCACAGTTTTAGTAGTATTAGCAATAGGAATAACAACAGTAATCTTTGTAATAAAACGAAGAAAAAGCTAATGTTTTGGGGCCGGACTCAAAAAACACTAATGCTTTAGGGACGGAGACAAAAACACTAATGCTTTTATGACAAGACTCAAAAAAATATTAAAAGTAGGGAGAAAAACTAAATTTTCTTCCTACTTTTTGTATCTAAAAAGTTATCTTAATTTTCTAGAATATAAAAATAATAATTGATTTTTATAAAAATTATATTAAAATAATTTAAAAAATTGACATATATTAAATAAAAAACATATTGATAAAAATTTTAGCAAAAATATATATAAAAATATATTATTATAAAAGGAAGGAATGAAACAATTATGAATAAAGAATTAAAGTTAAAGACATTTTAGAAATAACAGGAGGAATACTTTTACAAGGGAGACAAAGAAGAAGTTTGTGGAGAATTTGCATATGATACTAGAAGAATGAATGAAAATGATGTATATATAGGATTAAAAGCAGACACAATAGATGGAAGTGAATACTGGGAAGAAGCATTTAAAAAAATGGAAAAATTGTTATTATAAACAATATAAAAATAGATGTGAAGTTATTGCAAAAAATGGCCAGACAGAACAATTATTGTAGTAGAAAATAGTTTAGAAGCATTGCAAAAAATAGCTGCATATAAAAGAAATTTGTATGGAAAAAGATTTAAAAGTTATAACAATAACAGGAAGTGTTGGAAAAACAAGTACAAAAGACATAGTTGCAAATGTAGTATCACAAAAATATGAAACATTAAAAACAATGGGAAATTATAATAATCATATAGGATTGCCATTAACATTATTACATTTAATAGATCAAGAAGTTGCAGTAGTTGAAATGGGAATGAATCACTTTGGAGAAATAAGTGTACTTACATCTATTGCAAAGCCAACAATAGTAATTATAACAAACATAGGAACATCACATATAGGAAATTTAGGTTCAAGAGAAAATATTTTAAAAGCAAAATTAGAAATATTAGATGGTATGAAAAATAAAGAAATAATTATAAATGAGGATAATGATAAACTTAATGAATGGCATAAAGAAATCTTGAAAAAAATAAAATTTTAAAAATTCATTCTTTTGGAATAGAAAATAAAAGTGATGTTTGGGCTAAGTGATATCAAATTAAAAGAAAATGCAAGTGAATTTGTTTGTCATTTTATAAAAGAAAAAAAAAGAGGAAACATTTTTTTGTAAAAGTTCCCGTTGGAGGAATACACTTTGTATATAATTCATTATGTGCAACTCTTGTTGGGGAAAATTTATTAGGGATAGAAAAGAAAAAATAAAAAATGGAATAGAGTCATTTTGCTTTAACTAAAAAGAGAATGGAAATCAAAATTTTGAAAATAATATTACAGTTATTAATGATGCTTATAATGCTAGTTACGAATCAATAAAAGCATCATTAAGCTCATTTAGATGGATTATAAAAACCGTAGAAAAATAGCGGTTTTAGGAGATGTTTTTGAATTAGGTGATTTTGCAGAAGAAATGCATAAAAAATTGGTAAATGCATTTATAGATAGTAATGTTGATGTTTTAGTATGTTGTGGAGAAAATGCAAAATTTATAGCTGAAGAGGCAAATCAAAAAATAAAAACCAAAAAAAATTAATTATTTTGAAGATAAAGAAAGTGTATTTGAAAATATTTAACAGAAAATTTTGTTGTATCAAATGGTGATGTTATTATTTTTAAAGCGTTACAGAAAATCAAGGAATGAATATTTTTGAATGCTGATTAATGAGTTTATTAAAAGAGATAAAAAAAAAAACTATAGATTTTTTTCTGATTTTATGATATAATAAGTTACCAAATTTGTTATAGGATTTATAATTGGAGGATGTTTAAAGGTGTTTAAAGATTATTATGAAATTATTAGGACTTGAAAATACAAGAGTATCAATAGATGAAATAAAATCAGCATATAGAATGCAGCGAAAAAGTATCATCCAGACTTAAATGTAGGAGATAGTTTTTCAGAAGACAAAATAAAAGAAATAAATGAAGCATATAGGACATTATCAGTACCATCAGCAAAAAGAAAATATGATAGAACATGGAATACATACCAATCTGCGTGAAAGAAGCAAAAAAATTTAAAAGGTAAAGAATCAATTTTTCAAATATTTTTAGGAAATGTGGAAAATCTAATTCTGAAAAAATAAAAGAACAAGAAACAATTAGAGGAAAAGACATAGAAACAGAAATAAATGTAAGATTAGAAGAAGCTTATTTTGGAACAGAAAAAAAGATAGCATTAAAAGACGTAAATGGTAGGAGTAAAGTTTTTCTATAAATATTCCAAAAAGGAATAAAAAATGGAGAAAAAATAAGACTAATAGGACAAGGAAAAAATGGAAAAAATGGTGGAAAAAATGGTGATTTATATTTAAAAATTGATATTCAAAATAGCAAAAATTTTAGATTAAATGGACTGGATATATACACAGATTTATTGATTACACCTTGGGAAGCAAGTTTAGGGACAAGAGTAAATGTTCAAACAATAGATAATGAAACTAAAATATATATTCCACAAGGAATACAAAGTGGAGAAAAATTAAGAATTACAAGTAAGGGTTATAAAGATAGAGAAGGAAATAGAGGAGATTTAGTGGCAGAAGTAAAAAATCGTAGTGCCAAAAAAAATATCAGAAGAAGAAAAATCTTTATATGAAAAATTAGAACAAGTATCATCTTTTTTAATCCAAGAGAAAATAATATCAAATTAAAAAATTTAACATAAATTTTTTATTGACAAATGGGTTGTTTTTAAGTATAATATATAGTAGACATGCAAAAGACGAGCTATGTGTAAAATCATAGAAGAGGGGTGTCATAAAATGGATATGTGGCAAGGAAAACACTTTAGTATTACAGATCCTAAAGATGTTAGAACAGTAATATACCAAGTAAATAAAACAGAAAAAGAATTTTTAGCAGAATCTCCAAAATATACAATACAAAGATTGGATTTTACAGAAGAAATTAAGAGGAGAAAATACTAGAAAAAACATTTTATATAGATGATCCATCAGATAATGAAGATCAATTGGTAATTTTGTCTTTTGGAAAAGAAAGAGTTGTGGTAAATATGGCACTTTTTAGATGGAAATAAAATATCTATTTCTAAAAAACCAATGCCACTAAAACTTAGATAGTTTGTATACGGAGTCAGAAACTGAATACAAAGATTTCAGATATACTCCTAATTTAAAAAGACCTATATCAATAATAGATCCGGAAACAGCAGAAGAAATAAAACCAGCACTTTATTTTGACGAGAAAACAAATGAAGTAAAAGGTAAGTGTAAATTAAAACCATATAAATCTTATTTTGCCTTTGAAATTAGAGACAAATAGGATTACCATTAAGGAGGAAGTTTTAAATGGGAAATGCGGGCATAGGAGCTCAGAAAGATGACAGCAAAATGAGAATACAAATTGTTTGTTCTATATTAGCAGAAGTGCAAAATGAATTAAAAGAAGGACAAAAGCCAGGAGATGCAACAAAAATTCAAGCAATAGCACAAAAAGATGATATTGCAGAGCATGTTATTTCAGAACTAATGCAAACAGTTGCAAGAGATAATGAATGTAGATATGATGCAGAAACAGGTTTAGCAGTTAGAATTGTTGATGGACAAGTAATAAAAGCAAATACAGAATCATTTAAGAAAATTGACCAAAGACGTAAGGAAGACTGGAAGAGAAGTAAAAACATAAAACAAACACAGAAAGAGATATATAATTTTAACAAACAAAAGAGTACGTGATATAAATGAATTATAAAATGCAAGGAGCACTGAAAAAAATAGAAAAAAAATAACAATAGGTGCCATACTATGGATTCTTTTAACCATAGTATTTGTTTCACCCTTTTTCATATTCTGTTTTTCAAGCAAAACAAAGTGAAGCCTTTTGACTTGGCATTATTTTTTACAAATTTTATAAAAAATATAATTCAACCATTTGCAACTTTAGGAAATATATTTTCAAAAGGAGCAGCAGGCAATTTCCTATCCACATTAGTAGGATTTACAATTATTTATGGAATAGCATTAACAATAGGAATAGTAAAATCAGCACCTAAACATGAATATTCTGATATTGAACATGGTTCAAGTGATTGGAGCCAACATGGAGAGCAATATAATATATTAGATAAAAATAAAGGAATTATATTAGCAGAAAATAACTATTTACCAGTTGATAAAAGAGGAAATGTTAATGTATTGGTAGTCGGAGGTTCAGGTTCAGGTAAATATGCATCATATTCTATACCAAATGCATATCAGATGTTAGGTTCTTATGTATTTACAGATCCCAAAGGAGAATTATATGATAAAACAGCTGGATATTTGCGAGATCATGGTTATAAAATAAAAGTTTTAAATTTAGTAAGACCTCAATATAGTGATGGATATAACCCATTAATGCATATATCATCAGAAATAGATGTAGATGTTATTGCAAATACTATAATTAGAGGACAAAAACAGATGGTGGAAGTTCAGAACCATTTTGGGATGATTCAGCAGAAATGTTATTAAAAGCATTGATATATTATTTATTAGCAACAAGACCTAAAGAGGAACAAAATTTGGCTAAGTTGTGCAGAATTGGTTAGAGCAGCAAATTCAAATGGTGGAAGCAATTTATTAACAGAATTAATTAGTGCTTTACCATATGACCATCCAGCTAGAATGTATTATAAATCTATTGAAATTGCACCAGAAAAAAACATATAGTTCTATATTAAGTACATTGCAATCAAAATTAGGGAAATTTGATTCTAAAGAGATTGCGGAATTAACATCAACAGATACAATAAATTTTGAAGAAATAGGAAATCAAAAACAGCAGTTTATGTAATATCATCTGATACACATACAGCATATGACTTTTTATTGACAATATTTTTCTCTAAATGATTCAACAATTATATGATTATGCTGATCAAAATGGTGGAGCTTTAAAAGAACAGACATTTTTTATATTAGATGAGTTTGCTAATATTGGAAAAAATACCCGATTTCGACAAAAAATATCAACATCAAGAAGTAGAAAAATATCTTTTAGTGTAATTTTGCAAAATGTTGACCAATTAGAAGCAGTTTATGAAAAATCTTATGAAACTATAATGGGTAACTGTGATACTCACTTGTTCCTAGGAAGTAACTCTTTTAAAACTGTTGAATATTTTTCAAAACAATTAGGAGAAAAAACAATTGAAAGAGATAGTGTATCTGTAAGCAAAGATAAACAAAATCATAAAACAGGGAAAAAGTATTTCAGATCAAGTTATGGCTAGAGCATTAATGACACCAGATGAATTACGTAGAATGGATATTGATCAATGTATAATTTTTGTAAAAGGGTCTAAAACCTGTTAAGGCTCCGAAATTTTATTATTTTAAACATCCAATGGCGAAAGAATTAGAACGTCATGAAATTAGCCATAACGATATAGGAGAAATTCAAAGAGGAACTGGAGAAAATATAATCCGTATAATCCATATGTTCCAGAGGATGAGGCTAAACAAGTTGAGAATTTGAAGGTTGATTCTTTGGATGATTTGTTTGATGATGAGGAGTTTGCAGATAATAATGATTCTAAAATTACTTCTAAACCTGTTGTTGATAATACTCCTCAAGTTCCTGCTTTTGAGGATTTAGAGGAAAAAGGTTCCTGTTGGAGTGACTGCTAATTCTAATTCTTCTAGTACTTCTTCTTTGGAGGATTTTGAGGATGATGCGCCTGTTCTTCCTCAGGATGATGAGTATGATTTACAAAAAAGAACTTGAGGCTAAATTTGATGAGTTGTTTGGGCCTCTTGATGAATAGAAAAAAAGTAGAATTTTAAAAAATTCTACTTTTTCTTGACTTTTTTTATATGTGATACAATACAAATGTTCGCATACTAAAAATAGGAGGTTACAAGATTATTATGAAATTTGTACATATTGCAGATATGCACTTTGACAGTCCATTTGTTAATTTGGCTGATAGAGAAGGCTTTGGAGATATTAGAAGAATGGATCAAAGAAATGCATTCAAAAAAAAGTTATAACTTATATAAAAGAAAATAAAATACCATATCTATTTATATCAGGAGACATATATGAAAATCAATATATAAAAAAAGTCAACAATTCAATATATAAACAGTTTATTTCAAGAGATACCAGATACTAAAATTTTTATATCACCTGGAAACCATGATCCTTATGTAAAAAACTTCATTTTATAATCAATTTAAATGGAATAAAAATGTAAAAATTTTTGGTTCTAAAATAGAAAAAGTTTCAATGGATGATGTTGATATTTATGGATTTGGCTTTAATGATTTTTATTGTAATGGTTGTGATATAGAAAATTTGAATATAGAAAATCCAGAAAAGATAAATATTTTAGTAATACATGGAACATTAAATGGAGCAATTTTGAAGATAAAATTATAATCCTATATCAGAAAAAAAAACTTTGAAAAGAAAAAAGGTTTTGATTATGTTGCATTAGGTCATATACATAAAACGAATTATGATAAATTGATGCTCAATTTTTATCAAACAATTATGGTAATTTTGAAAAGGAAAAAATTATATATCCAGGTTCCACAGTTTCTATGGGCTTTGATGAGCTTGGAAAACATGGAATGATTGTTGGAAAAATTCAAAAAAATGGAAAACCAGAATTTGGAATTTATTAAATTAGATGATAAGCAATTTGTTGAAAAAGAAATTGATGTTACAAATATATTGTCAAAAGAGGAATTAATAGAAAAAATAAATGAAGAACCGATTTTAGAAGAAGAATTTGCAAAAATAATTTTAATAGGGAAAAAGACATTTTGAAATAGAACCTTATGGATTATATAAGGTTATTCAAAATAAACAGATAATAAAAATAAAGAATAAAACAAAAATATATTATAACTTAAAAGAAATTGCTAATCAAAATACATTAAAGGGATTATTTGCAAAAGAAATATATGAAAAAATGAATTAGAAAATATAACAGAGCAAGAAAAAGAAATTATGGAAAAAGGCAGTAGAAGTAGTTTTTGAAGCACTTAAATAAAATTAAAACTATAATGCATTATAAAGGAGGCACTATATGAAAATACAAAAATTAAATATACATTCATATGGAAAAATAAAAGATAAAGAAATAAAATTTGAAATAATATAAATATAATATTTGGAAAAAATGAATCTGGAAAATCTACAATAATGCATTATATAGTAAATAGTTTTTATGGTACAAGTAAAAACAAAAAAAGTAGAGAATTATCAGATTATGATAAATATCTTCCATGGTCAAGGGCATGATTTTTCTGGTAAAATTTCTTATAAATTAGATAATGGTGAAAATATTTTGAAATTTATAGAGATTTTAATAAAAAAAAATCCAAAAATATATAATGAACAAAAAGAAGAAATAACAAATAAATTTAATATTGATAAATCAACAGGAAATCAATTTTTTTATGAACAAACAAAAGTTGATGAAGATTTGTTTTTATCTACAGTTGTTTCTAATCAACAAGAAGTAAAATTAGGAAAAAACAGAACAAGGTGTTTAATTCAAAAATTGCAAATTTAGTAGGAACAGGTGATGATAAAATATCTTTTAGAATAGCAATGGATAGAATGAAATAGAAGACAATTAGATGAAATAGGGACATCAAGGTCTAGGGAAAAGCCAATTAATAATTCAGAAAAAATTAGCTGAATTTACAAGAAGAAAAAATGTTTTAGAAAAATATAAAAAAATTCACAATATGAAATAGAAGAAAAAATTTTGAATAAAAAAGAAGAAATTTCTGATTTAGAATCAGAAATGCAAATGTATAAAGATATAAAAATGTTTTAGAAAATTTAAAAATGAACAAGAAAAAAATAAATTTACAAAAAACAATTAAAAAGCAGCAATTCAGCTAAAATCAGGAATATGACTTTAATATAGATAAAATTCAAGAAGAAAATAAAAATTAATTTTAGAGTTTTTTGAAAATAAAAGAGTAAAAAAAAAAAAAATGATTTTTATTTTTTTGTTATTTTTTTTAATATTAAAAATATTTTGCAATTTTTTTTTTTAAAAATGCAATCGTTAAAATTTCAATTTGTTGTATTTTACTTGTTATTACACTAGTTTCAATTTTTGCTTATTTCCGTAGAAAAAAAGCAGAATGAAGAAAGCAATAAAAAAAAAATAATGAAAAAAAAGAAAAAGGCAGAAATAATAAAAGAAAAAATAAATTTGATAGAAGATGAAATAAAAAACTAGAAAAAAAAATAATAAATAGAAAAAAAATAAAAAATCGAAAAAAAAAATGAAGAGGAAAAAAGAAAAAATTAGATTTTATTTATATAAAATATCATAAAATATAAATGAAGATTTTTTAAATATAAAAACTTTAGAACAAATACAATTTAAGATACAATTAATACAAGAAAAAATATCAAATACTAAAAAAGTGGATTTACATAGATTTGAATTAGATAAAAGTAATATAGAACCACAACTAGATAAATTAGCAAATATAGAAGAAGAAATAGAATTGCAAAAAAAAAAAACAGCAGTTAGAAAAATTAAATATGAGTTTTGAATTAGCAAAAACAATTTTGACAAAATGTTATGAAAATATGAAAGAAACAGTTACACCAAAATTTACACAAAATTTGTCACAAAATATAGCTGATATTACTAATAATAAATATAAAAATGTTAATTTTAATGAACAATCAGGCTTGGTAGTTGAAACAGAAAAAAAGGAGATTATGTATCTGCTAGTCATTTAAGTGTTGGAACAATTGAACAATTGTATTTATCACTTAGACTTTCAATGATTAAAGATTTATCTTCTGAAACTTTACCTATTATCCTTGATGAAGCTTTTGCTTATTTTGATGATGAAAGGTTAACAAATTTTTAGAAACAATTAGTAAAAAATATAAAGAAAATCAAATTCTTATATTTACTTGTACAGATAGGGAAAAGCAAATTTTAAGGGAGTTAGGAGCAGATTATAATTTGGTAATTTTATAACTTAAAAAGGAAAAATGTGATTTTGACACTGAAAAATACAGGGATTTTGTGATAATAAATAGAATAGAACCATTGTTAAATTCTAAAAAAAAGTTGATTTTTTGCCGTTTTATAGTAAAATATGAAAGTATAGGAAACAATTATAAATAATATAAAGCAATTAGAAAATTAGAGAAAGGAATGTTAATAAATGTTTGACAAATTAGAATTAGTAGAAAAGAGATATGACGAATTAACTCAAATGATTAGTGATCCAGAAGTAATTGCAAACCAAGCAAGATGGCAAAAAGTAATGAAAGAACATGCAAGTATAGAAGAAGTAGTTTTTAAAATATAGAGAATATAAAAAAGTAAAACAAAATATGGAAGAAGCAAAAGAAATGATGCAAGATCCAGAAATGAAAGAATTAGCAGAAACAGAATTTTATGAAGCAAAAGAAAATTACCTAAACTAGAGGAAGAATTTAAATTTTTATTAATTCCTAAAGACCCAGACGATGACAAAAACATTATATGTGAAATTCGTGCAGGAGCAGGAGGAGAAGAAGCAGCATTATTTGCAGGAACATTATTTAGAATGTATACAATGTATGCAGAAAAGAAACATTGGAAATTAGAAGTTTTAAATGAAAATGAAACAGGTCTTGGAGGATATAAAGAAATATCTTTTATGATAACAGGAAAAGGAGTATATAGTCGTTTAAAATTTGAAAGTGGTGTTCATAGAGTTCAAAGAGTACCAGACACAGAAAGTAGTGGTAGAATTCATACTTCTACAGCAACAGTTGCTATGTTACCAGTAGTAGAAGATGTAGAAATAGAAATAAATCCAGCAGATATAAAAATGGAAGTATTTCGTTCATCAGGAGCAGGAGGACAACATATAAATAAAACTTCATCAGCAGTAAGACTTATACATGAACCATCAGGAATTGTTGTAGAATGTCAGACTGAAAGATCACAATTCCAAAATAGAGATAATGCAATGAGGATGTTAAGAACAAAATTGTATGAGATAGAAAAACAAAAACAAGATAGTGAAATAGCAAATAGTAGAAAATCTAAGGTAGGTTCAGGCGATAGAAGTGAAAAAATAAGAACATCTAACTATCCTCAAGGAAGAATAACAGACCATAGAATAGGTATGAGCATTTATCAAATGGAAAACTTTTTAAATGGTGACCTTGATGAAATGATAGATAACTTAATAGCAGCAGACAGAGCAGAAAAATTAAAAGGTGAAGAGGATTAATCATAACTTATTAAAGTAGGACATAAAATTTAGTGAATAATAAAATAAAAAACTCAGAATTTTAGTGTATATTATAATTCTGAGTTTAATTATAGAAAATTTATATATTTTCTATTTAGAAAGGATGATGTTATTTGCAAATTTTAAAAACTACTTTAATGGGTTTATTTTTTGGCACATTTGGAACTACAATAGGAGGATTAATAGGAGTATATGTAAAGAAAAATTCAAACAAATTTTTAAGTTTTATATTATCATTTGCATCAGGACTAATGATGGCAATTATATGTTTTGACCTAATACCAGAAGCATTGAAATAAGCGGAATAGTGCAAGTTCTGTTAGGAATATGTATAGGAATTGTAACAATGATTTTTTGTGATTTATTTGTAGATAAAAAATCTAAAAAATAAAATCAAATCAGTTGTTAAAAACAGGAATAGTTATTTCTATTGGGCTTGCAATTCATAATTTTCCAGAAGGCTTAGCAATAGGTTCAGGATTTAATGCATCTATAAAATTAGGAATAAGTCTTGCTATAGCTATTTGTTTACATGATATACCAGAAGGTATATCAATGGCAGTACCAATGAAAAATGGAGGAATGTCAAAACAAAAAGTAATATTTTATGTAATACTATCAGGAATAACGACAGGAGTAGGAGCATTTTTTGGAGCAATTTTGGGTACGATATCAACAAGTGTAATAGCAATATGTTTAAGTTTTGCAGCAGGAGCAATGTTATATATAGTATCTGGGGAATTAATCCCAGAATCAAATCAATTGTATCATGGTAGAATGACAGCAATAGGCAATATAGTAGGCTTTTTAATAGGAATGTTTGCAATGAACTTAAATATTTAAAGATATATAAAAATTACAAAGCAAATTTATATGTGAACTCAAAATAGACTTTAGATGTTTTAGTAAATGCCAAAACATTTAAAGTCTGATTTTTTTCTAATAAGTATCTGTGTTATTAATGTTCGCTTTTGTTATATTTTAGGAAAGTTCTTCGAACTTCCTAAAATATAAATAATAACAATGCACAGAAATTTGCTTTGCAAATTTCGCGCGCGAACAAAGACGCGGACTTTAAAATGTTCTAAATAAGTGCAAATGTTATTAACGTCCGCTTTTGTTCTAATATTTGTCAATATTGTTAATGTTAGATTTTGCTCTTATGATTCATAATATTTTTCTGTGTCAGAATATAAATCATCAAGAGTAATATTGAGAACTTTACAAAAAGCAAGAGCCTCAAAATCCTTAACGGTTTTCTTACCATATTCAATTTCATAAATATCACAGATATACATGGTAACTCCAATTAAATCAAGTTTTCTACAAATTTCAGGTTGAGAAATTTTTTGTTGCTTTCTAAATTTTCTTAAGTTTTTACCAATAATATTCAAATTTCCATTTAAAGTTTTAACTTTCATACCAATTACCTCTATTCTTTAAACTAACCACTATTATTCTATACTAAACTTATGAGGTTAATTACAACCACATACTGTAGAACCTACAAAAATGACAAAATTTGCACTAAATTAAAATCTTGCTAAACTATTGAAATTTTTCGAATTCTATAGTAAAAAATACAAACAGAGTTTTGAAAATCAAGACTTAGTGATAAGATAATAATGGAAGGATGATATAGATGCCAGAAGTAGCAAATGATTTACTAAAAGGATTAAATGATAAACAACATGAGGCTGTAATAAATACCGAAGGACCATGTTTAGTAATAGCAGGTGCAGGAAGTGGAAAAACAAAAGTATTAACACACAAAATAGCATATTTAATGAAAGAGAAAAATGTAAAACCATGGAATATATTAGCAATAACATTTACAAATAAAGCAGCAAATGAAATGAAAGAAAGAATAGCAAATTTAGTAGGAGATGATGCTCAAGATATATGGATGGGAACATTTCACTCAATTTGTGTAAAAGATTTTAAGAAGATTTATAGACAGAATAGGATTTGATACATCATTTATAATCTTTGATTCATCTGATCAAAAACAATGGTAAAAGGATGTATGAGAGATTTAGAATAGATGATAAAAAATGACAGATAGAAGTGTGCAATTTGAAATAAGTAATGCAAAAAATGAGATGCTAGAACCAGCATCATATACAGCAAGTGCAGTAGGAGATTACAGAAAAGAGCAAATAGCTAAAGTTTATGAATTGTATCAAAAAGATTAAAAGAAAATAATGCTATAGATTTTGATGATATTATAAATTATACAATAAAAGATATTATTAGAAAATCCAGATGTACTTACATATTATGCAGATAAATTTCAATATATATTAGTTGATGAGTATCAAGATACAAATAAATCTCAATTTACATTAATAACAATGTTAGCTTCAAGACATGGAAATGTTACAGCCGTAGGAGATAATGACCAAGGAATATATTCATTTAGAGGAGCAGATATTTCAAATATCTTAAACTTTGAAAGAGATTTTCCAGGTACTAAAATTATAAAATTGGAACAAAATTATCGTTGTACAGGGAAATATATTAAAAGCAGCAAATGCGGTTATAAAAATAATGAAGTAAAATATAAAAAGAATTATGGACAAATAATGAAGTAGGACAATTACCAAAGATATATTCAGCTAAAAATGAATATGATGAAGGAAGTTTTATAGTACAACAAATAAATCATTTAAAAAAGAAGAATATTTTAAATATTCAGATTTTGCAGTATTGTATAGAATGAATACACAATCAAGAGCAATAGAGGATATTTTTAATAGAGAAGGAATACCTTATAAAATTGTAGGTGGACTTAAATTCTATGAAAGAAAAGAAATAAAAGATATAATTTCATATTTGAGATTAATCCAAAATCCAGCAGATAATTTAAGTTTAAAAAAAAGAATTATAAATGAACCTAAAAGAGGAATTGGAAAAGCAAGTTTAGAAAATATTGAAGAATTGGCAAATAGAACAGAACAATCAATGTATGAAGTTATAAAAAATGCAGATCAATATGGATTAAATAGAGTATTTTTAAATTCAAGAGAATTTGTTAATTTAATAGAAGAAATGAGAGCAAAAAAAGATGAAATAGAATTATCTGAATTAATAACAAGTATTTTGAAAAAATCAGGATATACTAAAGCTTTAGAAGATGAAAAAAATATAGAAGCGGAAAATAGAATAGCAAACTTGGATGAATTTTTAAATGTGGCTATAGAATTTGAAGAGGAATCTGCAGATAATACTTTAAGCGAATTTTTGGAAGGTATTACATTATCTAGTTATTTAGATAATATGGAAGAAAGCGAAGATACTGTAACTTTAATGACTTTACATAGTGCTAAAGGATTGGAATTTCCAGCAGTATTTTAGTAGGTCTAGAGGAAGGGGTTTTCCAGGGTATAAATCTATAGGAGAACCAAAAGAGTTGGAAGAAGAAAGACGTTTATGTTATGTAGGTATTACTAGGGCTAAAAAATATTTATTTTAACTTTTAGCAAACAGAGAACTGTATTTGGCTCTACAAGTTGTAATCCTGTATCTAGATTTTTGAAAGAGATTCCACCAGAGTTGTTAGATGGATATGATGAGGCTCTAGGTGATAGCCAAAATGATAATAGTTTTGGTAACAGTAAAATCTTTGGTGATTCTCCATTTAGCTGGACATATGGAAGTAAAAATAATGGCAATATTAAATCATATAAAGTAGATACTGGTAAGGTTGCGGCTTCTAATAATACTGGTGTATTTCAAAGAACTGCTGAGAGCTTTTGAGTTCTTTGGGTAAAAAACCTGCTAATGCTAATGTTGATTTATCAAAATATGAACAAGGTGTAAAGTTTATCATAAAAAGTTTGGCGAAGGAGTTATTTCTTCTGTTGAACCTGAAAATGATGATTTAAAGGTTGATATTCAGTTTGATAAATTTGGTCATAAGAGATTGATGGCAAAATATGCTAATTTAGAGATAATTTAACATTTTATATAACTATGTGGATTTTTAATTTGCATGGTTATATTTTTTAATTTTGTGCATAATAAAAAAAAGAGATTATTACTTTTGTATTTTGAACTTTTAAGTATGTATTTTTTTGTAATTTTAAGGTTTATTACATATCTTAAGACCTTTTAATTTAATCTTAAGTAAAAAGTTCATCTTAGTCTCGCTGCGCTCGACGTCAACTTTTACTTTGATTAAATAAAATCTCTAAAGATATTTCAATCACATTAAAATCACTTTAAAATACATACTTAAAAGTTCAGAGTATAGAATGTAATAAAATTTTTAGAAAGGATTGTGATTAAAATGGCAGATTTAACACAAGTTGAATTACAACATTTAAGACATCTAATAGGAGCACATGAAACAGCTTATCAAAAATTAAATGCATATTCTGCGCAAGCAGTGGATCCTCAAATTAAGCAAATATTTTCAAAATCAGCACAAGATGCCTTAAATACAAAGCAAAAATTAATAACATTTTTAAATAATTAGGAGGTTAAGTTATGGATGAAAAAACAATGGTAAATGATATTTTAGGCAGTGTTAAAGCAGATTTAACAGCATATCAAACAGCTATTTCAGAGTCTGAAAATATGGGGCTTAGACAAACTTTTCAACAAATTAGAAATAATGATGAAAGTTTTCAATATGAATTATTTAGAATAGCACAAACTAAAGGATATTATGTTCCATCTCAAAAAGCAACTGTTACAGAAATTAATCAAGTTAAAACAGATTTAACATAGATAAGATGAAAAATAGTACAAAAAGTTAGTTATGTTAATCTATAATATTGTTTTGCATTTTTTGAAAAATGGAGAAAAAACGAATATAAGTGAGATAAACGGAGAAAAATATAGCAAAATTGCTATTTATTTCCTTGTGGTTTATCTTGCTTTTTTTCAATATTACAATATGATTACATTAATATTACAAAGGGAGAATTGATTAATGTTAAAAAAGTATTAGTGCATGCAAGGAAATCCTTGAAGTTTGCTACATTATTAGGGATAGCTGCTTTTTTAATTATAGGTTTAGTTGCGTATTTTTTAAACCAACATATAGGGTTATTTTAAATAATGAGCAAATAGGATATACATCAGATAAGGGAAAGTTACAAGCGAAAATAAATGATTATATCAAAAATGGTGATGGCCAAAATGTTGCATTTGTACAAGTTGAGCAATTGCCAGAATATCAATTATGTTTATTAAAAGAGGCATAGTACCAAATGATAATGAAATATATGATAAAATAAAAAATGCTGGAACTATATATTATAGATATTATGCAATTCTAGAAAATCAAGAAGAAAAAGCATATGTATCTACATTTGCAGAAGCTGAAAATGTTGTAAATACATTAAAAGAAAAACAAAGTAGTAATATGGATAATATAACTATTTCTGAAAAATATGAAATGGAAAATAAAGAATTTGTTACTACAGAAGATGCAGTAGCTAAATTGTATGTAGAAAAACAAGAGCCTGTTCAAGTAGCAAAAACTACTAATAAAACAACAGTAAAAAAAGCTACGGGTACAGTAAATACAGGCTTTAATATTTCTGGTTCAAAAAAGTTAGTTTAGGAATTTCTTTAATAAAGCCAATCTCAGGTATTATAACATCTCGTTTTGCAGAATCAAGTAGAATACGTTCTTCAAGACATACAGGGTTAGATATTTCAGCATCTACAGGGACTCCAATAAAAGCGGCAGCATCAGGTACGGTTACTTTTTCTGGACGTAAAGGTTCATATGGTAATTTGATAGTTGTAACACATGGTAATGGAGTTCAGACATATTATGGACATTGTAGTGCTTTTATATGCATCTACAGGGCAACAGGTTTCTCAAGGTCAAACTATTGCAGCAGTAGGTTCAACAGGAAATTCAACAGGTCCACACCTTCATTTAGAAATTAGAGTTAATGGGGTGGCATATAATCCACAAAATTATTTGTATTAAAAATAAAAAGATATATACATAAGTGAAGAGAACCCAACTTACTAAACAAAAAGTTTAATAAGTTGGGTTTATTTTAATGGCTTTTAAAATTCTAGAAAAATTTTCTGAATTTCTTAAATTAAAAGATGCCAATTATATAAAATATTTTATTGTTGTTGAAATTGATTTTTTTTAATTATATATTTTCCATGTTCATGTAAAATATCTTCAAAAATCTTATTGCAAGTACTTAAATTTGCGAATTCACTAATTAGTGTAAAAAATTTATTTGTGTAAGTGTTATTTTTGTTTATACCAGATAATGTTAAGTAAATATTATCTTTATAAAAAAAATAAAAGAAGAATTATTTATCAGTTTGCGTGTAATATGTATATTTTTTGCATTTAAAGAGAGCAAAAATTGCAAAAATCATCAAAAGTTTTAAAGTTATAAACAAAAAATCACTTTCATCATTGGAAGTTTTTCTGGAAGATCGATTTGTTTTTTGCTATTTGAAAAATTTTTTTTTTGCAATTGGAATTTTGTTATAGTAAAAAGCAATAACATCATTTGAATTTGAGAAAGCTTCAATAAAAAGTTTATATCCGTCAGTTTCAAAGCCGATTTCCTTTTTTGGCAGTTTTTAAAATATCTAGTAAAAATTCTTGTGATGTAGGTGTTGATGATAATAGTGTTTGAATATCTAGTTCTTTTTTTTCTAAATCTTCCTGTTTTAATATTATTCTTATTTTATTTTCTGTTAGTTTTTCTATTTTCAATTATGACTCCCCCTTTTGTTTTTCTGTATAATGCTTATGTGTATTCTATGTTTATTATACTATATTTTTAATTGATTTTAAATGTATAAATTTTGGTAATGTGTAAAATAGAAAAATTACATCTTTTTTGTGTGTTGAAAAAGTTTTGAATATATGTGATTTATGATGGTTTTATAAAAATATTTTTTGAAAGGTAATGTTAATTTTGAACCTTTAGTAAAAGTATATAATTAATTTTATATCATATACCAACAAAAAATGCAATGGCAGAAGATGGAAAAATTTCGGAAAAGTTTGTATAAAAATTGTAAAACAGTTAATACTGTAGGTAAAGATGCTTTTTGACTTTTTTTTATTAAGGTTCAAACTTAATAAAAAAAATTTGAGACAAAGGAAGGAGAGTTTAGAATGAATAAAACAGAGAAAAACATAAGAGGAATCACACTAATAGCATTAGTAATAACAATAATTGTGTTGCTAATATTAGCAGGTGTGACAATAGCAGCATTAAGTGGAGATAATGGAATATTACAAAGAGCTACAGAAGCAAAAAAAAAACTGAAATAGGGCAAGAAAAAGAAGTTGTAGAATTAGCAACAATTAGTGCACAAATTGGAGAAAAATATCAAAGTTTAAACCAAGTAAATCTACAAAAAGAAATAGACAAGCAATATGGAGAAGGAAAAACAATAGTAAGAGATAATGGTGACAACACATTTACAGTTAGCTTTATAGAAAGCAAAAGGGAATATGATATTACTTCAAAAGGAGTAGAAAAAGGAAAAGATTGAATGAAATAATGCAAAATGCAAAAAGCACCAGAAGAACAAAAGAAGAAAGAAACGCAGGTGTAATAGGAATAGGAACAGACGGAAAAACTGTAAACATGGATTTATGGGAATATACATTGAACAACGGAACATACGCATTAAATGATATAGATGACATTAAAGCAGAAGATGCAAATACAGAAAATAAAGGATATTTAGGAAAAATAATTGATGGCAAAATAGAAGGAACAGTCCCTATGTATATAAAAAGGTAAAAATGATAAAGATTTTATACCTGTAACAAATTTAAAAGATACATTTATTAACGTACAAAATGATTTTGATGAACTTGTTACAACACCTGTAATACCATCAACAGTAATAGAGATGCAAAGTACATTTTCAAGATGTGGAAAATTAAGAAATATAACAAATTTACCACCAAGATTAAACAGTTTTAAGTGGACTTTTTTATTCGTGTTCTAGTCTTGAGAAGTTTAATATGTATATACCAGATACTGTTACAGATATGATGGAAACATTTTGGGGATGTAGTAGTTTAAAATTATTTGATAGCGAATTTCCAACAAATTTAAAAACATTACAGGGAACTTTTGCACACTGTACAAGTTTAAAGAGATTTGACAAAGTAATACCTAATAGTGTTGAAAATATGCAAGCTACATTTAGATTATGTACGAGTTTAGAGAGTTTTGATAGTGAAATATCAGAAAATGTTACAAATATGCGTTCTGCTTTTGATTTATGTACAAATTTGTCAAAGATAAATATAACTATTCCTAAAAGTGTAATAAATATGCAATATACATTTGGTAGTTGTTTAAATTTAAGTGGGACAATAGAAATTAATGCTAATGTAACAGGAAAAAATAATAAATAATGAGTTAGATTATATAGGTTGTTTTGGATTTAATACATCAACACAAAATAATGCAAAGTTAATATTAAAAAGGAACTTGTACAGCATTGGAACAAATGTTAGAAGATGCTAAGTCATATAATGCAAATTCTAACATAAAAATAGAAAAAATGATATGTGTTTAGTAAGAGCGTTTGAATTTTAGAAATAATGTGTTAAAATAGCAAAAAACATTGCTATTTTTTTCTTTTTTTAGTAAAATATAATAAAATTAAAAAGGAAGGCGGAAGAGATATGAATTTAAAAATGCCATATGGAATAAGCAATTATGAAAAATGGTAAATGATGGATATTACTATGTGGATAAGACTCAATATATAGAAAAATTAGAAGAATTACCAGAAACTAATATAATGTTTTTACGCCCAAGAAAATTTGGAAAAACACTATTTACAAGTGTATTAGAAAATTATTATGATAAAAATAAAATAGACGAATTGAAAACTTATTTAAAAATACATATATAGGAAAAAAATCCAACAAGTTTAAAAAATAGTTATTCAATATTGAGATTTAACTTTTCAGGGATAGATACAAGTACAGAAGAAGCAACAATAAAAGGATTTAGAAGGGAAGTAGCATCTTCTATAGAAGTTTTTATTAATAAATATAATTTAAATTTTATGTAAATAAAGAAGATGAAGCAGAAAATATTTTAGATAATTTGTTTAAAGCATTTACATTCAAAAACCGCAAGATAGAATATATGTAATAATAGATGAATATGATCATTTTGCAAATGAATTATTAGGATTTTATCCTGAAAGATTTAAGGTACTTGTATCCAAAAACGGAAAAAGTAAGAAAATGGTATGAAATTCTAAAAAAAGGAACAGAAACAATAGTAGACAGAATATTTATAACAGGAGTAGCGCCAATAACATTAGATAGTTTAACAAGTGGATTCAATATAGGAACAGACATAACACAAGAAGAAGAATTTAATGAAATGATGGGCTTTACAAACGAAGAATTAAAAAACTAATGAATGACAAAAAATATCAAAAGAAGAACAAGAAAAAATAATGCCAATAATGAAAGAAAATTATGATGGATATAAATTTTGCTTAAAAGCAAAGAATCAAATATATAATTCAAATATGTGTTTATATTTTTTTTATCAAGATATATAAGATTAAGAGAAATACCAAATGATTTAGTAGATGTGAATATAGCAAGTGATTATAGTAAAGTAGGAAAAATGCTAAATTTATGTAAAGGGAAAATAGATTAGAAATATTAAAAAGACAGTACAAGGAGAGCCAATAATAAATACAATTGTAAAAAAAAAATTCGATCCAGCAATAGAATTTACAGAAAATGATATGATATCAATGTTATATTATTTGGGATATTTAACAATATCAGGAGAGCTAGTAGGAATACCAGAATTAACAATACCAAACAAAGTAATGAAAGAAATATATGCGGACTATTTTATGCAAATAATGGATAAAGAAGCAGAATTCAGAATAGATAGTAGAGCTAATCAAGAAATATTAATACAACTAGCACGAGAAGGAAGAATTGATAAAATAGTAGAAATATTAAAAATATATTTAAACAATTTATCAAATAGAGACTTAATAAAATTTGATGAGAAATATATAAAATTAATATTTTATTGTATAGCAATGAATATAAAAGCATATTCAACAAAATCAGAAATGGAAGTAAACAGAAATTATCCAGACATATTGCTAGTACCAAGAGACAGTAGCAAAGGCTACAAAGCAGTAATGGTAGAATTCAAGTATTTAAAAAAAGGTGAAACAGGAAAACTAGAAGAAAAGCAAAAAGAAGCAAGGGAACAAATCGAAAGATACAGTAGTTTTGATGATATAAAGGACATACAAGGCTTAAGAAAATACACAATAGTAGTAGCATCAAATGATATATATGTGCAGGAACACTAATAGCAACAGCGCACAACAATAATAGTATTTTCACACTACTAGCAGGTAACAATTAATGCTTTATGGAGCATTTGGAAGTATGTATGTGGTCTGAGATGTCATATCAATAGCAGGAGAAAAGTATAAATAGCATTTTTAAAAGGAATTCTAATGAAGGTGTAGATGTCACATACAACAGATCAAAGTACAGATACAACAGCAGCAATAGGCACATCCAGGATTTAATTTGGGAGGAACACACACTAAGAGGATTTTGGACAGCAAAATTTGAAGCTAGTGGAACAAATAAAGATGGAAAAGCTGTAGGAAATGCAAGCAGTTCATCAGGATCAAGAGCAATATGCGCCTGATAGTGGCCACATATCAGCTGCATAGAGTTTACCAAATAAAATACAGTTGGAGACGTATGTGTCTATAGGAGAATCAGAAAAACGTAGGCTATGGATATAGCTACTACAGCAAAATCAAGTTTTGGATTAACAAATGGAACAAGTCATTTGATAAAAATAGTGAATGGGGAGCAGTTGCTTATTTATGCTATAGTGATTATGGAAGTGTACCAATGACAAATGGAACTGGAACATTAGTTACAATAGCCACTGGTATGATTTATATACAGGACAAGGACCAAAATCATCTACAGATGAAGGATATTATAGTTATGATGTCATAATTCATTTATCAAATGGGGTGTTATCAAGTACAACAGGAAATGTGTGGTATATATGATGGTGGGAGGAGCATGGGAAAAGAGTAGCAGGATATTTGGATAATGGTAATGGAATTTAGTGCTTATGGAAAAGTGCAGATGAAGTTGTAAAATATTTTGGGAAAATTAAATTCAGCATATACAAGTATATGGTTCATATGAGTAAGTGATGAAGAAAGAATAATTCAGTTACGTTAACTGATGGAACAGTAACAGGATTATGGGATTGGAATAGAGTCTTGTAATTGCAAGAAGCAGATTAAAACTTACAAAATAATTTTGAACAAATGGCTAACATATGGGAATAGGGTAATGAAGTTTCAAGTGGTTTCTCATTTTTTTTCATATTCACCGGGAACAGCAAATAATTCACAACCATGGGGATGGTTTACAACGGTTAACAGCAGGCACAAAAGTTAGCTACAACGTGGGATAACGACTATGTGCTAATAGGACATTTGGCTTTACCGTTTGTCGGGCGCGGTGGCAGTCGTGCAAACGCAGCGGGCTGCTGTGTTGTGGTCGGACATTACGACAGCTACTAGCGGCAGCGACAGGGTTCCACTTGCGGTGTCGTAGCACTTTAAAATGGTGACTTAAACTTAAACACTTATTCGGCACAAGTAGAATAACTTGGAGAAATATGATAAAATACAGGAAAAATATTAAAATAGCAAAAACAATTCAAATATAGCATATTGAAATTGAAAATTTTAATATGCTAAAGTAAATTATGGGTGCGTAACGCAGGCCCAAAAATAAATTTCATAATAACATTTATATA
>VOFB01002415.1_pt1 | contig 32877 bp, 42 predicted proteins | sample 5384141 | NCBI WGS metagenome assembly VOFB01 (sample SAMN12384721, study PRJNA508395) | human gut metagenome | isolation source: healthy gut A | host: Homo sapiens | reverse complement strand
AAATAACCTCCAGATAAGAAAAATTATAAAAACACTCTATAATGTAGCTGGCGGCATAGGCCGACTAACTGCATTCAGAGGTGTTTTTATGTCTGAAATTGTATTTGAAGTTTTATGTGCAGAAGTGTTGGAGGCGTTGCGCGGGTTGGGGCTTGGCAAGTTCAGCATCCGAAACTATTACTACGAGGGGATGTGGCCAATTATAAAGGCGTATCGCTCGGAGGGGCTGGTATTTTACAGTATTCCCTTTACGAGCGAAGTTGTAGATCGCTTTCGTGCAGAACACGAAAATGGTTTGGTCTCTGACCACGTTTGGATGAGCATCAGAAAAGTAAAAGCCCTCTTTGAGGAGTATACACAAACCGGAGAAATAATCTGGCAGCGTCTCAAACCCGAATCCAAAGTTTGCATATCGCCATATTATCAAGAAATCTTATTTGGTTTCCGAAAGCATGAAGCGAATACGAGATCCATTGGATACGGGAGCTTACGGGATGAGGAAAATATCTGCCGGAGATTCTTTGCATATCTTGATGCCAATGGCCGTCATAACTGCAATGATATCGATTTGACAATAGTCAATGATTTTCTCATAGTCATTGCGCCTCAACGGAAGTCCAGCATAGATAGAGTGACTTCTACACTAAGGCACCTGTGCGAATACCTTCTTTCCAAAAAAATATGCAATGATTTTAGCGCCGCGTTGACTGCTCGTCCTGCGCCTCGGAGAAAACTGCGGCCTGCTTTCTCGGCAAAGAAGGGTGGGTATCGTCATGGAAGCAGCTGCAAAAGTCCGGCCCTATCTCTCCCGCGATACTGCGATGTTCTCCATTGCCGCCAGCTTGGGAATGAGAGCAGGCGACATCGTTCGTTTAACGCTGTCGGATATTGATTGGGTTCACCACGAAGTGCGCTTCGTACAGGGCAAGACTGGCGTTGAACTGTGTTTGCCCCTCGAAGCGTCAGTGGAAACGCCATTGCGAATTACATTCTGCACGAGCGCCCAAAAACAAAGTCTCAAGTTCTTTTTGTACGGTCCCGTATACCTTTTGATGCCATGACTTCGACGGCTGCGGGAGACCGTCTCAGGAAATACATGAAACTTACGGATATTGAGTACATTCCGGGGAAACGGGAAGGGATTCCATAGTTTTAGAAGATATGTCGCCAGTTCCATGATAAATAATGAGGTGCCCGTCGATACCGTAAAAGAAATTCTGGGTCATACGCAGATGGACTCAATGAAGTATCAAAAGAAAGTTGTCCAATGTATAGAGGCAAGACGTATTTCATGGGCGTTTGCTCCCGGAAGATGTCAGTCTGTGCGACGGAGTCGTGAAAATTCTGGAATCCAAAGGGCATAAAGACCGGATCGTTGTAATCTCTGAGGAGAGTATGCTCGCACTATGTGTGACTTATGACCAGCGTGCAGAAACGATTTATCCTGACCGAAAGTACTTCTTTCAGAGTCCAAGTGCCAGAGGAGATGGAATGTATTCTATGGAATGGATGATCCCCACGTTCCGCCGGTTTCTCCATTCCGCGGGTATATTCGGATACGCCGGAATCACCCCGAGAACTTACGATTTGAGACACTCGTTTGCCACACACCGCTTGTACCAGTGGATAAAGGAAGGAAAGGACGAAATGCCTGCCTTGCCTATTTGAGCGAGTACATGGGACACGCAAATCTCTCAGATACAGCGTATTATATACATTTACTTCCGACCCTCTATACTGATTTTCCAGAACTACATCTGGACACACCCAAACGGAGGTGCGCTCATGAGATTGAAGGATGAAAAATTTATAAAAACGGTGCGGGATTTCCTTGATATCTATCTGATTCGGCACAAGGGATATAGCGCAAATACCCAAAAATCGTATCGGGAGGCGTTGAATCTTCTTCTCCTCTACTTCAAAACGGAACTTGGCCTTGAATACGTCAATATTGGATTTGAGGATATCACTTATTCCAATATAACTGGATTTCTTGAATGGCTCTCAAGTTCCAGAAACTGCTCACCTGCAACGATAAATCTGCGGTTGATGGCGATTCGTTCCTTTACAAAATACGCCGGAATACTAGACCCTGCAAAAATCCATACCCAAGTGGAAATCAGCAACATTTCCATTCGGAAAATGCCGGGTAAAGTAGTTGAGTTCCTTTCGATGCCAGCCTTGAATACCCTTATGGAGCAACCGAATCGATTGAAAGCAAATGGATATCGAGACTTTTGCTTTATGAAGCTGATGTACGACACTGCAGCCCGTTGCCGAGAATTGGTCAATGCAAAATCGGTGACCTTGATCTTCGTAAATCGTATACTGCAATCTGCCTCACTGGAAAAGGAAACAAAATGCGTGTGGTACCGATTTCCCCGAGTATGAGTAATTTCTCAAAGAGTATATGGATACCGTTCATCCCATTGAACAAAGACAGAATAGTGATTACTTGTTCTTTACAACACTCCATGGCCGCAGGACTAGGATGTCAACTGATGCTGTGTCCCTCTTTATGAAAAAGTATGGAGAACTTGCAAACCATATTTGTTCTGAAGTTCCCAAGCGGGTACATCCCCACCAACTCCGACACTCCAGAGCCATGCACTTGTATCGTGCCGGTATGCCGCTCGTTCTTCTCTCGGAGTTTCTTGGACACGCCGATGTCAACACAACTCGTGTCTATGCATGGGCAGATACGGAGACAAAGCGTCAGGCAATCCAAAAAATCTCTGGAAATTTGAATGAATGTTCCGTTGCGCCTATTTGGGAAAACGATGAGGAGATGATAAAGCGCCTGTATGGATTAGCGTGATTTTACCACAATTCAACAATAACCGCAAGGCGGTGACCGGTTGGTTTCTTCCGGCCGCCGCAAATTTATTATTCGAGGTTTGATAATGTAATGCCCAGAAAAACGCCTTATCTCGGGCAAAAAGCAGTATAGTGACCGACGTGCCCGTTATAAAGCCCTCGGCAACAGCGTGGCGATACCCTGCGTGGAGTTTATCATGTCGCGCATCGCTGCCGCGCTTTTTATGAAGCACAGCGTTGACAACGGGGTTAAGTCGGGGTATAATATCCTCGAAAGACGAGGTGACAGACATGGATAACAGGGAGCAGCTAAGGCGCATCACGGAACTGACCAAGCAGATTGCCGGACTGCCGAAGGGGTATCTTTCCAAAAAAACCATCGGCGGAAAGGTCTATTACTATCACCAGTGGTCGGAAAATGGCGTCAAGCAGAGCCGCTATCTGCACGACAGTGAGATCGCGCCGCTGGCAGATAAAATCGAAAAGCGCAAGGAACTGCAGGCGCAGCTGCGCATGCTGAAATCACAGAAAAGCAGACGAAATGAGGCGACAGGTATGAAATGCACCTTTATGCATAAACGAACCCCCGTGGCAGAGCTCGAGCTGGACGATGTGACCGGCTTTATACAAAGAATTGGCAGTGTCTACGCACCGGAGCATCTGCCTATCGGCATCCCCTGTGCGAAACGAGATCGCCGACCGTGCGGCGTTTAACGACTGGTGGCGGGATCGCTCTATTCCGGCAAGCCGCAGCGGTGTGCGGGAAGCACTGGAATCGTTGGGGGGTGGCAGACACCAAAATGCTGCTCGTCCGCTGCTACGGGCTGAGCCTCTCGGATCAGTACTGGATCTGTCCGGAAGGCGCGGAGCTTCGGTGGGAGGACATCAACTTTTTCCAAAATGATTTCTCGGAGGACATCGGAGATGTGCTGTTCGGAGAAAGAAAAAGAAGAAGGACGCACTCAATTTCAGCTCCCCGACAGCACATCGGACGGCAATCTGAAAAACGGTGGAAGATCCTTGATGGGAAGCGATGCCTGATCAAGGGCGGCAGCAACCCGTTCCGTCAGCAGCCGTTCAACGAGGTGATCGCCTCCGGCATCATGGAGCGGCTCGGCATTCCTCATGTATCATATACAGTCATCTGGAGCAGGATGCACCCTTACTCGGTCTGTGAGGATTTTGTTACGGAGAATACGGAGTTGATCCCGGCGTGGAGGCTGCTGCAGGCGAAAAAGCAGAAGAACAGCGCCTCCCGATACCGGCATCTATTGGAGTGCTGCGAGCTGCTCGGCATCAGGGAACATTACGCCGTTTTTAGACCGGATGCTGGTGCTGGACTATATCATCGCAAACGAGGATCGCCACTTCAATAACTTTGGGGCACTGCGAAACGCGGAAACGCTGGAATGGCTCGGTATGGCTCCGATCTATGACAGCGGCTCCTCCCTTGGTTATGACAAGATGCCCGGTCAGATGCGCTCGGAAAAGGATGTGGTCTGCAAGCCCTTCAAAACCACCACGCCGAGCAGCTGAAGCTGGTGACCGATTTTGATTGGATCGACTTTGATCGCCTCTCCGATGTAGACGAGCTGATCTCCAGCGTACTGTCTTGCGAGGAAGCTGCCGACTATATCGATGAGGGTGCCCAACGCGGATTTCGGTGCTGTTTTCGCCTGCATCTCATTTGCCCATGACAACAGCGCGTCTAAAACAGGCTTCTCCTGCTCCAGCCGCTTTTCATACCGTTCCTCCGGCGTCAGCTCTGCCAATGCCTGCTCCAGCTTGAAAAGCTGCGAGCAATAGCATTAGCCCATGGCCGCGGGAGAATCCTTCCGTTTCTCTTGCGGCAAGGTGCTCAGTGCCTCGTCAAATTTTCGCCGCGCATGTGCCCAGCAGCCCACCACACGGATGTTCCCCGGCAGCTTATGATACCCCTGGTATCCGTCCGCGTGCAGCCAGCCTGAGAAGCCTTGCAGGAAAGCCTCCGCATGCTCCGCTTTCCTCGTGGGCTGGTACTCATACAGTACAATGGTCTGTTTCGCGCAGCCGCTGGTGCGGTAGGCGCAGAAGTTCTACCAGCATTTTCAGCTGTTCCGTATCGCACCCGGGATAAATATCCAGACTGGCGTTTCCCATATGCAGCGTTGCGGAACGTTCCGCAACGTTGCGTGATATCTGTTTCGGTGCCGGAAGCTCTGCAAACCTGACGGTCGACACACTCGAGCACAGCTCTGTTTCAGCCAAAGCCAGCAATTCCCATTAGCTTGTCCGCACAGCCGTGAATCTCTGCGATGGCCTCCAGGATGGAATAGGCGTCCTCCGGCGACATGGCGTAGAACTCACGGACACGCTGCTTTCCGTTGAAGTTCTCGATGGAACGCAGGTTTGGATTCAGCTTATCGATAATGCTATGGATTTTCAGATCAGAGAGCCGGGAATTGACCTCATATGTCGCATAGACGCGGAAGGCGAAGGGAATACACTCGCTCCGGTTCAGCTGCTGCAGCCGCTTGTCAATATCATCCGCATACCCGATCTTCACATATTCAGGGAAGGACGGGTTGGTCAGTATGTAAATCACGCCTGTTTTATCCATGTAATCTCCTCCGGTTCTTTCGCTTAAAAATATAGCACCGTCAAACAGTCACTCCACTAATGCTTTTCTAATAATCTCACTTCTTCGAGAAGCTATTTTTCTAAAGACCCTTCCAATTCTTTTTATAGCCATTTCATAGTCTGCTACTTTCGACATAGCGTTGTTTTGTATTGAAATATCAGGAACGGTAAATGCAATTCCATGCACTCTGTCGATGGAAGCACGATACGACCGGGAGAATCCCATTTTTTCTACCTTCGACCTCAAGAATATGAGCAAGATAACGTGGATTTACTTCAGAGTTCTTGCAGCGGAGGACGCCGCAGTGATCTGTGGGATAGAACGGCATATCTGAAGGCAAATAGCTGGTCATCCAGTCTCCGTCAATTCCCCACAGCACAGAGGGCGCAGGAGAAATCCGTGATCAGCAGTTTTCAATAAATCCAAACGGCGCAGTGACATTGGCGCTGTAAACGGAATTGTACCATTCGATGCAAGTTCTTTGTCCAAAACTCGCTTGCCAATGGCAACGCTGAATTTTTCCGTATCAGACAGGCTCAGTCTGTTCCCCTCCCAGTGGTCGACATAACAGCATCAAGCTCTTGCAAACAAATCGGCTATCTTCTGCCTGTAGGTCTCAATACTCATACGGGTAGTATTGAATTCCTCGTCGATTTTGGCACATGCATCTACAATCTCCTGTTGAACGGGAATAGGTGGAACTGGGACCTTAATGCTTTTTATGGTCTCAATAGACAACTCAACTTGTCCGCTTGAACCATCTGCCATCTTCTCAGCGTTTTTACGAACCGACAACTTGAAGACAGCACCAATAGCACAAAAGTGGGTAAACTTCGTCGTTAGGGCGGAATATTGTGATGTGGCTGTTTACCACATAATACCATCCAATCCCTCCAAAAAGGGTTTCGGCCTTTTCCATGCATGTCGAATTTTCAAAAATATCTCCCCTTTTACGAAAGTATGTCCGCTCCTCCATTCAGTATTTTTGTAGCAAGATAGTATTTTCGATGAAAAATCAAATCCTTCGCTGCTTACAGCTTGCCCGGATTTAATAAACGAAACAAGCGAATCGCCATATGTCGGTGACTTTCCGGTTTTAATATTCACCTGTAGCTCATCTTATGGTTTTACCAATGGATATTTACTCGATAATGGAAAACTTCTTGTTTACGCTTATTCTGATAGAGCCTTATTGAAACCAGCTCTGGAATAATCCAACATGTTTTTGTATTGGCAACAGCGGCTCCGTAAACCTGGTCCTCACTGAAACTGCGGAACTAATCCTTCAAAAGATACCTTGACTGCAAATTGGCCAGAGTTCCCTCTGCGCTAAATGATCTGCATCGTCATACATCTTTCCGCCTGGCGTGATGATCTGAATGCCCTCGTTACCCTTTGCGGTTTGACCAGTCATATCCGAGGAATTCTTTCTGTGCCTTGTTATCTGCCGGAGCCGTAATGATCACAGTTGTCTGCTGATACACCAGCGAGAAATAAAACAGTTTTTCCCGCTCAATGGAGGAAGCATACGAATACAATCTTTCCAGATACGCGGCTGCCTGCTCATCAGCACTTTTCTGCTGATATGCTTTTGTTTTCAGCAGGTTCTTCGCATCTGCGGAATCGGCAAACGCCATCACATACATTTGAAGTATTCTGATCCTTCCAGATCTGCAACGGAAAGGGATTTATTCAAAAGGCTCTGTACTCATTCTCGTCGATATCAATCTGTGCAAGATATGCCTCGAAAATGTCCTTTATCTTTCCATCCGGCAAGCTCCGCGCCGCTGAAAATCGCATCCACAGAATCCGCTGACAAGTCAATCTGTTTCGGCGGTTCATTGAATTTTTCCAGAAAACAACAAAATTAACCCGAGATGCCATTCTTTTCCAGCTCTATATGTTCCGGACGATATCCTTTGACAAAAGACGGCATACGCATTCAAATACAACGAAGTTCTTTCTTATCAAAACCATTGTTGCGCTCTCTGCCCTTTTATTTCATTTGATAAATCAGCTTTTTTGTGGAAATCACTTTCAGGCCATGCACCCAATTTCAGGAATACCTTCTCATGTATATCGCCATGCGCAACAAATCCCAGAGTTTCTAAGGCGTCTTTCAAATTTGAAACATCTATCATAATCATCTGCTCCTTGCTCGTTCTATAAATCCAAGGTACCGAAACGCTATCGGCATTATTATAGGCTCCCCTATTCTTCAGCGCTGTGATGGGTACCACATACACGCGTCCTCGCGCTGGTAGGCATAAGGGAGGTGCCGGTCAAAACCATCAGGAAGGAGGGTTCTTTCATTTTTGTCGTGTCGATCTTACCAGCGACAATCTTCAGCGTATGCGCACCCTTCATGAGCCTGTCTCCACCGAGCTTGACCTCTACAAGGCCGTAGCTTCCGTTGCGCAGGTGGATAACAACAGCGTCGCACTCCAAGCCCTCTTTGGTGCGGAAATGATACACGCTGCCGTCCAGTGCTTCCGCGTAGACGCGCAGATCGCGGGATGCAGAGCGTTTCAAAGAATAGGCCGCAGGTTTCAAGGTCGTTCAGCAGATCACCACCAATGCCCAGCGCTGCAGTGGCGATAGAAGGATCGACAAAATAGCGTGTGTCAGATGTGCGGATCGCTGTCTTGGAGCGAAGATTCGACCCAAGCAGGGCAATCCTCTATCACAAAGATCTTTTTTCAGCGCATTCGTATAGGAAACAACGGTATCCTTACTCAGCTCATATCGTCGCTGACGTTGATATCCTCGCAGATCGTGGTGTTCGGTACCTGTGTTCCCTGGTGACGCGCAAGAGAACGCATCAAGAGCAGTGCACGGGTCTCATTGCGGGAAACGCCGTCCACTGGCTGATATCGGACTTCACAACTGCATCCAGGTAGTCAAAGGCTTGTACCAGTGCATCGTCGCCCTTCCAGGAAAGTCGCTTGCGGCCAGCCACCGCGACAGATAAGAAATGCGATATTCTCTAACGTAGCCTTGTTTTCCGCAAAAATCGGTTTATCATCAGGAGAAAACAACTCGCTGAGACTGACTGCGCCAGAGGACTCGCCAGATTCGTACAGGCTCATGGGCCGCATCTTGATCCACGCAAAGCGACCGGTGCCCGTATGATGCACCTGCTCCATATCCGCAGGCACAGCAGAACCGGTCAACAGAGTGCCCGAAGCCATCTCGGTGATCCACTTCAAAGCGCACAGCATCCCACAGCTTGGGTGCCATCTGCCATTCGTCGATCAGGCGCGGCGTCCACCCTGAGGAGGGGAACGAGGGATATCCGCCAACTGGAGGTTTTGCTTTACCCGATCCGGGTCGCTCATATACAAAATGCTGGAGGCATGCTGTTCGCAGGTGGTTGTTTTGCCGCACCATTTCAAGCTCCTTCCACAAGGATCGCCCTTTGTTTCTCAGGCGATTCACAATAGTCACGTCAATCACTCTCGACTTATAACTTGCCATATATATAGAGTCCCTCCATGCTATAGAATGACTATATTATAGATTATAGCGAATCAGCGTGTCCAATTCAAGAAAACCTTTGATTTGGCAAAAATATTTTCTGCGATACGGCGATATGGAACCATCGCATCGATGATGATTTGTTCACATCGACGCCATCAAATTTGAAAATCAGTTTCGCAGCTTTGACGTTCCCTTCCGCTCGCACTATTCTTTTGGTGATGAAAGAAACCAATAAGGTAAGCACAAGAGAAGGCACGATATGTACAATAGATTTGCAGAAAGGCGCAGACGACTCCTGAACGAATGCAGGGGCGGCATCTACACGGGGATGCTGCTGGCAGGGACTCAGTAGAGCCGCACTTTTATAAATAAGGGCTTGGGATACTCCCAAAATCGCCGCGTGTCACGGGCAGCGGCTGTGCTTGCTAATCCACCAAATCCCAGTTTTCTCTGTCCCAACGCCGCTCTTTCTCTCCGCCGAAATCTGTGCTATACGGTAAGAAAATCAGCGGAAGGAGGGCTTTCTTATGGCACTCAAACGGGTATTTGCCGGGTTTTATACAAGCGGTACGACGGAAAAGCCCATTTTCGTTGTCCGGGTGCTCAAGGACATCGACACCGGCGAGTCCATCGTGGTCTGCAAGGACGCCAAAGAAGACAACGAGCATTACTACCATCCGGTACACATCCTTCTGCGAGCAGGTCGAGGTGGATGGTGTGCTGCGGGGACAAATACGTCCGCCAGACCCGGCGCGAAATCGACGAAGGCACCGTCCGCGAAATGGGCGAGGACGGCTTTCGAGCCCAAGAGCAAGCCCTTCACTTATGTTGATGACGAGTACGCGGAGCGCACCATCCGTTGCAGCAGAACCTACTATGAATATGCCAAGGGCATCTGCGAAAACTACGGATGGGACCTGCGGCGATACAAGCTCATCCGGGAACAGAAGCAGTACATCGGCATATCCAACCGCGAGGCATATCAGGCCATGTGTGAGGGATCTTGCATTTGCCCAGCAGTCGCTCAAAACGGTGCTCAACGACTACGCCGATCTCTTCCGAAACGCTTTTCCGAGGAGCTGTCCATCCGCAAAACAGCGGATGCCATGCAGCAGAATCGCGGCGTGATCGAGCGGCGGCAGGTCGTACTTTATCGGGCGTTTGCACAGCTTTTGGTGGCGGGACGAGGGCAGACGGTGTCTGTCGGCTGATGCGGAAAACTGAATACGATCAAGGGGATATAGAGGATTTGCTCGAATAATTGATGCAAAAACAAAGCGCTTGTCGTAGTGGCAGGCGCTTCTTTTTTGTCCTCTTTATGGCAAAAAGCATGACACCCGGCATCGTTGTTTCCGTTGTTAAAGGGAAGGTGGTTTTAGCGCAAATGATTTGTTTGCCGCAGGAGCAACGAATCTTGCAATATCTGCTGAACTTTTATGGAAGTTTGGGACAAAACCGATCTCTGATTCACTTAGTCAGATAGGGGCGATCAGAATAGTAAAAATTTTTGAAAAGGATGCCAAGATTTCAGAGAGAAAATTGTCCGTTGTAAGGTGAGCAGCAAAACAGCTTCGCTTTCCAAATCCACCCTTCAAACAATTTTTTCAAAACTGAAAGGAGAACTATCATGATCTTATTACAACCGCACCCGCATGACCTGGCGGAACTGGCCAGCTGAACATGCCGGAGGAAAGAATTCTGACGTCCTCAAAGAGCTTGCCGACACGGATTACCTGCAAATCCGGAAGGAAAGGCGATGATGAGTTTTGTCTGGAACTGAGGGGGGAAGTAACACATGCCAGATCGCACGCGACCCATCCGAAAGGAAATCTGCTTTGAACGAGCAGGAGCTGAATTCATCCACCATAAGATGCGCCAGTTGGGGACGCACAACTTCGGCGCTTACGCCCGCAAGATGCTGATCGATGGCTACATCATCAAGGTCGATTACACCGAGCAGAAAAAAGTTGGCTGCCGCTGTCAGCAGAGTCGCCTCGAACATCAACTTTGTAGAGGTCAACTGGGCCCAGACCTCCCGGTAGAAAGCATACAGAAAAACCGCCGTTAAAATCATTCTGGCAATGGCAATAATGGCCCGCTTTTTACCCCGACGTTTGGAGATGCGCTCATATTTCACAGCGTAGTAGGTGGAAGACTTGTCCTTCACGGCAGCGTGTGCAACCTGCACCAGCGCGGGTTTGAGATAGACTCCAGCACGTGAAATACGGACAGATTTCTTCTTCCCTGCGGACTCGTTGTTGCCAGGGGTTAAGCCAGCCCAACAGCACAGGCGTTTGGAAGAGCCAAACTGGGCCATATCGATACCGATCTCGGAGAGGATGGTAATGGCACTGCTGCGGTCAACACCAGGAATTGTGCGCAAAAGAGTAATGGAACCCTCGTGTTTTTGGACCATGCCTTCCACGCAATCATCCACCCGTTCTACCAGCTTGTCAATATAGTGAAGATGGTCGCGGACAATTCCAATGCGGGTTTTCTGCTCGGGAGCTATTTCATGACCTTCCACAGCCTCCAAAATTGCAGGAGCTTTCTTCTTAAGAGAGCGCTGCAGAAGAGAGATGCAGTGCTGGGCATCAAATTCCACATCGGATGTAAGGTAGTCTGTAATGGCAGTTGCAGACTTGCCAAACATATCAGACACAACGGAATCCAACGCCACATTGCAGACCGTAAAGGCATTCTGAAAACGGTTTTTTTCACTACTTTTCATGGAGATGAGCTTATAGCGGTAGCGTGTCAGTCTCCCGAAGGATGCGAATGTCCTTATTGGGGATAAAGCTGCTTTTGACAAGGCCGATGCGAAACAGATCTCCAATCCATTTGGAGTCTTTTGTATCATCTTTGTTGCCTTTTACAGCTTTGACCCATTTAGGATTGGCGATGACCACGCGGATAGCCTGTTTCTCCAGGATGTTAAATACGGGAACCCAGTATTTCCCGGTGGATTCCATGCAGACATCCAAACAGTTGTGTTCCAGAAGCCAATCGGCAAAACGGTTCAAGTCGGAGTTGAAAGTGGAGAACCGTTTCTTCTGGTAGCTCGGCTGTAAGCTGTTCTGCGACGTTTTAATGATCGTTGCAACCAGAAACGATTTGTGGACATCGACACCACAACAGGTTGGAAATACGACTTTCAAATCAACAACCTCCTCACAACAAAATTGTGAGAAGAAAGCAGTGACTGAACCGCCAAGCAATTAACAGGTGTTAATACAATCCTTAGTGTCCGGGCTTGAAAGCGCCACTTATTTGTGCTTGAAAAGGTGACTCTAACACTGATTTCTATACTGTCTTAGGGCTTCCCCTCAAAATGGAAGCAGTCTACGACTCCTCCTACCGTGCGTTGTAGTATCAAATGCTCTGGAAAGGAGGGCAGCGATGGAAGTATTTCTGATTTTCCTAAGTCACAGCAGGCAAAGCAGGAGCTGGCAAAGGAGCTGGCAAAGTTTCAGTCCGAGCAGGTGCTGAAAAATGTCCAGAAGCTGCCCTGTTCCACGGAGCAGAAGCTGGAACTGGTGGACGCAGCGTCAAAGCACCTGAAGGCGCAGAAATGATACATACGCAAACGTGCAGACCGGCATGGGACGCCGGTCTGCACGTTTTGCATATGCTTATTGGAGTTTGACCCTACAAGGGTCACATAGAGCTACGCGATTGCTTCAAGTCCCGCTGAGCGCAAGGTCAGCGCTGATAGATTGCCTCCAAACCAGTGTGTAGGCAGGTGCGCGGGAAAGCCGAGCGGTCTCTGCTGCCTCCAGCTTTGCGCGCAGCTTCAAGGTTTCCTCACGCTGTTCGGCTTTTCATTCGCCAGATCAGAGATCATGCCGTAGTTGTTGCGCAGCGCGGTTGAAGATTTAATAATCATGGGTCTGTATCTCCTGAATGATTCTGTAATAATTCTATCGGACTTATTTGCAGCTTTCAAGGCTCTGCTTGAAATTTTCTCCCATGTGGATTTGAAAATCTGCACGTTACCCTGTTCCCATCAGCTTGAACTTTTTTGCAGGCGGGACGCCAAGCTGCGCTGCATATTGTTCTGCGTCAAGCCGAGCCGCTGGCGTATGGCTTTGATCTGCGCTCCCTGACCCCGCAGCAGAAACAGGTTATAGTCATCCAGCAAATCCTCCAGCGGCACTTCAAACAGCTCCGCCAGCTTCTCCATATGCTCCTTCGGATAAAAGTCCCGCCCTGCCTCTTCGTAATGGATGTAGGTACTGCGGTCGATGCCCGCATAGTCCGCCGCATCACGCTGACGAAGTCCTTTTGATAGCGATACCACCGCAGCTTGTCCGCAATTTCCGTGATCTCGGATGCGTCTGAAAACCGCAGATTGAACTTCTCGGCATCCAAAAACTTATGTGGAAGCACGACCGGAAACTTGAGAATTTGAAGCGGCGCAACTTTTAACGTACCTGCAACATTCGCAGCCAATACATAGCTGCGGACTTTCAGGCGGCAGAACATAGACCATTTTGCCCCAAATGGTTCATGGTTTTCCACCTCAACCGCCGATTGTTCCGCTGCGATAGTATAGCATTTTCTCTACGCAGCGGGGCGGCGTAGGTCGCAAGGCGCGCGCCCTTCTCGGGCTTGAAGGTCGAAATGCCCTTGATGAGACCGATAGTGCCGATGGAGATGAGATCGTCCTGCTCGTCGGACTGGGTGTAGTATTTCTTTAGCATGTGGTTCAAAGGCACAAGGAGCTTTTCTCTGCCCCATATCTTCCCTAAATATTGATGCAAAAGATAGTGAAGAAACCCTGTCTGGTAATATGCGGTTCGACAGCGCAAACTCAAAAGTACCAGACTTACCACATACAAGGAGGAGTCATCATGACAAGTATAATTCATAAACCTGTGAAACCGTGCTTAATCTAATCTTTTTCATGCGCGCATAGCTCCTTTGTTTTTGAAATGTCAAAGAAATGTGCAGTCGGAAACACCCAAAAATCTGAAAAGCATTACAGCGCAGTTTTCCGAAGTGGAGCGTAGCGGAACGAAGGAAAACCACGGCAACATCGAATCCTGCCTGCTGCGCCTGCACCCACTCCCGGTACCTTGCAGGCGGCAGCCCAACCGTGTATAGACCCTGACGCGGTTGTAGTAGATAAAAATATAGCGAAAAATGATCGTTTTGACCTGTTCTCTCGAACCGCGATCCATAGATCTTTTTTTGAGCGTGGCGAAAACTTTCCATCCGTGCGTTGTCGAAGCAATGTCCGGTGCCGCTGAACTTTGTATCATGCCGCAGCGAGACAGCTCGGAATGCTGGTGTATTGACTGCCGCGATCCGAGTGGAACACCGCTCCGCTCGCTCGGATAGAGCCGCTCAAACTGTCGTACCGTATCAATGCACAGCTCCTTCTTCCTATTGTCCCGCATCTCGAGCGCGACGATCCGCCGCTGAAGCAGTCCATGATCGGAGATTCAGCTCTACCACCAACTCAGAAACTTCTCCGATGCGCTGGGCACTACCTGTTTCAGAATGTTTTCACTCCTGCGCTTCTGTTGTGGCTTTGATTCCGTGCACCGCTTTTATGGAGCCAGCCATTCTCTTTCATCACGCGATACACTGTCCTCCGGCGGACGTCAACGCCGTCCCTCAAGCGCAAGGCAGACGCGATCCACGCCGTATTTGTTATCCATGCTCTTCGGCAATCTTTTTTACCTTTCCCGCAAAAGCTGACGGCTGCTGTGCCTGCCCTGTTTCCGCCACCGGTAAAACCGGACTCGCTCAGGCGCAGGACGCGGCACATATCCTTTGCCGTGTAGACGCCCCCGCGTTCGACACGAACAGGTGCCGCTCACACGCTTTTACTTCTTGAGTGCAGAAAAAACCGAGTGCGTCCTTGAAACCTGGTGCCAATTTTCGCTCAAACTCTGAATTTCTGCGCTCGGTGTCTTCGCGGGCGGTGTCGGCGTATGCGTGCGCCAGTCCGCCAGCGTGTAGTACGCAATGCCGAGCTGCTGCGCGGATTTTTCACGCCGATCTCGTCTGACAGCTTCAGCGCTTTTCCTTAATTCTTGCTGTAATGCCGCCATCTCTGCTATTTTAACTTTTTGGGGATTTTACACGGCCCGGCTTTTGCATTTTACAGCGCTCCGTTATGCTTTGCGTTGTGGAACGAACCATGAAAGTCCAAAACCAACATGTGAAATGAGGAATGAAAGATGAAAAAGACACTTGCATTTGTGCTCACCGCTGTGATGAGCCTCTCGCTGCGCTCGCAGGCTGCGGCAGCAAGACCACTGCCCCCGACAACACCAATAACGACCAGCCGCAGCAGGCCGCGCTCAGCGGCAGCGTCTCGACCAACGGCTCCACCTCTATGGAAAAGGTCATCGGCGCGCTGAAGGAGCAGTTCATGGCCGACAACAGCGGCGTCACCGTCACCTATGATCCCACCGGCTCCGGCGCAGGCATTGAGGCTGCCACTAACGGCACCGCCGACATCGGCCTTGCCTCCCGCGCCCTGAAGGACGAGGAGAAGGCCGGCGGTCTGACCGAGACCATTGTGGCGCTGGACGGCATCGCCGTCATCGTCAATGCTGACAGCAAGGTGGAAAATCTGACGGTGGAGCAGATCGGCAAGATCTTCACCGGTGAGATCACCGACTGGAGCGAGGTGGGCGGCGATGCCGGTACCATCTCCTGCGTCGGCCGTGAGTCGGGCAGCGGCACCCGGGACGGCTTCGAGTCCATCACCGGCACCAAGGACGCCTGCAAGCTGGACCAGGAGCTGACCTCCACCGGCGGCGTCATCGAGGCGGTCGCGGGCAACGCCAACGCCATCGGCTACGCCTCCCTCTCCGCAGTCGAGGGCAAGGACACCGTCAAGGCTGTGACGGTCGGCGGCGTCGCCTGCACCGAGGAGGGACCGTCCTCGACGGCAGCTACGCCATCCAGCGTCCCTTCGTCCTCGTGACGAAGACCGACGCTCTGAGCCACCGCTGCGCAGGCCTTCTTCGACTACGCCACCTCCACCGCCGCGAACGACCTCATCAAGGCCGCCGGCGCGGTGCCGGTCGCAAACTAAGCACCATGGCGGCTGCATACATCTGGCTCCGGCGGCAGCGGGCGCAAAGCCCTTTGCCGCCCAGCCAGGGACTGATAAAACAAAAACGTGCGCAAGACGCTGGAAAACCTCATCCACCTCATTTTCCTGCTCTGCGGCGTGGTCGCCGTAGCGTTCGTGCTGCTCATCAGCATCTACCTGATTCTCTCGGGCATTCCCGCCATCCGCGAGATCGGACTCGGAAAATTCCTCTTCGGCAAGGTCTGGGACCCGACAAACACCACCACGGGCGCACAGTACGGCATCCTCGCCTTCATTCTCACGAGCATCTACGGCACGGCGGGCGCTATCCTCATCGGCGTGCCGGTGGGACTTCTTGACCGCCGTGTTCCTCGCCCGCGTCGCTCCGCCAAGGCTTGCGGCGGTCATCCGCACGGCGTGCAGCTGTTAGCGGGCATCCCCTCGGTGGTCTACGGTCTGGTCGGCATGATGAGGACGCGTCGCTCGCGCTCGGCGCGACGCCGATGGAAACGAGCTTCCGCGTCGTTCTGCCCGCCGCGCGCAGCGGCGTGGCGACGGCTGTGGTGCTCGGCGTGGGCCGCGCCATCGGCGAGGCCATGGCCATCATTATGGTCGTCGGGCAACGTCCCAATATGCCGTCGCTCTTTTCAGAGCGTGCGCTTTCTGACCACCGCCGTCGTCTCCGGAAATGTCCTACTCCGGCGGCCTGCAGCGGCAGGCGCTGTTTTCCATCGCGCTGGTGCTGTTTTTGTTCATCATGCTCATCAACGCCACGCTCAATTTCTTCCTCAAGCGCAATAAGGAGGGGGACAAATGAAAAAGAAAGCCATTTCCGGCGGCCGCAGGGCCTATATCCTCACCATGCGCATCCTCATGGGCGCGGCGGCCGTCATCACGGCGGCGCTTGTGCTGTTTCTGATCGCCTATGTGCTCATCAAGGGCCTGCCGAACGTGTCGTGGACGCTGCTGTCCACCGCACCGAGCTACCTCTCCGACCGCATCGGCATCCTGCCGGACATTCTCAATACGCTCTATATCGTCATCGCCACGCTGCTCATTGTCCTGCCGCTCGGCGTGGGCGCGGCCATCTACCTGACCGAGTACGCCACGAACCGCAGGCTCATCGGCGCCATCGAGTATGCGGCCGAGACGCTCTCCGGCATCCCGTCCATTATCTACGGCCTTGTGGGCATGTTGTTTTTCTGCCAGTTTCTGAACATGAAAACATCGCTGCTGGCCGGCGCGCTCACGCTCGTCATCATGAACCTGCCGACCATCATGCGCACCACGCAGGAGAGCTTAAAGACCGTGCCGCAGAGCTACCGCGAGGGTGCCTTTGGTCTCGGCGCGGGCAAGTGGCGGGTCATCCGCACGGTAGTGCTGCCCGGCTGCGTGGACGGTGTCATCACCGGCTGCATCCTGTCCGTCGGCCGTATCCTCGGTGAGTCGGCCGCACTGCTGTTCACAGCGGGCTTTGCCCACGCGCTCAACGGCTTCTTTGAGGGGCTGAGCAGCGCGGGCGCCACGCTCACCGTCGCGCTTTACGTTTACGCCAAGGAGCAGGGCCAGTTCGATGTGGCCTTTGCCATTGCCGCCATTTTGATGCTCCTTACACTGCTCATCAACGGCGCGGCCACGCTCGTTGAGCGATACTTCAGGAGGAAAAGAAGTCTATGAGTGACATTATGACAGTCCAGGGCCTGAACCTCTGGTACGGGGACCATCAGGCGCTGCGCGATATCAGTATGCACATCCCCGAAAAGAGCATCACGGCGCTCATCGGGCCGTCCGGCTGCGGCAAGTCCACGTTTCTCAAAACGCTCAACCGCATGAACGACCTCATCCCCGGCGTGAAGATCACGGGCGATGTGCGCTACCGCGATCAGGACATTTTCGCCCCCGGCACGGACGTCAACGAGCTGCGGCGCGAGATCGGCATGGTCTTTCAGAAGCCGAACCCGTTTCCGATGAGCATCTACGACAACATCGCCTACGGCCCGCGCACGCACGGTATCAAAAACCGTGCAAAGCTCGACGAGATCGTTGAAAAGTCCCTGCGCGGCGCGGCCATCTGGGACGAGGTGAAAGACCGCCTGAAGAAAAATGCCCTCGGCCTCTCCGGCGGCCAGCAGCAGCGTCTGTGCATCGCCCGCGCGCTCGCGGTCGAGCCGGAGGTGCTGCTCATGGATGAGCCCACGAGCGCGCTCGACCCCATCTCCACGTCGAAGATCGAGGAGCTGGCCATGGAGCTCAAGGAGCAGTACACGATCGTCATCGTCACGCACAACATGCAGCAGGCGGTGCGTATCTCCGACCGCACGGCGTTTTTCCTGCTCGGCGAGCTCGTCGAGTGCGACGACACGCAGCAGCTGTTCTCGCAGCCGCAGGATCAGCGCACAGAGGATTACATCACAGGGAGGTTTGGCTAATGAGAAGCCGGTTTGATGAACAGCTCGCGCTCCTGAACAAGGAGATGATCGAGATGGGCGCACTGTGCGAGGAGGTTATCGCACTCGCGTCCAAGGCCCTCACGGAGGCAGATCCGGAGCTGGCAAAGAAGGTCGCGCCGCTCGATGCCGAGATCGACCAGAAAGAGCGCAACATCGAGTCGCTGTGCCTCAAGCTCCTGCTCCAGCAGCAGCCCGTCGCGCGCGACCTGCGCCAGATCTCGGCCGCGCTGAAGATGATCACGGACATGGAGCGCATCGGTGACCAGGCCGAGGACATTGCGGAGATCATCCAGTTTCTCGCCGGACGTTCGGCGGAAAATGACGATCTGCTGCGCGAAATGGCCCGCTCGACCATCCATATGGTCACGGAAAGTGTTGACGCTTACGTTCAGCGTGATACAATGCTGGCAGAGACGGTCATTGCCGAGGACGATGTCGTGGACAACGCCTTCGACGAGGTCAAGCGCCGGCTGATCGACAAGATCGCCGCCCACCCCGAAGACGGGGAGTACGCGCTCGACCTGCTGATGATCGCCAAATACTTCGAACGCATCGGCGACCACGCGACGAACATCGCCCAGTGGGTGGTCTTCTCGGTGACCGGCGTACACAAGGAGGGGAAAGCCATGATCTGGTGTGTGGAGGACGACGCCAGCATCCGCGACATTGAGGTCTATACGCTCTCGTCCACGGGGTTTGACGCCCGCGGCTTTGCCGACGGTGTCTCGTTCTGGGCCGCGCTCCAGACGGAGAAGCCCGATCTGGTCGTGCTCGACGTGATGCTGCCCGGCGTGGACGGCATCGAGCTGCTGCAGCGCATGAAGGCGTCTGCGGAGCTGCGCACCATCCCGGTCGTCATGGCCACGGCCAAGGGCGCGGAGTATGACAGGATCCGCGGCCTCGACCTCGGCGCGGACTACTACCTTGTCAAGCCGTTCGGCGTGATGGAGCTCGTGTCCTGCGTCAAGGCGGTGCTGCGCCGCTGCCAGCCGGAAAAGGCTGCGCATCTGCTGCGCAGCGGCGGGCTCGTCGTGGATTTGAACGCACACACGGTCACGGTCGACGGCGCGCGCGTCGCGCTTACGTATAAAGAATTTGAACTTCTGCGCCTGTTTCTGTCCCATCCGGGCATGGCGTTCACGCGCGACCAGCTCTTTCAGGAGATCTGGGGCATGGACTACTGCGGTGAGACCCGCACGGTCGACATGCACATCCGGACGCTCCGGCAGAAGCTCGGCCCCTACGGACGGCGGATCGAAACGGTGCGCAATGTTGGCTACCGCATGGAGGCAACGACATGACCAAAAAGATTTTTCAATCGATCCTGCTCGTGGCCGGGTGCGTACTGCTGGCGAGCCTGCTGATCATCATGGGCTTTTTGTACGATTACTTCGGCGGCGTGGAGGAAAACCAGCTGCGCGACGAGCTGAACCTCGCCGCGGCGGCCGTGGAGGACGGCGGCACAGACTATCTGTCCCGGCTGACGGCCGACCGCTGCCGCCTGACGTGGATCGCGGCTGACGGCAGCGTTCTGTACGATACCAGGACCGACGCCGAAAGCCTTGAGAACCACGCCTCGCGCGCCGAGGTCAGCCAGGCGCTGACTACCGGCACCGGCGAGAGCACGCGCTATTCCTCGACGCTCATGGAAAAGACCATGTACTATGCCCAGCGCCTGGACGACGGTACGGTGCTGCGCATCTCCATCAGCCGCGCGACGGTCGGCATGATCGCCGTCGGCATGATCCAGCCGCTGCTGATCGTGCTCATCGTGGCGCTCATCCTCTCGGGCCTGCTGGCCAGGCGGCTGTCGCGGCGCATCGTTGACCCGCTCAACAGCCTCGACCTTGAGCACCCGCTCGATAACGACGCCTATGAGGAGCTCTCCCCGCTGCTCAAGCGCATCCACCGCCAGCACGTCGAGATCCAGACGCGGCTGCGCGAGCTGCGCGAAAAGACCGATGAGTTCACGCAGATCACCGGCAGCATGCGCGAGGGCCTCGTCCTGCTTGACGAGCACGGCAGCATCCTGAGCATCAACGCCGCGGCGCAGACGCTCTTCGGCGTGCGGACGCGCGTGCGTCGGGCAGGGACTTTCTCACCGTCGAGCGCAGCCACGAGATCAGCGCCGCCATTCAGGCCGCCGTCACGGACGGCCACAGCGAGGTGCGCGCCGAGCGCGCAGGCCGCGTGTATCAGTTTGACATCAGCCGCATCACGTCCGACGGGAAGCTGCTCGGTACGGTCATCCTGGCCTTCGACAACACGGAGCAGGAATTTGCCGAGCGCAACCGCCGGGAGTTCACGGCGAATGTCTCGCACGAGCTCAAAACGCCGCTGCAGGGCATCATCGGCAGCGCAGAACTGATCGAAAACGGCATGGTCAAGCCGGAGGATATGCCGTGCTTCGTCGGCCATATCCGCACCGAGGCGGCGCGTCTTGTGACGCTCATCGACGACATCATCCGCCTCTCCGAGCTGGACGAGGGCGGCGAGCTGCCGACCGAAACGGTCGACCTTCTCCCCGCTCGCGCAGGAGGCCGCGGAGAAAATCTCCGCGCTGCGGCGGCAGGGCGAAAAACGTGAGCATCATCGTCTCGGGCGAGAACGCCCCGGTCATCCGGCGTGCGGCGGCTCCTCTATGAGATCGCTCTACAACCTCTGCGACAACGCGATCAAGTACAACGCGGACGGCGGCAGCGTGGACGTGCGCGTCGGTGCCGAGGGCGGCAGCGCCTGTCTCACCGTGCGCGACACGGGCATCGGCATCCCTCCGGAGCATCAGAGCCGCGTGTTCGAGCGCTTCTACCGCGTGGACAAGAGCCACTCCAAGGCGACCGGCGGCACGGGGCTGGGGCTGTCCATCGTCAAGCACGCCGTGGCGTACCACCATGGCACGATCGCGCTCAAAAGCGAGGTCGGCAAGGGCACGGAGATCACCGTCCGCTTCCCGCAGGAAAAATAAAGGCAGCAAAACGGGAAAGAGCCGACGCTCTTTCCCGTTTTTGTTCCTTTCATTCCCGTCATGCGGCACAAAGATCACGGCATGAAACTGTCTCTTTTCACGAAATCGGCGCAGCGGACGTCGGCAAGCCTTGTACCGGCTTTCGCGCTGTGATAGGATAAAGTCATCCAAAACCACCCGCGGCGGCTACTCCACCCAAATAGCCGCCGTGAGGAACATGAAAGGATCGTTCCCGCCCTGACCGGCGGTGCGGCAGTGTGGAGACCTGCCGTAAAGCGTCCGAACGGCGCGAGGCCCTGCGCGCGCGGAGGCGGCAGAGCCGCGGTCAGAGAATATGGCAGAAGTCATTCTGAAAAACATCAAGAAGGTCTATCCCAACAGCGAGCCGAAAAAGAAGAACAGGGACAGCGGCGAGAAGAAGCACAACCTGCAGATCACCGACGAGGGCGTGGTCGCCGTGCAGGAATTCAACCTCGACATTGCCGACCGCGAGTTCATCGTCCTCGTCGGCCCGTCGGGCTGCGGCAAATCCACAACGCTGCGCATGGTGGCCGGTCTTGAGGAGATCAGCTCGGGCGAGCTCTACATCGACGGCAAGCTTGTCAACGACGTGGCGCCCAAGGACCGCGATATCGCGATGGTATTCCAGAACTACGCACTGTACCCGCACATGACGGTTTACGACAACATGGCGTTCGCGCTCAAGCTCAGAAGGTGTCCAAGGACGAGATCGACCGCAAGGTGCGCGAGGCCGCGGAAATTCTGGACATCACCGAGTACCTCGACCGCAAGCCTAAGGCGCTCTCGGGCGGCCAGCGTCAGCGTGTCGCCATCGGCCGCGCCATCGTGCGTGACCCGAAGGTGTTCCTGATGGACGAGCCGCTGTCCAACCTGGACGCCAAGCTTCGCAACCAGATGCGCGCGGAGATCATCAAGCTGCGCGAGAAGATCGACACGACCTTTCTCTACGTCACGCACGATCAGGTCGAGGCCATGACGCTCGGCGACCGCATCGTCATCATGCGTGACGGCTTCATTCAGCAGATCGGCACCCCGCAGGAGGTGTTCAACCACCCCGCGAACCTGTTCGTCGCAGGCTTCATCGGCACGCCGCAGATGAACTTCTTCGAGAACTGCCAGCTCACAAAGAGTGGCGACGCTTACCCGTCACCGTCATGGGCCACACGCTGCCGCTGACGGCGGAGCAGAACGCGAAGCTCGCCGCGGCGGGCGCGGAGAGCCGTACCGTGACCGTCGGCGTGCGTCCGGTCCACGTCACCGTCGGCGACGAGGGCATCGACGCGCAGATCGACGTGAGCGAGCTGATGGGCAGCGAGCTGCATCTGCACATGACCGCCGGCGGCAGGACGTGGTGGCTGTGGTGCAGACCGCGAACCTTGACCCCAACGCCTACGCCCGCCACACGGCGGTGAGGTTCAGCTTCGAGCCGCGGCTCATCCATCTCTTCGACCCCGAGACGGAGAAAAACCTCATCTGATTTTCCGATGATATTCATCGGTGTGCCCGTTCAAAAGGAACGGGCACTTTTTTTGTCACCGCTTGTCGCCGGGCCGGAAGAGCAGCGCCATCACGACCGCGAAGCAGACCGCCGCGGCGATGCCGCCCGCGGTGGCAGAGAGCCCGCCGGTCATCACGCCGAGCCAGCCCCTGCTCCGCGACGGCCTTCTTCACGCCGCTCGCAAGCGAGTAGCCAAAGCCCGTGAGCGGCACGGTCGCGCCCGCGCCGCCCCATTCGACGATGGGCTCGTAGATGCCGACGGCCGTGAGCAGCACGCCCGCGACGACGTAGCCTGTCAGGATACGGGCCGGCGTGAGCGGCGTTTTGTCAATGAGGATCTGTCCCACGGCGCAGAGGATGCCGCCGCAGAGAAGGCGTTGAGATAGTCCATCAGCTTTCCTCCCCGATGTTTTCCAGAATGACGGCGTGGCACACGCCCGGGATGCTCGCCCTGCATGGTGGAGGTCGGCGAGAGCAGCGCCCCGTCGGCGCGAAGACGATCCTATTCCACTTGCCCTCGCGCATCCCGCGCAGAAGATAGCCGTTGAGCACGGCGGCGGAGCAGCCGCAGCCGCTGCCGCCCATGTGCATATCCTGCCGCTCCAGATCGTAGAGCAGCAGCCCGCAGTCCTTGTAATTTTTCGTCATGTCCACGCCGTCGCGCGCGAAGAGGTCGGTGACGACCTCGTGCCCGAGCCGGCCGAGATCGCCGGTGACGATGAGATCGTAGTCCGCGGGTGAGGTCCGCGTGTCGGAAAAGAGTGCGCGGAGCGTGTCATACGCCGCGGGCGCCATCGCTGCGCCCATGTTGTTCGCGTCCGTGATGCCGCGGTCCACGATCCTCCCGATGGCCGCGTGCGTGACGGCAGGGCCCCTTCCCTCGTTCGACAGGATGCAGCAGCCCGCCGCCGTAGCCGTCCATTGGGCGGTCGGCGTGCGCTGCGAGCCGTAGGGCACAGGGCATCCGGTACTGCCGCTCGGCGGTGCAGTAGTGGGAGGAGGTCATGGCCGCAGCGCGACGGGCAAAGCCGCCGTCGATGCTCATGGCCGCGAGCGCCAGGCTCTCCCCATCGTCGAGCACGCGCCGTACACGCCGCACAGCGGCACGCCGAACTCCCAGGGCGAAGGAGGTGCCGATGCACTGGTTCAGAAGGTCACCGGCAAAGATGAGGTCCAGCTCCTCCGGCCTGCGCGTCGCCTTCTCCAGCGCGCGGGAAAGCACGCGCTTCTGCATACGGGCCTCGCCCTTCTCCCAGGTCTTTTCGCCGAAGAAGGAATCCTCGCTCAGCTCGTCAAAATAGTCCGCCATCGGGCCCTGTCCCTCCAGCTTCGCGCCGATGTTGGCAAAGCTCTCCACGCGCGGCGGACGTGAAAAGCGCAGCGTCTGTGCGCCGATCCGTTTGGTCTCCATACCATTTCCCCTTGTGCTTGTAGTTTGTCTTAGTATGCCAAGGCCGGGAAATTTTATGAATTTCAGGTAAAACAAAGAGGATGCGCCGTGTGTGCCGGCACATCCCTCTTTGCAGAGGAGGCAATATTCAGGTCTGATAGCTGCGCAGGAAGCGCCGCGTGCGCTCCTGCGCCGGGTCGCCGAGCACCTGCTCGGGATCGCCCTGCTCGACGATGACACCGCCGTCCATGAAGATCACGCGGTCGCTCACAGCGCGGGCAAAGGCCATCTCGTGCGTGACGATGACCATGGTCATTTTTTCCTCCGCGAGATCACGGATGACCTTGAGCACCTCGCCGGTCAGCTCGGGGTCGAGCGCGCTGGTCGGCTCGTCGAAAAAAGAGGATGTCGGGCCGCAGCGCCAGCGCGCGGGCGATAGCGACGCGCTGCTGCTGTCCGCCGGAGAGCTGGCAGGGGTAGGCGTCCGCCTTGTCCGCAAGGCCCATCTTCTCAAGCAGGGAGAGCGCCAGCTCCCGCACCTCGCCGCGCTCGCGCTCTGCACGATGAGCGGCGCGTCGGTCACGTTCTTCAGCACCGTGTAGTGCGGGAACAGGTTGAACTGCTGGAACACCAGCCCGAAGCGGCTTTTGATCCGCCGCAGCGCAGCCTTGTCCGCGTAGACGCTCTTTCCCTCCGCGTCCATCGTCGCGGCGAAGTCGTTCCCGTAGGCGAGCGAGCCGCCGTCCATCGTTTCAAGCAGCGTCGCGCAGCGCAGCAGCGTGGATTTGCCGCTGCCGCTGGGGCCGATGACCGAGACGGCCTCGCCCTCACCCACGGTAAGGGAAATGCCCTGAGCACCTCCAGCGAGCCGAAGGACTTGCGGACACCCTGCATGGTCAATACGTTCATGTCCGGTCCCTCCCTCACTGGTAGTAGGCGAGCGAGCGCTCCGCGCGCTCCATCGCAAAGGCGACGATGTAGTTGAAGACATAGTAAAGAGTCCTGCCGCCGCGAGCGCCAGCATACCGGGCGTATTGGGCGAGGCGACGATCTGCTTGGCGCGGGTGAACATCTCCACCGTGCCGATGACGGAGGCGAGCGAGGTGTCCTTCACGAGCGTGATGACCTCGTTCGTCACGGGCGGCAGCACGCGCCGGATCATCTGGGGAAGAAGGATGCGCCCGAAGGTCTGCCCGCCTGTGTAGCCGAGCACCTGCGCCGCCTCGAACTGCCCGACTGGGATGGACTCGTAGCCCGCGCGGTAGATCTCCGCGAAGTAGGCCGCGTAGTTGATGACGAAGCCGACGATGACCGCGCCGAAGCGCCAGTTGCCCGGCGGCGTGAAGTCGAAGAGCAGGAACGGTCCGTAGTAGACGACCATGAGCTGGAGCATCAGGGGCGTGCCGCGCATGACGGAGATGAACAGCTTCACGAGCCAGCGCAGCGGGGCCGCAGGCTGCGCCGGCCGAACATCACAAGAAGTCCGAGCGGCAGCGAGCCGAGCAGCGTTAAGGTAAAAATTTCCAGCGATTTCCCGAAGCCCTGCACCAGCAGGGTCAGCATGGCGGAAACGGTCATGTTACTTGACGAGGCAGAGGCTGTCGATCACAAGGCCCTGATCGACGTACTTCTCCGCGATGGAGAGCATCGTGCCGTCCTCGGCCATTTTGAGGAGCTCGGCGTTCACGGCGTCGCGCAGCTCGGTGTTGCCCTTTGAGGAAGCCGATGGCGTACTGCTCGGTGGAGATGGGCTCATCAGGATCACATAGTCGCCCCTCGTTGCTGGCGATCTGGAACTTGGCGACGCCGAGGTCCGCCGCGATGGCGTCCACGCTGCCCTGACGGAGCTCCATGAAGCCGGTGTTGTAGTCCGCCAGCTCCACGACCTCCTTGAGGGAGGACTTGAGCGACTCGTTGGCGTTGATGGCGTCCACGGCAGAGGAGGCGGCCTGCGCCATCACGCTCTTGCCGGCAAGGTCGGCGAGGGAGGAAATGCCGCTGTCGGCCTTGACGACCATGACGATGGAGTTATCGACGTAGGGGTCGGACCAGGTGTAGTCGTTCTCGCGTCCGGTGTAGGTGAAGCCGTTCCAGATGCAGTTGATGGTGCCGGCGGCGAGCTCGGCGTCCTTGCTGTCCCATACGATGGGAACGGCCTCGAAGTCCCAGCCGAGGCGGGAGCACAGCTCCTCGGCCATCGCAAGGTCAAAGCCGTCGTAGCTGCCGTCGGCGGCGATGAAGCCGAACGGCGGGAACTCGGCGTCGAAGCCGACGATGAGCTTCTGCTTTTCAGCGGTCTGTGTGGTGTCCGGCGTGTCGGCGCCGGTCTGGGGGGTATCGTCCTGCTTGGCGCCGCAGGCGATGAGGGACAGGCTCAGCACGAGGGCGAGCGCAAGAGAGATGAGCTTTTTCATGGTTTGGATTCCTCCGCGTTTCGATTTAGTGTGATGCTATGATAGCACAGCATTTTGTAAATGCAAGCCCTATTTTTGCCCGTTCGGAAATCTTTGGCGTACTGACCGAAGCGCCCGCGGAGTTCCCCTTTATGTTTATGCACTATCACGATGTTGCGGTAGTGTGTAAAAGCATTTAAGACACGGTTCCGTCCTGTACCCCGCGCAAAGAAAAAGGATTGGCTTTTTTCCCTGTGCCGATGTATAATAGAGACAAATATGAGCTTCTTCCGGGGAGGATACGATATGAAAGAAAAAATGCGCACCATCGGCTACCTGTGCCCGAGGTGCAGAAAGCCGTTATGCAGCAGCGCTCCCGCTTCGCCCTCGCCGCCTCGGGCGCGATCGTGCAGTGCGAATGCGGCAAGAGCGAGCTGCAGATCGACTTCGACGGCGAAAAATTCCCATCAGCGTGCCCTGTGGCGTGTGCGGCGGCGAGCATCTGGCGGAGTGCGGCGCGGACCGGCTGCTCGACGGCGAGGGCATCGGCCTCGCCTGCCCCGAGACCTCCGAGCTTTGCTGCTTCATTGGGGAGGAGTACGCCGTCGAGCGCGCGCTCGAGCAGCTGCAGATCACGGCGGAAAAGCAGTCCGCGCAGGGCGACGCGCCCGAGGCCTTCACCGACACGGTCATCATGTACGAGGTGCTGAGCGAATTGAAGGAGATCGCCGCGCGCCCGCGCGGCATCACCTCGCCTGCGGCAGCGAGCGCTACCGTATGCAGGTGCGTCCGCCGCCGTCGACCTCATCTGCGAGGACTGCGGCGCGAAGCTGCGCATTGGCGCGGCGACGGACGAGGACCTTGACCGCCTGTGCTGCCGCATGACGCTGCAAATTCCCGGGAAGAAGGGGTAAGGGAGCATGGATATCGTCGTCTGCTTTGCGCTCTTTCTCGCGGCGATGCTCTTTTGCCTCGTCAAGGGCTTCTCCCTCGCGTGGGCGCTGCTGTTCGCGCTCGTGCTGTTCTTCGCCCTCGGCCTCAGGCGCGGCTACCGCGCAAAAGGCGCTTGTCAAAATGGCGTGGAGCAAGATGCCCAAGAGCATGATCGTGCTGCGCATCCTGTTTTTCATCGGTCTGCTCACGGGACTCTGGCGCTCGTGCGGCACCATCGCCTTTTTCATCTACCACGGCATCCGCGTCATCACGCCCTCGCTCTTTATCCTCGTCGCCTTCCTGCTGACGGTGCTGCTCAGCTACGCGCTCGGCACGTCGTTCGGCGTGGCGAGCACGGCGGGCGTGGTGCTCATGGCGCTCGCGCGCTCCGGCGGCGTGAGCGAGGCCGTCACCGCCGGCGTCATCCTCTCCGGCATCTACTTCGGCGACCGCGGCGCGCCGACCTCGTCCTGTGCGAGCCTCGTCGCCGCGCTGACGGAGACCGATCTCTACGGCAACGTCAGGCGGATGTTCCAGACCGCCGCGCTGCCCTATGCGCTCTGCCTGATTGCCTACACCGTGCTCTCCTTCCGCAACCCCATCGTCACAGTCGATGAGACCATGCTGGACGCCCTCGCCGAGAGCTTTGTCATCTCCCCGTGGGCGCTCGTGCCCGCGCTCATCATGCTCATCCTGCCGCTCCTCCGCGTGCCCATCCGCCGCGCCATGGCGATCTCCGCCGCCGCGGCCTTCGTCATCACCGTCACGGTGCAGGGCGGCAGCGTGGCTGACGCGCTCCGGATCATGGTCGTCGGCTATCACCCGACCGAGGGTCTGCTGGCCTCCGTCGTCTCCGGCGGCGGGCTGGTGAGTATGCTCACGCCGTTTCTGATGATCCCGCTCGCCGCGCTCTACACCGGCATTTTAGAGGGCACGGGCGCGCTCACGCAGGCGCAGAGCGTTCTTGGAGCGGTCCGCCGAGCGCATCGGGCGCTTCCCGACGATGATCCTGCTGAGCCTCCTCGCCGCGATGGTGCTGTGCAACCAGACCATCGTTGTGATGATGGAGCATCAGCTCATCGGCGCGGTCTACGCCAAGGACGGCGCGGAGCACGAGGAGCTGGCGATGGACATCGCCAACTCCGGCGTCACCATCGCGGGATTGATCCCGTGGTGCATCGCCTGCGCCGTGCCGCTGAGTATGCTCGGCGTCGGCGTTGAGGCCCTGCCCTACGCCTGCCTGCTCTATCTCATTCCACTCTGCTACCTCTTCACCAAGCGCTTTTTCTTTCCCGCGAAAATCCAAAGGAAGCGAGACACCGGTATGATCTCTCTGTTGGCCAAAAATTCATCAAAAACCGCGAGGACGTCACCTCGCCTGCCGTGCGGCAGGCCTACGGGATGCTCTGCGGCATCGTGGGCATCGGCTTCAATGTGCTGCTTTCGCGCTCGCTGATCGTCGGCACGCTCTCCGGCTCCATCGCCATTACGGCGGATGCGTTCAACAACCTCTCCGATGCGGGCGCGAGCATCGTGACGCTGCTCGGCTTCAAGCATTGCGGGACAGAAGCCCGACCCAGCATCCCTTCGGCCACGGCGGCTGAGTACATCTCGGGCTTGATCGTCTCCATGGTCATTCTCCTCATGGGCATCGAGCTTGCCAAGAGTGCGGTGGAGAAGATCCTCCACCCCGAGGCGGTGGAGTTCACGCTCCTCACCGGCGGCATCCTGCTCGCCTCCATCCCGTCAAGCTCTACATGTATCTCTATAACCGCGCGGTCGAAAAGATCGGCTCCGCCGCGATGGAGGCGACCGCGATGGACAGTCTCTCCGACTGCGCGGCGACCGCCGCCGTCCTCGCCGCGACGCTCATCGGGCACTTCACCTCGCTTCAGATCGACGGCTGGTGCGGTATCGTCGTCGCAGCGCTCGTGCTCTGGGCAGGCATTCAGGCCGCGCGGGACACCATCTCTCCCCTGCTCGGTCAGCCGCCCGCGCCGGAATTTGTCCAGAGGATCGAGGAGATCGTTCTCTCCTCTCCCGTCGTGCAGGGCATCCACGACCTCATCGTGCACGACTACGGCCCCGGCCGCGTGATGATCTCGCTCCACGCCGAGGTCCCCGCGCACGGCGACATCATGGCGCTGCACGACGAGATCGACAACATCGAGCAGCGGCTCCGCCGCGAGCTCGGCTGCGCCGCCACCATCCACATGGACCCCATCGTGACCGACGATAAGCTCACCGCCGAAACGCGCGAGCGCGTAGCGCAGCTCGTGCGCGGCATCGACGAGCACATCACCATCCACGATTTCCGCATGGTCACCGGCCCCACGCACACCAACGTCATTTTCGACGCGGTGGTGCCGTTCAAATTTCGCCTGAGCGACCATGAGGTCGAGCAGGAGATCCAGGCCGCCGTAAAGCGGCTCGACAGCAGCTATTTTGCCGTCGTGCAGATCGACAGAGACTACACCAAGTAAAGGAGCAGACGCTATGACAGAGGAGATCCAGCTCAAGGGGAGATCATCGACGGCAGCGACAACATCGTCTTCTTCGGCGGAGCAGGCGTCTCGACCGAGCGGCATCCCCGACTTCCGCAGCGTGGACGGACTCTACCGCCAGCAGTGGAGCGACCCGCCCGAAACGATCCTGAGCCACCCTACTACGAACGCTATCCCGAAATTCTTCGCCTTCTACCGCGCGAAGCTCCTCTGCCCCGACGCGAAGCCAAACGCCGCGCATCGTAAGCTCGCCGGTGGGAGCGCGCGGGCAAGCTGAAGGCTGTCATCACGCAGAACATCGACGGACTCCATCAGGTTGCCGGCAGCAAGGAGGTCCTTGAGCTCCACGGCAGCACCCTGCGCAATTACTGCGAGAGGTGCGGCAAATTCTACGGCGTGGAGGCAATCCAAAAACTCCGCCGGCGTGCCGACGTGCTCCTGCGGCGGGCGCATCAAGCCCGACGTCGTGCTCTATGAAGGAGGGTCTCAACGAGGATACGCTCTACAAGGCCGTGCAGCTATATCGCCGAGGCCGACGTGCTCATCATCGCCGGCACCTCGCTCGCGGTCTACCCTGCGGCGGGTCTGGGTAAACTACTACCGCGGCCACAAGCTCGTCGTCATCAACAAGACGCCGCTGGGCGATAAGACCCGCGCGGATCTGGTCATCACGGGCGCGGTCGGCGAGACGCTTCCGCGCAGGTATAAGCCCATCTTTTTGGCGGCGGGAAAAAGCGGTGCAAAAAACTTTTTCTTTTTTCCCGCAAAAAAGGTTGACATTTGGCGTACAACAGGCTTATAATAGCGGAGCGGTCGTTTGAAAAGACTGATGAAAATGCGGGTGTGCTGGAATTGGCAGACAGGCTAGCTTGAGGTGCTAGTGTTCGTATGGACGTGCGGGTTCAAGTCCCGCCATCCGCACCATCTTTTCTTCTGAGACTGCTTACGCGCGAGTGGTGGAATTGGCAGACTCGCTAGATTCAGGTTCTAGTGTCCTTCACGGACGTGCGGGTTCAAGTCCGCCTCGCGCACCATGATCGATCCTTGAAAGCATTGAGCTTTCAAGGATTTTTTTTTCTTATCCGCCTCTACCCTTATTTTTTACCCTTTATACCTTGGTCACACTATGGATATTACGTATGTCCTCCGTGCGTATTTACCTATCTCTGCCGCGGCAAGGTGTTTGCCAACGCGCAGACAGGCAACATCGTGCTCTTCAGCGCCTATCTTTTCGATGGTGACTGGACGCACAGCCGGCGCTATCTTGTGCCGGTGCTCTTTCATGCTGGGTATTTTTCGTGGCTGAGTGTATTCATCGGCATTTCAAGCACATGGAGAGGGTACACTGGCGGCAGCTCATTCTTTTGGCGGAGATCGTGCTGCTGTTCCTCGTCGGCTTTCTGCCGCAGGAGGGCAACACGGCTGCCAACGCGCTCGTTTCGTTCGTCTGTGCCATGCAGGTGCAGACCTTCCGCAAGGTCCGGGGCCACGCTTACGCGAGTACGATGTGCATCGGCAACATGCGCAGCGGAACGGAGGCCCTGTGCGTCTATTTCCACACCCGTGACCGGGAGGTGCTCTATAAGGCGCTGACCTATTTCGGCGTGATCGGTCTCTTTGCGGTGGGCGCCGGCCTGGGCGCGCTGCTGACGGGAGCCTTTGCCGAACGCGGCATCTGGGTGTCCTGGGTATGTTTCTGATCATGTTCATCCGTGAGGAGGAAAAATGAGCCGTATGTTCCCGCCTAGGCACACGCCCGTTCATCGGTCCGTGATCAAAGAAAACGACTTACAAAAAACTCCCGACGCTTACTGCGTCGGGATTTTTTACCTCGCGGAACAATCGCCCAGCAGCATTTGCCGCAGGTGCTTGGCAGCGATGCTCAACGGCTGATTTTTCGCTGGAACAGGATGCTGCGCGGGTGCGATCGGCTCGTCCAGCGTGAGCGGATAGACGCCGGTGAGCTCCGGCACCGCCACGAGCATTTCGCGCGGGACAAACCCAATGCCGAGGTTGCAGCGCACAGCAGGAAGGACTTGATCGATGGTCTCTACCTCCACGTCAGGACTGAGCGGCAGGTCGTGCCGCAGAAAGAGGTCGGAATAGAAATCGTGGGACGATGTTCCCTCGGTGAGACTGACGATGGGATACGGAGAGCTTTTGCATAAGAGCGAGCAGCGCACGATCTCGTCCGCTATCTGCGTTTACATCGACGCAAACGGTCTGCATGAGCTCAACTTAACGAGAGCGCGGGCACGGGCGGGAGGACCTGATGCTGCGCTTCGTCGCGGAGAGCCTGATGGAGCAGTTTCCGAAGGGCTCCCTTTACCGCGTCGGCGGAGACGAATTTGTCGTATTCCCCGCCCCGGCGGAGGGGCAGAACCTGCGAGGACCGCGCTCGGCCTCCGCGAGCATCACCGCGCAGGGCTACAGCATCTCTACGGCATTGCCGCGCATGAGTCGGTGGTCGGACTGAGAGAGCTTGTCCGCAGGCGGACGAGAAGATGCTTGAGAGCAAGCTCGCCTACTACGCCGAGCACGACCGCAGAGTACGGAAATAAAAAAGAAAAGAGGTAGTGGAGATATCCACTACTCCTTTTGTTGTCATGCCGGCAGCGCCGCCATTCCGACCGACCGTATGCTTATTCGGCCGCCGGCGCTTCGCTATCCTCCACCTCCCGCACCTCGGGCAGGTCGATGCCGTTGTCGGAGGTGTACTGGCGGTGCTCGACGAGCTTATCCTGCATCT
>VOFB01002845.1_pt1 | contig 32884 bp, 50 predicted proteins | sample 5384141 | NCBI WGS metagenome assembly VOFB01 (sample SAMN12384721, study PRJNA508395) | human gut metagenome | isolation source: healthy gut A | host: Homo sapiens | reverse complement strand
ATCAACAATCGTGATAATCTCATTGTGTTTTCTCATTATAAGCGCCAATGGCCTCATAAATCGTTGCGCCGCTGTGCAGCTCATGAATAATAAAACTTTGCCAGAGCCTCTGTCCTCTCTGTCAATAATGCAGACTCTGCGCTTGATATTGTGGTTTGAGAAATAAAATGATCCAGCACAATGCCGTTGAAGATAAGTGCCGAGAATACTCAGAACCCACGGTCTTCTGATCATAGACCAGTGCAGCGGACAATGCCACACACATGCCGGAGAGGGACATGGCTTTTCCCAGTTCCATATGTAAAATATTTATTCATAATCTTCGCCACAATATCGGCCGCCGAAGTGCATTGCGGTTAAACACAAAATACTTAAATACGCTGACAGCCGAAATATAGCGAAATGTCAGTTTCTGACTTTGTCGGCTGAGGATCATAACCCGCAAATATCTTTTCAAAATACCGATAAATACAGGCAGCATAATGCGCGTAAACCGTTTTCTTCAATTCTGCCGCGGGTAAAAATCCGATCACCAGCAGCACCATTCCAATCATGGTAATCGCCGACCGCGGCAGCGGCACGAAATTGGGCACAATTTCCAGACGAAATACTGACAGATGTGACTCGGGACAGGAAAATACACAGCAACGCTTAATAATTGCCGCTGCCGCTGTCAGTATCTTGCCGCTTCTTCAGATAGCTCTCCAGTTGTTTTGTTTTTGTTGTTATTCTGGTTCAATTTCCTCTATTCGCTCTATTTTCTCGTATACCTGTTCCACTGTTTGTAAACCGCACATAGTCTCCTGATAACTCAATTCTCACTTTGTATTTTCCAAAACTATACGTAATCTTTTTATATTGACACAGAAAAATTGCTCTATACTGTTCGTTTACAGAATTTCAGAAGGCGAGCAATTTATCAAGCGAGACTCTATTTCCTAAATCTTTAGCACAGCATCTCTTCAGCAGACCTTCGAATGCTTTTTCCATGGCGTGGGCTTCGTCGCGAGCCATCTCATGAACTGTATCGTGGATTGCATCCAGGTTCCGAGAGCTTTTCGCACGTTTAGCTAAATCGAGATTTACCTTCTGTTGCACCGTGTTCAGCGTCTACTCCTTTTCATCTCAAGGTTCTCTTTGTGCTGTCGTGTTACAACCCCACCTAGAAGTTCTGCAAACTGCATGCTTTAAGCATATCTTCAAAACTGCCTTCTCCCAGTCTAAAGCCAGTCTGGATAACCTTCTCGTAGCATACGCGCCATTTGCTTGAGATACATAGAACTTCACAGAAGGCATTTCACCTTCGAAGGTGCTCGTCAAAGCCATGATATCTTCCCGGTGCACCCTGAAAGCAGCACCTGGGCTAACATGTTCTGCCGCCCATGTCTTATCTGGTGATCTCCTGCCTTTGAACTTGCTGGCTGGTTGCACATGGGATCAAATTCCAGCAGGATCCGCCTTCATAAACATAACCACATACTGTACAAACCCATTTCTTTCATAATCGGCCTCCTTTCTAATCTGATTTTATTTATTATTTTATTTTTACTAATAACACTACTTTTACTATAATAATCATACCTCCTCACTTTGTCAATCATTTTTTCTCATTTTCTCAATTTTTTTGGTTTTATCTACAAAGAGATCAATCGCCACCAACCTTATTTATTGCCCAAAATCTGTGTCGTTGCAGTTGTCAATTTTTCGATTATCCTCATGACTTTTGACAGCAATCCTGTAATACCCTGAAAGATTGTAATTGCTGCAGTCCCTGATCAATTCTTCCGAATTCCTCCTTTTTTTAAATCTGTATCCGCTTTCAGTAAAATATAATTGGCTGTTTCTTTCCGGTACTTGGTGGCTTTCAGTGAACCAATATATCTTTGGGATCTGTGCCTCCTGAAAGTTTCTTTACCTGACGCACCGGCCAGCACTGGATGTTACACCCAGGGCGGCCCTGCCTGATACATTTGTTCAATCACTCAGGTGTCTGCCGTTATTCCGAAACAGGATTAGGATATTGATCCACACTGTCTCCCGCCCCAAACCTAGAAACATCTGAACCAGAAACAAGCTGTATATTCTCTGCTGCATAACTGAAGTATTTTTTCCAAAAGCACAAAACCTATTGGATTATTGGGATTGCATAAAAAAAATAACTCCTGAGCCTTTTCCTCCTTTGCATAGTCCCGATGATTCAATGGATAAACTGCAATCTTATGGCTTTGCTTCCTCCGTCTTTAGCTGATTAGCTTCTACCTTCCTTTTCGCTGATATGACCCACCCAAAAGGCTGCAAAAGGCTGCCTCACGTATTCCGCAAAACAGGGGCTGTCACCATGATTTTTGTCGGTCTTACAGCATAGACATACCGATAAATCACATCCGCCGCCCCATTGCCGCAGATAATCTGACTATCTTCTATATGGTATTTGTCCCAATCGCTTTTCGCAGACTTTACTATACATTTCCAGGATAGCACCCAATCTGTCCGATTGCCTCTGTCAATGCTTTTTTCACTGAATCCGGTGCCCCCAGAGGGATTAATATTCGCCGAAAAAATCCAGAATCTTTTTCATATTGATAAATATCGCCGCCGTGTATATTTTCCATTTGTTCTCTCCCAGTCAATTTTAAATCTAAAGCTGTCTTTCAACGCCTGCTTTTCTATCCATCTCACTCATCCACAATCCGCACTGCCACTTCATTGACATAATCATCTATTTTCTTGGCGATAAAATTGTCCACCACACACCGCTCAATATAAAATTTCTCTGTTTTTAAATGATTTTCTTTATATTGAAGCAACCGCCAGTAAGCCTGTCCGATATTTATCCAATGGCCGACATGATAGGCAACAATATATTTTCCCCGGGCAAGGTCTGGTATTTCCCTTTCAAAGGCCGCTCATCCATCAGCAAAATCGTATTGTCATACTCCGTAAAATTCGCCTTTTGCAACATTATCTTCATATTGGATATACGCCACATCATAATCACTACGCATGCCTGAGTTTTTGAATTCCGCAATTAACTCACTGGTTTTCCGGTAAAGGACTTTTCCGAACCATCTGTCACATGCCCGTATAAATAATATCTTTCAGGAAATTCCTGCATTGTCACTTCAGAAAAATCTGTTTTTTCTGCACTGGCTATCTTTTCACGACGTCTGATAACCATTGTTTCATTGATCTCAGTTTTTCTATCTGAATATCAATCTGCTGCTCGCGCTCCGCAAAAACACGCATCACACACACTCAGGGCTGCGATTGTCAAGTATATCTCTGATCTCTTTTAAAGGCATCCCAAGATCCCGCAGCATCCGTATGGTATCAAAGGTTTCCAGCTGATAAATAGAATAAAGTCTGTAGCCATTTTCGGATACTTTCTCCAGGCAAAAACAATCCAATGTCATCATAATGAAACAATGTATCCTTTGAAACCCCTTTGGCCGCTGCAAATTCTCCCGTTGTCATATATTCATGCCTGTCCATTCTTATCCCTCCTGTAAAATGCTTTTTATCTGTCCTTTTTACCCATACAATTGTAAATATTTGTATTGCCCCTTGACTATAGGGCTACCCTATAGTATATTCTATCAAATGTTGATTCAAGTTACACTATATTTCGAAAGGATTTTGATTATGAGTCACTCTATTAACGGACATTTTACACCGATATCACTTTTAAAATTTGCAGCACCTTCCATTATCATGATGATGTTCATGTCATTATATACCATTATTGACGGAATTTTTATCTCCCGCTTTGTCGGCAGCAATGCCTTTCCTCTTTAAATATTGTCTACCCGATCATTAATATCGTCTTTGCTATCGGAACCATGCTTGGAACCGGAGGCAATGCCATCATCAGCCGCTATATGGGAGAAGGGAAGAACAAAACAGCCAAAGAATGCATGACCCAGTTTGTTGTCATTGACTGATCATCAGTGTCATTATTCTTGTACTGACACGCCTGAATCTGTCTTCCATCTCCAGAATTCTCGGAGCCAGTGATCTCCTGTTGGCGGACTGCAACAGCTATCTTGCCATGGTCATCAGTTTTGCACCTGCAGCCATGCTCCAATGTCTTTCCAGTCCTATTTTGTTACTGCAGGACGTCCGAATCTCGGACTCTTTCTGACAATGATCGCAGGTATCCTGAATGCAGTTTTTAGATTATGTATTCATTGTTGTCTGTCAGATGGGCATCAGCGGTGCCGGTCTCGCCACCGGTATCGGCCAGATGGTTCCTGCTGTTTCCGGCCTCGTATTCTTCTCATTTTCCAAAGGAAGTCTACATTTCACCCGCCTTTCACTTCATCTGAAAGAGTTCATGCAGGCCTGCTATAATGGTTCATCAGAAATGATTTCTCAGCTTTCCAATGCCATCATCACTTTCCTTTTTAATATTGTCATGATGCGCCTGGCTGGTGAACACGGTGTGGCTGCTATCACCATTTTATTGTATGGTCAGTTCCTGTTTAACGCTTTTTATCTGGGATTTTCCATCGGTATCAGCCCGATTGTCGGCTTCCAGTACGGTGCGGGCAACAAAAAAGAACTGAAGAATATACACAAAATATCATTCCTTTTTTGTTGGTATTTCCTCAATTCTTCTTACAATCGCTGCCATTACTTTGTCTACACCGATTGTTACAATTTTACGCATGATGCCGAAACCTTTCGCCTGGCAGCTCCCGGATTTAGAATTTTGCAGTTAATTTCTGTTCAGCGGCTTAAATATTACCTCTTCCGGTTTTTTTACCGCCTTGTCCAACGGACTTGTATCTGCAATTATCTCATTCTGCCGGACACTGGTATTTATTGTATTATGCTTATTAATTCTGCCTTCCTTCCTTGACCTGAATGGTGCCTGATCGCCATCCCTGTTGCAGAATTCCTGACATTGGATCCTCTCTGCAGTTATGCATATACGCTATTTCTTCCGTCCGGGAAAACAGAATTGTTTATTTAACGCTGCGAAATTCCTAGTTCTGTCAAAGGGAAAATAAAGCCAGAGTTCATAGCAGGCCGCTCTCGCTGCCAACGTCTGGCTTTATTTTCCCTTTTCTGAAGTCTATGAATTTCGCAGCTGTTTATTTAAACTTCATTCAAATGTCACAGCTTTCAAATAAAACTAACCGACTCTATTTTTCATCCGTAAGAAATATCTTATGGTTTTAATTTTATCAACTATGTAGAATACGGATTTACACTGTTTTCCTGCACTCCCGACTATCCACTAACTGCACAATTTTATTCATGGCTTTGTCGAATAATACGGTATAGATCGATCCAAAGACGTTGGCTCCGATTCGAAGTGCGACAGCACCTGCTACGCCAAAGAGTCCTGCCGCGATGGAGGGCTCCGAAGGTGTTGAAGACGGTCTGCCATGCATATCCTGCAGAGTAGCCTACGCCGATTCCGCCGATGATGCCGATATAGGGATGCAGTTCTGCCGGCAAAGCATAATACAACACGATGAATATCAGACATCCTGCGATATTATACGGTCCTCTCTTTTTGGCACGTTCGATGATATCTGATGAAAACGGCAAACAGACGGACATACAGGCAATTCCTGCCCACATGGCCTCTCGGCAGCTCAAGCAATGAGAAAATCAGCAATGCGGTAGATACAACCAGCGTCAATTTGATATACCACCAGTTTCTGGCGGAACGAATATTGAATTCTCTGAAAATGTCCAGAAAATGTCTTCTATAAGGACGATTATGCTGATTTTTATAAAATACAGCCATGCAAATCAACATTCCAATCAGAAGTCCGATCACTCTCAAATAATAAGATCTGCCACTGACATCGTACCCCTGCAGCAATAAATATCCCAATACAAATGTTGAATGGTTATACATAATCACGTTGTGACAGCCAAGAACCATCAGCACGAAAATACAACACAGATTAATGGCAAAAGCCGGCCACGGGAAACCATATTGGACACTCTCGGTCCGACAATCAAAATTGTAAAAATACCCAGGATACACAACAGGCCATGATGGGTTCTGATTCCAAATCTGCCTGTCGAAGGACAAAGCAGCGCCAGAAGGAATACGACCCCTGCCACACTGTTGTCTGATCCGAAAATCATACTATATAAAAGTAACAACTGCAAAACAGAAGGCCATCACCAGATAAACTTTAAAAATTATAAATTAAAATGTGTCTGCGCTTTTCTTTCTTATCTGTTGTGTTCTGATCAATTGCTTGAGCCTGTGGAGCTCAGCTGCAATTCCTGATAAAATGTCATTAAACTTTCACCTGTTCCTTTCTATTTCTGACCGGTTCACTGCAAACCCGCAGATGCTATCTGCATTCTGCTGCCTATCTGCATTCTGCTGCCTTAATATCTGCAGTTTGTCTTATTCAAAATATTATTAGCTTCTTCAATTGAATAACTTCTCAAAAATCTTCCGTCTTCATCTTTTTCATACAGCGGATCCAGATAGTAATAATACATCCGATCCACTTCTTCTTTGCCAGCTTCTGTCACACTGACACCATAGCTTCTCCGGTCCGTCTGTGTTCTCTCTTTCACGATCAACCCCTTTTTCTCCAGGCTTTCTATCAGCCGGTTGATGATCGTCTTGCTGACCCCATATCCAATGCCACCTGGCCTGAGTCATCATGCCCAATTTAGACAAAGGATCCTGAATAACAGATCAACCTCCCTGTGCCGAAACCATATCGCCTTTTACTGCTTTTGCGAATCGCCATGCTGCCAAATGTCTGAGTTCTCCTGATCATTTCTCTCCAATTTTGATCCTTTTCTGTGGCTTTCTCATTCCGTATATCCTATTCGCCTTCTATCCATCAAATCCTGTCAGGTAGTTCTAATTCCATATCATCACCGCAAATAGTTCACAATGTAAACTATTTAATCTGTTAGATATCATACAGCTAATTTTTTATTCCGTCAAGTATTTTTACCCAAATATACAACAAAGTGTGCGCTTAACGCACACTTTTCGCGTGCGAGCGATAGCACAGCTATATATTCCTCTCCCGCGAACTGCGGGCAACGCAGTGCCTTTTTATGTAATAGGGAGTTCCAACGGAATTTTATTATAAAAAAAACAGTCCATACTCGCAATGAATACAGACTGCCTTTTTTTATTATACTTTTCTGTTATATTATTTTATTTATTCGAATTCACCAAACTTACCTGCTTCAATGTCATGTGCAAGACCAATACGATTTGTCTTGAAATGGAAGAATGGCCGCTCCGGAAGCTGAATAATTTTACCGGATGCATATATTCTTCAAGACAATCCAGAATCTGTTCACGAACATCATCTACTGTATAACCTTTATTCAAAACAACAAACAGGTATGGCAGGAAGCAACGATGATGATTCGATCCGGCATGATCACAAAGAATTCATCGTCATACCTTCGATATTGGCATCTGCCAGACGATTCTCCATCGGAAGTGTTGCAAGATCTCCACCGTTAAAACGCGGTGCCTTTCCACGTGTCAAAGCATAGATCGTACCATCTTCTGTCATATAACCAATATCACCTGTATGCAGCCATCTTGTACCATCTGAATGGATCTTGATTGCTTCTTCTGTGGCACTCTTGCTGTCATAACCGATCATTGTCGCTGGTCCACTGACAGATTTCACCCATTTCATTATAAGTGAGCTCTTCTTCTGCCTGGTTTGAAAATAGAAATCGTTGAAGCGGCATAGGAATACCAACATTAACGGCATCCGTAACCAATAAACGAGCATTACAATTATGGTCGTTCAGGAACTTCTGTGCTCTCTTCAACTGATTATTGTTGTAGGCTTCACATCCTGCCCCCGCTGAGAACAACAGATGAGACATATCATAATCATCCGGAATACGACCGTTTCTCATGATGATTTCAATGAACATCGGAATCAGTGGCCAGCAGTTTGGACGATAGCGCATCATCTCAAGGTCAATATCCCGACATCCACAAACGGATCCATAATCAGAAGTTTGTTGGATGACAATGGAAGCAGAAACATGGAGACAACGACTGCAACCAGTGCAGGAGGAAGAATCGTTACCGTCGGACGGAATTCACTGGAATCACCGTAGAAGTTCATCTGCTGAATCGCGCCCAGCATTGTACATGCACTATGGATAACCTGCTTGGAAGGGCCTGTAGAACCACTTGTATAAGCACGGAATAATGGACGTTTAATATCGCGCGGTGCATCTACTTCACCAGTATATGCATCTCTAATTCAAAAATTCATCCCAGCTGATCGTCGTCGGACCATAGGCCGGATAATCTGTATATAAATCATTGAGAGCGTCTTTGCAGTAATCCGGCATGGAACTCCTATCACCACTGCGGAGTGGTTTTAAAGAACAATCTGCTGAACACCTGCATCATTTCTATAAGCATTCAGATCGCACTGAGAAAGGAAATCATGCGCAATAATAACTTTAGCATTGGATTTCTTTACTGCTTCAACATTTTCTTCAATTGTGTTGTCTCTGCAGAAAGAGATGCACCAATTCTTTCTGCTGCCAGAAGAAGATAGATAAATTCCGGTACGGAACGCAAAAACATCGGAATCTGATCCCCAACACCAAATCCAATGGCCTTTAACGCCTTCGCTACTCTATTAACTTCTGTTTCAATCTGTGCCCATGTAATATCCTTGCCATAATAATGAATGGCTGTAACATCCCTTGCCCGGACAGGCTGCTGCCAAATATTCTCAATTGTACTGCTTGAACTTTCAAATTTTAATCAGCTGTTCCGGATAATTTTACTGCATCCATGGTTTATCTACACTCGGTTTTCCTGTTAACACTTGACTCATGTCGTTCCCTCCATAAATTCAGATGATCGTATCGACTTCTCTTAAACACTTCTTTGTTTACTTCTTCACTTCCGAATTTCAAGTAAACTTTACATCATTATCGAAATCGTAAATTGTCTGAGTTGCTGCAATTATACACTCATTCCAATCATTCGACTTTTTTACAAATTCTTTTTACACTTCTGTCGATACATGTCATAGTTTAACATAAAATATTGGGAATCGAATGGAATAAAATGGAATCTCTATTTTAAATCGTCTGAATAGTCGCAAAAAAATACCGGTTAAATTCCTGTAAATACTTTGTTTACAGGAATTTAACCGGTATTTATCATGCATTTTCCTGTGCAAATTCTATTCGACACTTTCCAGAATAGAAATGCGATGAAGAATCTGCTCAATAAAGGAATCAATTTCCTCCTTACTTGAAAGAACCTCTCCACATTCCCCATTCCATACCGTATCAAAAACTGCGTGAAAATCACCTGCATATCCGGGTGATTCAAAACAATCAGATCATTCTCACTGCTCTTTGTATCCAGACGCAAATATGAAATCGTATCGGAAAAGGAATATACACTGTGTCAGATTATACTGGAAATCCGACACAACCTGACCATAAATCAGCTTAATCTTCAAATTGTCCCTTTGATTACATAACTGCTGTAAATAACTGATATATTTTTTCCTCTGAACCAATGACAATCGTATTTTTATAATCAAAAAAATCCAGTTCATTCTCTACAGCCAGATTAAAAATGCATCACTGTCAATCATAATCTCAAGCACTGTCTCTTCCAGGGCTTTCTTTGTCAATGCATGAAGATATCTGAGGGATGCCTCATCAAAATTGACATCACTTTTTCGTCTTTACTATCTCCAATAATTCCTCAAAAGATCATCCGGCAGAAAATGCTCCGTCATATGACCGATCAAACACTTCTTGTTCATTGCCAGTAAAGAATGTACATAATCATTGGATTCAATCATCTCATTCATCGTTGTCTTTCTGCAAAGAAGGCATTTCTCTTGTACAGACATCCGCAATACTGTAATAAATCGGATTACAGTTTTCTGCATCCGTGCTGATTGTCACACCCATACATCTGTCATCTTTCATCAGCATGCCAAAATCAGAAAATCATCTTTAACTGCAAAAATCATATGGCCTGCCGCCTGACTTCCTTTATAAAAATTAAAGTCAACCTGGACATATCTGCAATCATATTCAATAAAAATATCCCGGATCATATGTATAATCTATCTTCTCGGTGCAAGATCGATAAGCAGTGAAAAAATGTACATTCGGATAATAACGATAAGCCTCTTTACGCATATCTCCCCGAACAATCTGAAGCCTGTATTCAGCTCATGGACCAGTGCCAGAAGATCCATCTCAGCCATAATATTCAACATCTGGACTCTTCTAAGCACCGGATGATGCATTTTTCGCTATATATTGTGCCGGACTCAGACTTGCAAAAAAGTGTGTCTTCGGTTCGATGGACATACCATATGTCCGCTGCGGCTCCTGTACATAATCATATTCTGCCTCAAGATTATCATAGATAACAGCTTCAAAGTTCCTCTTCTGAAACAACCTGATAATTGAACTTAATATCTCACAACCCTCTTTTTTGAACCCTGTTTAACAATTTCATGACTGATCCCTGTAAAACTTTTGCGCTTTCGTCTTCTCCGCCGGCAGCATACGTCCGCTGATCCATTTGCTGATATAGCTGACGTCATACTGCAGAGACTTGGCAAGATTTGCATTCTAATCTCAGCCGTATTTAGCAGTTCCTCCAATAACTCACTAAAACGATTTTTTTCCACAGTTCCCATTTTCATAACACTCCTTCTATTGTCGTTCTCCCTCTGCATATCATTATCCATCAGGATTCCATTTTTGTCAATAGCACCAATTGTCCCAAAATGGAAAAAAAGTTGTATCACTATTTTCGCCTCTAAAGATCCTGTTCTTTATATTAGCCTCCCTTCTTCAAAAATCAACCAATTAAAAATGTCAGGATTGTCTAATAACAATCCTGACATTAAAATATCGTTTAATTCAATGCGTCATATCCGGGCATTCTCTTGTTCGTATTTTCATGGCCGAGCGAATCTCGTAACTGAAAATCTTGCCATCGCCGACCTCCCCTGTAAAAGCAGCCTTCTGAATGGCCTCAATGGTCTTCTTTTCCCCCATTCTTCCGATGAAACAACGATTTCGAATTTAATTTTCGGCAGCATCATCACATCTACTTCCGTACCACGCACGCGCTTTTGTAACCACGCTGCCCCGCACCCCATGACCTGTGAAACAGTAATGCCGTTGACTTCTATTTTATTCAGTGCTTCCTTGACATCCTCAAAAACTTCCTCACGCACAATGGCTTCTATTTTTATCATCATAATCTGTCCGTCCTTTATTATGCAAATCATACTTTTATTTCTGTAACTATTCAGTCCTGACTTACAAGTTCTGGAATATAAGCACCATTCACCCGTCATTATGAATCCAGACCATTGAATGTCGGATAAGCACTCTCACCATGCTGGGAAATATCCAGACCTATTTTTCTTCTCTCTCATCCACACGAAGCGGTGTAAAGATTCTGACGACCGCCAGACAAATCAATGTACCGACAACTGCAACCGCCGCAGTCACCACAATACCGATGATCTGTGCCAACAGAAGATGATAATCGCCATAGATAAAACCGTCCCAGCGGGCCACACTGTTGATAGAACTCTTTGGCAAAGAAACCGGTAGCAATGCCGCCCCAGATACCGCCAATGCCATGACAGCCAAAAGCGTCCAGTGCATCATCAATTTTCAGCTTACCCTTCAAAATGAAATTGTAAACAGCAGATCGGGCTGACCGCCGCACCGATAATAATCGCTGACCAGATCGGTACAAAGCCTGCCCCGGTGTAATTGCAACCAATCCAACAACCAGACCGGTAGAGGCACCTACCAAGGGTAGGCTTTCCATCCTTGATCACATCAATAAACATCCAGGACATCATGGCGCTTGCACTGGCAAGTGCCGTTGTCATAAATGCATGGGCTGCAAGTCCATTTGCTGCAAGAGCACTTCCTGCATTGAATCCAAACCAGCCAAACCAGAGAATAAAAGCACCAAGGGCCACAAACGGAATATTATGAACCTTGTAAGCGGTACTGCCATAGCCTTTTCTGCTGCCGAGGATCATGGCAAATACAAGGGCGCTGACACCGGAGCTGATATGGACAACGTTGCCGCCTGCAAAATCCACAGAACCGATTTCTGCCAGGAACCCGCCTTCCCCCATACCATATGGGCCATCGGATAATAAACAATAATCGACCACAGTAAAATAAAGATAAATAACGCTTAAATCTCCTCGGCCAACCAGAGAACCTGTAATCAATGCAGGGTAATCATGGCAAACATCATCTGAAAAGCAACAAATACAAGATGCGGAATGGTGGCTGCATAAGGCCCTGCCTCATTTATAGCAATGCCGTTTAACGCAAACCATCTGAAATCGCTCGATAATACCGGCATGATTGCCGCCAAATGACAAACGAATAGCCAAACAAAACCCACATCACCACAGCCAGACCCATCAGGGCTGTACAAGCCAGCATCGTATTGACAACATTTTTCCTGCGGACAAGTCCGCCATAAAAGAAGGCCAGTCCCGGTGTCATAAAGAACACCATGGCGGCACTAAATCATCATAAAACCAGTATCTCCTGCATTCATCACATATTCCTCCAATCATCTCTCGAATCCATCTTTTCTCGGATCAATCATCTTCGATTCGTATTCAAAATTCGTTCCTTCAAAAATATGCGCGCTGAATGAACTCTATAGGAAAAGTCATTTCCTACGGATAAAAAAGACGCCAAAAGATATATTCTTCTGACGTCTTTGTCTGGCACTATCTTAGCAGACTTTAAAACAGATGGCAAGTACTTTTTACAAAATTTACCGTCTTTACAAATATTAACTTTTGCTGGGCATTATCCGATGCAAATGACTTAAATATTTACAAAAATCCTATTTCTCCGTTTTCTTTCTCATACTGGCCCAGTGCCTGAAATGCCTCCTTCGACAACGGATATAGGATTGAAATATTAAACAATGTCATCAGGCCGATGCCCACATCACCCAGATCCCATACAAATGTATAGGCGGCAATACCGCCGATGAACAGCATAACCAGCGCCAATACTTTATAGGCCGTCTGCCAGCACCATTTACCAAAAAGGTACGCCACATTAGATCCGGGCATAAAAAAGAATACCGAAAATGTTGAAAAACTGAACATAGCTAATGTGACTGCAATAAAATCACGCCAAATCGCCCAGATGAAATTCCATGGCCCGTCTGCAAAATACCTGACAGACCATCTGTCACTTCCTGCGGTACAAGCATAATAAATGCGGTGCAGCTGCAAATCATAATGGTATCGATAAAGACGCCAAGAGACTGAACCAGTCCCATGGTCACGGTGTCTTTCCCTGCAGCAGCTGCCGCACAAGGTGCAGAACCGGCCTCATTGGACAAAACAAGCCGCGTTTACCATTCATCAAAATAGCGCCAAAACTTCCCGCCGGCAAACTGCGGATGCCGAAAGCTTCTTCAAAAATACGCTGAAAAACCCCCGGCAATGCCCGTTATATTCATTCCGATGATAATCAATGTGATCACAAAATATAAAACGGCCATCACCGGTACCAATACATCCAACACCTTGACCGTCGCATTTTTCCTGAGCACGATCACCGCCGCCAAAATTACCAGTGCAATCGTTGTATAAAGCGGCGGAATGTTAAAACATTGTTAAATGATTCCGAAACCGAATTACTGATAACCTGACTGATCCCACACCGAATCAGACCCGAAATGGCAAATAATACCGCCGGCAGAACATACCTTTTCTTCCTGCCTTCTTTGCGCTCGAAAAAGCGGTGAATATAAAAAGCCGGTCCACCCGATAACCGCCGTAAAGCGGGTCTTTTCTTTATAAAGCTGTGCCAGTGTGGCCTCGATAAAAGCTGTGGCAGAACCCAAAACCGCCATGATCCACATCCAGAAAACGGCTCCGGCACCGCCGGCAGAAATAGCCGCTACAACACCCACAAGATTCCCCATACCGACACGGGTGGCCGTGGATACAATCAAAGTCTGAAAAGGTGACAGACCATTTTCCCCGCTCTTTTTTTGTTCCGTCAGGGCACGCACCATATCCGGGAACAGGCGAATCGGCAGAAAACGCGTCCGAACCGTAAAATAAACCGCCGCCGGCAGAAATATAATCAGCAGTGAAATGCCGATAGAACCGCCGCCCGGCAGAGGAATTTGAAATAAGTCGCCCCACAGAAAATTGTAGGTGGCTTCAATAAGCTGTACAATAAACATTCTAAATTTCCTTCCCTAAATAGCAAAAACGCCATAGTTATTAAAAGTTGTGCTTTATCACTTTCACCTTTTAACAGTATACAGTAAAAAAGTTAAAAGCTCAATATAAACTTCTCTTTTATGTTTTATCTGATAGGACTCAAAGCGACCGTGAGTTTTCCGCTCACGGCCGCTTTATATAATCTCTCTAAATATTTGTAGTTTACTCTCTCATACAGCACCATCATCCGATGTATCTTCTGTGCAGTTCTTCTGTGAACACTCCCGGCAATGCCCGCCACTGCCAGTTCCGCCCCACAGTGGACGGCTCGTTTCATTCTGGCTTCGCTGCCAAGTCCCAGAAGATCCTGCGCCTGTACGATGGCTGGTCTGCCACACTGGGCCCGCATCATACCTTCTTTATAGTGATAGCCTCCTCCTTTGTCAATCGGAAGTATTCTCTGGCCCATTCTGTATCAACAGGATCCGCGGATGCAAACCAGCCTTGAATGGTATCATTGTCATGGGTTCCTGTATAAAACACAGTCCCTGATAAAGTTATGCGGCTGATAGCCGTTGCCATTGGTATCCCTGCTGTCAAAGCCCAATTCAAAAACTTTCATGCCAGGAAATCCGCTATCGGCCAAAAAAGTTTCTTGACAGAGTCTGTCAGAAAGCCTAAATCTTCGGCAATAATCGGTTGTTTACCAATCTTGGCTTCCACCGCATTGAAAAGTTTCATGCCAGGCCCCTGCTTCCAGTAACTGTCTTTGGCTGTCTCGGCGCATACGGAATCGCAAATAAGAATCAAAGCCTCGGAAATGGTCGATTCTCAGTACATCATAAATATGACAGAAATAATCGATTCTTCCAACCCACCATGCATAATCATCTTCTGCCATCTTGTCCCAGTCATACAGCGGATTGCCCCAAAGCTGTCCTGTAGCAGAAAAGCCATCCGGGGACAACCGGAAACTTCCTTCGGCATCAGATTCTCATCCAGCTGGAAAAGTTCCGGATGGCCCAGACATCCACGCTGTCCTGGGAAACATAAATCGGCAGATCACCGATAAAATCAATGCCTTTGTCATTGACATACTGCTTCAGACTCTTCCACTGACGGAAGAAGAAATACTGTAGCACTTTCCAGAAAGCAATCTGTTCAGCCATTGTTTCGCGTACTTTTATCAATGGCCGAATGATCGCGTCTTTTCAGTTCATCCTCCCACTGCCACCATGAACAGCCGCCATGGGTATCCTTCAATGTCATAAACAGCGCATAATCTTCCCAGCCAGAAAGCCTGCAGCTCGCAAAATGTCTCAAAATCTTCCGGTTCATTTTCCAAAAAACGTTTTGCGGCCAATTTTAAAACCGGATAGCGTTGTTCATAAAGTCTTCCATAATCAATTCGTGATACATCATCACCCCAATTAACAGATACATATTCTTTTTTTATCCAAAAGCCCTTCAGACGCCAGCAAATCCAAATCAATGAAATAAGGATTGCCTGCAAATGTAGAAAAGGACTGATACGGCGAATCACTGTAACTGGTCGGACAGATTGGCAGAAGCTGCCAATACTGCTGTCCTGCATCGCTGAGGAAATCAGCAAACCTTCTTGCCGCTGCCCCCATCGTTCCAACGCCGTATTCAGACGGCAGAGACGCCAGGTGCATCAAAATACCGCTTTTCCTCACTTTTTTTCTCATCTCCTTTATTCTGTTCTGACAGAGCGCAGGTACTTTCACCCCTTATAAAAAGTGACGGAATTCTCTCATACGTCACCGGAAGCTCCTCCCGGATATTGCCAAGCAGTATCTCCAGACTACGTCTGGCAATAATCTCACTATCCTGCTTGATGGTCGTCAATCTCGGACACATATACTGACTGAGTACAATACCATCAAAGCCAATCACCGAAATATCTTCCGGTGTAAAAACCCGAAGGCCCCGGTCTTTGATGGCCCGAATGGCCCCAATCGCCATCACATCTGACATAGCAAAACGGCTGTCACCTCAGGCATCTTGTTCAGAATTCTCAGCATGCCATGATAACCATCTTCCATAGAAAATCTGGCACCTTCATACTGTCGGCTCCTGTCAAAATTCCGTCCACGGAGTTCAAATGCTCTCCGACAGCCCATATATCTGGACCTTGCTGCGTAGAATTCTCCAATTTGCCGCCTAATACACCGATTTCTCTGTGTCCCAGCGTGAACAGATACTCTATCGCCGTCTGTGCCGCGCCTTCATCATCCGTACTGACGCTTGAAAGATTCTCAAGTTCCATCCCTCTGCCGAGTTCGTAACCAGCAACCCCGGAATGCCGGCATCCCAAAACGACCGCGATAATACTCTAAATCGCTGCCTAGAAAAAAAAAAATGCCCATGGGCTGCCGTTCACGACAAATCTGCAGTGCCTGTTCAACTTCATTCTCATCCTCATCAATATAGTAGATCAGACAGACATAGCCACGCTCTTTGATCAATCCCTGAAGCTTTTCAACAATCGTTGCAAAAAGCATGTTATTATTACCTTTTGACAATCACTGCAATACCACTGTTAGACTGCTGTTTCAGATGCTTCGCATTATTGTTCAGTTTAAATGATTTTTTTGACAACGGCCATGACCTTTTTTCTGGCCTTGTCAGAAACATCCGGATGATTATTCAGTACCCTTGAGACTGTACCTACGGAATATCCGGCTTCCTTTGCAATGTCTTTTATTGTCACAGTTTTTACCTCTCTCTTCAGGTGTCAGATTCAATATCTGTCTGCGAATCCTGATACAGAATGTCAGTCTGCTTCGCAGACACATTTCTCAGCAGGATTTCCGCATACAATTCTAACCCTTTAACAGCACCGGCTGCAACACCCTCGATAATATATTTCTGGCAGGCAAGATAAAAGATAATAACAGGAATAACCGCCATAATCAGCGCCGCCATGATCGCGCCCATATCTACTCGTCCATAACTGCCCTTCATATACTGGATTGCGATGGAAATCGTCTTATATTTATTAATATCCAAACAAGATATGGCAGCAGGAAGTCATTCCAGATCCACATTGTCTCAAGAATACCAACTGAAATATAAGTTGGCTGCATGATCGGCAATACAACTGAGAAGAATGTACGGGATTGCATCCGTCAATCATAGCCGCTTCTTCTATTTCAATAGGAATGGATTTGACAAAACCACCAGAACATAAAGACAGCCAACCCGGCACCAAATCCCAGATAAATAATAATGATGCCCCAAGGTGTATTTTAATTTGAGACGGTCTGCGATCAATGACAATGTAAACATGACCATCTGAAATGGTACAACCATTGAGAAAACACATAATAAATAAAATGCATTGGTAAACTTATTCTTCACTCGGGTAATTGCCCATGCGCACATAGAAGTACAGATCAAAATAACGATAACAGAACCCACAGTAATAAATACTGTCCATCCTACTGCCTTCAGAAGATTATACTGATCCAACGCAGTTGTATAGTTGTCCAGACCAATAAAGTTCTTCGCTGACGGAAGCTTGAAGGGTTCCAGATTGATAAATGATTTCTTTTAAATGAGTTAAATAATACAATAATAATCGGTGCAATATAAATGAGACCCAATATGGTAAAAAAGATTGTACCGATCCAGCCCAATGTCTTTTGTTCTTCATTTACTGCTGCACCTCCTTCGAACGTGTTGCTCTCAGCTGAATAAGACCAATAGCCACAACGATGACAAAGAAAATAACCGCTTTGGCCTGCCCAACACCTTCCCATCCTGAACGGCCATAGAATGTGTTAAATATTCAGCGCCATCATTTCAGATAATTTGGACGGCTCACCAGCTGTCAATGACAGGTTCTGGTCAAAAGCTTAAATCCGTTGGTAATGGGTAAGAATGTACAAATCGTAATAGACGGCATCATCATCAATGGTAACTTTCCATAAGCACTGCCAGCTGTTGGCACCGTCAATCTGTGCTGCTTCCATAACTTCTCCAGGAATAGACTGAAGTCCGGCAATATAGATGATCATCATATAACCAATCTGCTGCCATGATACCAGAATGATCAGTCCCCAGAAGCCCAGCCACTGGTTCAATGCCAGCGTTCTGTGGAATATTTTGCAAGAATACCGTTAAAAAATCAGCTGCCATATATATCCAAGTACAATACCACCGATCAGGTTCGGCATAAAGAAAATCGTCCTGAAGATGTTTGTTCCTCTCATTTTCCTGTCAGAGCCAGCGCCAGTGCAAAGGCGCAGACATTAATCACTATTAGTGATACAATCGCAAAAAGTGCCGTATACCAAAAAGAATGTCTGAAAATTGTATCCTGAAATGCTTTTACATAATTGCTGATACCTACAAATTTCGCATCTTTGACTGTCGTGAATTTACAAAAGGACAAGTCCAACACCCATAATAAACGGTGCGATAAAAACCTATGATAAATGCAGCAGTCGGTAAAGAACGAATATTGGAAGATAACGTTTAATGGCCTTTTCCACAAAATCAACCTCCCTTTGTTGATAAAGTGCGAGTCCAAATATGCCTGGCAGATTCTAAAATGTTAAAAAAACAGTGGGAGGGCAAGGGATGCCCGCCCACTGTCTTTTAATCTACAGTTACGATATAAAAACCGTTTGCGTTCCTGATTATTTGAAGCTGCTGCTTTTTAGCCCATCCGTCTACAATGCGCTTACAACTGCTGCCCAGTTATCATCTGTCTGGTCTGCTGCATATGTTGTCAGAGCAGAACCAACACCATTCTTCCATTCTTCAGAAGGCATTGTGGAGAATGTCCATGCAACTGGTGTATAGCCATCAGCTACATACTGGTTAGCGATGTTAACCAGAGGATTGATGATTCAAGGTTGCCTTTGAAAGGAATAACAAAGCCCATGCCTGCGTCACCGGATGGCATTGCACCTTCGCCGCCGCACATAGCTTTTGTACCAACTTCAGATGTTACACACCAGTACATGAAATCAAGTGTAGCCTGGATATCTGCTTCGCTTGCTTTGCTGTTAACACACCAGTAGTTCTCTGTACCTGTACAAAGGCCCTGTTTGTCTTCACCTTCAGCACCGATGTAGATCGGCAGCATGCCGAGGTTCTCATCACCGAGTTCTGCAACATCGTTGTATGCCCATGTACCATTCTGATAGAATACAGCCTGTTCTGTTACGAATTCAGCAACTGCATCATCACCTGTCTTTGTGGAAAGAAGGGCCGATCACATGTTGCGTTGTTGATGTAAAGATCCCAGATATTTCTATAGTTGTCAAGGTATGTACCTTTGATGGCATCTGTTGTATTGATGTTGTCTTTCTTTGTATTCATAGTAGATTGAAGATTTGCAAGATGTGTCTTGAATCTCCAGTCAGAAGAGCCATCCATACCTGCGGATGTAAAGGCTGAGAAGCTAATTCATCATTTCGTGCTTTGATGTCTTCAGCAACTTTCTTCAGATCATCAAAAGCTTTGATATCATCCTGTGTATAACCTGCTTTTTTTCAAGAAGGCTTTGTTGTAAATGATGCCGTATGTCTCGATAACATAGCCGATACCTGCCATAGAATCGCCATCCATCAGAGCAAATTCATCATTTGTCAGTTCACCTGCGATCTTAGAATCCTTCAGATCGTAGCAGTAATCTTTCCAAGAAGCCAGACCAACAGGACCATTTACCTGAATAATGTTGGTGCATCTGTCTTAGCCATCTCTGACTTCAGTGTTGTCTCATAATTACCTGATGCAGCTGTTAAAAACTGTTACAGGAACACCAGTCTCTTCTGTGTACAGCTTAGCCAGTTCCTGCCACTGTGCATCCTGTTCAGGCTTAAAGTTCAAATAATAAACCTTGCCGTCGCCTGCTGCTGTGCTTTCTTTCGCTGCCTCTGTTGCTGCCTCTGTTGCTGCCTCAGAACCTGCAGGAGCCTGTGTCTCTTTTGTTGAAGAGCTGCCACAGCCTGCAAGCATGGAAACGCTGAGTGCACCAACCATGGCCAGAGCTAATAATAAACTTCTTTTTTTTCATTATGATTCCTCCTCGTCTTAAAGATAAAACCTTCCCCGGAAACGTTTCTGAAACGTTTCCAACTCTGTAATTACATCATATATACCACTTCAACAAAAAAAGCAAGAGAATTCTGCTTGCTTTTTTTGTCAAATTGTTAGTTATTCATATTTTAAGTCTCTGTTTTTGTGCAGTTTGACATGAATTTTCCCTGTATTTTCCAATCTAATCATATATTTCGTCCTGTTTACGACTATATAAGACACCACCTGAACTACTCTTGTGATTGACCCCAACATCTTATGATTGCATTCCGAGACACCGGTGCCATATCTGCTTCCGGTGTTGTCACCGCACCGATATTGTAGGTATCCACCAGAATCTTCAGTACATTTGGTGAGATAAACGCCGGCAGTGTCGGTCCGAGAAGAATATTCTTGATGCCGAGATGCAGCAGCGTCAGCAGGATGCAGACCGCTTTCTGTTCATACCATGAAAGTACCATGATACTCTGTCTGCATAGCTTGGTTTTACAGGCATAAGACAGTTCGTTGTATACAGAATTGCTCCAGGAATATTATCAAACTCTTTCTGCTGATTCTGCCATGCTGTACCAAAGTTTCCCTTTAGATGAGAGTACTTCTTGAGTTCTGGATATGCATGTGCTGGAAGCATTTCACCATGTGTATAGATATTGATTCCCTTATCTTTTGTCTGCTCTAATAAAAGTTGTAAATCTTTTAAATCATGACCTGTAATAATAATAAATGGTCCTTTTTCAATTGTAAGAGGTACCGTTGTTGGTACAGGAGTTCCATAAGTTGTAGTATTTGCTTGATCTAAAAGCTCCATACATCTTAAATTAACTTTTCCAACCTCTAATACGATAGGAAGTAGTTTATCCATTCCCCAATCTTTCATTCCGATTGCAAAAAGTGCCTTATAGAAGAATTTGCTGATTGTTTCATCGGTATATCCAAGCACACTTGCATGATATGCATATGCAGCCATTCCACGAATTCCAAAAAGTATTAAGGATTTTAATGAACGAATATCTTCAAGTTACGTTGTAATTCCAACAAAAGGAGTTTTTTATGAGAGAATATTTTCCAGTGATAAAAAAAATCAGCACTTTTTCAAGGTATCTCTGAGGATGATTTAGATGGCATGCTGACCTGTCTCGGAGCACGGACTGCTTCCTATTCAAAGAACCAGCCGATTTTCTGGGAAGGGGAACCGGCAAGTCTTATTGGTGTTGTATTAACCGGCAAAGTCCAGATTGCCAAAGATGATTTTTTCGGCAACCGCAATATCATTTCCATGATGGAGCCGTCACAGCTCTTTTATGAAGCTTTGCCTGCGCCGGCATAAAAACTGCCGGTCACTGCAACCGCAGTTACCGACAGTGAGATTCTTCTGCTGGACTGCCGCCGTGTCATCACCACCTGCGGCAATTCCTGTGAATTTCATAATCGGATTATCGCCAACCTTCTGCATATTGTTGCCGCCAAAAAACATTATGCTGAATCAGAAGATTGAGCTGACTTCCAAACGGACCACCAAGGAAAAGTTGATGGCTTATCTGCTGATGCAGGCTAAACAAAATAAAAGCCGAATTTTTGCGATTCCTTATGACCGCCAGGAGTTGGCGGATTATCTCGGTGTCGAGCGCAGTGCTATGTCCGCAGAACTCAGCAAATTGCGCCGGAAGGCCGGATAGATTATCATAAGAACCAATTTAAAATATTAGAATAACTTTACTTTTTTATCTCGTCTGTTTCTACAATAAAACGTACACTTCCGGTTTTTCCTTTTTCAAGACCGGAGAAGTTGTTGTACTGCTCATCTGCTTTTTTTCAGAGCACGGACACGGGTGATGATATTTTCCAGGTCATCCCCTGCCAGTTTTTTCAGTTCCTGAATGCCCTCTTTGTCAAATTTTTTCATGCCGTCACTGAGGGCATCTGTTCCTCTGACAGGCCATCAAATCCTTTAGAGATAGCATTTCCGGCTGTGATGAGCTGTCCCGTACCGTCATTTAATGCCACCGATCCCTGATAAAGCTGCTCAATACCATCGTTCAAAGCCTGCACGCCTTCGGTAAGCTGACCGCCGCCGGAGGCCAGGCTGCTGACACCGGATTTTAACTGTTCCAGTGTGCCTGAGAGTCCGGACATCTGTGTGCCAAGATTCGACAAGGCTTGAATACTGTCCCAGTACCTGCAGCTGTTTCTGCATATCTTCAACCAATGCGGTAATTGTATCTGTACCCAGTGAAAACCCGGAATCTCAAGGTCCGGCATATCTTTCAGCGCATCTTTGCCTCGGCAATCTTTCCTGAAGCCGTATCCGTTGTATCGGAAATTGAAATACTGTCTTTCACTTTCGACTGAATTTCAGCTTTCTGATCATCTGTCAAATCTGTACCCGCAAGAGCCTCTTTTCACAGCCTTTGATGCCTGCTCTTTTGCTTCTGATTCTGCCGTTTTCTGCCTCGCTCAAATCCACTGCATCCAGTGCACCTTTGCCTCGGAAGTCTTTTTTTCTGAACAGATTCCTTATAAGATTTTGCATCATTGGCAAAGGTTTTCACATCATTTAACGTTGACTGCATGACTGTCAGCGCTTCTTTCAATTTTGTTGTATCCTGTGCCAGTGTTGCTGCGGCTGCTGACATCGGCTGCATATCCACAGACTGTCCATCCAGATTCACTGTTGCCAATGACTGATTCAATGTTTCAAGTCCCTGCTGCAGGCCTTTGGCACCCTTCAAGAAGTGCGCCTTTCTGGTCATTGACGGTTTTCAGCCCTTTCATTAAACCTGCGGAACCTTCATCCATTGCAGATACCCCCTGTCAGATACTGTCCAAAATAGTCACCCAATTCATCCGCACCATCTGCCAGCTCTGCAGCGCCGTCCACCAGTTTGTCTGAAGCCTCTGATAAATCATCCATGGCATCAATCAGGTCATCTACATCTTTCAGGTCATCCGTATCCATATTGCCGAACATACCGTTGGAGATAATGGTTGCTGTGAAATCCAGTGAAAAATCTGTCACATCCGCTGTCAGTTCCACATATTCCGGAATATCAACATCTTCTGTGGCTTCATAATTCTTCAACTGCAGACTGTCAGAAAGTCCCGGCATGGCATAACCAATTACAATGTTCTGGTCATCCATTTCCACGGTTTTGCCGTTGGTCACTTCAATATTACTGAAGTTATCCGATGACAGGAACATGGCTGAGCACACAACAAAAGGTGTGGATACCTCAACTGTCTTTTCCATTTACTTCTACTTTCTGAGAATACTTGTTGGTATAATCAAAACGGATTCTGACTTTGCCGCTTTGTCCTTTTAATTCATCCGCAGTCACCTGTTTGTCATTCAGATAATAAGTAATCTTGACATCCACCGGCAGAGCATCTGTAGAAGTACCTTTATATTGAATGTCCTCACCATGATTTTCCCATATAACCACGTTGCTGCCCTTCTCTGTAAATTCTTCGTCGCCTTCTGTGTTCTTAATGTCAGAAAGTGTCGAATAATCTGTGATTTCTCCCTCTCCTTCATTTTTCAGCACTGCCTCCACAGACACATCATAAATTTTGCCGGATGAATCTGCCTTGGCATAGACAGTTTCCGTTTTATCTGTTTTATCACTGCCTTTGTCAGCGCTTTTTATCGCTATCCGATACCTGATCATTCTTACTGCCGTTCTTATCTGCATCTGTTGTCTTGGTTTCTTTATGGCTACTATTGTCAGTATCAGCTGAAGTTTCTGCTGAAACCTCATTCTCCGCTGCTTTGACCTGCTCCGTACAACCGCTCACAACAGACGCTATCAACGCAGCCACCACAAGCACCGCTGTTAATACGAGCATTCCCCTTATCTTTTAATCGCTTTTTATTTTCATCGCACTGCCTCCCGTCTATTCCACATTTTTAAGCGCTGTATCCATCGGAATCTTCTGAATACGCCTGTACTCCAGCAAAGCAACCACACCATAGGAAACAACACCCATGATAAACATTTTGACATAAATTGATTTGCCAAGATAAATCGGAATCCATCCGGACATACTGTTGATCAGCATCCACCGAAAAATATAAACCAGTCCTTCATAAACCAAAGGCATGCTGATCAGTATAGACACCGCCACCACGATAAATGTAGAAATAATATATAACCGGCTGATTTCGCTATTCGTATATCCCAGAATCTTGTTCATGGAAATGGACTGGGCATTTTCTCAATGATGATTTTGGATAGCAAATACATCAATACAACGAAAATCAGCACCGCAAATCCATCTATCAGATACATCATACTGCCCATAGACTGATCCAACTGACGGCTGATTCTGGTCAGGTCATCGATATCAATCAGTGAACCGATATATTTGGAATCAATGTCTGTTATTTCGCTGTTAGAAAAGTAACCGCAAAAATAGTCACTGCCCAGATCAAACATGTCGTTTAATGCTTCTCTCGACATAAAGACATCCAATGCACCTTCGTAATCATAAATGCCCGTTACCGTCAGGTTATAGCTCTTATCCTCATAGGTTTCCTTCAGGGTAATCGTATCCCCCGGCTGCAGCAAATATTTGTCTGCATAAGCGGATGAAATATAGACATCCTTCGGCTGCAGATCCAGATGAATATATTGGCTGTCCGGTTCAATGCCATACAGCAGCACTTCTTCTGTCCTGGTGGCATTCTGCTGCATTTTCAGTGAATAGGCACTGAATTTTTCTGCATCTGGATTATCTGTTTCAACAGAACGACTGAACATCATCATATTCAACATACTTTCCAGCTTGTGATTCTCATCCACCGCTCCCACAGGCATCTGAAGCAGATACTGATAATTGGCCAGCATATTGTTGCCAATGGTCGCTTTGTAATGATCAAGTACTACCGGCAATCCCAGTCAAAGAGCAGCAGCATATTGGCAAATAATATGCCAACAAAAAGCACCAGATAATTGCTGAGATTCTGTAGAATGACCCTGATGCGGAATCGATTAAAAAACGGAATATGCACACTCAACGGCAACGCATGTTTCTGTTTTCTTCTGCTCAGATCACGTCTCTGAAACTTCAGCGGTGAAAGTGTCAGTTTGTAAGACAATACTGCGAAGGTGATGACTGCCATCAGCACCACTGGCACAATAGTGGTCAATACAAAGGCTTCCGAGTTCCACAATGTAACATAGGTCGGCAGACTGTAGCTGCCGTAATACATGCCCGCACAAACATCTTTCAAAACAGTGTATCCCAAAATATTGCCGATACCGGCACCGATCAAAGTGACAAAAATCGGCACCATCATATAATGCCGCACCAGCTCGCTTCTCGTATAACCGGATGCCCGAAGCGTGCCGATGACATTAGCCTCTTTTGCTGATGGTGTTGCTTGATGATCACACTGAACACAAAAGCCATGATCACAATAACCATATACAGCAGGACAATCATCATGCCTCTGTCACTGCCCATATCTTCACCGGTAAAATTAATCGCCTGATTCAGATAACGCGGTGTATAGCTGTCCAGTACAATAGTGCTATTGATATCTGACATCAAATCATCCGACATTTCTTTCTCTTCTATGTTGTTCTTTGGCGATTGATTGTATTTCCATGCATACTGCCAGGTCATTTTAGACTGATCCAGCTGTGCAAAGCCCTTCTCAGCCACAATGGCCACCCCAAACTTGATCGCATCAAACATTGAATCATTATTGTCCGAGAATAATGCGCTGTAATCAGACAATGCCACCAATCCTGTCACTCTCCAGCTGTAATCTGTTGATGCAATCACATCGCCTACTTTCAGACTGTTGTTGTCCGCATACATTCTGTCGATGGCAATTTCGTCCGATTTCTCCGGCATACTTCCTTCCATCAGACATACTTTATCGACGTCCTTGCGATCTGGAAAAATTCGAAGCGTACTATCATTCGTCACTAACGTTTCTTCCACATAAAACAAATCATAAAGTGTCACTCCCAGAGCTTCAACATTCTTCTTCTGAGCCTTGTTCATCTGTTTTTACAACTGTGAAATGGCCGTCTTCTATATTGTATTTCTCAAAACTTTCATTATATGCCGTCAGCATACTGCCATCTGCCACAAGGAAACCGGATACAAACCCGATGGTTGCAATCAGAAGAATCAAAATCACCAGATATTTGCCCAATTCTCCTTTTAATTCCCTTTGTCAGACGCCGATTCAGTGGATTCTTCATCTGTACCACCTCCCTACCAGTCCAATGCATCCGCCGAAAGTTTCTGCTCATTCAGATAATTCTTGCGGATCATGCCGTCTCTCAGACGTACCACACGATCCGCCATATCTTTGATGGCATCATTATGGGTGACCATAATCACTGTGTTGCCGTATTTCTGATTGACCTTCTCAATGAGTTTCAGGATTTCTTTAGATGTATTGTAATCCAGCGCGCCTGTCGGTTCATCACACAGTAGAATATCCGGGTTTTTGACTATGGCTCTGCCGATGGCCGTTCTCTGCTGTTGTCCGCCGGAAAGCTGGTTCGGCAGCTTATTTCTATGGTCATAAAGCCCCAGTGTATGTAAAAAGTTCATCCACATCCAGCGACTTCTCACTGAGATAAGCCCCCACTTCTATATTCTCCCTCACAGTCAGATTGGGGATCAGATTATACATCTGAAAAATATATCCCAGATGTTTTCTGCGATACAATGTCAGCTTCTTTTTTTCTTTCATATCTGCCATTCTTTCACCTCGAATGCAGATATCCCCGCTGTCTGCCTGGTCAATACCGCCGATAATATTCAAAAATGTCGATTTGCCGGAACCGGAAGGCCCCAGAAGCACACAGAATTCCCCCTGCTCTACGTACAGATCAATCCCTTCAACACTTCAACCCGGCTCTCCCCTGAGCCGTAAGATTTCCTGATTTGATTGATTTCCAGAAACATTCCTCTCGCCTCTCTTCATTCTATATTGACTGTTTTTCACCGTAATATTAGTTATCTCTAACCAGTGTATCATAAAAATGCAGCATCATTGATAGAATACTGCATTTTTGATAAACATTCTCATTTATTAAGATGGTCACAACATCCCAGCTTTTTCCCACCGCCTAAATTCCGTTCGTGCCAATGCCACACACAGCAGACAGGTAACTGTATCTGCCACAGGTGCCGCCAGCAGTGCTCCGTCTAATCCAATCAATCTGGACATTACCAGTGCCAAAGGAATCAGTAACACGCCCTGTCGAATCAACGGTATCAGCAATGATTTCGTCGGCTTCCCGATTCCCTGGAAGAAGGAAGCCGTTGTCATTTGCACACCATACAGGAAAAAGGCCATCATATAAAGCCGGAAGCAATGCTGCGTACAGTCAAAATACAGCTGATTATCCGCAACAAACAATCCTGCTATCTGTCTTGAAAATACCATATAAACCAGCCACCATGCAGCTGAAATAACGACTGCGATTCCTGTGGCCAATCGATAAGTCTGACGCACACGCTGATAATTCTTCGCTCCGAAATTATAGCCGTTAATTGGCTGAATAGCGGAGGAAACGCCACAAACATGGAATGCGCAAGCTGATAGACTTTCATCATCATACCATAAACAGAAAGCGACATATCACTGCCGTAAATGCTGGCTTCTCCGTAAACTCGCATGAGATTATTCAGCACGATCTGTACCAGCGCCGTTAATCCCTGGGTCAGCAGACTCGGAAAACCAAGCTGCAGAATCATCTTTGTCACCGTCCATGTCGGGCGCAATGCGGTCTTTTCAAGCTGTACAGACTGTAATCTGCGCAAATAGAGCAGACATAATATACCTGCTGCCATTTCTCCAATCACCGTGGCAATACCTGCCCCGACAACACCCATCTTTAAGCCGAAAATAAAGACAGGATCCAGAATAATATTGACCACCGCGCCGGCCATCATACACTTCATGGTGTACTGCGGTGAACCGTCTGCTCGTATCATAGCCGTAAATGCCGGACAAATGAGTTGAAACGGGATGCCGATGGCAATCACCCGCATATAAGCCAGAGACTCCCATAAGCCGTATCCGTTGTTCCAAACAATGTAACGATAACGATAAAATACCGCAAAGCACTGCCATCATCACTCCTCCGGTAAGAATCCACGTCACTGTTGACTGAAAACGTGATTGGCATTTTCCTGTTCGTCGTCCCAGACACAGACTGACATTGGCAGCACAGCCATCCCCCAGCAGCAGCGCAATGGCATTGACAAGAATCGACAACGGAAAAGCAATGTTGATAGCCGCCATTCCTGTAATACCTACCCCCTGCCCCACAAAAAATCTGGTCTGCGATGTTATAGATGTAATTAACCATCAAAGTCAAGGTTGTCGGAACAGAATATTTCAGTAAAGCTTCGTCAGCGGTTCCGATTCCAAAGGATTTCTGTTTGTCTGCATATTTTCCATTCTCCATCTCCTCCTCAATCATCATGAAATTTTATCTCAGTCGAGAAGACCTCCCACCTCTTTCAGGCGGTGAGTGACAGCAAATTTGTCTCAATGGAAGTCCAATATCCGATTGAGATAAACGCTCCGCGAGGATGCGCAGTAATTCTGTAAAGAATATGTCAGCTTACGCTGACCAGAATTACGCGCCAAGTCTCGCGGACGTTCGACTTGAAAAGCAAAAAAGCACCCGGCCGCTATTACTTCCAAAAAGAAATAATATTGATACCGGATGCTGATATGATGACTTGGATAGAATGAGCAGAAAACGGCATCCGGCGTTCAGCCGGAAAGCCTTCTTCTCCCCTCCAGACCGACTGTTGGCTCCGGAATTCCACCGGATTAGCTGAATCGCTCGCGGACTGTTACCGCCAGTAGAGAACATGCTCATTTCCGAAGAAAACTTTACTTAACCTCAAAATAACATACTTTTCCTGGACTGTCAACGGCTGATTGTAAAGTGAAAAATTTCGCACATTTCATCTTGACACCTGTTTTTTAAAAGTGATATATTTATCACAGGCAAGTGAGAAATATATCACTTTCAAGGAGGAATTTTGTTTATGAGAAAAGTATCATTACGGGAAATTGTTGCAGACAAGATTGTATTTGCCATCCTGATCGCTCTTTACTACTGGATGTGGGCAAGAAATGACTGGCATAACTACTATACATCAATTCAATACGCTGTCTTTGCCTTTACATTCTTCTATTTTATCTCCCGCGCATCCTGTCTTAGAAAATACAAACAGGAACTACCGGATGAAATGTCTGAGGCCAACCTAAAACGCTGCGATGCCCTGTGTCTTAAAAATCGGTGCCGCTGCAATCATTGTTCTGAGTTTCGTCTGTGCTGTCGGCAGATTGTCAATAACAACAGACCTCATTGGCTATTGCCTGATGGGGATCCTGATTGCTCTTGCCATTATACGCACGATTCTCTTCTACATCATGGACACCAAAGGAGTATAGCATGGCACTTTTAACCAATTTAAAACCCTACAGAGAAAAAATACAACCTCAAACAGGCTGACCTCGCCGAACTGGTGGGCGTTCGCCGGGAAACCATTGTCAACCTTGAACGTGGCAAATACAACCCTTCCCTAAAGCTGGCTATGGATATCGCCAGGTTTTTCACACAACGGTTGAGGAATTATTTCAGTATACGGATGAATAAGAACTATGTAACATATTAAATTCGAAAAGGCTGTGAATGAATGCATAAATTCATTCACAGCCCTCTGTTTTTATTTCAGATATTCCTCAATCACACATTCGTGCTCTTTTGTCTTTTGCTATAATTTATACCGACTAACAAAATATTACCTTTATATTCTTCCAAACTCCTGCAATATTCCTTATTCTTAATTTGTTCAATCGCTCCCTTTGCGGCCTTGTTCCATTTAAGTTCCACTATAATTGCCGGTTTTTCAGGAAATTTTTTTCTTGGAATAAACACAAGATCTGCAAATCCTTTTCCACCTGCCAGTTCTCTGTGCATGGTAAATAAAAATTGCGGGCTGCATAGAGTGCGAGTGAAATTGTGTAACTCAATGCATTTTCATCATTATATTGGAGATGTGATGTCTCAAAATGAGCCTCTTTTATCGCCTTGTGCAACCTGCTTTGGTCTCATTTGCCAGATTGCCCTTTAAGGTGTCCGCTGAATTTTTCAGTGCTTTTGATACTTCTCCCCAGTCAGCAACCGGCAAAACCGTATTAACATATTCCTCACGTATTCTCTGCATTTGGAATTGTACACACCGATTTTCATAATCATATGTCAGATATCCCAAATGCACCAATAATGTAAAAACATCATCCTTCATTTCTGAACGTTGTCATATCATTTGTAAAACTTCCCGTATTCACCGGAATGATTTCACCTGCAATCATACTTAACATCATCCTTCAGCCCTTCAAAATTCATATCTATGTAAACTTCCGAAGCTTCAAAGGTTTCTGTCTGATTCCAGTAATTACCTATCTTCACCAAACCGCATGCAGCTGACAACTGAACGCGGACTGTATATCGACAACCATTTTAAATGAATAGCCATCATACCAGTTTTTAATCTCTTCCATATCCATCTGATACTTTGCGCAAATGTCTGAACTTCATCCTCAGTAAATCCCACATATCACCCAGATGGTCCTGGATTCAATCATAGAAAATTCATCAAACATATTCAGGGCAGAATGTGTACCGTACTTTTTTACAGGCAGGATTCCTGTCATATAAGCAAGATGAATATAAGATTTATCCTTAAGAAAAACCCGCAGAAAATCAAGATACTGCTCCTGGGCTTTTTATCCTGCTTGTACTCACTGAAAAATACAATCCCATTCATCAATAATAACCACAAAAGACATCTGTTCTGTGCATAGACATCCTGCATGATTCAATCAAGATCATTTTCATCAAAAAAATCCACATCCGGATATTCGCTTTCTCAGTTCTCGAATCACCAACCGCCTGAAACGATCAATCAATTCATGAATATTATTACTGCGACTCAAAAAATCCTGCATATTCAAAAAATCGTATCATATTTATTCAGATATTTTTAAAATCATCATCTTTTTCGCAATTTTAAGATTAGAAAATAACTCTTTGAATCACATCCACGACTATAATACGCTGACAGCATATTCGCCGCCATGGATTTTCCAAAACGTCTCGGTCGGCTGACACAAATGTTCTTTTGCAAAGTGTGTAAAACAGAATTGGTATAATTCAATCAATCCTGTCTTATCTACATAAATATCAGAATTGACAGCTTCCTGAATTTACTGCCATCCGATTCAAATAGATTCCCATCTGCACAACCTCCCGTTCTTTTTTTTCTCTTGATTCATTATAACCTATTTTTTTGACTAGTTAAACATCCAAGACAAGAACTTTCTTACATTTTCACATTGATTCCCTTTCTTGATAAATCGTCATTTTTTCTTAAGAGATTCGTTCATTTATATCTCCTAATCATATGTTATACTACTCATGAAAATATTAGGATTTCAGAAATTTCACAGAACGGAGGTCGGAAACATTGAAAAATATTTATTATTTTTGGGTATCATCGGTCTTTTGCCTTAACCGCATGCGGCAAACAGGCCAAAATGTCAGACGTCACCATTGATTATGGCAGCCTCTTATCTATTCCAAAGAAGATATGGATGCCGCCATCAAGGCCATTAAACTGTATTCAAGGATTTTGACGGCTGTGAACTGCACAGTATTTGCTACAGTTCAGATGACCAATGCAACACTCCCGATCATATTACCTGATGAACGAACTGGAAGCTGCCAATGATAACAAGGAAAACCTTCGACCAGTGCATTATGTTTACAAGCTGATTTTCATTCTCCAAAAAGGGCGGCGGTGCATGGAACCTGATGAAGAATATACCGGCTGGCAATGGTGGCTGGCCTGTTCTAATGGCGGTAAGGAAGCTGATCACATGGGGATATTGAGGTTTCTAATAAAGAAAGATTATTTAAAGCCACTAGCAAGAAAAGAACTTTAAAACGGCAAAAGACAATGTTTTATCCAGCATGAGTTTTTCAGATGAAACATTGTCTTTTTTATTATTTCTTCAATCTTCCGAATATCCGCCAGTCTTTCCAACGCCGCATTCAATGTATCGTCCTTCTTGCAAAATGGAATCGGATGTACTGGTTCACGTCTTCTCTGAAGAAGCTGAACCCGAACAGCGCCGACACTGACTTTCTCCTGCCAGATCCACAGAATTCATAGTCATCTTTTAACCCCCGGAACTCGCTGATATCTACCATGACATAATAAGCTCTCTGAGGCTCTGTGAAGGTCAAAACCGGATGTTTTTAACCCGCCTACAAAAAGGTTTTTCATATGGGGTGTAATGGTTCTGCAGTTCGATATAATAATCATCACCAGTTCAATCCCGGCACAAATCCGCCTCATCAGCGGTGCTGCAGCGCCTACAGTCAGGAAGTCGTGCACTTTCTTGACTCGTCAATGACTTCAGGCGGTGCAATGACATAACCCAGACGCCATCCTGTAAGGAATAAGTCTTTGAAAGGAGCGGTGATAATAGCAATACGTAACCGGAACGAAGCATTACCGAG
>VOFB01000087.1_pt1 | contig 32903 bp, 51 predicted proteins | sample 5384141 | NCBI WGS metagenome assembly VOFB01 (sample SAMN12384721, study PRJNA508395) | human gut metagenome | isolation source: healthy gut A | host: Homo sapiens | reverse complement strand
AATAATTTCTTGCTTATTAACAAATAACCGAGCATTTATATTCCAACTGTCTTGATAACCTCCAACAATAATTAATATAGGTTCTGGACATTTTAGTTTTGGTCTTGAGATAAAACTATCATTTGATTTTTATCAATATTACTTGGTGCCGACGATGCATTTGGATGATAGTGCCACTCTCCTAAATAATACTGGCCTTGGTCCCATGCCAAGTCTAAAATTCTTTTCAATCCATCTATACCCCTATAAAAGTACACTTTGAATGTCTAGAATTTTGGGGTGGTGGTGTTATTTGCAAAATGTTGGCTATTGCTTGGTTGGAAGAATAATTTCCAATTAAAATGCCCCCTGTTTCATAAGGATTAGAAATAGCACAATAATAAAGCATTTGTTCATAAGCCTTTGTGTCGAACTTTACAGTATATGATTGATTCTTATCTTGAAAAAGCAAATTATCCATTCTCTCTTTTCTCCACCACCTCATAGCTTTCAAATATCCCATCGCTCTCTTTTTTGCTCGTAAATGAGTGAAAGCGTCTTTTGAGATTTTGATATAATGTAATTTTCAATTACCTTCACGGAAGTTGCAGCAGCAATCCAAATATCATCACTTCTTCCAGGAAAAGTCGGATGCCAGCAACCAATTCCATTCCTTGGCAAGTCGTAATCATCATATAAGACTTTTTTCTGCCTGTAGGTACGGGGAAATCAAATCATAAAAAGCATTAAAATTAAAAGTGTTACCATTCATCAGTGTAACATATAATCGTTTTGCACCCAATCCAACAGAGACTGAAGCTATAATATGGGTTCTCTTAAAATTAGTTCTTTGAAGAATATCAAGTACATTATTTTCCCCAGTACAATCAACAATAACATCATATCTATCCAAATCAATATTTGTTTTAAAAGAGTCATCATTTGAAAGAGTATCATTTATAACTTTAACATTTGCGTGTGGATTTAGGGAGTTAAGATAATTACATACCGATAATTCTTTAAATTCACCAATATTATTTAGATTTAAGATATGGCGGGATAAGTTCCCGACTTCAAATATATCTGAATCTGCAATAGTAATATTATATACTCCTGCTCTTACAAATATTTCTGCGATTGATGCTCCAATGCAACCTGCTCCAATGAGCAATATTCTTTTTTCTTAGTAACAGGTCGCTCATTTTACCTCGTTGAGATATTTCGTGTTGGTTCCAATTTTCTGAAACAATCCAATCCAATTTTGCATTTTTAGTGAATACCTCACATCTATCACGCATCCACCATCCCTGTTGATTATTTCTGAATCCTTTTGCTGTCCTTTTGCCATATGATACAGTCGGTAAATACAGAGCTTTCAAGAAATTATCTCAGGGGTCTCCACCAAAAATTCGGGGAACAGGGAAACCAATTAAAAGCAAATGCCGTTTTCCGTCCCGAATTTTTGAGACAATATTTTGAAGGATACACATTATATTAATATGTTGTTTTTCACAGGCAACTAACAATTCGCCAAATGTTTCTGGTGCTTGCCACTCATTAACAACTGGGATCTGATTCATAAGTATCCACGGGGCAATAATGGGAGGTGATATAGTTGTTTTTGAAAGATATTTTCCCCATTCTGTATAATGCTGGATGTTGTTACTTAGCGATTTAAACACCTTAACATAGTATACAAATGGTTTACTTTTTATACACATCTAATTCTGCTATTCCATACCGACATTCGACACTCTCCCATTGCATGAAGGTAACCACATCTTCCGAGAAAGCAAACTGCATTTCTAAAATATTGCTCATAGAAAATTCGGGCAGCTCAAATGGCTCGCTTTCTGTAACTAATTTTCCTTTTGCCGCTAGCTCTAGCCAACAAATTGCTCGTTTTGCATGATACAACAAGCGTTCATCTACACTATATGGTTCCGATTGATAATTAGGTATTGTATTCACCTCAAGGCATAATGCTCCTTTTCTCCACAATCCGTTTCTTTCAATTTTGGAGTTGTTAGCTTGATGATACAATGTAACCGTTATACTGTTTTCGACGTCTGGATATACTTTAATTTTTCCCTTTGGGTATTCGGATCAACAACGAAAAACCATTGAGATTTCTGAGGGAAATATGGTGTTTCACATTCAATCACAATACTTAAGTGTAAATACCAAACATTTAATTCATTATCAAATTGCCACTCATCCATTATCTCAACTTGAGATAATGAATCTAAAAGCCCTTCGAGCCTGATTTAATTTATCAAGGATTTGTTTTGACTCCATCTATGCAAATCTTCCTTCTGGAATGGCTGCCGATTTTTCAGTACGGGTTGTAAATCCCGTTGAAGAATTAGATTTTGATGGCTTTGGAGCTGGTGGAAATTCATTACCAAATAGCTCTCTCCATTTGCAAACACTATCATATAATTCTTCACAATCAAAAGCTTCACGAGCTATTTTAGCAGCATCACAAACCGTATCGTAGAAATCAGAATATTCTTCATCTGTAATTCGTGCAAAAACATCATGTTCAGGAACGCCACTATCAGCCAAAAAAGGTTTATTAGTGTATTGGGAAACGATATTTTCAAGAGTTAATACAACACCTTCGGCAACACTTTTAATATCATCTGGACAACAATCACCAATAAAATGTTCCAACGGATAACTCTTGGGATGTTTCATATCTGGATATTGTGTTTTGCGCCACCACTTCAATGCCTTAACAACATTTATATAGTGGGTATTGCAATTCTTGTTTTTTTCAACCGTCCATCGAATTTGCTCAAGTGGATGTGTTTTATCCCATTTTTCCGCTTCACGGTCAGGAATTAGCAACAGTTCGGATTTCCATTGAGGTTCGTTATCTGATTTATAAAATATGTTATATGCACTTTTAAGTAAGTCGTTATTGAACGATTTTGTAAGTAACTTTTGTTGAAAATCTTCAATTGTATATTCCGAAATAATCGTCTCATCTTGAAGTACTCCTGTTTCGCTTTCACCAGGTGCAGAAGTAGGTACGATATCCAAATCAACATAACTTAAACTTATACCAATTGACCTGCCTTGAATTCTATATTTGTCTTTATAATGTTTTTCTAAAATGGAACAAATAAATCCAAAGCCTCCTCTGGTGTAAACTCTTCAGAGTCTAATTTCGTTACAACAATTACATCGACATCTGATTTATTGCCGTTTTGGGTTTTACTGCTGTGGAACGTCGGTAACTTCCCCTGTAAGAAAGTACTAATAATAATCTTTGATAATGTTTCATCTTCCTCTAATCTCCTTCTTAATGTCGTATGCCCTGTTTTCAAATCCTTCACTTGATTGTCAGACAAACGAATATTAGATAGAAAATCTTTAAAATATGACGGTACAGTAGACATAAATAATCCTCCCTTAATTAGTAAAACTTATTGATTGTGAATATGTACAAGAATTCCTTTGCTCAAAATCATATTCATATAGAATACATTTGCCAAATCCAACTGAATTTTGACCTAAGAAAAACATAAATGCATTTGGAGCAGCAGCAAAAATATGTAGTGTTGCACGCCGTTCCACAGTGCTTCTTCTGCCAATAGCGTTATAAACTGAATTAGCTAAAGCAGTTGCATGTGTTCCATCTTCTATCGAAAAATTTGTAGCACCAACATCGCTTGGCATACAATTAATGATACATCCAATTGATAGATTGTTTTCTTTTATGAATTTTACCACGTCATTGTAAATGTTACGAGTGACATTTAATACTAATGCAGAATCATATTGATTCTCATTAAACTTTTCGTGGGAAATATCCCAATTAGTATAGTTCCTTTTAGATGACAGTTTCACATCCCATAATACAGTGCCATTGGTCGACGATTTTTGTATCGGAAATACGTTGATACCTGATTTACTATCAAGAATTCTTCCTGCTGCAAAGGCTATAGACGCATGTGTATCTAAAAATATTTGATATGCATACTTGTTGCTTGTATTTGTGAGCAAAAATTCCTCCAAATTTCTATAAATATCTTTGTTCCAATCGTATTCACCCTTTATATTGCGACCATCAAACTTATTAATGAATGATAAACAACTCTCTGTGTCTTTTTCCAAGTTTTCTGCTCCACGGGTAAAGCTTTTCACACCAATAGATATTCTTTTAGGGGGAATACTTATCGGCAACAAGAAAAATGCGTTTTCCATTTCTTCATCAAAGTCTTTTCTATCAATACCTTTACCATGTGTTGAAGAAATCATCTGATCATTTACAGTCGCTGAAGCAATAAACCTAATTTGGTCAAACGTCATCATTTTGATTACTATCTGAAATATACTGATGCAACGAATCTCTTACAATTTTTTTCCCGCTGTCGGATGCTTCCTCGGCTGTTTCAATTCTTCTACCGCATTAGGAGCATCATACATCGGCAATCCCAAATTTCGTTTTACCTCTGCGATATATGCGGTATGTACTTTGAAGCCGTATTTCGCTTCTATGTACTCCTTAATCATTTTGTAGGTCACTTTCTCTTTGGGCTTGTACGCTGCGGCTCTCTTAGCGATATTATCAAGCGGTACTTTTCCTCACCACTGCATCACGGTTTAACTCCACACTGATGACCTCTTTTGCCTTCGACGCTGCGATAAGACCGATCGTTCCGATGCCACAGTAAGCATCCACAATCCTCTCTTTTCCGGTCAGCCCCGCATACGCAATCGCCTTGTTATAAAGTATCTCTGTCTGCACCGGATTCACCTGATAAAATGATTTTGGCGAAATACGGAAGGTACAGCCGCAGAGCGTGTCCTCAATATAGCCTTTTCCGTAAATAACTGTCTCTTTTTCTCCTAAAACCATACTGGTCTTTTGTCATTGACATTAAGAACGACCGTTGTGATCTCCGGGTGAAGTTTACGCAGTGCCTTGACAAAATTATTCTTGGACGGAAGGATCGGAGATCCGAGCACTAATACTACCATCACTTCTCCGCTGTGAAAACCGCGACGCACCAGTACATGACGCAGCAGACCATATCCGGTATCCTCATCATAAGTCTTGATTTTAAAGGAACGTAAAAGTCCCCGGATATCGTGGATGATCGCATCTGCCGTCTCATCTTCGATCTGGCAGGAATCAATGTTTACAACATCATGTGTCCCTGCCTTGTATACGCCTGAAATGACAGATCCGCCTTTTGCAATGTCAAATACCGCATGCACTTTGTTGCGGTAATGATAGGGATGTTCCATCCCGATGATCGGCAGTACTTTGCAGAATTCTCCGACATTTTTCTAACATATTCCTGCTTTTCTTTGAGCTGTTTTTCATAGGAAAGTCCCTGATAATCGCAGCCACCGCATTTTTTTGCATACTGGCACATGTCTGTGTTCTGCTTCTTCGTGATCATTTTTTCCGACGTGTTTTTTCCTGATACTTTTTTCTCTTTTACCGATTTTCCATGATCCGTTTTTTCTGTAAATGCTTTAGTCACTGCATACTTCTTTTCCATTTTTCCGATGGTTCGCTTTTCTGCTTCCTGCTTCACTGTTTTATCAACCGCATATTTTTTTCTTTCCCATTTTTCCGGCGGTTCGTTTTTCTGCCTCCTGCTTCATTGTTTTATCAACTGCATACTTTTTCTTGCCTGCAGCTTTATTTTTTCGCTATGTCTTTATTTTTTAACTTTACTTTTGTTCCTCATTGCACTTTTATTTTTCATTGCATTTTTATCTGCCATTTCAATCCTCCATTCTTTTCAATAAAAACAACACTTTCATTGACACCTCATGTTTACGCACAAGCACAAATCCTGCGCACAATCCTCAATCTCTCATCGTGCTCTGTTCCTCGCTCTGCACCAAGACACAGTATTCCTGCTTTTCACTTGTCCCTCAAACCTTTCCGCCTCACGACTCTTCCACACACTGACTCGGAATGTTCAGATAGGACTCTCCCCAGTTACACATGGCATTTAGGATCGGTGACAGGCTCTCTCCAAACTCCGTCAGGTTGTACTCTGTTTTGGGCGGGACAACCGGATAGACGGTTCTTTTGATAAGTCCGTCTTTTCCAGTTCCCGAAGTTGCTGTGCGAGCATTTTATCGGTGGCTTTCGGTATCTTTTATGAAGTTCACTGTAGCGGAGCGTTTTTCCCATCAGATGAAACAAAATGACCGACTTGTATTTGCCGCCGATCAGGAGATCGTCGCCTCCACCGGACAGTTAAATTCCTTATTCATAGATCTATTTCTCCTTACTTACTTTTTCGGAAGTATATATCAAAAAAAGTGCATACTTGCTTATATTCTGCATTTCCATATAATTATAGACATGAACGTTCAGAAACACAAGATAGAATCCGAAATAAACAGGATTATCCCAGCGAAACCGCATGAAATTCAATTATGTGCAAAAATCAGTTCAAGCATGGAGGATTAGCGTGAAAAATAAGATTTTTCACACGCAAGATCCGTGCTTACACACAAAACTCAAGATGCACAAAAAACAGCTCAAGAATGGAGATTATCATGGAATTATTAGAGATTGCAAAAAGAGACATTCTGTACGAAAGTACACAGGAAAAGAAATTGAACAGGAAAAACTGGATAAAATCTTAGAGGCTGCCCACGCAGCACCGACCGCCGCGAACATGCAGCCGGTACGCCTTATAGTCGTAAAAAGCAAAGAAGGACTGGAAAAAGTCGGAAAGGCAGCAAATATTTATCAGGCACCGGCTGCCATTGTCGTCTGTGCCAATAAGACAAAAGCCTGGAAGCGTCCGTTTGACGGCAAGATCACAACCGACATCGATGCCTCGATCCTGACCGACCATATGATGCTTGAGGCAACCGAGCTTGGTCTTGGCAGTGTATGGATTTGCTACTTTAACCCGGACATATTAAAAGAAGAACTGAACCTTCCGGAAAACTTAGAACCGGTCAATATCTTAGCACTCGGATACAGTGATGAACCGGATGCATCCGCAGAGCGTCATAAAGATATGCGCATTGGCATGGATGAGCTGGTTTCCTACCTTTAAAACAAATAGCATGCACCACAAACAAACCTGTGATTTTAGTAATCACAAAATTGCCAGGATCATGCATCAGCATCCGAATGTCAGATTTTAATCTGACTTCCGGGGTGGTACATTGCCCTGGCAATTTCTTTATCACTTTTCTATTCAGGTGCTTACCACTCAGACTTACCACTTTTCTTACCACTTTGAATCACGGTTTTGTGATATTTTGCGATACTTTACGAGGTTTTCTCTGTAAACGTCAAATATCTTCCATCCCTTATCAATCAAGCATTTCCACCACTTCCCAGTCCTTACTTCTCATAACGAACGCCTAGCGTTCGTCTACAACCTGAAAGATATAGAACTTCAAATAATAACTCTCCGGCACATTCGCAGAATTTGCCCAGAGAATCGGATGATCAGGCGCCTGTGTTCTGAATTCCACCTGGCGGAGTCTCCTGTGCGTCGCCTTTGCTGCTTCTTTCACGGTCTTCTCCAAAAGTTCCTGTGTCATGAAATGGGAGCAGGAACAGGTGGCAAGATAGCCACCGTCTTTTACGAGTTTTAAAGCACGCATGTTGATCTCACGGTAACCTTTGATCGCGTTTTTCGTTGCCTGGCGCGACTTGGTAAATGCCGGCGGATCTAAGATAACAACATCATACTGCTCGCCGCTCTGCGCCAGTTTCGGCAGTTCATCGAGCACGTTTGCACAGCGGAAATGAACGGTATCCTCCAGTCCGTTTCTGCGCGCATTTTCGTTTGCCTGCTGCACGGCATACTCGGAAATGTCAAGACCTGTGACATCCGCTGCCCCTGCAATTCCGGCGTTCAGGGCAAATGTTCCCATATGGGTAAAGCAGTCCAGCACCCGTTTTCCCTTGCAGATGCGCTGCATCGCCAGACGGTTGTACTTCTGATCCAGGAAGAATCCGGTTTTCTGTCCGTTTACGACATCGACAAGATAACGGACTCCGTTTTCCTTGATCTCAACATTGGTGTCAAATTCTTCCCCGATAAATCCTTTTACCTTTGGAAGTCCTTCTTTGGTGCGCTCATTAGCGTCGCTTCTCTCGTAGACGCCGCGCACTTTGATGCCGTCTTTTGCAAGTTCTTCCTTTAATAAAGAAACGATCGTCTCCTTAAACTGCTCCATGCCAAGTGCTAAACATTCCACCACGAGCACATCCTCATATTTGTCAACGACAAGCCCCGGCAAAAAGTCTGCTTCCCCGAAGATCACACGGCAGGATGATGTATCGACCGTCGTTTTGCGGTATTCCCAGGCATTTTTCACGCGCATCTGTAAAAATGTGCGGTCGATCTCCTGGTCCACATGTCTTGTCAGCATACGGATGCGGATTTTTGAATTGGTATTGATAAATCCTTTGCCCATCGGATAGCCGTCAAAATCATGCACGACCACGATCTCTCCGTTTTCAAAACTTCCCATGACCGTATCAATCTCATTATCAAAAATCCAGGCACCGCCTGCTTTGATCGTTCTTCCCTCGCCCTTTTTTAATGTCACAACTGCACTCATTTTTCATCCACCTTTCTCACGCTTTTTCTTTTCCGTAATTTACAATATAAATTCCCACGCAGACCAGCACCAATGCCACAACGCACAGCAAAGCAGCGCACCGATCCACACCACAATGGTTTTCTGCATCCATTGTTCATTTAATTTCATTTGTTTTCCTCATTTCCTGATTTTTGCATTTACCCATTGTAGCACATTCCATACTGCCTATAAAATATTTTTTGAGCAAAAAACTGTTTCTTGTAACTGCCTGTCATGTCCGATATAATAAATACAAAAATATATTGACAGATCCAGTCTTAAAAATATACACAACAGGGGGATTTTCCATGGCTACGATAAGTTTATGCATGATCGTTAAAAATGAGGAGGCTGTTCTCGCGCGATGTCTCGACTCGATTGCAGATCTGATGGATGAGATCATCATCGTGGATACCGGTTCCACGGACCACACAAAGGGAGATCGCTGCAAAATATACCAGTCAGGTCTATGATTTTAAATGGACGAGCGATTTTTCCGCGGCGAGAAATTTTTCTTTTTCAAAAGCGAATATGGATTACATATATGCCGCCGATGCGGACGAAGTTTTAGATGATTTTAACCATGAGCGTTTTCTCCGGCTCAAAAATGCACTGCTGCCGGAAATCGAGATCGTTCAGATGAAATATGTGACGGATGCCGATTTCGACACCGTTTTAAATGCAAAAAAAATACCGTCCGAAACTGTTCAAGCGTCTGCGCACCTTTACCTGGGTCGACCCGATCCACGAGACAGTCCGCCTGACTCCTGTAATCTTCGACAGCGACGTTGAGATTTTACATAAACCGCAGAATTTTCACAGCAAACGTGACTTTTCCATCTTTATCAAAAACTTCCAGAGCGGCCACGAACTCTCTCCGAAGATCCGCACGATGTATGCCAAAGAGCTGTTAAAGACCGGTGACACAAAAGACTTTCAGGATGCGAAACCAATTTTCCAGTATATCTTAGAACATGACCTCTCCGATGATGCCATGAAAGAAGCCTCCTGCGTACTCGCGCATGTGTACCGCTTAGAGGACAACAAAAATGAATTTTTTCAAGCTGACGATGAAGGATATGCTGACCACTCCATGTTCCGAGATCTGCTATGAGCTTGGTACCTATTTTCTCGCGCAGAAAGATTTAAATGAAGCAGTCATCTGGTTCTACAATGCTGCCTATGAAACGGAGAGCATCTTAGATGTCCACACCAACGGCGATCTCCCACTATACGGATTGGTCGAATGTTATGAACTGCTTCTCGCCGAGGCAAAATCGAATATCCCTTCGGATACCATGCTGGTTTCAAGCTATGAGGAAGCGTTGGAAAAATACCGCCGTGAGTCGCAGAGCTGGACGATGCCGGCAGAGAATTAATTGAGTTACTGTTCACTCGCAAGCTTGACACTTGCTGTCAAGCTGTGCGCCAAAGACTATATCATGCCAGATTACAGCCCCATGCATCGAAGATGCATTTAAAATGGGCTGTAATCATCTGGTAAATTTTTAACAATCTTTTTATATCATGATTTTTTACAATTATGAGGAGGTATTTGTGATGGATTATTCACAGGAATACAAACAGAAGCTCGTATCTGCCGATGAGGCAGTAAAATTGATCAAATCCGGTGACTGGGTTGATTATGGCTGGTGCACAAACACAGTAGATGCCTTAGACAAAGCGCTGGCAAAACGTACCGATGAGCTGACAAATGTCAAACTCCGCGGTGGTATCCTTTTAAAACCACTGGCTGTTTTTCGCAGCGCGAAGATGCCGGTGAGCACTTTACATGGAACTCATGGCATATGTCCGGTATCGAACGTAAAATGATCAGCCGCGGATGCGCTTTCTATTCACCGATCCGTTACTCCGAACTGCCACGTTACTATCGTGACATCGATTGCACGATGATGTAGCAATGTTTCAGGTAGCTCCGATGGATTCCCACGGATATTTCAATTTCGGACCAAGTGCTTCCCATCTCAGGCGCAATGTGTGAGACTGCAAAACACATTATCGTAGAGGTCAAATGAAAATATGCCGCGCTGCCTCGGCGGAACAGAATGCGGAGTCCACATTTCCGATGTCACCTACATCGTAGAAGGTTCGAACCCTCCGATCGGTGAGCTCGGTGCCGGCGGTCCTGCAACAGACATCGACAAGACAGTTGCAAAACTGATCGTAGATGAGATCCCGAACGGAGCATGCTTACAGCTTGGTATCGGCGGTATGCCAAACGCTGTCGGTTCCCTGATTGCAGAGTCTGACTTAAAGGATCTCGGCGTCCACACAGAGATGTACGTAGATGCATTTGTCGATATTGCAAAGGCAGGAAAGATCACCGGTGCAAAAAAAATATCGACCGTTACCGTCAGACCTACGCTTTCGGTGCAGGTACCAAAAAATGTACGATTACTTAGACGACAACCCAGAGTTGATGAGTGCTCCGGTTGATTACACCAACGATATCCGTTCCATCTCTGCGATCGACAACTTCATTTCCATCAACAACGCAGTTGATATCGACCTCTATGGTCAGGTCAATGCAGAGTCAGCAGGTACCAAACAGATCAGTGGTGCCGGTGGACAGTTAGACTTCGTTCTTAGGTGCTTACCTATCAAAAGGTCGGTAAGAGCTTTATCTGTCTGTCCTCTACCGTTCTAATCCTGCCAGTTCTGCCATATTAAACAATGCATAACTTCCCACATATGCTCTTCTTGTCGCTCCCATGGAAATTGCCATATTAAATTCCCCGACAAAAGAAAATATGATACCAAAGAAATGCACAAATACCAGTGCTGCCATCGCGATCAACATTCCAAGAGTGACACACTCATTTTCTTCCATGGTATTGCCCGGATGATCATCATAACAATGATTCCAAATACATAGCTGCCAAATGCAACTGCAAAGGAACTGCAGCACTTCCATTTTTCTTGTCTTACACTGTATCAAAAATTACCTGTCATTCCCCGCTACCCCTTTCATACGGTTTTCATTTTGTGTATAAAATACTCCCGTTGCTCTGTCGTCCCAGTCTTCTACACAAAATACTCTGTTTTATACCCGGACTTCATACTTCGATACAACGCGAAGCATCATGACCAGACTGACCGCATACAGCGCAGCTGCTACAACTGCACCGATCAAAAGTCCCATCGAAATGACACTGCCGGACTGTCCCTGAAACCATGCAGTCAGCGTATCCGCCAGATCGCTGCCCATAATAAAACCTGCACCAATACCCATCACAACTGCAACTGTCACAATGATGCCGACTGCTATTCCCTTTTTCCATAACGCATCTGCAGAACAGCGCAGATCTGACCGAATGCAATACACAAAACAAATGCTTCCGCGATCAGTATATTCTTAAATCCATCCATTCTGCCTGCGGACATATATCCCGTAAAAAGGATAAACAGATATGCAGTCACCGCATAGCCCGCATATAACAGCTGCGCACCCCATGCAGCTTCCTTTCTGCCTGATCCAAATGAAAGCACCATCGGAATATAGGCTCCTCCATAACTGATCGGTCCAATATAGTTAAACATGATGCCGATCAGGACCGCAAAGAAATTAGTGCTCTGCCAGAATCCACTGTCAGCACTCTCACCCATACTGAAAAACAAACCGTACAGCAAAACAAATCCAATCAGGATGGCTGTCATCTGTATTCCATATTTTCCCCAGAAAAGCAGGTTCCTTTTTATTATCATTTTAGACTGTTCCATTTTCCATTCCTCCCGCTATTTCCTAGTCATCTAATCCGCACAGTGAAACAAATAATTTTTCCAGGCTGATCGGCTGGATCGTCACATCATAGCCCTTTGGCAGCTCCTGGCCTTCTTTTAAAAGGATCGTCACGCTCTTGCTGCGTCCCATTTTTTCCTCGTGGTGTTTCTCATAACCTTCCGCTGCCTGATCTACCACTTCCGCAAGTCCGCTGACATGATAACTTCTCTCTAGCAGATCCTGTGTATTTTCTTTCAGTAAAGGCTGCCATCCTTGATCATGATGACCTCCTCCATCAGATCCGCTGCCTCCTCGATAATGTGTGTGGAGATCACAAAGGTACGGCCTGTTTCGGTGTATTCTTCCATCAGTTTATGGTAAAAGTACTCGCGCATCACGACATCTAACCCCGCTACCGGCTCATCTAAAAAGTAAATCCGCTTTGCTGGCAAGCGCCACAATGATCGTTACCATGGAAAGCATACCCTTCGACATTTTGTTGATACGCTGTTTCGTATTCAGCTCAAATTTTTCAATCAGCTCATCTGCCATTTTCTGATCCCAGTTCGATAATAGTAAGATGCATTTTTTAAATACTCTTTTACTTTTAATGAACTGACACCACTTCCATACAGGTTGGTTGAAAGTTCTCTGGAGAAACAGATATGATCTAATGCTTTTTCTGTTTTCCCATATCTTTTCGCCGTTCCAGGTCACATTTCCCTCCGTCGCCGGATTCTGTGCGGATAAAATCGATAATAATGTTGTTTTCCAGCACCGTTTCTTCCGATCAGACCATAAATCTTTCCTTTTTCCAGTGTGAAATCTATATTTTTAAAACTTCTTTTTCCCATAACTCTTATTGACATTGCTGCAGATGATTGCTTCCATCTTATTTTCCATTTTATCTTCCCCTTATTGATCTGCTGACTGGATCAGTTTAATGACCTCATTTTTTATCAAGTCCAATGCTTGCCGCTTCCTCTAACAATTTTTTGACATAGTGATCAAAAATTCGTTCCGCCTGCGGTTTAAAATGTTTTTCTTTTGCCCCTTCTGCTACAAACATGCCGATTCCCCTTTTCTTATATAAGATTCCCTTCATCTACCAATATATTCACGCCTTTCGCCGCAGTCGCCGGGTTGATCGCATATAACTTTGCCAGCTCATTGGTACTGGCACACGCTCTTCCTCCAGAAGAATATCCCTCAAAATATCTGTTTCGATCATTTCTGCGATCTGCAGATAAATGGATTTCTCCTGCGTTAAGATTTCATTCATGCATGGTGGCTCCTTTCTTTCAATTTCATTCCTGATAAGATTCCGTTGGCATTATGTGGTTGGTTTGTTATGTGGTTCATTACTTGTGTAACTAACCATAGCACTATGTTACGATATTGTCAACAAATTTATTCATAAAATTTAGAAAATTTCTATAACGCAAAAAAAGCAACACCATCACAACCCACCTGTCAAACAGGTCAGTCATGTGTGTTGCCTTGTCAAATAACCAAAACCGATTTATCTCATTTTTTCCATCTACGGCATCATGCTTCCTGCGTTCTGCCCCCGGCCATCCGCTCACGGATCTCCACTCCGGTCGGTGTTCCCGCAAGTCCGCCTTTTCCTGTTTCACGGATATCCTCGGACATGCTTCTTCCGATACTCCGCATCGCATCGATCACCTCATCCGGCGGAATCTTGCTGAAGATTCCCGCACTCGTCAAATCCGCCGATGTCAGTGCATTGACTGCGCCCATCACATTTCGTTTCACGCACGGCACCTCCACCAGACCGGCAACCGGATCACAGGCAAGTCCCAACAGATTTTTTAAAGCCAGTGCCGCTGCATTTGCGATCTCTTTTGCACTGCCGCCTGATAAATGCACAACTCCGCCCGCTGCCATCGCAGACGCAGAACCGATCTCTGCCTGACAGCCTCCCGCTGCACCTGCCAGAAAAGCACGCTCTGCGATCACTCCGCCGATCCCGGCTGCTACAAACAGTGCTTCCACCATTTTTTCCTCAGAATAGCCTTTTTCTTCCTGCAGACTCAAAAAAATACCGCCGGTACAACTCCGCACGAACCGGCAGTCGGTGCCGCGACAATACGCTTCATGCATGCATTTGACTCACTGGTCTTTAATGCCTTCTCCATGACTTTCCCGATAAAATCTCCACAGAGCAAAGTTCCCTCTGCCCTCGCCTCCATCATCTTTTTGCCTTCCGTACCGACAAGTCCGCTCTCGGATTTTAATTTTTCATCATAACGCGCATCCGCATCTTTCATCGCCTGATACATCGCGCGCATCTGCTCAAATGATACTTCCTCCGTGATCCCCTCTCCCTTGCAGTCGTCCTCCTGCACGATCTTCCAGAACGGTTTCCCGGATTTTTCTTCTAATTCGCATAATTCCTGTAATGATCCATACATGAAATGTTCCTATTTCTTATGATAAATTCTACTCTTCCACAAGACTGCAATATGTCACTTTTAATATGCCCTCTAACCGCTCCAGCCATGCAAGCGATTCTTTTGGCACTTCCTGATCGCACTCTATGACCATGACGGCGCTGCCACCCCTGCTTTTCCGGTAAAGCTGCATTGTTGCAATGTTGACACCCTTGTGTGCGAGCATGGAAGTCACTTCGGTGACATGTCCCGGCTGGTCGATGTTGTGCACGATCAGTGTCGGATAATCGCCGCTGAAATTGGCAGTGATCCCGTCAAGCTCACAGATCTGTATCCGCCCGCCTCCAATCGAAGCCGCAACCACTTCGAGTGTACGCCCGGAAACACCTGTCAGATTCATTTTCACTGAATTGGGATGCACATCACCAAGATCAATCCCCTCTAAGGAAAAATCCATTCCTCTTTCGCCTGCAATCCGAAAACTGTCCGGGATTGCCGGATCATCCACCTGCATGCCCAAAAGTCCGGCGATCAGCGCCTTATCCGTGCCATGTCCCTTTCCCGTTGCAAGGAAGGAACCGTGAAAATATATTTTTGCCTCTTTTACTTCTTCCGCAAGCAGCTTACGGCTGACTCTCCCGATCTTGACGGCTCCTGCCGTATGGGGAGCTGGATGGACCGACCATCACAGGTCCGATGATGTCTAACAGGTTCATATCATATCTCCGTTTCTCTCATAAGTATTTACTTATGTTTTCTATAATTTTATCCTATTTGAAGTTATATCAAATCCATGATACATTTTAATTGCTATATACACACACACATTTATAGCATAGAAAAAGGACAGCGTTTCCACCTCAGGAAACCTGTTCTTTTATTTTACAGCAACAGCGTGTTCGTATCAGTCTGCCCGTGAAACATACCATCGGTTGTTTTCATCGCTCTAATCTCATCATGCCCATACCAGCGCACAATATCCATAAAATCACGGAGTGGATCATTCCATACCTTATGTGGATGATATACCAGATTTAAATTTCTTTCAAGACAAAGATCTTCCACTTTTATTTCCGCCAGACGGCCTTCTTTTAAATATTCCTCAATCAGACAATATGGCAGCACAGAAATACCAAAACCATCTTCCACCGCCTGCACAAGTACTTTCGTGCTCCGGCTCTCCCAGAGCGGATCGATCACGCAGTCTTTTGTCCTTAAATGGCTTCAAAACGGTCACGTACCCCGGCTCCCCTTTTCCCGCAGAAGAAAATTTTCTTTTTTCAGATCCTCAAATCTGACATGCTCCTTCCCCGCCAGTGGATGATCCGGTGCCGCAACGATCAGTGTCCGGTCCTTTGCAAACGGCTCCTGGATATAGTCGGTCTCGCCGGGCAGATCTTCCATCAATCCCAGATCGATCTGATGCGTTTTTAAAAGTTCCATCAGCCGCACTGACCCGCTAACCTTTACTTTTTACTTGGATATCTGGATACTTTTTTTCAAATGCACGGATAAATCCACGCAGCATTTTCACGCCGACAGAAAGGTTTGCACCGATACGAATTGTCCGCACCCCTTCCGTTTCTTTTAAATGCTGTTCCAAATCCTGATACAATCCAAGGATATGGCATGCATACTGATAGAGAAGCCTGCCGCTCTCCGTCGGCACCACTTTACGGTTATAGCGCTCTAAAAAACAGACACCGCTCTCCTGCTCTAATTCCTTGATGGTCTGACTCACCGCAGGCTGTGTCATATATAGTTTTTCGGCCGCCTTTGTCATGTTTCCCTCTTCACACACTGTACGGAAAATAGTCAGTTGTCTGTTATTCATAGGCGTTGTCCTTTAACAATAAAATGTCCTTTGCATGCACTGCCAGAGCCGGCGGGATCGGTCCTGGCGAATCTTCCTGTTCTGTTTTTGCTATTTTCCACTGAAGCCACCCGCTCTCTTTCGATGGACGAAATGAAATATTCCACTCAAACGGATCCTCAATGATACGGGATTCCTCAATTTTAAAATATTTTCCTCCTGTACAGGGTTCCTATACTTTTTAAGGCCCGTTCCTCCTGTATCACACTCACACGAGATTCATTTGCTGCATTCTCTTTGCCAGGTATCTGCTCTGCATTCACCGGATAAAACGAATGTGCCCGGATACCAACCGCCTTTGTTTCCTCCGGAATCTCCGAAACGCAAAGGGTTATCCCCAGCCAAGCGCTTTTATATGGTTGTTATCCACAATTTCTGCTGCAGAAATGTTCTTACATCCGGATAACACTGCCGCCGTCTTTGTTTTCGGGTTATGGAAAAATTCTTTTGTTTTCTCTATGACCTCCATTTTTCCATGGTCGATGCAGCTTACCATGCTGCACAGACGATAAACCTCATCCCGGTTGTGTGAAACAAAAAGTACCGGTTTTTGCACCTCCGCTAACATATCTCGCATTTCCTGCTCCAGCTCCCATTTCAGGTAACTGTCAAGCGCAGAAAATGGCTCATCCAAAAGCAGGATATCTGGCTCAGAAGCAATCATCCGCGCCATTGCCACACGCTGTTTCTGCCCGCCGGAAAGTTGTGCGGGGTAATGTTTTTCCAGCCCCTCTAAACGGAAACGGTTGATATAAGATCTTACTTTTTCTTCCTCCGGATGTTTTCCCATGCCGGCTTTGATATTCTGTTCGACCGTCATATTCGGAAACAGGGCATAGTCCTGAAACATATAACCGACACGCCGTTTCTGCGGGGTGAGATTGATCTTTTTTGCAGAGTCGTATAAAATTCTGTCATTTAATTCGATCCGCCCCTCGTCCGGCGTCTCAATTCCGGCTATACATTTTAGTGTCATGCTCTTTCCACATCCGGATGCCCCAAGAATCGCAAATACGCCACGCTCGGTCTCGAACGCGACGTCTAAATTAAAGTTCCCCAGCCTCTTTTTTATATTTACTTTCAGACTCATCACAGTCCTCCTGCCTCACCATCTGTCGCATATTTTATATGCTGCTTTCCTTTTTCCTCCTGACTGCCCTACCATCTGCTCACATGTTTCATATTTTTTTTGCCGTAATGATATTTAGTAAAATATGACCACAAATGCAATCACTAATATCACAATCACCCAGAATCCCGCTGTCGCATAGTCGCCGTCCTGTATGACCATTGCAATTTTCTGTGAGATCGTACTCGTTTTTTCGGAATATTTCCCGCAAGCATTGAGGTTGCGCCATACTCACCGAGAGCCCTTGCAAACGTTAAAACGGTTCCGGATGCAATACCCGGTCCCGCTGCCGGAACGACCACTTTCCAGAAAATTTTAATTTCAGGCATCCCAAGTGTCCGTGCCGCATAGATCAGATTTACATCGATCTGCTCAAACGCTGCCCTGGCATTCCGGTACATGAGTGGAAATGCGATTACCGTCGCCGCGAGGATACAGCCAAGCCATGTCTGTACCACCTTAAAATCAAATCTATCGTAAAGATATGCTCCAAACGGTCTCCTGAGGCTGAACAGCAACAGCAGGAAAAAATCCGGCTACCGTCGGTGGCAGCACCATCGGCAGAGTCAGAATTCCATCTGCAACCGCCTTAACACGCGGTCCTGCTTTCACAACTTTTCGCGCTGCATAGATTCCTAAAAAACGAAATAATGGTTGCTACAATTCCGGTCTTTAACGAGATCAAAAGTGGACTCCAGTCAAGTCCGCTTAAATATGCTGCCAACTGACTCATAACTGCCTCCTGTTTTCATTTTAAATTTTCAGACAGCCATTTATCATCCATCTTTTATCCTGATCATTTTTGCAGCATAAAATCTACTGTCTCAATCACTGTCTTTATTGGTTTGAAAATAAACGGCTGTTTAAAAAATTTAATCTTTATTCAACATCTGTATCAAAATAGTATTTCTGGAAAATCGTTTTTCCGTCGTCTGAAGTCAGGAAATTGATAAAATCCTCCGCAGCACTCTGCTCTAACTCATCTGCTTCTTTATTGATGATCTGTGCTACCGGATAAATAACAGTTCCTGTCAGCTCATAAGGAACCACCTCTAAAATTTGAAGACGATCCTCAAAGCCGTAAGTATCTGAATAATATACAGTTCCGACTTCATTCGATCCCTCTGCAACCGCAGCCGTTACCGCACCTACATTGGCACACTCGTTAATTTCACACCGCCAAGTGCTTCCTGGATTTCCGATGTCGTGATCTGTGAAACATCGTCCACTTTGTTCAGCATTCCTGCATTTACCATTGCCTGTCTGGTATATTTTCCAACCGAACAGAACCGTCTGCAAGCGCAATGCTTTTGCTTTTCCAATATCAGAAAGTCCGGTTACCTCCGTTCCACTGCCTTTCCATGTGACCAGGCAGACCTGATTGTTTACAACGTTGTGTCTGGTTCCGTCAACAACCGGTCCGTCCTCATCCTGAAGCTGATCCATCTGTTTCTGTGCTGCGGAAAAGAATACATCACAGGCTGCTCCCTCCTCGATCTGTGTCATCAAGGTACCTGAACTGTCATAACTTCCCACGATAGATACATTCGGCTGCGTTTTTGTTATACTCTGCGATCAGCTCTTCCATAACCATGTTTAAACTTTTCGCTGCAAATACCGTTACCGTGGTCGCCTCAAAAGGCTCTGCTGCAGTTGTTTCTGCCGCTTCTGAAGTTTCCTCTGCCGCCTGTTGCTGACATATCTGCGCCTGATGATTCGTCAGCATTTGCTTCTGCACCCTCTGTCTCAGAAGATTTTTCTGCATCTGCGGAAGCCACCGTATTAGTCTCACCTGCTGACGCCTGATCCTTGTTTCCGCATCCGGCAAACATGGTCATTGCCATCGCTGCAGAAAGTAATACACACACACATTTCTTCTTCATTTGTTTTACTCTTTTCTTTTCATTTATATTTTAAGTGCTATTAATATCATGTCTTTTTATAGATTTTAAATTTATTTTTAATTTTTTCATCTCTTTTTAGACCGCACCTCAATAAGCTGTGCTGCAATACTGATCGCGATCTCCGCCGGAGTTTCACTTCCGATTTCAATTCCAATCGGTGCTGTCACACGCGCAAGCTGTTCCTCGGTAAATCCTTCTGCCAGTAATTTATCGGTGACAAATTTTGTCTTTTTCCTGCTTCCTACAACACCAATGTACCCGGCAGGAGTTTTCAGTCCAAAGCGTTCTGCATCTGTATCACAGAGATGTCCTCTTGTAACGACCACAATGTAGTCCTCCGGGTGAATCGTAAATGTTTCTTCCAGTTTTCCAAAATCAATCAACCGTATCTCTTCCGCTCCCGGAAACAGTTCCGGCTTCGTAAATTCTTCCCCTGTCATCTGAAACAATGCATCTGAAACCAAGATGTGACAACACCGGAACAAGTTCCTGCGCTAAATGCCCGCCCCCAAAAATGTATACTTTTCCATCATAAGAAAACTGTTCTGCATAGAAACGTGCTCCATCTATTTCTGTCACAGACTGATGCGCAAAAGTCTGAAACTCTGGCAGTATTTTTATTTTCCCTTCCTCTAACGGCATCAGGATCCAGAATGCTTCTTTTTTTTCTTCTGCCTCTTCCATCTGTCTGATCCATGCGGCATCTTCCCGGGCATCCACAAAATAAAACAGCACTGTCGCATTTCCGCCGCATGCCATTCCAAGTTCTGCAGATTTTTCCTGACCAAGATTATACTCATGCAGATAATTTTTTTTTCCGTAAGAAGTTTTGTCCCAGCAGCGTTGCCTGGTATTCCAGATTACCACCGCCGATCGTTCCGGTCACTCTGCCATCCTCTCCGACTACCATATAGGCACCTGCTTTTCGCGGGATTGAACCGCGTCCCGCTACCACAGTGACAAGCATACTGTTTTTATTTTCGCTGATCCTTTTCTTAAGAGCTTCCACAATTTCTTTCATAGGGCATTCTCCTTATATTGTATTTCTATCACATCACGATTCCTGCAACAGCAGTTCATCCCCAACATGAATCGTGCCGCCTTCTAACACAACTGCAAAAACACCTTCATGTGGCATGATACATTCTCCCATTCTCTGATAAATCTGGCAATGGGAGTGACATTCTTTTCCGATCTGTGTCATCTCAAGCAGCACCTTTCCGCAGCGAAATCTCGTACCGACCGGAAGATTCTTAAAATCATATCCCTCCACGATCAGATTTTCTCCAAATGCTCCGAACGCAACGTCTGCACCTTTTGCACGAAATTCTTCTATTTTTTCAAAGGAAAGCAGACTGACCTGTCTGTGCCATTTTCCTGCATGTGCATCGCCCTGGATGCCCCAGTCTTTGACAAACCCGGCTTCTTCCAGCTCATGCTTTTCTGTTCCTCTTTCTTTGCTGATACAAATTCCTTTTATGATTCCCATGTATGATTGCTCCATTTTCTGATGTTTTTCATCCGTTTCATTGCAGGTATTTTCAATCCTTTATAAATACTTTGGAATTTTTGTTTCTCATATCAGTGATTGGGCGATTTCTCTATATTACTACATATTTCTACCCATTTTTGCTTACATATTCTGCTCATTTACGGTCGATTGGGCGAATGCAGTTCGTTCATGTATTTTTCGCCCATTTCAGCCATTTTCCACTCATTTCATTGCGTATTTTGGGTGTTTTTCATTTAATTATAATTAATTTCACCCATTCTCGTCAGAATTACATTTCTACCTGCATTTTCATTGTAAATCAATTCACTCCGTTGCATTATCCACAATACGCACCATTGCATTGTGCTCTGTCATTTCAGAGACCTGTTCAAAACAATGCTCCGCCGGTTTTTCAAAAATTGCCTCTTTCATCACTTCCTGCAATGTCTGTTTTCTCCCCGGATCCCGGAGAACGGCTCTTAAATCAACGCCTTTTTCATAACAGAGGCATAGTTTTAAATATCCTTCCGAAGTGAGCCGGATGCGGTTGCAGGATCTGCAGAATTTATGATGCATGGCACTGATAAAACCGACATCCATATTTAATCCCGGAAAACGGTAGTAAGCTGCAGGACCTGCGCCATGTTTTCCGGATTGCTGCTTCTCTTCCGTGTACGACAAATCCCGGATATCTGCACTATATTTTTTGCCTTCCCTGCTTCTCACAGTTCCGGCTTCTGATGCATTCCCATAGCACTCCTCGATCTGCCGAAACAATTCTTCATTGGAACCTCCAGTATACGCTGCCCCATACCCGATCGGCATCATCTCGATAAAACGCACCGGAATCTGCACTCTATTTGTATAATCAAGAATAGATTTCCAGTCAAGATGCTGATAATGCACGGTATTAATCTTTACCGGAATTTGTGCTTCTTTTGCAGCATTGATTCCTGCCAACACTGCATTTAATTCATCCCGTCCCGTCAGTCTTTGAAATTCTGTTTCATCCAAAGTATCAAGACTGACATTCACACTGTCCAGTCCGGCCTCTTTCAAAGCCTTTGCATACTCTGCAAGCAGAACCCCATTTGTGGTCATTCCAACCGTTTCAATGCCGGAAACATTTTTTATTTTTTCTACCAGATCCACACAGCCGCGGCGCACTAACGGTTCCCCGCCAGTCAGGCGGATATGCCGGATTCCAAGTGCTGCCGCCGTCTCTGTCACCTGAACGATCTCCTCGTAGGTCAGCAGATTTTCCATATCTGTCGTCTCTATATCACCCGGCATACAATACTTACAACGCAGATTACAGCGGTCGGTAATGGAGATTCTCAAGTAGTCGATCTCCCTGCCTGCCTTATCTTTCATAGACTCGTTTACCAGCCCTTTCCAAATCCACAATTCGGGTAAATACAGTGGTCACAGTTTAGGCAGAGTCCCCCTTCTCCAAGCGCCGCAAGCTCTTCTGCTGTCACTTTATCATCAGCCATAATGCGTGGCAGTACCAGATCAAAGATTGTGCGCTTTGCATACATCACGCAGCCCGGCAGACCAAGGATCGGAACATTTCCGTTGTAATAGGAAATCAGAAACATGGCTCCCGGCAGTACCGGTGCACCGTAAGAAATGATCTCTGCCCCCGTGTTTTTGATGGCAAGCGGGGTTTTATCATCCGGATCCACACTCATGCCTCCGGTACAGATCACAAGATCTGCCCCTGCCTCGATCGCCGCAAGACATCCATCCGTAATCTTTTGATTATCATCATCAAAAGTTTCATGAAAAATGACTTCTGTATCATATTCTGCCAGCTTTTCCCGGATGACCGGTGTAAAAGTATCTTCGATCCTTCCATGATAAACCTCATTTCCGGTCGTGATGATCGCAGCTTTTTTCTTATGGAATGGCTTTAATGTAAAAATCGGGGCATCCGCACAAATTGCTTTTACACGTTCCATTTTATCTTTTTGATGACAAGTGGAATAATTCTGGTTCCTGCAAGTTTGTCCCCGCCTTCACCGGTGTATTTCCGTGGCGGCTGGCGATCATCATTTCACCGAAGCTGTTCACCTTTTTCAATTTTTTCTTTGTCAACTTTTAACAGTCCGTTGCAGTCTGCAATCAGCTCAATTTTTCCTCTCCTTAACATCTGACGGATGCATATGGTCGTTTTTACACATCTCATAAAGGATCTGCGCTGCTTCATTTTCATGAAGAATCGTGTCATCTTTTTCCCAGATGTAAATATGATCTTTTCCGACACTCAGAAGTACCGGGATATCTTCCTCCGTGATAATGTGCCCCTTGCGGAAAAACCGCATCTTTTGTGACACCTTTAATGATCTGGGTAATATCGTGGCAGAGAACCTGACCGACCGCATCTTCTGTTTTTATCAGTTTCATGAAGCGTATGCCCCTTTCTGTTTTTATGATAAAATATTACTGCCAAATGCGCAGACAACCTCAAGCACACTGCCCGCAATGCAGCGTGCTTTATCCGAAATGGTGAAACAATTTGACAGCTCACTTTTACGCGGATCAATGTCCGCGATCTTAAAGCCTTTTGTAGCCGGGTATCCATCACGGATCAGTCCACGGATAATGCCGGGTATCGTGGCGGTCACGGAATATCTGCGATTTTCTTTTTCATCCGCGATATAGGCGATTTCTTCGCCCTGCTCCACGATATCACCGATCTTGTGCACATTATAAAGGATTCCTTCCGCTCCCGCATGAATCACACGCTCTGCCGTATAACCGCCAATATTGCCTGGGATTCCGGTATTTGGAATGGCTGATCCCTCACGGATAATTCGACCAAGGTTATGCCCACGCATGGTCTCGATGACGATATCGACATCTACCCCCGCCGTAAATCCAGGACCTAATCCCACCGTGAGCGGTGCCATAGAACGGTTCGTTCCAAGATTTTTCTTGGCTAAGATCGCATCTACGACCACATCCGGTTTTAATGCCGTAATACTTGCTCCATCCGGATCTACAATCAATGGGACTTTCCCGGTATCGATCACTTTTTTTGCCTCTGCAGTATCTTTGATCAGCACTGCTTCCATGCCCTCTACCGTGGCGCTGCCCTCATAAACTGCCTCACAGACGGCTACCTGACGGCGGATCGCCGCCGGGTGGTCTGTCTCTAACACCAGTACCGGAAATCCTGCCGCCCAGAGTCTGTGAATGGTTCCGGTGGCAAGATCACCGCCGCCTCTTACTATGATGAATGGTTTCTGTCTCATGTATTTTCCCTCTTTTAAACACTCCTGTTTTCTCAGGCAATCCCTCAAATCACCAGTTCAACACTCTGATCTGTTTCGATTCCAAATGTATGGATCTGCTCTTTTTTTTCTGTTCATATTCTGCCGGTTCCATCCGCCACGCAAGACCGCAGTCTGCCGAAAGCTGCCTTGGCACAGGAATCAGACGTCCGTTGATATGATTTTCCCCGCAGTATTTTTCCATTGCCATCGCCGCTGAAGTTGTATGAAACGTAATAATCCTGTAATTTTTCTTTTCTCTCATATATTTATACCGGAATTTTTTTCTCGATTTTTCTTGTAATAAAGAGTCGCTTGCGACTCTTTCGCGCCCGAGCGGTGCTGTTTACAGCTAACTTCTGCTCCGCGAAATGCGCATCCCGCCCGGAGGGCTTTTTACATAGGACGTAATTTCCTATGAATTAAAAATATTTTTACAGCACACCAACATAAATTTCTTTTTCTGCTTTGGGAATGATCTCTCAACAATGGCTGCCGGATGTCCCGCCTGTTTTAATTCCTCGAAAAGCGCTTCCGCCTGCTGGCTTTCCACCGCGATCAGAAGTCCTCCGGAAGTCTGCGGGTCAAACAGCACTTCCTCCATGGCAAACGATACATTTTCAAATGATACAAATTCGCCTACATGATTGCGGTTTTTCTGTCCTGCTGCCGTCAGTAAAAACTCATCTGCGTAATCGAGCGCTTCCTTTATGACCGGGATCTGATCTGCAAAAATACGGCAGGACAATTTTTCCATCCATCATTTCATGCAGATGTCCTAAAAATCCAAATCCTGTCACATCCGTGCATGCGTGGATCTCATACGAATGGCAGATATGGGAAGCTGATTTATTTAACATAGTCATGGATGCAACCGCCTGTTCCATCGCCGCGTCCGATGCCTCTTTCACGCGGTTTGCAGTACAGACGATCCCGACACCAAGTTTTTTTGGTCGGGATCAGTTTATCCCCGGTCTTCCCTGATTATTGGGATAAATCTTATCCGGGTGCACGGTTCCCATAACAGAAAGTCCGTATTTCACATCCGCATCAACGATCGAATGACCACCCGCAAGCGTTCCACCAGCTTCAATGACTTTCTCGGATCCCCCGCGCATGATCTCCCCCAAAACATTCAGATCCATGCTCTCAGGAAAACATACGATATTTAACGCCGTTTTTACCTCGCCGCCCATCGCATAGATATCACTGAGCGCATTTGCCGCAGCAATTTTACCAAAGTGTATGGATCATCCACCATCGGCGGGAAAAAATCGAGCGTCTGTACGATCGCCGTATCATCAGAGATACGGTAAACTGCCGCATCATCCTTGCTATCGTAGCCGATCAACAGATTCTCATCCGCCGGTCCTTTAGGCAGACGCTCTAACACCCTGCTCAAAATCCCTGCTCCAAGCTTTGCGGTGCAGCCGCCACCATTGCAAAATATGATTTTTTCGTCTTTCTGCTGTTCCATCTGCACGCCTCCAAAAAATTATTGCACTCAAAAATAAGTTCATCTTCACAGATACGCAATCCTGCCTGTCCATGCAGCTTTTTTCTTCAAATCTTATCCCGCCGCGATCTCCCTCACAGCTTTCACTGCAGTATCCACTTCCTCTTCCGTATTTAAATGGGAAAAGCTGAACCTTACCGCCCCCTGCGCTTTTTGTTCCAAGTGCTTCATGCATCAGTGGGGCACAGTGCGCACCGGCGCGGACGGCGATCTCATAGTCCTCCCAGAGCCAGTCGCTCACACTGCCGGAATCTATATCTCCGATATTTAATGTGACAACTGCCACTCTGTTTTTTGTTGTAAAATCTCCATAAATCTTTACCCCGGAAATGTCTTTGACGCCGTTATAAAAACGCTCTGCCAGCGCCATTTCACGCCCGTAGATCTTATCAATACCGGTCTTTTGCAGATATCCCAAAGCCGCATACAATCCGGCGATTCCATGTCCGTTTAAAGTTCCCGCTTCAAGCAGAGTCGGCATTTCTTTTGGCTGTGTTCTGCTGTAACTTTGGACTCCGGTTCCTCCTGCGAAAAGCGGCCGGATTTCCACACCTTTTCGCACATAAATGCCTCCGGTTCCCTGTGGGCCAAGTAATCCTTTATGACCGGTAAAACAGAGTACATCGATCTTTTGTTTCTGCACATCGATTGAAGGACTCCCGCCGTCTGGGCGGCATCAACGACGAACAGCAAATGATGCTTTTGTGTAAATGCTGCAATCTGCTCTAAATCTGTCACATTTCCAGTCAGATTTGACGCATGCATGATTACAACCGCTTTCGTTTCCGGCTCATATGCATTTTCCAGTTCATCGTATGCGATCCGCCCCTTAGAATCTGCCGGAAGATAGGTTACTTTCACACCGCGCTGCTCCATCAGATACAGTGGACGCAATACAGAATTATGTTCACAGACTGACGTGATCACATGATCTCCCGGTTCAAACAATCCCTGGATTGCAATGTTTAACGACTCTGTCACATTGGCGGTAAACGCAATACGAGATGCATCCTCCGCATGAAATAACTCTGCAAGCCGCTCTCTGGTTCCATAAATGATCCTCGACGCATCCAGTGTTGCCGCATGCGCTCCTCTTCCTGCATTTCCAATTGTAGAAATGCCGCCATGACGGCATGTTCCACTTCCGGTGGTTTTGGAAATGTAGTTGCCGCATTATCCAGATAAATCATGGTTTTACAATGTTTCCTGCCTGTGTCATTTTTTCAGCGATGACATACATATTCGTTACACTTCCCACCTGAAGTTTGTCCGTAAGACCATAGTGATTCAGACATGTGCCACAGGTTAAAATCTCTACTCCCTGTGCCTCTAATGATTTTAAATCTTCTAACGTCGGCGATTCCTCACAGGTCAGCTTTGCACCTCCGTTATAAAAAAGTATTGTCTGTGGCAACACATCCTGCTCTGTGATTGCATAAATAAATCCTTTGATAAGTACTTTTCCAAGTTCTTCATCGCCCTCACCCATATGATCTGCGGAGATCACAACAACCGTGTTTCCATGGATCGCATTTGGAGCACAGTTTTCTTCTTTTTCTGTCTCTGCCGCATCGTTTGCCGACAGTGCTGTGTTCCCTGCTGCCGCCTCTTCCCCGATCTCCATCGTCACTTTATACTGTCCGTCTGAAATCTTTTCTGACTTTACGCCATAACCTTTCTGGTTTGCCATCTTTGTCAGGTTCTGAACTGCGATCTCATTGTCCACCAGTGTCTCCACAACACCTGCACCATTAAGCTCTTTGATTGCATTTTTTGTTTTTACTACCGGAATCGGGCAGGTATCTCCCATTGCATTTACTGTAATCATAGTTATTTCCAGCCTTTCTGTTCTGATATTCCGTTCCACAAAAAAGGACATTACGGATCACTCCTGTAACGCCCTCGTTATTTTTCTTAAGTATAACATTATTCCCAGAGAATGAAAAGATATTATTCAGCGAAGAACTCTATGCATTTCAGGTGCTTTCCAGCCTAAAGAGCGTTATCATCTCCGTGCACACTCCCCATCTCTCCCTAACAGGATATCCATCCCATGTTCCAACGAATCTAAGATATAAGTCAGGCTCTCCTCCACCGCCTTCGGACTGCCCGGCAGATTTACGATCAGTGACTGTCCACGGATCGCACTCGCACCACGGCTTAACATGGCGCGTTTTGTGATCGTCATGCTGTAGGTGCGGATTGCCTCAGCAATTCCGGGTGCATTCCGGTCACAAACCGCAAGCGTTGCCTCCGGTGTCACATCCCGCATGGAAAATCCCGTCCCGCCTGTCGTTAAGATCAGATTGCATTTACATTCATCCGCAAGATGGATCATTTCCTGTTCCAGTTCTTCCTGCTCATCCGGCAGCACTTTATAGGATACGACCTCGTAGTTTTCTGCCGGGAGAATCTCTCTGATCCTTCTTCCGCTGATATCCTCACGCTCTCCTTTGGAACCCTTATCGCTTGCTGTTATAATTCCTACTGTATATTTATTGTCCATATCATGTTTTCCTTTCGTCCTGTTCTAACACAACATTGTATATTTTGTCTTTCAGAAATCTTTGACACAGCTTTCAATCGCTGCATGATTCTTCACACACATAATGCCCGCTCTTGCCGCCATCCTTCTCCATCAGATGAATATCAGTAATCCGCATTCCACGGTCCATCGCCTTGCACATATCGTAAATGGTCAATAGCGTCACACTCACGCCTGTCATTGCCTCCATCTCCACACCGGTCTTCCCGATACAGGAAGTTTTACAAAATGCTTCGATCGAATGCTCCTCATCATGCATCTCATAGCGGATCTCACAGTCCGTCAATGCAATGATATGACACAACGGGATCAGTTCCGAATTTTTCTTCGCCGCCATGATCCCGGCAATACGCGCCACCCCAAGGACATCTCCTTTTTTGCGGTGTGTCCCTTGATTGCCGCATATACCTCCTTATTGACATATATTTTCCCGGCTGCCACCGCCACACGGTAGGTGTCATCCTTCGCATGAACATCTACCATGACAGCATTTCCTTCCTTATTGAAATGTGTAAACTCACCCATACGCAGCGCTCCTTTCCCAATTCAACATTTTCCTACACTGCTGTCTCCACATGCCTGTACAGACAGCGTCTTCCTATATCTGTGACTGCTCTATTTATTTTCTTTCCTTATTATAAATAGAACTTCTGCACACATGCAATCCCAATTTTTTTCCTGTTTTTGCCTGTTTTGGACATATTTTGTTCATTTTTATTCATATTCCATAGAAAAACACAGATTGTTCATTCTTTTTATTCATCTTTCCGATTGATTTTTTACCTGAGAAGCGATATATTCTCTTAGTGTCAAAAATAAGATTTTTACACACCTTTTACAAAATACTGGAAATGACAGCATTTCCGTTTACAGATAGACAGTTTGATATTACATGAAACTTTGGGAGGTCACTATGAAAGAAAAATTACAGTTTTGTCTTGATAAGATTTCTCTTATCCGCTCAAAATTACCAAAGAAAAACCGCACAGCGAAAAATATTATAAAATGATTGCATTTTTAAACAAATATTCCTTAGTATTTCATTTTATTTTAGCATGCGTGCTGACGTTCGCAATTGAAGTGATTTCAAGAAGAGATTTCCTTTCTACCATCTCTTTCTTACATAATCACACACTAGCTTACCTTTACAACGCATTTATCGTATTTGCTTCGCTCTCGATCGTATATCTGTTCCGGTGCAGGGCACAGCTGCGTGTACTGATCAGCGGTTTATGGCTGTTCCTTGGTACGATCAACGGTCTGATTCTTTCAAACCGTGTTACACCATTCAGCTACACAGATTTAAAATGTCTCCCGGATCTGTTCGCAATGCAGAACACAAACTACTTTACCGCAGAAGAGGCAACTCTTGTCGTTGGCGTTGTCGTTGCATTTTTCGTATTTTTAGGTATTTTTTTTGCAAAAGGTCCAAAATATCAGGGAAAACGTCATTTTGTATTAGGTCCGGTTTCGATTGCTGCTTTACTTTTAATCGGTCTTCCTATTACCACACAGGCAGCACAGAGTTCCAACATTCTTGCTTCCTATTTTGCAAATATTGCGCAGGGCTACTCTGATTACGGATTTGTTTATGGTTTCTCCACCAGCGTGGTAGGACGTGGTATGAGCAAACCGGATAATTATTCTGAGGAAACGGTCGATGCGATCGAAACTCTGGTTAATTCTTCCAAAGAACAGACCACTGTTTCTAAAGGCAGCGAACCGAATATCATCTGTGTACTGTTAGAGTCATTCGCAGATCCTTACGAAGTAAACTTTTTAAATATGTCCGAAGATCCGATCCCGAATTTTCACAATTTAGAGAGCAATTACTCCACCGGATATCTCACTGTTCCGGTTGTCGGCGCAGGTACGGCAAACACAGAATTTGAAGTTTTAACCGGTATGAGCATGCAGTATTTCGGAACCGGTGAGTATCCTTACAAAACCATCTTAAAACAGACAGACTGCGAAAGTATTGCATCTGACCTGTCAAAGATCGGTTACGGTACACATGTAGTACACAACAATACCGCTACTTTCTACAGCAGAAACAATGCTTTTTCCATGATGGGATTTGATACTTTCACCAGTAAGGAGTTAATGAACATCACACAGTACACTCCAAATGGCAACTGGCCAACTGACGATATCTTAGTTCAGGAAACGGTAAAGGCTTTAGACTCCACAAAAGACCAGTCCGATTTTGTATACACGATCACTGTAGAAGGTCACGGTGATTACCCGACCGAAAAGATCTTAACAGATCCGGCAATCAAAGTTTCCGGTGCAGCCACAGAGGAATCAAACAATCAGTGGGAATATTATGTAAATATGATCCATGAAGTAGATGATTTCATCGGTGACCTGATCACTGCTGTTGACCGCCGCGGTGAAGATACCATCGTTGTTATGTTCGGTGATCATCTTCCTACCATGGGACTTTCTGATTCTGATATGAAATCCGGTGATATTTTCAAGACAAAATACATCACCTGGAATAACATGGGACTTCCGAAAGAAGATGCTGATCTGACCGCTTACCAGCTTCTTTCCCAGATCACGGATCAGGCTGGTATCCACGAAGGAACGATGTTTAGTTATCATCAGACACAGCGCAATTCCGAGACATACTTAAATGGTCTTGAGAATCTGCAGTACGATTTGCTTTACGGCAAAAGATATACTTACGGCGGCGAGGATCTCTATCCTGCTACCGACCCTCAGATGGATGTGGAGGATGTTACAATTTCCAATCTCCGCAAAAAATTCAGACCGCAATATCCTGGCTGTTACATGGGTTGGGACAAACTGCACAGGACTGGAAAGAAGTAGTCCAACAACTATCAATTTCCGATGTCGATTGCCCAGAACTTTTTTCTTCAACAGAAGATGAAATATCATATTTGAAGATTTTGGGCGATTTAGAACAGCGGTATTCAGAAGTAAAAGAGCCGCTTCGTATCTGCGGTCTTTCGTTAGGTGCGCTTCTTGCGATTGATTTTGCTATTCGGCATGAAGAAAAAGTAGCTTCGCTGGTTTTGATTGGCGCACAATATAGAGTTCCCAGTTTACTGATAGATTTTCAAAATCTTATCTTCCGCTGTATGCCAAACAAGGCTTTTGAAGGTATGGGACTATCAAAAAGCAGCACCATAAAATTGGCTCACTCTATGCGGTCATTGGATTTTACTTCGCAATTAAACATTATTCGTTGTCCAGTAACAATTTTGTGTGGCAAAAAGGATACTGCCAATCTGAAGGCTTCTAAAAAGCTAAAAGAATTGCTACCCCAAGCTACTTTGCACATCGTTCCAAATGCAGGACATGAACTCAATCAATATGCACCAAACACGATTGCAGATATAAGTGAGTATCAGACAGGTATTTTACCAAAGAATGCTGTTAAAATAGAAACACCTCAGAGCATTGAAGAGATGATGAAAAAAGCGGCACCTATTGCAGCGGTATTATGTGTTTTAATGTTTGTAACGATGCTGTGTAAAACAGTTATGAACAAGACAGTTGTTATTTCACATGTATTTATTTTGATTGGTTTTTGCCTGGGGTATATTTGTTTGGTGATACACGAGTGGTTACATGGGATTGTCTATCCGAGAAACGCACTGGTTACGATAGGTAAAATAACGGGTAAGATATCATTTGTTGCATTAGCATCATATCCGCTGAAGCGTAGAAGGTTTATTGTAATGTGCCTATTACCATTTGTGCTTGGAATAATACCATTATTGATTTTTATTGTTAGTCCGGCAGAATATAGAGAACTAAATGGACTAATGTTTGGCATGTCATGTATGGGTATGGTTTCGCCATTTCCCGATGTATATAATGTTTTTATTGTCTTAAAAAATGCAAATAAAAAAGATGCAATAATGTTTTATAAAAACGATATGTATAAGGTATCGTAAATTCCAGTTTATTAGGATGATAAATTTTATTTTGAATAGGACAGGTGTTTATGAAAAAAAGCGAGCGCAGTTTCTGTTATTGAGGAGCCGATGGACCGACCTCCATTTTTTTTTAAGAAAAATGCAAACTTACTCTAAAACAGAAAATTCAAAGAGCAAAAAATAAAATTAAGCGGTTCTATGTGGATAAAACCCTTTCATGTGAAAGTCATAGTTTGATGAAGTAATAGAGTATATCGTAAATAGATATAGGTTTGCTGAAGTCGATAAGGATGCTGAAGAATTTCCAGAAGAATATCAGCAGATGAGAGCCTCTTTTTATCATTCAATATGCTCCAGAATTATTAGGAGAATCTACTGCATGTCCTAAATTAAAGAGCGAATCGCCAAAAGATGTGGAGGCTTATATCAGGCAAAGCGAGGAGCGAATGCAGAGGGCAATGGAAATCCCTTCGACAGAATTTGATATTGACTTTCATAAATTCAAAAAGCATTTGATGATAT
>VOFB01002681.1_pt1 | contig 32930 bp, 36 predicted proteins | sample 5384141 | NCBI WGS metagenome assembly VOFB01 (sample SAMN12384721, study PRJNA508395) | human gut metagenome | isolation source: healthy gut A | host: Homo sapiens | reverse complement strand
GCTCGCCATGGCGGTGCTGCTCTCCACGCGCACGAACTGGCAGACTGCAGCGATTCTCGCCGCATTCATGATCCCTTGTGCGTCGTCACCGCCCTCGTGCCCGCCATGGCCCGCAAAAACGGCACGCGGCTCTACAAATTTCTCGAGCAAAGCAAACACCACCTCGCAAACATCGGTGCGCGGCACCATCATGATTCTGGTCGCGCTTGTGGCGTTTTCGGCGTTATTCGACATCGACATCGTGCTCGGCGCGTTCGCGGCTGGCTTCACGTACTCCGATACATCACGCCCGAAGGCAACGTGTCGCTCGAGACTAAGCTCGACGCCATTGGCTTCGGCTTCCTCATTCGCTGTTCTTCATTGTGTCGGGCGCGAAAATCGATATTTCGGCGATTGCGGCCGATCCGGTCCATGCTCGCGCGCTTCGTCGCGCTGCTGCTCGCTGTGCGCACGGTTCCCATCATCATCTCGCTTTCAATGCCCAAAACGCGTACGAAATACGATGCACGAGCGTATTTCGGTCGCGCTCTACTGCACCACAGCCCTGCCGATCATCGTTGCGGTCACCTCGCTGTGCGTGAAGAACGGGTCCATCGACGCAAGCACGGCCTCCATCATGGTCGCCGCAGGCGCCGCGGTGTTCATCATGCCGCTGTTCGCAGGCGCGGTTTACGTAGTCGCCGACCGCCATCCCATCGATGCAGTGCGCGAGATTGCCCACGACCCGCACCACGCGGGAGAAATCGTGTCGCAGCACATGCACGAGCATCGCGAGCATGCGCACACCGACTACCGCCACGTGTACATGGCCAAGCGCCCCTGACGTGGTTCATGTCGTCATGAAGAACACACGAAGGAACATGCAGAAGAGCACGAAGCAAAGCACTTGGAAAAAGAAATAATGCGCAAGTAGCCGAGGTCCGACAGGATTGGGTTCAGGGCTTTTTCAAAGAAACGGCCATGGGAGCCGCGCCTGAAAGTTCGTCGCCCAGCCCACGAGCTTTTCCTTCTGTTTTGCGCCTGGCTTCGCGCCCCTCACCGCCATCGGCCTGCTGCCATAAGCCAGAAGGGATATTCGGCGCAACTTTCCCTTCCACCCGGTCTTTTTGTTGCATAATCCGTTCTTTTTAGGTGAGCCGGCTGGCCCACGCAACCTGGCCCACCTTCCTGGCCAATTTCGCCCGAACCGTGAAAGTATGTTGGCATCGTATTGGACTTAGGCCAAACGTCCCATTCGTGCCACAAACGGCGACGAAAAAGTTATACTGGCGGCATTGTTTTTGTCATATTCGCAGGAGAAGCACCTGCTCGACCGAAAAAGGCTCGAACATGAACATCCAAATCTTCGGCACCAAGAAAAGTTTCGACACAAAAGGCGCAGCGCTACTTCAAGAGCGCCGCGTGAAGATTCCAGTTCGTCGACCTGAAAGAAAAGGTCTGAGCAAAGGCGAGCTCAGCGTTGCCCGCGCCGCTGGCACTCATCGACCCGTCGGCCAAAGACGCCGACACGGTCGCGCTCGTGCAGTATCTCGGCGCCGACCAGAAATTCGACAAAGTGCTCGAAAACCAGCAAATACTGCGCGAACCCATCGTGCGCAACGGACGCCAAGCCACGGTCGGCTATCAGCCCGATGTATGGAAGGGGCTGGAATAGCCCCAAAGCCGAATTGACGCGCGAAAAAACCGTATTTCAATGAACGAGCGCCCCTCCCTTATCATAAGACGATTTGAAATCTTCCAGCAAGGCAACCATGAGCGATTCCGCCCGCGCCACTTCGGGCCCGAAACCCCACCCGTTTACGACGCGACCACCCTTGGCAAGCCGCGCATGTTTGTGCTGGGCATCCAACACATGTTCGCAATGTTCGGCGCCACCACTTTGTGCCGGTGCTCACGGGCCTTTTCGGTAAGCGACACGCTGCTGTTCGCCGGCTGGGCACGCTGCTCTTCCATATTCTGGCCAAGGGCAAGGTGCCAGCGTTTTTGGCGTGCGCCGTTCGCCGCCTTCTCGGCCTTATCCTGGCGAGTTCGGCCATTGCTAACTGCTCCACCAACTGGATTGTGGCGATTATCGCCATCGCAACCATTGTAGTCTGCAATATTTGGGGGCGCGGCATGGTGAAAGATCATCCCCATCCTTATTGGTGTGGTGGTGCTAGCGCCGCCGCGGCCGTCATGGGCGAGGTCGATTTCTCGGGCGTAGCCGAAGCCAAGTGGATCGGTCTGCCGTTCAGCTGGGACAACACCGTGTTCTCGCTGTTTGGCCCCGGCTTCGACGCAGGCCTCGCCATTACCGCGATCATCACCATCATGCCGCTCGCCTTCGCCACGATGATCGAGCATATCGGCGACATCTCGGCGATTAGCTCCACGTGCGAGCGCAACTTCATCGCCAACCCGGGTCTGCACCGCACACTGCTCGGCGACGGACTCGCCACCATTTTGGCCTCGCTGTTCGGCGCACCCGCCAACACCACGTATGGCGAGAACACCGGCGTGCTTGCCCTGACGCGTGTGTTTGACCCGCGCGTGATTCGCATTGCCGCGTGCTGCGCTATCGTGCTTTCGTTCTGCCCCAAGTTCGCTGCCGTGATTGCCGCCATGCCGGCGTGTGTAATCGGCGGCGTGTCGCTTGTGCTCTACGGCATGATCTCGGCCGTAGGCGTGCGCAATCTCGTCGAAAACCACGTCGACTTCCAGAAAAACCGCAACGTGCTCGTAGCCGCCATCGTGCTCGTGCTGTCTATCGGCATCGCCTACAGCGCAGCCGGCGCAATCACCTTCGAGGTTTCCGGCATCGTGATTTCGCTCTCGGCCTGGCCATCGGCTCACTCGCTGGCATCATTCTGAACGCGATTCTACCTGGCAAAGACTACGAATTCGACAAAAGCGACATTGCGGAAGAGGAGCACGCGCTCACGCTTCAATAGGCGGCACGCATCTTTCGAAATCTTAAGCGACACGTGGCGCAACGTTTGTGCGACCTGCGGGCGTTGCGTGTGCGCTTCGTGTATTCGCTGCCCCTGACCAGGCAAAAGTGTTATACCCTTTGAGCACCTGAAACACACACTCGAAACAAAGCGCCTCAAGCGCGGAAAGCGACGCCAGCGTCAATGAGCACCACAGACAACACCGCCTCCGCCTCGCCCGAACTCGAAGCAACCAAAACCCCCGCACAGCCGAAAAGGACGAACAGCATCGACATGCTGCACGGCCCCTTTGGGCAAGCTCATCATATTCGCCGTTCCGCTGGCGCTTTCGTCAATCATCTCGCAGCTGTTCAATTCCGCCGATGCCGTTGTTGCCGGACGATTCATCAATAGCGGCGCCCTGGCGGCCGTTGGCGGCGTTGCGCCGGTCATTTCCCTACTCATCGGGCTTTTCGTAGGCCTGTCAGTCGGCGCGAACGTCGCAATCGCCATTCGAATCGGTCACGGGCGCATGGACCTCGTGAAGAGCGCGGTGCAAACGACCGCCGTGCTCACGCTTGTATGCGGCGCCCTGCTCACCGTCGTTGGAATGCTCATTACCGGACCTATCCTCGACGCCATCGGCATGCCCGCCGAGGCAACCGAAGAGGCCGCGTGGTACTTGCGCATCTATTTCGCGGGCAGCGTATTCTTCCTTGCGTACAATTTCGGCTCGGCCGTGCTGCGCGCGCGAAAGGCGACACCCGACGCCCGCTGTACGCGCTCGCTGCCGCCATGCTGCTCAACGTGGTACTCAACGTAATCGCGGTCACCGTTTTCAATGCCGAGCGTCGTTGGCATCGCGATTGCGACCGACATCTCGAACGCGCTTTCCGCAGCCATCGTCATTCGGATGCTGCTGCATGAGGAAGACGCATTCCGCCTTGAACCGCGCCACCTGGCCGTCGATCGCAAAGCGCTCAAGATGATTTTTGTATATCGGCCTGCCATCAGGCCTTCAGTCGATGGTCTTTTCGTTTTCCAACGTCATTATCCAAGCGGCAATCAACAGCTTTGGCGCCGATTCCACCGCAGGCTCAGCGGCCACTATGAACTACGAGTACTACACGTACTTCTTCGTGAGCGCGTTCTCGCAAGCGGCCGTGACGTTTATCGGGGCAGAACTTCGCCGCGGGCAACCTCAAGCGATGCGACTCCATCGTGCGCATTTGCATGGCGGCTGCGGTGCTGAGCGCCCTTACCTGAGCGCAATCTTCGTCGGCCTGGGCAATATTTCGCTCGGAGCGTTCACGACCGAGGCCGGCGCACTTGGCTACGGCACCATTCGCATGTGGCACGTTGAGCTGCTCGAATGTATGACGTCGACCTACGAGGTGACCGCAGGCGCCATGCGCGGCATGGGCTGGTCGGTGCTGCCCACCATCGTGGTTATCGTGGGGTCGTGCCTGCTGCGTATCGCGTTCATTTTCTGGGTGTTCCCGTCGATGAACGACTATACCTCGCTCATGAACATCTACCCCATCACCTGGATGTCACCGGCACTACCATGATTGCGCTGTTCTTCTTCGCGAGACATCGCGCCTATGCCGGCGTTCGCCAGGCGCAGGCGCAAGCCGCCAAACACCAGAAAGCGGCTGCGGCATAGAACGAAAGCTGCGCAAAATGCGAAGCGCAGCCGCCGAATGCCGGAAGGAATGCCGAAGGGCGCCATGGCCGCCCTCAAAATACCTTTGCGAAAACCAGCCATAGCTCTGGGACAATCGGCATCCAGTGCAACAGATTCATGGACGCCTCATCGGGCACGTTAAATCGTTCGTCGCTGTTACCGCCAGACCGACCCACTCAATTCACCTCGCGCGTGAGGCGCCCAGTACCGCCTCACGCGCATACCCGCAAAAATCGCGCGCAAGCTCCTAGCGAATGAAGTTGGTCATGGCGCCCGTTTCGGCAATGGGCGGCTCAATGCCGTTTTCGCGGCCGAGCTCGATGCACTTCAGCATCCATGCCATGTTTGGCCGATATTGCGCATCGTGCGCATGCCTTCCTCATCGAGCGCAGCTTCGCCCGGCACGCGTCCATGCACGCCATTCCAATAGGTCGACGTCACAACAGGCATCTGTTTGATAGTGAAATATTTGTTGAGCACGTCGAACGATGCCGTGATGCCTCCACGACGAGCCACGGCAATCGCCGCACCCGGCTTATGCTCGAATGCCGCACCCCTGCATAGAACGCGCGGTCGAGCACCGACAGAATACGGCCGGTGGGATGCGCGTAATACACCGGTGTGCCGAATATGAAACCATCGGCCTGCTGGGCAGCTTTGATTAGCTCGTTGACCATGTCGTCATCAAATACGCACGCGCAATCGAGTTCGGCGCACTTGCCGCAACCAATGCAATCACGCACGGGAGCAGCGCCCAGCTGAAACACCTCCCATTCGATGCCGTGGCCTTCAAGCGCGGCGCCAATCTCGGCAAGCGCTGCCGCCGTATTGCCCTTCGACTTCCGGGCTGCCATTGACCATAAGAACCTTCATGATTCCCCTATTCAACGAACCGCGCCGACCGATTACGTCAATCGGCGCTTCAAATTTACTCATCTTAACACCAGCATCGCACTCGAAGGCACTTTCGTTTTCCGGAGCAATCTTCGCTCTGAGTTTCCAAATATCTCGTACAGCAAACAGCCCGAACACTGCGGGCGCCCCAGAAACAACCATGAACGCGACCAGGCCCCGTGCGATGTAAGTCGGCCATCGAGCAACCTGGCCATCGGTCAAGCCGGCCAACGGGCAAGCCCCTCCCGAAATCACGCCAATCCCCGCAGGCTCTCCCACCGACCCCGACAGGCGCTACAATGCAGACATCTTTTTGCGAAACGGAGGCCGTATGACGAGTCTTCTGTCCCATATCTCGGCGTTCGAATATTGGCGCCACGTTGGCACGCCCGGCTTCGCTACGCCCGAGCCGAGCCGCACGACCATCGCACCGCCAAACTTCGCAGTTTCCGATTTCGATTGGCTCGTCAACACGAGCGTCCTGTCGCGTCCTTTGCATGGCCTCACCTCAGTAAAGCACAAGCGCACAAACGAACCCGCAGTGCGACACGTCGCATATCAAGAGCTGCCGTTCGGTTCCGTCTGTTCAATATCTCCTGAACAGCGCATCACGTCTCCCGAACTCACCATCATCCAAATTGCGCCCCTGTTGTCGTTCACCGAGCTCGTCTGCATCATCTGCGAGTTTTGCGGACTCTTTACCATCAACGAATCGCTCGAAAATCCTCTCGTCAAGCGCGCGCCGCTCACAAGCGTCGCGAAAATCGCCGCCTTTTGCCAGCGCGCAAAAGGGCTCACCGGAGTCGCGAAAGCGGCCAAGGCAGTGAAATATGCCCACGACCGTTCTCGCTCACCCATGGAAACCGCGGCCATTCTCTTGTTCACCCTACCCCAGCAACGGGGAGGATATTCTCTTTCGGGCGCCCGGCTCAATCGCAAAATCACGCTGAGCCCCAAGGCTCGCAAAATGGCGGGGATCGATCGACTTGAGCCCGATATCGCATGGCCGAAAGCCAAGATTATCGTCGAATACGACAGCAAAGCTTTCCATAATCAAGAAGTGCGAATATCGAATGACGCACGGCGCAAAAATGCCTTTACGGCTTCGGGTTTCGGGTCATAACCCTCACCTCGGCCCAGCTGAATTCAAAAACCGAGATGGATAAAATCGCGGCGCATTTGCCGCCACCGCGAAAAAAAGCGCGTGCGCATCGCGAAGCCCGCAACGTTCTACGCAAAGCAAAAGCTCTTGCGAATGGAACTCCTTCATTGCGATGGGGTCCACAGAAAGCAGCATGCCCTGTCGGAACGAGCCGGGCAACAGGTCGAAGCGGACCAAAACAAGCCTAAGTTGGCTTGCCGACGACGACCTGGCGTAAACCAAAACGGCTAAAAAGTGACAAAAGTTGCGAGTTCGGGGGCACAAAACGCTCCATTTCGAGGAAAATGGGGCCGCAAACCCCAATCTCTGCTCGCGAAAATCACATCGATTAACTGCGACCTGGGGTTTTGTAGGTCATCAAATGAGGCCTTGAGCTTGAATGCCCCCAATTCGCAACTTTTGTCACTTTTCGGGTATTCACTTTACGCCAGGGCCCTTCGTTCGTTGGCGATCGAGCGCTGATAGCAACCGTTTGGCAGCAATGAAGAAGCCGTTATTGGGCGCACGAATAAGATCAATAGCTCACAAACGCCTAATCGGGAATAACGGCAAACGACTCGAATGCGGTCTCAACAAGGCCCGTCACGGCATTCAAAGCTTTGCCTCGTTTCGCACCTTGTCTCGCTCAGAACATCGCTTCGTTCCGCGCATGTTCGGCAAAACTGCTATTATCGAACCCTTAGGCACGCAACCCGTTGGCGAGAGGAGGTGGGAGCGATGTCTGCAAAACGCAAAAAGCGCGCACCGAAATCGGGCGCCGTTTGGCGTATGTCTGCTAAAGAGGCAACCTTGGCCAGAAGCCGCGCTACAACGGCTACGCTTGCGGCCACGGAGGCACATGGCGATGCAAAATACAGCCGCACGAAATCGAAACGCGCGTGGCAAAAGCAACTCAAGCAGGAAGGAGCCCCCGAGGGGCTCCTTCCTTTTTACCTACTTTCATTCGGGCTACAGGAAGCAAAGGACTCATGAGCCCGAAAGAGGCCACACCGCATTTGAAACGGCCGCTGTCAGCAAAGGACGGCACCGATTTGCCCAGAACATGAAGAAGGCATGCAGAACGCGACATGTGCATGCGGCAGAAAGCGCCCCGCACGACGCGCAAACGCGAATTGGCGTATAGTTAGTCCCCCATCACGGCCGAACTTCGCCGACCGTCCTTCAATCTAGAAAGAACCCCATGAGCACTATTCGCACCCTTGCGCCCGGCATTGTCACAAGCGCCGCGCTCGCCGCTGTGTGCTGGTTTTTGGGAACCGTCGTTCCCATCGTCGGCGGCGCAGTATTCGCCATTCTCTCCGGCATGATCATCGGCGTATTCTGGAAAGACAAAGGCAGCGCGACGGCGGGAATCAAATTCACATCGAAGAAGATTCTGCAGACCGCCGTGGTTTTTGCTCAGTTCGGCTTGCCCGCTCACCCAAATAGCCCAAGTCGGCGCAACCTCGCTGCCCGTTATCGTATCGACCATCACGGCATCGCTGCTCACGGCATTCATCCTGTGCCACGCACTTCATGTGCCCAGTCGCACCGCAACGCTTATCGGCGTGGGATGGTCCATTTGCGGCGGCTCGGCAATTGCAGCCACCGCTCCCGTCATCAAAGCCAACGACCAAGGGTCGCCCATGCCATCTCGGTCGTGTTTCTATTCAACGTTTTGGCCGCGCTCATTTTTCCGACGCTCGGCGACGCAATCGGCATGACCAACGACGGGTTCGGCCTGTTCGCAGGCACCGCCGTGAATGACACCTCGTCGGTCACCGCCGCGGCGGCCGTATGGGACGGCATGCACGAAGGCGCTCATGCGCTCGATTACGCCACCATCGTGAAGCTCACGCGAACCTTGGCAATCATTCCCATCACGTTCGTGTTGGCACTTTGGGTTGCTTCGCGCGAAAAAGAAAACCGCAGGTGCAAACGGGCAACCCACACAAAATGGCTTTAGTCTGAAGCGTGCGCTGCCAACGTTCATCGTATTGTTCCTGTGCGCATCGATTGTCGCCACCGTGGCAAGCGCAACCGGCGTTGACATGGCCGTTTTCGAGCCCCTTAAGCTTGCAAGCAAGTTCTTCATCGTTATGGCAATGGCCGCCATAGGCCTGAATACCGACGTCGTTGGGTTGGTTAAATCGGGCGCGAAGCCCATCGTGCTCGGTGCCGCCTGCTGGATTGTCATCGCATCGGTGAGCCTTGGCGCCCAGCACATACTGGGGCTTTGGTAGCACGGAAGCCCACCGTTCAATAAAAGTGAAACCCTTGTCCAAGGGCGGCGCATCGGACGCGAAATGGCCCCGAATTCGCCCACGCCATCAAAGTAACGCGACGAACGACTGCCGCCGAAGCTCGCAAGGGCCACTCAAACCGCCGAGCAGAACGGCCGCTCCTGCGCATCGAGCTGGACGAAAGAATCGAGCAAGCATGAACGCAAACCACGCACGGCGCATGTCAGCGCCTCTGAACGTTTCAATAAAGACCAACTCTTCGCCGCCGATGAGCGCCGCGATTGCGCGCTGTGCGGTTGCTCGCTGGCCGAACCCGGTACGACACGCTTCGCGAAACAGGGGCGCCCACGACCCCACGCCCACGCCGTACTTCATTTTGGAAAACCTTTTTTCTGAACTGGATTTATCTGAAGAATCCCACCTTCTTGACGTAGGGTGCGGCACGGGTCGCGTGCTGTCGTTTTTCATCAATCGAAGTTCGCCGGCCACGCCACGGGCATCGAGCTCGACCCCGATATCGCCGAATACGCGCGCAGCTGGTCGCGGCGTTTCGCCAACGTCGACGTACTCTGCGGAAGCGCACTCGAAACCTCACTTGCCCCCTACACGCACCTATACCTTTTCAACCCCTTCGATACCAACGTGCTCATGCAGTTCATCATGAAAATCGAAAACGAGGTGCGCCGCCCGATCACGCTTGTCCACATGTCCGATAACGGCGAAACGTATTCCTATATCGGACGCACTGGGTGGAGCCTCGTTCGCCAGGGCAATTTCAGGAATACCGCACGGCGACGGGCAGAGCGATTACCGTATATGCCCATCCGCAGCACTTCTCGATTTGGAAGTACGCCCCCGAATCGTAGCAATTAGGACAAGCGTGCGTGGGCAAGCGCAATGCGAACGAGCCGCGCGAGGCCGACCACGACGAAGCCGATGGCCGCGCAGGTTGATAGGGCACAACCATGACGCAGACGCCACTTGAGTCGGGCCAAACCCGGGTTGGAGACAGCGGGCGTGCCGCGCTTGCGCTTGGACCGTTCCCAGCCGACAACAGCTGAATGCGAACGGGTGCGATGCAAACACGGCGCAGGCAACGATTCGAACGCACTGCGGGCAGGAATCGGTCGTGCCGCGGGCGCTGGCCAAATGTCATTTGAGCGACGATCAACTGCCAAGCGCCATTCTGAAAGCGCACTTTCTAACTTCGTAGCAACTCTTTCTTCCGTAATGCAATCTATAGTTGACATTGCATCCCATATGCCATATATTTCTGTCATGTTGCAACGGATATATGTCCATACAATGAAAGGGAAACCCATGCCAGGCAAGAAAAACCTACGCATGAAGGCGGCACGTGCGGCAGCCGGCCTTTCGCAAACCGATCGCCGAAGCCGTGGGCGTTACGCGCCAAACCATCGGCCTTATCGAGGGCGGGCGGCTACAATCCCACGCTCAATTTATGCGTGGCTATCTGCAAAACGCTGCACGTCACCCTGAACGATGTTTTGGGAAGACGACGGTGACATCAACACCAACCCCTTCTTCTTTTAGGAGCACACCATGAAAATGCAGAACATGAAAATCGTGCAAAAATGGCGCGAATACGCAGGTCGAAAAAAGACGAGCGTCTGGAAGCCGAGAACGCCAAAATCTAGTTCGGCTTTATACTGCTCTCGTTCGGCATGCTGGCACTGCTCGCATATGAAATCATCGCCCAACAGGTTGCGTGGGTGCACAATGGCGCCAACAACGCGTTCCACCTGTTCGCGAGCCCCGTTGACGCCGCCATGTACGCGTGGCTATTCATCGTAATGCTTATATGCGCCGTGCTGCAAACGCGAAAGGGCTACGTCGACACCAATCGTTTTGGTCAAACCGATCACCTTCCCGCTGGTTACTTTCTGCTCATCGCCGGCATCACGGGTGCCGCAAGTGCGCTTTTGCCATTGCCGCCATGCGATGCATCGCCGAGGCGCAAAATCGTGCCGTTCGAAGACATTTTCTGGGCGGCAAATCTGGCGACAGGCGTGGTTTTCGGCGTTACGATTTTCGCCGCCACGTTCGGTGCACTGTGTTCTGGCGTTCTACGAGGCGAAACATCGCCGCGCCAAAATCGAAGCGGAGCTTGACACAACCGACGAACGCTAACCAAAAAAGTAGAGCTCGACGCCGCCGGCGAACATTAACGCAGAAATTACCGAAGCAAAAACGCTCACGGCAGCGCGCCGCGTTATTATGGAGGGGGTTGCTCAAACCTCCTCTTTTCACCGCATTCGGCCAAAGGAGGCCCTATGCCCGAGCGTACATACAGTTTTATCGAAATACGGCTTCCCATGCCGCTCATGTCTGCTGCCGCCGAACCAGGCAAGCTCGATGAAGCCGTAGCGCATATCGCCGCGCACGATGTCGAACTAGGCCGCATCGCCCGAGCGGAAGCGCATTATTTCCGCGGACAGCCCGAAGAAGCGCATGCCGACGCTGCGCCATTCTTGGACCACTCCGATCCCGCCTTGCGCATCTCGGCGAATTTCATTTGCGCGTACGCGCAGATCTTTACCCTGGGGAAAATTTGGGAAACGAGAGAATGCCTCGCGAACATCACAGCAATGCGCGGCGATGGATCAATCAAGGCAACACCTGCGCTGCATGCTTCATACATGCTCTTCGACGCCGCCTCGAGCGTGCTCCTGCACCTGCCCGCCCCTATCCGCCGGACACGTTCGCGAACCACATCGCCGCACTACCCGAAGGCCTGCGCCTTTTCAGGGATTTACGCGCTCGCCCACCACACGTACCTTTTGGCGAATACGGCCGCTGTGTGGGCATGGCCGAAAACCGCGCTCATGACGAAACAGGGGCGATATCCCATCGCGGAGCAGTTCCTGCACCTTGTCGCAGCCATGGGACAGATGAATCTAAAAGGATGTCGAAGCCGCGCGATGCCACTTCATGGAAGCATGGGGCATTGCCTTGGCCGACGACTTGATTGAAGAAATCGGCGAGCACCATGGACTTTTGCAAGGCGTGCTCGAAACGTGCCTGAAGGAAGACTATCCCGAGCACTACGCGCGCGTGATCGATATCACCTATCGCTTCAGCGAGGGATGGCGGCGCCTGCATAATCCCGAGACGGGCGCGCACGTGACGAGCGACCTCACCACCACCGAATTCAGCATCGCCATGCTCGCAAGCCGCGGGTGGTCGAACACCGAAATCGCCAATCATCTGGGCATTTCAACCGGCACCGTGAAAAACCGCCTGTCGATGGCATACGCGAAGCTCGGCATCGCAAGCCGCGCGCAGAACACGAAATACCTGCTGCAATAGCAAGTGGGAATGCTGCGGCCTCACGGAATTCAAGCAGCCGAATCGCCAATCAGCGCCACGATCACCACCGCATTCCCCCGCCTTCGATGCTGTTCCGCGCAAGCGAAATCGACGCCACCTCGCTAGAATCGGCAACTGTAAGCACTCCTCGGCCTGGATTCCGCCACCACTGGGACCGTTGCGCTCCCAGCCGCCCAGGTCGATTTGCGCTTGGCCTTCGCCCAAATCGCACCTCTGACATTTCGCACCCCACCTAGAACGGCATGGCTTTCGCACCATTCAGGTCGCTCTTTACCCGGTTTCGTTTAAATCCGCCCCTAACACTTCGCATTCCATTCAAATCAGCACGGCTTTTCGCGAAAGCGTTCCGACCCACGCGGCCCCTTCCCGCCACACGCCGTCGTCGTGGCATAATCAATAAGAGAAAACGACACGAGCCTAAGGCAAAAGTCATGCAGAACATCGACCACATCGAAGTGCGCGGCGCGCGCGTGCACAATCTGAAGAACGTGAACGTGGATATTCCGCTCGGCGAGCTCGTGGGCATCGCGGGCGTATCGGGTTCAGGCAAAAAGCTCGCTCGCGCTCGGCGTGCTCTATGCCGAAGGCTCGAGGCGCTACCTCGGGCGCTTTCCACCTATACGCGCCGACGCATCGCGCAAGCTGGCAAGGCCTCAGTCGATGACGTTCGCTACGTGCCCGCTGCGCTCGCGTTGCACCAGCGCCCAGCGGTGCCGGGCGTGCGTTCCACATTCGGCACTTCAAGCGAGCTTTTGAATAGCCTGCGCCTTCTGTTCTCGCGCGTCGGCAGCCACATGTGCCCGCACTGCGGCGAACATGTGCCCCCAAGCCTTAATGTAGCTGCCGAGCTGCCCATTTCGTGCCCACATTGCGGCAGCGAATTCTTCGGCCCTGGCGCCGAATCGCTCGCGTTCAAAAGTGAAGGCGCCTGTCGAACCTGCAGCGGAACCGGCATCGCACGCACCGTGAACCGCGCCGCGCTCGTTGCCCGACGAAAGCAAAACCATCGACGAGGGCGCCGTGGTGGTATGGGGCGCACGCTCATGTGGGACCTCATGAAACAGGTGTGCGGCGCCATGGGCGTGCGCACGAACGTTGCCGTTTCGCGAACTCACAGACGCCGAACGCGACATCGTCTTCAACGGGCCGGCCGAGAAAAGCACATCCTCTACAAGGCGAAGAAGGGCGAGAACTTCGCCGAACTCGACTTCACCTACTACAATGCCGTGCGCACCGTGGAAAACTCCCTCGCCAAGGCGAAAGACGAGAAGGGCTTGCGTCGCGTGGCGAAGTGACTGACAAGGAAGGCCCCCTGCCCCAACTGCGCTGGCACGCCTATCCGTGGCCGCGCGGCAACCGAGTCGTTCGCGGCATCAATCTGGCACAAGCAACGGAAATGACGCTCGAGGAAGCGGTGGCATGGGTCGCAGGGCGTACCTGCAAGCCTTCCCGAAGAAATGCGCCCCATGGCGAAATCGATTGCGAATCGTTCGAAAGCACGGCTCGACGCTTGCTCGAGCTCGGCGGAGTTATTGTCCCTCGACCGAGCAGGCGCGACCCTCTCCACCGGAGAGCGCCAGCGCGTGCAACTCGCGCGCTCGGTGCGAAATCGAACTACGGGCGTGCTGTATGTGATGGACGAGCCTTCCATCGGTTGCATCCCGCCTCAACATCGACGGGCTTTTGGGCGTTATGCGCGATCATCGCCGACGGCAACTCCGGTGGTAATGGTCGTCACGATACGCGCATCCTTCGCGCGGCCGACCATCTTGTCGAGATGGGCCCCGAAGCAGGCGCCCGCGGCGCGCGCTTGGTAGCGCAGGCTCGGTTGAAGAATTGCAAACGATTCGAATCAATTATCGGCCCCTATCTTTCGGGAGCCGCGCGCGTCGCAGCCCGGACGAAAACGCTGCGGAACAGATGTTTGACCTGGGCCGCATCATCTTGAAGTCAACGGGCTTCACACAAGCCCTTCGCTATCGATATTCCCAAAGGCCGGCTCATTGCCGTGACGGGCGGCTATCGGGCTCGGGCAAAACGACGCTCGTGCTCGAAACGCTCATTCCCGCGCTACCGCGGCGGCAACAGGTCAAACACTTCCCGAGCACGTCACCGCAATTGAGGCCAGGGCATTCGCCGCGCGAACCTCATCGCCACCCCCCATCGGCATCAACGTGCGTCGACGGTCGCCACATGTATTGCGGCGCGCTCGACGATGTGCGCCGCGCGCGCGCACCGATTCCGCGAAAGCAGCCGGGCTGAAGATGGGCGATTTCTCATCACAACACGAAGCTTCGCTGCGCGACACGGCACAGCCAAATCTCACTCGACGTGCAATTCCTGCCCGACGTCGACATTGCCTGCCCCGACGCCGCGGATCGCGCTACGACACTGCTGCCGAGAAAATTCGTCGACCTGAAAAAGGCGCGCCCGATGACCAGGCGCTCAGTTTGCCGCACCTGCTCGCGCTTTCCGTCGACGAAGCCCTTCCATGTGGCCGACGTCAGAAGGCGCACGAAAAGTTGCAACCCTGCATGACCTGGGCTTGGGGTATCTCACGCTCGGCGAAGCCACGCCCGCGCTTTCGGGCGGCGAGGCGCAGCGTTTGAAACTCGCAAGTGAGATGGGCCGCGGCAGGCCGATGCCGTGTTCGTGTTCGACGAATTGCTATGGCCTGCACCCACGCGATGTGGAAACGCTCCTCGGCGTATTTCAGCGACTCGTTGAACAGGGTGCTACCGTGGTGGTGGTCGAGCACGACCTCGATTTCATCGCGAACGCCGATTACGTGATTGACATGGGTCCGCAGGGCGGCAAAGCGGGTGGACGCATGTGGCGTGCGGCATGCCCGAGGAAATCGCCGCAAACAGGAAAGCATCACAGGAGGCTATTTGGAAATCTAGGGCGCAACCGTCACGACGACGCTTTGGCAAAGCTTTGGCAGTACGCAGAATCTTCTTCAACCATTCCGCATTGCGCGTTTCTTCGCAGCAGGCATGCTAGAATCGTGGAAAAGAACAGCTTCGCGCCATCGCAGCTGAAACAAATACTTTCTAGCGCGGCGCCACACTGGCGCGCTCGCAGCATCAACCGCGAGCGAATACGATCGGACCAAAGCGGAAACCACATCGAATCTTCCGCCAAAAGCCTTTCGCCGCGATAACGAGCACTTGAGGTCACAAATTGGTTCGAATCATCACCGACTCAACCCTCGTCCATTCCCCAGGACATTCGCACCGAGCTCGGCATCGAAGCTGCCTCGCTCATCATCAATAGGAATGGCGAAGAGCTCGTCGAATCGGAAACCGACCTCGATGCCTTCTATAAAGATATCTACATGAAATGGCCGACAACATTCCCACCTCGAGCCAGCCGCCGCTGGGCAAGGTTCGCGAAGTTGTCGAAAGCATCGCAAAACGGGCGACGAAGTGCTCGGAATATTCATCAGCAGCAAACTGTCGGGCACGTTCGAAAGCTTCGTCCACACGGCCAAAGAGGTCAAAAAACGACCTCCTCAACTTCCGTTTCGCTGCCATCGACAGCATGACCACTTGCATGGAGATGGGCTGGCCAGCTATCGCCGCCGCGAAAGCCGCCAAAACGGGCGCCAGCCTCGATGACTGCATATTCAGGCGGCGAACACAAGCCTGCATTCCACGCGATTCGTGTTCGCTCCCGAATCGCTGCTGTTCTTGCAGAAGGGCGGCCGCATCGGAAAAGCCGCCGCGCTCATCGGCAAATGATCAGCCTCACGCCCGTGCTCACTGTAAACGATGGCGAAGCGAGCACCTTCTCGAAGTGCCGCACGCAGAAAAAAGCCCTTGCAAAAATGCCCAGGTGCTCGGCGAAGATACGGCGCCGAGCGGCCTTAAGAATCGTCGTCCATTACATTGGCAGCAAAGCGCCGGCTATGCAATGGGCCGAAGAGAAAGTGGCACCGCTTATCGCGTTCATGCCCCGCGTTGTGCCGGCGAGCCCCGTCATTGGCGTGCACGTCGGCCCAGCCATGGGCATAGCGTATGAATGCAACGCCCCATTCCGAACAAGTTTCACAACAGCGAACCGGAAATCATCATCGTATGCTAGCGATGATCGCGCCGCATAAATGCGGCGCGCGATTTTTCTATCGGCAGTTGATGGGCGCGCCGGCTACGCGCAAAACAGGCCCGAACAGTTCCTGGACAGACTAGAGGTGTCCGGGACAGCTAAGGCTCGGACAATAGGTTTGCCTCCTAGTTGCGGTTTTTCACCTTGACGAGGACTTTTTATTTCACCCCAAAACAAATGCGACCAAGAAGAAAACAACCAAGACGCCCCGCAAGATAGAAAGCCGACATTGAATGGCACAGGGGTCCGGAAAGCATCAGCCCGCGCCGACAGTAACGAATACGAAGGAGTGCGCGATTCCAGCCCAATCGAGCGGAAGAGCCATCGAACCGATTGAAAAGCGGGCGATGCGTTGAATGCCCGCCGCCGAAACTCATCGGCGAATCGCGCCGGACAACAATCGGCAGCTATCGACCGATGGCAGAAAAACCGCACAATGGGGCCTCATTGCAGCGATTGCGGCTCATATTGTCAGAATACGCCACAATGGGGCCTCTCAGCGCCGCAAACGAAACGCCCCGGAGAAGGCTCTTGGAACAAACAAAGCGTGCCTGAATTCGTTTGACCTGGCGCTTTAAGAACAACCGCTTTTAAAGTGACGTCTAGACAGACGATTTTTTCCGAAACGAGGCTGCAATGAGGCCCCATTTCGGCTTTTTATGACAGGAGAGATGAAGATGGAAGCACTCTTCGAACGATGGAAACGAGCCCGACCAAAGGGCGAGCTTGCCCGCGAGCAAAGCGCGAGTAGACCGATAGCCTCTCTTAAGCCGAACGAAATGCAGCACCCAAAAGAACTCCCAGCTATGCAGCTTTGGGCGGTTTCAAACAAAAGCCCGTTCATTAGAACGGGCTTTCAACAAAACAGGCCAGGCAATCGCCTGACCTGCAGTATTCGATGGTAGCCTGGAGGGGATTCCTGTCCGCGCTTCGCGCGACCAGACCCCTCAGGCTAAAGCCTTCGGGCGAATTCCTAAAAACTGCCCACTGGGCAGTTTTCTTGACGGAATTCCACCTCATCGGTTCGAATCCCCGCAACCTGACCAGAAAACAAAACAGGCCAGGCAATCGCCTGACCTGTAACATTCGATGGTAGCCTGGAGGGATGCGAACCCCCGATCTCCGCCTTGAGAGGGCGGCGTCCTAAACCGCTAGACGACCAGGCCATGCTTGCTTCAATTAAGCAGCTTGAATAGAATACAGGATTCTCCCGGAAATGCAAGGAGAATTTTTAAATTTACTCGAAATCGTAGAGGTCTTTCGTAGCCTCACGGAATTCGTCATAAATCTGGGCGGCGATTTCCTCGTCATCAAGAAGCTCGAACTCACAGGGCTGGCCCTCTTCGTCGAGGTCGGTCACTTCAAGAATCAAAACTTCGCCCGAAGAGCCCGCCGGATCATCTTCATCGACCGGGAAGAAGAAACCGAAGCGCTGCTCATCATGCAAAATGAGGCCCAGGAACTCAAGCTGCGAGATTTCGCCCTTCTCGTCCTCGAACTCGAACACCATGCCCTCTTCGACGGGCGGGGCGAAGTTGGGCGCGGAGCCCTCGCGGATTTCTGCCATTGCGCATCCTCTCTAGCCTGAAGCGGCCGTGCCGCCTTACGCATATCGCGTCCATTATCGCATCTCACACGGCAGCACGCGAGCCGTTCCGCGCAAGCCCGCAATTCATCACGAAATGAGCGCGTGCAAAACCAGACACGCGATGAAATCAGAGCGCAACAACCACCCATGGCTTCTAGCCGCAGCGCCCGCATGCTCGCGTCCAAAAATTGCCATACAAAAAAAGCCCGCATGCATATGCGGGCTTTTCGGAAATCTTAAGCGCCAATAGGGCCATTAAGCGTCGACGTGGCTATTTTTTCTTGCGATTGGCCGACTTCGAGCGATTCGATTTCTGGCGATGCGTCGCGTGATTTGCCGCCCGATTCGTCGCCTGCGCGGGCTGCGCGGCGGCCACGACGGTCGCGTTCTCGCTCGAACCTTCCGCAGAAGCCTCAACGGAAGCGTCAGGAGCCGTCGAAGCTACCGCATTCGCGGCAACCAGGGCGGCCGAAACAGCAGAGCCCTCGGCCCCAACGGCCTTCACGGGCTGCGGCAGACGGTTCAGGAACCAGCGCACCACCGTGTCGCCGTATTTGCGTTGCAACTTGGCATAGCGCGTCTCGCGCGTCTTCCAAATAACGTAAATCGGCGTTGCGATGGCATAGGACGAATAGGCACCCGCAATCAGACCAACCGTCATGGCCAACGCGAAGTCCTTCAGCGTCTCCCCGCCGAACAAAAGCATGGCCACAACCGGAATGAGCGAGGTAATGGACGTGTTCAGCGAACGAATGAGCACCTCGTTGACCGAGTGGTTCGCCATGGTGGCGAACGTGCACTTCACCGAATCGTCCTTCATGTTCTCGTTGATGCGGTGGAACACAACCACGGTATCGTAGAGCGAATAGCCCAGAATCGTAAGCAACGCGGCGATGGTATTCGGCGTAACTTCGCGACCGACCAGGGCATACACGCCAAACACGAGCACGAGGTCGTGCAAAAGCGCGATAACCGCCGACACGCCCATCTTGTAATCGCGGAAGCGAATCGAGATGTACGCGATAATCAAAATCAGCGAAACGAGGAACGCGAGCAGCGAGCTTTGCACAACCGAAGCGCCCCAGTCGGGACCGATGGTAGTCACCTCGAAGCTGTCGGTGCTCCAGCCGAACTCGTCGGCCACCTGATTCGCGATATGCGTCGCGTCTTCGGCCGAAGTGGTGGTCATGCGAGCAAGAATGCCCGTATCGCCATCGGCGTTCGTGGTTTGCAGCACCGGATCGCTTACGCCCGCGTCGTCGAACGCGTCGCGCACCTGCTCGATGGTGGTGTCGCCGGTACCGTGGAACGTGACCGACGTGCCGCCGACGAATTCAATGCCGAACTGCAGGCCGCGCACGCCAATAATCACAGCGACAAGCACCATGGCAACAGCAGCGGCGCTCAGGAAGTATTTCTTCAAGCCCAGCACGTTGATATCGAGCTTGATGAAGCGGCCGTGCACGTCTTTGCGGCTTTCGGCCCGTTTCTCGCCCTGGAAATACGGCGCAGCGTTTTCGCAGTCGCGCACGCCCCAGAAGCCGGGATGCTTCGCGATGCAGCGCGGCGCGAGCAGGCGAATAATCGGTGCCTTGAACAGCAGCATCATCGCAATGTCGCACAGAATGCCAAGCGCGAGCGTAAGGCCGAAGCCCTTGACCGATGCGCTGGCCAGGAAGAACAGCGTGAGCGCGGAAACAAGCGTTACCAGGTCGGCGTCAATGGAGGTCAGAATGCCGTGGCGCACGCCCGTGATAGACGCGGCGCGCACGCTGCGGCCCATGCGAATTTCCTCACGGAAGCGCTCGAGCGTAAGAATCGACGAGTCGGCGGCCATACCGATGGTGAGCACGACGCCCGCGATGCCTGCCATCGACAGGCTGAACAGGCCGAAATGCGAAAGCAGCGCCAAAATGCCCAGATACAGGCACGCGAACACGGCCATGGCGGCAGCGGTGATGAGGCCCAGGCCAGGGTAGAAAATGAGCAGATAAAGCATGACGAGCGCCAGGCCGATTGCGGCCACAAGCACGCCAGAAGCAAGCGCATCTTGGCCAAGCGTCGGGCCGACGGTTTGGCTCTGCGCGTACTCGAAGCTCACCGGCAGCGAGCCAGACTCGAGCACAGTCTGCAGCGCCTTGGCTTCGTCCATGGTGTAGTTGCCCGTGATGGACACGTTGCCGCCAGAAATCACGCCCTGCACGGCGGGCGCGCTTTGCACCTTGCCATCGAGGATGATGACGATTTTGCCATGGTCGGCCGCGAGGTCGCGGGTCGCTTCCTCAAACGCCTTGGCGCCCTCGGAATTCAGCGTGATGTCGACCGCGTAGTTCGCCGACGCCTCGCTTTCCTTATCAACCGTCACACGCGTGATGTCGGAGCCGGTCACGAGCGGCGTGTAGGTGCCCTCGGGCACTTCGAGGTCGTAGCTCTGTTTGCCCGTGGGGAATTTGTTGCCGGCCGCGTCGGTCACGGTTTCCTGCGTGATGTACTGGCCGTTGTCGATTTTTGTTTTCACCGTTTCGTCGGTGAACGAATCGAGTCGCGCGAACTCGAGCTTGCCGGTGCGGCCGATGGTGTCGAGTGCGGCCTCAGTGTCGGAAAGGCCAGGAATCTGCACGAGGATTTGGTCGTTGCCCTGCAATGAAACCGATGCCTCGCTCGCGCCGAGCGCGTTCACGCGGCTCTCGATAATGGAACGCGACTTCTCCATGTCTTCGCTGGAAACGGCATCGCCCGAGGTGCTCTTCGCGGTAAGCACGACCGACAAGCCGCCCTGAATGTCGAGGCCTTGGTTGATCTTTTCCTGAGGCGGCATAAACGCGAACACTGACCCCAGTACCAAAAAGCACGGTGGCGACGATCAGCCACACATTGCGGCGATTCACATGCTGCGACGTTTTCTTCTTGCGGTCGCGAGCAGGCTTGAGGCTTGCTGCCTCGGCTTTTTCGGACTTCATACGGCTCTTTCCGTGACGTGTCGCCTTCGCGCGCAGGCACACGAGACCATTCTCTCTATAACTTTCGATATTATGCCACACCGAGAACAGACGCGGGAAACTTTCACGAGAAAGACCGGCATACGTTTGGGCGCGCAATAGCCTATACCGCCCGAATTGCAGAACTCGCCATTACATCCCGAAAGCAAAACCTACTTATATAGTTACTATTTGGCAATCGTTTCGAGATAGATGGCCGCAGCCTTATAGAACGGCTCGCTCGTTTCGTTTTGACACTCAGCGCAAAAATCATCAATCCATACACGTAAATGCTCTTCAAGAAATTGCACGTACGCCTCAGACGACCCTGAATCTGCCATCGCCCTCATGGCGAATGCTTGTAAGAGTTCGCATTCGGTAGCCACATGGTCGAGCGGTTCGTTGGTGCCTTCGGGACGCGTAAACCCATGGTCTTTCACGAAACGCTCGACTTCCACGGGTGAGGATTCACGAACAGCAGAGGCTTCACGCCCTCGGCTTTTTGCGCGCCATACACCTTCATATGGGCTGCAGGCAGGCTCGCCGGGGCCCATGAACAAGCGCGTCGCCTCGGCGCGAAGACGATGGAAGAACCCATCTTCATCGACATTCTCAACTGATGAAGATGGCGAGGGCAACCCCTTGCCGAAATCCTCGGGCAATATAACACCCAACGCATCGCCTATCTCGCACGCGGCATCAAACCACTCACCACTCGTTATAGCCCGTGCGAGCTCGTGCGTTGGATGGCGAAAGCTGAATGCGGCAAGCTCCCATGCCGTCGCACGCACTGGCCACATCTCGTTTTCAGAACTCATAGCTCCCTCGCCTTTCATATTCAGCTAAGTTTTGGAACGCTCGGGCTCTGCGTTGCTGCAAAGGCCCGGCTTGACTTTAATCGCAGACTATTTCTTCACCAGGGCAACGAGCTTGCCCGCGTGGCTTGCCACATGCACGAGCACCAAAGCCAAAAAGAATCTTGGCCGAAGCCGCATGCAACGGATTCCATATGAAATAGCCCGGCGCGAACAGCCCGAACATGGGTAAGACCGTCGCACTGATAAGCACGCCAGATACTATGCAAACCGCAATCGCAATGAACAGCGCTGCATCGAGAACGATGCGCGCCACCACTAACGCCGACCCAAACCGGGCGGCTTTTTAACAGGCTGGACAATGCATTCAAGCTTGCAGCGAGATGCAGAAGAAAAAGCCGCGAGTGCGACAATCCAGCCACTCATGCGCAGCAATTCCTGTGATTTGGGGCAATACCGCAACCGTGGCAAGCACAGCCGCCACAATATCGAGTGCGAACGTCGCTTTCTTCGGCATACTACCCCACCTTCTTCAGCACCAAAATGAGTCCGCCGAAAAACACTACAGGACCGAGCACCCATAAATTCAAGCTGGCATCCGACGCGCTGCGATAACCGCCGCTGACCAAGGTCTCCCATGCGTGGCATTCAACCGAAGCGCAGGTTGATTCGGGGGCAGACCATCTCGTGCACGCCGTCCGGGGCCGGGAACGTTCGCGTAGTCGTGGCACTCCCCGCTCGCGCACCCGGTCGCAGGGCACGGCGATGCGGCGTCGATATGCTGCGGTGCGCCAACACTTACCGACGAAACGCTCGCCGCGATGAAAAACGCATGCCGTCGCCAGCGCGCGAACGCGGCGATGACGCATATCAGCTTTTTCACCATGGCGAGCCTTTCGATAAATGCGCCAGGCGCGGCTGGAATTGGGGAGGCGCCACGCCTGGCTGAACGGAAGAGAAGTGCGGGTTATTCGTCGCTGTCCACAGGCTTCAGGGGCAAATATTTCAGCCCCAGCAGCAAGAACAGAACGCACATGGCGAGCACGCCGAGCGTGACGCCGAATTCGATCGGCTGCGGAGCATAGACCATGCCCCTGATAGGCGCCGGTAAACCCGGCCTGCCAGTTGGTAATGGCATACTGCGTGGTAACGCCCGGCATATCAGGTTCGAATCTGGAAGCCGCCCACGAGAATCTGCAGGCGCTTGCAGAACACGCCGAGGATCGCGAGGACGGACGCCACGACGACGCCGGGGGTCGTGCGCAGCTTCGGCACGACGAGGGATGGCGACCGAGACGGCCATGAGCGCGACCTGCGTCCAGAAGACGGGCGAAAAAGCGCGCCGGAGGTGAGCATCGCCACGACTTCGGCGCCCTCGCCGCCGAAGTACCCGCTCGTGAGCAGGTCGCAGGCGTAAGTACAGGTCGACGAGCACGAACACGGCCAGCATCTTGGCGAGGTTGGCCACATGCCCTGGTCGAGGGCGAGGTAGCCCGCGCGGCGCAGCGCTAGGCACGATGAGCACGAGCGCGGTGCCGCAGTCGAGCGCGGAGGCCACGAACCACGGGCCCATGAGCGCGGTGTGCCAGAACTCGTGCGCCGGGGCGAGGCTGAAGAATCCACGCGGTGACGTTGTGCACGAGGATGGCCACGATGAGCGCGACCACGCTGATGGCGCGGATCGCGGTGTGCGACATGCGGCCGGCCTCGGCGCGCAGGTACGCCCACAGGTAGATCACCGACAGGACGAGGTAGGTGCCGAGCACCAGGATGTCCCACATCAGGGGCTGGAGAAGTTCGAGTACACGAACAGCTCCCACAGGCGGGCCGGGCCGCCGAGGTCGACCACGACGAAGCCGATCGCCGCGCAGGTGCAGCACACGCTCGTCCAGATGGCGACCTTGAGATGCCGCCGAAGCCCTTCATGCCGAAGGCGTTGGGCACCGACGATGATCAGGGCCGCCGGCCGACAGGCCGACGAAGAACATGAAGTTCGTGATGTAGGGCCCCAGGAGTCGAGGTTGCGCATGCCAGTCTGCACCATGCCGCCCGAAAGCTGCATGGCCCAGCACGCGATGCCGACGACGGTGAGCACGGCCGCCACGATAATGGCGACGTTCAGGCCCTTGCCGCCCCAGGTCTCACGCTTCTGTTTTGCCGCGACGCGGGCCGCGGAAGCGTTTTCAGTCATAATTGGCCTCCCTTACACCAGGTAATACACGGACGGCTTCGTGCCGCGATCGGGAAGAAGCTGCATATACTCGCGCTCGCGAATCAGCTTGGACACCTCGGAATCCGGATCGTCGAAATCGCCAAAGTAGCGAACGCGGGCGGGGCAAACCTCGACGCATGCCGGCTGTTTTCCCTGGCCAGGCGATGCCAGCACATCGTGCATTTCTCCACGGTATGCTTCTGGGTGCTTGGGCACGTCTGCATCACCCATATCCTGGCCAATGGCGTACTTGGGCTCCTCCCAATTGAACGAGCGGACGCCCGTGTAAGGGCACGCCGCGATGCACATGCGGCAGCCGATGCACTTGTCGTAGTCCTGGCGAACGGCACCAGTATCGGGGTCTTTGTAAGTGGCGCCGACGGGGCATGCCTTCACGCAAGCCGGGTTGTCGCAATGTTGGCAATTAACCTCGATGTTTCGCATGGTGAGATTGGGAAATTCGCCGGCGGGCGTTTTCTTGGCTCGCTCCCCGTCCGTCAGCACGCGAGCCCACCAGATTCCGTCGGGCAAGTTATTTTCGACTTTGCAAGCGACCGCGCATGCATGGCAGGCGATGCAGTTTTTCATGTCGATGACATAGCCGAGACGCGTCATTATTCGGCACCCCCATTCCATACTCACTTCACAACACATCCATGAAGTTGTTGTTCACGGCGAATGAATCGAACTCGGTCGAGCTCAGCTGGGACCAGCCGCCGTCTTTATGCTGATCAAGCTGCCAGCCCTTCGGATACACCAATGTCCCCGGGCGGATAGCCTCAGACAGAACCGCCTTCGCCACGGCAAAGCCGCGGTCGTTGTAGCACTCGACGTAGTCCCCGTCGCCGATGCTTCGGGCGGCGGCGTCTTTCGGATTGATTTTCACAAAGGGCTCGGGATCGAGCTCGCGCAGCAATGGGGTGCTGAACCACTGCGAGTGAACGCGATAGCGCGGGCGCTCGCTCGCATAAGAACGAGCGGGGTATTTCTTGTACAGCTCGTTTTCGGGCCATGCCTCAACGGAGGGAACCAATGGGCCATACGGTTGATTTCAATCTCCTCCGCCGTCGGCACCTTCGTCGTGGCGGCGCGGGGCAGCGGGTTCTCGCGGTAGAATTCGAAGCGTCCCGTCGGCGTGCCGAACGCGCCGTTTTCATACGCGATATGAGGCTTCTTTCGGCATCGCCAGGAACGACGCGCACCTGCTTCTTCTCCCTCAGATCCTCCACAGTCTGCCCGAGCGCGGCGCCGATAGGAGTATCCATCATTTCTTTGAGGATGCCGCCGTTGTCGAGCGAGAAGTAATCGCCCAGTCCCAGCTTCTGCGCGAGCTCAGAAACGATTTGGGGATCGGGCTTGCTCTCGTACAGTGGGTCGATTGCCTTCTCGTTGTAATTGAGGCTCGACGTTTGGCCCGCGTTGGAGACCTCCTCCAGCTCGAACCATTGGGCAATCGGCAGCACCATGTCGGCGTATTTCGCGGTATCGGTCATGACGGAATCGGCCACGACGACGTAATCCATAGCGGGAATGATGGTATCGGTCCAGGCGTGGGTATCGGTATGGGTGTTAACAGGATTCGCGGAATAGACCCACAGCATCTTGATCGGGGCATCCTCGCCGCCAAATTTTCCGGTTTCGACGACGTTTTTGAAATCAACGCTCTGGATAGAAAAGCCCGTAGATGGTCCATTTGGGGCCGTATACGTCGGATTGTTTACGATGCCGTATGTCCAATAGGCGCCATATGATGCGCCCGGCTTGCCCAAATTACCCAGGAGGGCGCACAGCGTCAGGCCGGCCATCGTGGTATGCGCGCCATTGTTGTATGCCTGCGGCCCGTACCCTTCATAATGGTATACGGGGCCATCGATGCAGATATCAGCGAGCTCGTAGATTTCATCGACGGGAACCTCGATTTGTTTGGAAACCTCTTCGGGTTATGCTTTGCGATCTCGTCCTTCAACAGCTCATACGCCGTGCGGCATTTCACGCCTTCGAAATCGTAGGATCCCTCTATTTCGGCGGAAGTAGAGGCCTCTTCGGGCGTCTTGAGCTCACCGGTAACGAGAACCATGCACGGATCGTACATGATTTCTTGACCGGTGGTTGGATTTGTCTTTCCCGTCGCGGGCGGTTCGATCCCCATATCGCTCCGACGCAAGAACATGCCCGTATCCTCGCGAACGAGGAACGGGGCGACCGTGTGGTCGCGGAGGTAGTCGACATCCTGAGCGTTCTTCTCGAGCACAATATTCATCAGGGCATACTTCAACAGCGTATCGGTGCCAGGTCGCACGGAAATCCATTTGTCGGCCTTGGCGGCGTCTGGAGTGAACGTGGGATCAATAACCACGAGTTTCGTGCCGCCCTGCATCGCCTCTTTGACGAGATGCCAATTCTGGATTTGGGCATCGGTGATGTTCGCACCCCACACCACAATGGATTTGGCGTTTTTGGCGTCCGTCGGCTCGTTGCCTTCCCACATACCCATGCCCATAAGAGGGCTGATGTAGTTGCCGGCCACGGCCGCCATACCGTAATAGCTTCCCATATCGAGGCAAGGCATGATCGAGCTTGCATTGAGCAAGGACACAAGGCGCGAATACGCGCTTGTGATTGCGACAGCCTGATTGCCCGAGGCGGTGAGGAATGCCAGGGCGCCTTCGCCATACTGCTTCTGTGTGTCCCTAATGTTGTCGGCGATCTCTGCAGGGCCTCATCCCAGCTAATACGCTCCACTCCCCGGCGCCGCGCTCGGTCCCCTACGCGACGCATAGGATATTTCAAGCGCTTCGGGTCGTAAATGCGCTGGACGTGAGATAGGCCGCGCTGGCAAATACGCGTATAGCAGCTCTCGTTGTATTCCGCTCGCGACGTCTTTACCACCTTACCGTCGCGCACGTGGACATTCAGGTGGCAGAAGCCGAAGCAATTCGGGCGGCAAACGCCACGGAAGATTTGCTCACCCTGAGTTTCGGGCTGCCCGGGCTCATAGCCCTCGGCGATCGCTGCAAGCTGCGGCGCCGCCGCTCCTGCAGCCACGGCGGCAACGCCTGCCGCGCCTGTGGTCTTGAGAAAACTGCGGCGCGTGAGCCCTTTCGGGCCGTGTGCTCCTGACATCTCTCCTCCTCAAAAGATAGCGTCAGGATATCCCCCCCTTGCATGAGGCACGAAGATTTCGAAAAGGCCGGCGTCGCCTATTCGCAATGGTGGCGCATCGTGACACCGCATTCGCGCGATGCGTTCCCCTTATTCCCCTTACGACATGCTCGTTCTTATCGGATATCCCTTGCGGCCCTCGCGAGCCGCCCCTTGCGTTTCACGTCCCCCGACGCAAAACGCTCCTGATAAGAATTGGCCAAATCCTTAGTTGCCATATTGTCACAATGTATTGCGACAATCAATCAAATTGATTATTCTATCTTTAAGATAATCTTATCGAACATATATTCGTATTTCAATAAGAGCGTCGTATGTTAGGAACCAACTCGACGGCGACTTTTGTGCCGAACAACGCCTTCCAAAGAAGGAAGGTATTATCCCTATCCGATGACATTGAGATATTAAAAGTTACTGACCGCTCTTATCTCGCTGATTATCGCCATCGTCGGCCTCGCCAAGGCACGCATGGAACACCCGAGACGAAAAAACGCCACCGTCGATAGACGATAACGTTTTCTCTAGGCTAGCGGCGTTGCCTGAACTGTCAAACGCGAGCCTGTCATCGAGTCAATTACGGCATTTGAAACGCTTTACCGTCCATCGCGGCGGCGCAGCAGGCGCTCGTCCACCAGGGCCACGATGTCTTCGTCGGTCAAGCCCGCCTCAATGCAGCCGCGAATCATGTCGTCGACGAGTAGCTCGACCGGCGTGTCGTATGCGCGCGCCGCACCGATTTCCTTTTGCTCCAACACGAATGTGCCCTTACCACGGCGCGTTGAGATGTAGCCTTCGCGTTCCAGGTCCATGTAGGCGCGATTGATGGTGTTGTAGCTGCTGTCCAAATCGACAGCCAGCGCGCGCACCGTGGGCAACTTGTCTCCCGGAAGATATTTCCCTGCGCCAATGAGATACGCGATGCGGTTTTTACCTGAATCCACACAGGCAAGCCGCTGGAATGATCAACCTGGAAACCCGCCATGGGGTTGTTCGCTCGCGTTTCGCTCATCGCTGCCCTTTCTTTGTCGATCGCATCGGCCAGGCTGTCGGAAAGCGCGCTGGGCACCGTGACCACTGTCCCCTTCGACGCCTTCACCGTTTCGTATTGCTGAAGCATGGTGCGCAGACGCAACGCCACCGACGGATCGCCGTGGCACTCGCCGCCTCAGCCAGCATGTCGGCCATGTCACCTCGGCCGAGGCCACTGTCATGCGCGCGTTCTTCTCACGGTCGGCCTGCGCCTCGAGAGACATCACGTGCTGCAAATCGTCGGGGAATCACAATGTCGCGCACCTTCACCGATATTACGCCGATGCCCCACGCGGCGGCCTCGCGCTCTACCTCTTCCTTAATTTCTTGGTCGAGTTGGTCGCGACGCAGCGCCACCTCGGCCGCCGTCGAGCGGCCCACGGCCTCACGCATGGCTGTTTGCGCCAGAAACGACACCGCCGCATAGTAGTCCTCGACTTCGATGCAAGCCTTTTCGGCATCCCACCATCCAGAACAACACGGCATCAACCGTGACGGGCACAAGGTCGGCCGTCAGAGTTTTCTCGGCATAAAATGGCGTGGCGATGGTACGCTGGTCAACGCGAATGGTGCCGTGCTCCAGAATGGGAATGGTGAAATACAGCCCAGGGCCGCCACACGCGAAAGTTTGCCCATGCGCAGCACCACTACGCTCCCACGAAAGCGCGATATGTACCGATGAGACGGCGGCAAGCAGTGCGCAAACGAATGCAAGCGATATCTCAAGAATGCCTACGCCCCCTGGCCGGCGCGCAAAACAGCACCACACCGAACACGAGTAAAAACACCGTGATATTAAATACCGTGGCTCCATTGCGCGACGACTTACGAGGGCACATACGACGTGGCCGCGCGCATTTCGGCGTCTTTGTCGCGTGCATCGTAGGGCATGTCCACATACGCCCGACGATCGGGCTTTCCCTATTTTCAGCGGCATCGCATTCCCCTTTCGCGATTGCGGTTTCTTTCCTATGGCAGAGCCAGCGTGTCCGCCAAATTGGCTGTTTGCGTTATGTCGAACGCGGAAATTCCCACAATCGAATATCGCAACGTCGCGCCCCCAATGAGCACAAACAGCGCCACCCATAAAAGCTGGCTGCGCCTGTTGTCGAATGTGAGCAAATGCTCGAGCACAAGCGGAATGCCCAGGCCGCACACCACAAGGCCTATCCAGAACGGCCACCGCAAATCGCCCGCGACGAGCGCGAAAGCGGCCTGAGACGTAGTCGGCGAAGCGAACAGCCAGGCAACGTAAGCCACCAGGCACGCAGCTTCAACCGCCACTGCGGCGCTGTCCACACGCGACAAGGCGATAAACGAACCCGTGCGGAGCTCGGCATTCCACAAACGCCCGCGCCCAAGCACAGAGCCACGCCGCACGAAATGCCCGAAAGGACGAACAAGGCGGGTATAAGCGGCGTCTGCCACGCATCAACCGACGGGAGACCAGCAAGCAGTATGCCCGTGTATGCCACCACAACGACTCCGATAAGCACGCCGAAAACGCCGCCAGGTACGGCTAACTTCTCGCGTAGGTCCCACATCTCTAGCATATTTGCGCATGCGAACACCGTCGAAAGCGCGCACGCAGCGGCAAGCGACCATGCGCCTACTGCGATTGCCGAGGGAGTCGAAGCCGCAAACAGAAAAAACGCGCGGTCGATTCGGCCGAGGTCGGCGAGCAAGCACACAACAGAAAGCCCCAGCACGATTGCGCATGCAGCCCATGCCCGCGCGAAGAATTCCGCCGGCAAAAGCCAACGACGGGCAGCAAGGCGCGGAGAATTCAGCGCCTCGAGCAACGAGAGCACCGCAAGCGCCCCACCGCCCGTGCCACCCAGAAACAGGTACGCCACGATGAGCGAATCGAATATGCCCATGCGCTTCCCTTCTCCACTCCCCAACGACGTGACGCTCCCGCACGTTGCCACATTGTCGCAATTCGTTGCGTCAAGTATAGCAGGAGTGCCGCTTCGGAAACGATGTTCAAAAAAGCCCCGAATGCCCGGCGCGTTCGAGATGCATTTCGAACAAGTGCACGGCAACCGCAAAAAAGCCGACCCTTTCGAGTCGGCTTTTCGTTAGCGATCCACGCTGTATGAAGTTACTACGCGCAACCGATTCGCAACTTACGCGCTCGAAGCCTACGCGTTTGCGGCAGCCTTGGCGTTGGCAGCGGCCGGAGCAGCTTCCTTTCTTCTCGGCGGTGCGAGCAAGAATGTTCGCGTACACAGCGCCCGAGATGTTGTGCCACACGCTGAACACAGTGCCAGGCACAGCGGCAAGCGGCATGGTGGCGAAGTGCGTCAGAGCCAGCGAAGTTGCGAGGCCGGAGTTCTGCATGCCGACCTCGATGGAAAGCGTGCGCATCTGCGCCTTGCTCAGGCCAAGCACGCGGCCCACGCCGTAGCCGAACGCATAGCCAAGCACGTTGTGCAGCATAACCACCGCAATGATGAGCAGGCCGCTCGTCATGAGCTTAGCGGCATTCGCGGAAACAACGGCCATGATGATGAGCGAAATAGCAACGACCGAGATAAGCGGAAGAACCTTGCCGAACACCTCGAAACCTTCGGGGCGATGGCGTTGATGATGAAGCCAAGCACGATAGGAACGAGCACGACTTGAACGATCGACATAAAGCATGCTCACATAGCTTACGTCAATGGACTGGCCGGCGAGCAGAAGCACAAGAGCCGGAGTCACAACAGGCGCCATGATGGTGGTGCATGCCGTCATGCCAACGGAAAGCGCGACGTCGCCCTTGGACAGATACGTCATCACGTTAGAGGACGTACCGCCCGGGCAGCAGCCAACGAGGATGACGCCGACGGCAAGCTCGGTGGGCAGCTGGAAAATGGTCACGAGCAAAAACGCAAGCAGCGGCATAACGATGAACTGCGAGCAGATGCCAACGATAACGGCCTTGGGCTTGGTGAAAACGACCTTGAAGTCGGAAAGCTTGAGCGTCATGCCCACGCCGAACATTACGATGCCGAGGGCGTATTAACCCAACTCGTGGGTAGTGCGGAATGAACGGGGCCTGGAATGATCAGGGGCAATAATCGCTACCGCCAAAGCGATGATTGCCATGTACTTCCCTGCGAAATCACTTACTTTCTCAAGCGTTTTCATTTTCGACTTCCTTTCCGAAACGCTTCGCCGCGCAGCACATTCCCAGCAGGGGTGAAACGCTCGGGTCGTGGCGGAAAGGTCGATCGTAGTGCGAATTACCAGTGCTCGGCAATGCACGCTTGCGGCGTACATGCCCTATGCATGTGATGGGTTAGTATAACTATCGCACACTAAAGCGCAAAGAGTATTTTTCGGCATTTTTGAAAAAAGCTTTGATAATCAAAGAACCCAGGTGAAACGTCCAAGAAATATGGCGAAATGAGACGGTCATATGAAGGAGCACGCGGAACACGAAGAGGCGGGCACGCTGCAACGAAAAAGCCGCGTGGAAAACGACGAGGCCACCCGTCGCAACGCCCGCATGCCAGCCCTGCCGCCCTTCAAGCCAAAACCAGCAGTCCGACCTATTGCAGTAAACCAAAAAGCCGGCTTGCGGCGCTTTGCCAAACCGGCTCTCTTTGCATATCAGCAAATTGGAACGCACTAGGCGTTCAGCGCAGCCTCCACGGCCTCGAGCACGCCGTCGATGGCGACCGACTGCTTTTCGCCGGTGGCGCGAGGCTTCACTTCCACAGAGCCCTCTTTCAGGCCACGCTTGCCCACGACAACCTGCACAGGCCAGCCGATAAGGTCGGCGTCGGCGAACGACGCCCGCGCGCTCGTCGCGGTCGTCAAGCACCACTTCCCAACCGGCGCAAGCGAGCTCGTCGGCGATTTTGCGGCCGCCTCGGTCACCTCGTCGGGCTTGCCGGAAAGCGGAATCACGCACACATGCGCCGGAGCGATGCCCACGGGCCACACAATGCCGTTCTCGTCGTGGCTCTGCTCAACGGCGGCCGCCATGCAGCGCGACACGCCCACGCCATAGCAGCCCATGACGAACGGCTTCTCGACGCCGTCTTCGTCCATGAACGTGACGCCCATGGCCTCGGAGTACTTCGTGCCGAGCTTGAAAAATCTGACCGGCTTCGATGCCGCGTGCGATGGAAAGGGGCTTGCCGCACTTCGGGCAGGCGTCGCCCTGCCTTTTTACCATACAGGTGCTCCCCAAGTATCCACCGTAAAGTCTTCACCTGCTTGGCACCCGCAAAGTGGAAGCCGTCGACATTTGCGCCCACGAGCCAGCGCTCGATGCTGCGCAAGCTTTCGTCGGCGGCGATTTTTACGCCCTCGGGCAGGCCGACCGGGCCCATGGAGCCCTTCACGAGGCCCGCATCCTTCATTTCAGCGTCGGAAAGCGGCGTGAATTGCCGAGCAGGTGCTCGACGGCCACTTCGTTCACCTCGTAGTCGCCGGGGACGAACAGCACCCACACAGCGCCGTCTGCAGCTTTGCAGGGAAAGCGCTTTCACGCACGCGTTTTCGGTAGTGCCCAAGAACGCGGCGAGCTCCTCGATGGTGTGCACCCGCCCGGTCTCGAGTTTCGTGAGCGCGCCGGCAGCGTATGCCACGGGGTGCGGCGTTGCCTGAGCGGCCTCGGTGTCGGCGGCATAACCGCAGGTGCAGCTCGCGATTTCGGCTTCGCCCGTGTCGGCGAGCACCATATATTCCTCGGAAGCGTTGCCGCCGATCGGCCTGAGTCGGCGACGACCACGCGATAATCGAAGCCCATGCGGTCGAACATGTTGATATAGGCCTCGCGCATGCAGCTGCGTCCAACCCAGCACTAAGCACGTCCA